>ERZ1370068.11028-contig-9679_pt1 | contig 48247 bp, 53 predicted proteins | sample MGYA00561227_ERZ1370068 | MGnify/ENA primary metagenome ERZ1370068 (study PRJEB38410, sample SAMEA6850437) | metagenome | study: Metagenomic assessment of the ecological functions of the soil: analysis of the soil microbiota associated with the... | reverse complement strand
TTGTACTTCGGATTCAGTTACGTATTGCTTGTTCCTGGGCGAGCATCCGAGCGCGCAGATGCTCACGGGAATCGCGCTGATCTCGAGCCGGCATCATCGTCATCGCGTGGTTCGCCGGCGGACGCCACACGCCCATCGCAGCCGCATGGGCGCTCGCCAACGCCGCGATCATCGCGTCGTACACGCCCTGGTCGACGGCGCCGGCGCTGCGCGCCAGCGGCAATGCGGCCGCCTACGTGAGCTGGCTGATCTTCCTCGAAGGCCTGCCGTATCCTCGCCTTCGGATTGCGTGGCGCCGCGGCCACCGCCGCGCAGCTATGTGTACGCGGCGCTGGCGGCGCTGGCATTGCGGCGGCGCCTGCCAGCCTCGCCGCGTACGGCATCGTGCTGTGCGCGATGACGCGCGCGCCCGTTGCCGCGGTCGCGGCGCTGCGCGAAATCTCGGTGCTGTTCGCGGCGCTGATCGGCTCGCTGGCGCTGAAGGGAAGGCCTCGGACTGGCGCGGCATCGCCGGCGCCGCAACCGCGTCGTCGCTGGGCGTCGCGGCAGCTCAAGCTGTGAGCACGATGACACTTCCAACGCACGCGCGCGTCGTCATCGTCGGCGGCGGCATCGCCGGCGCGTCCACCGCCTACCACCTGGCCAAGCTCGGCGTCACGCGACGTCGTGCTGCTCGGAGCAGAGGCAAGCTCACCTGCGGCACGCACGTGGCATGCCGCGGGGCTCGTCGGCCAGACGCGCGCGACGCGCAACGCGACGCGAATGAGCCGCTACGGCATCGAGCTCTACGCGTCGCTCGAAGCAGGAGACCGGCCTCGCCACCGGCTGGAAGCAATGCGGCAGCCTCAACGTCGCCAAGACGCCGCGAGCGCCTGAAGCTGATGCAAGCGGCAGATGGCGCGCGCGAAGAGCTTCGGCATCGAGTTCGAGTTCATCTCGCCCGCCGAAGCCGGCGCGATCGCATCCGATCCTGCGCACCGACGATCTCGCCGGCGCGCGTATGGATTCCCGGCGACGGCAAGGCGAATCCGACCGATCTGACGCAGTCGCTCGCGCAAGGGCGCGCGCATGCGCGGCGTGCGGATCGTTCGAGGGCGTGAAGGTGACCGCGCGTCGACGACGAGCGCGGCCGACGTCGCCGGACTGCGAGCGCGCGCCGACAGCGACGCGGGCGAGATCGCGTGCGAGACGCGTCGTCAACTGCGCCGGCCAATGGGCGCGCGAATTCGGCGCGCTCGCCGGCGTCAACGTGCCGCTGCATTCGGCCGAGCATTTCTACATCGTCACCGAGCCGATCGCCGGCGTGCACGCCGACCTGCCGGTGATCCGCGACCCGGACGGCTACATCTACTACAAGGAGGAAGTCGGCGGCCTGGTGATGGGCGGCTTCGAGCCGGTGGCCAAGCCGTGGAACGTCGACGCGCATTCCCGAGCGGTTCGAGTTCCAGCTGCTGCCGGAGGACTGGGACCAGTTCGAGATCCTGATGCAGCAACGCGATCCACCGCACGCCGTGCCTCGAGACCGCGCGAGGTCAAGATGCTGCTGAACGGCCCGGAGAGCTTCACGCTCGGACGGCAATTTCATCCTCGGCGAGGCGCCGGAGCTGCGCCGGCTTCTTCGTCTGCGCCGGCTTCAATTCGGCCGGCATCGCCAACGCGGGCGGCGCCGGGCGGCTGATCGCCGAATGGATCGTCGACGGCGAGCCGCCGCTCGACCTGTGGGACGTCGACATCCGCCGCTTCGCGCCGTTCCACGCCAATCGCCGCCATCTGGCCGACCGCACCGTCGAGATCGCTCGGCCTGCACTACGCGATGCGCTGGCCGCGCGAGGAGCTCGACGACCGTGCGGCCGCTGCGCCGCTCGCCGCTGTACGATCGCCTGCGGGCGAAGGGCGCGGTGTTCGGCGCGAAGATCAACTGGGAGCGCGCCAACTATTTCCTGCCGCCCGGCGCCGCGCGAGCCGCCGCCGACGCTCGGCACGCCGGGCTGGCTGCCCTACGTGCTCGAGGAGCAGCGCGCGTGCCGCGAGGACGTCGTCGTGTTCGACCAGACGTCGTTCTCCAAATTCGTGCTGAAGGGTCGCGATGCGCTGGCGGTGCTGCAGCGCCTGTGCGCGAACGAGCATCGACGTTGCCGGTCGGTCGCATGGTGTACACCGCGATGCTCAACGAGCGCGGCGGCTTCGAGAGCGACCTCACGATCACGCGGCTTCGCGCGCGACGACGTTCTTCATCCTCACCGGCTCGGCGCAGGCGACGCGCGACTTCGACTGGATCGAGCGCGCACATCGGCGACGGCGAGCACGCGGCGCTCGTCGACGTCACGAGCGCGTATTCGGTGCTCTCGGTGATGGGTCCGAAGGCCGAAGCGCTGCTGCGCGACGCTGTCGCCCGACGATCTGTCGAAGGCCGGCGCTGCCGTTCTCGACGACGCGGGAGATCGACGTCGGCCACGCGCGCGTGCGCGCGGCGCGGATGAGCTACGTCGGCGGGCCGGGCTACGAGCTCTACCGTGCTCGACCGACCAGTGCGCTGACGCTGTACGACGCGCTGCTGGTCGCGCCGGCGCCGACTTCGGCCTGCAGCGACGCCGGCTATTACACGATCGACGCGCTGCGCATCGAAGCGGGCCGCCGCGCGTGGGGCGCGGAGCTCTGCCCGACGAAACGCCGTGGGAGGCGGGACTGGCGTTACGCCGTCGAAGCTGGACAAGCCGGCGCGCGTTCATCGGTCGCGACAGCGCTGCTGCGACAGCGCGGCGCAAGGCGTGCAGCAAGCGGCTCGTGCAGCTTCACGCTTCGACGATCCCGCGCGCATTTCCGTGGGGCGGCGAGCCGATCCTGATGGACGGCAGCAACGTCGGCGAGCTGACGTCCGCCGGCTACAGCCGCAAGCTCGGCCGCGCGGTCGCCATGGGCTACGCGCGACGCCGACGCAGACGCTGACCGACGAGGCGATCCTCGCGTGCGACGTTACGCGATCGACATCACCGGCGAATCCCGACCCCGGTCACGCCGCGGCTAAGACTATCGCGCTTCGCGATCTGGCCGACCGTGCCGATCGCGTCCTCGATGGCGGGCGACCACGGCTGGCTGTAGCTCAAGCGAATGTAGTTCGGGAAACGGTCTGGAATTCGTGAACAGCGGCCCTGGCGCCGCGATGACGCCGCGCGCGCGCGCCTTGCGCGGAACAGCTCGATCGCGTCCACCTCGCGCGGAACGCGAGTCCACAGCATACGCAGCCGCCCGTCGGCTGCGTGATGCGGCAAGCCGGCCGGAAACGTCTGCTGGACGCGCTGTGCGACGCGGCGCGCATGATCGGCGAGCGCAGCGCGCAGGCGGCGCAGATGGTGATCGTAGCCGCCAGTCGCGATGAGCTCGGCGATCGCGACCTGTGGCGCCCGCGGCGCGGAAGACGGTCGTCGCGCGCGCTTCGCCGCAGGGCCACCTCGTCGAGGTAGCGCGGCCCGGCGCGACCCAGCCCACGCGCAAGCCGGGCGCCAGCGTCTTGCGTGAAGGACGGAGCAGCAGTACAGCACGCTGCCACGCGCGTGTCCCATCTGCCTTGGACCGGCCGCGTGGCGCCGGCAGAGCGTGTCGCCGCGTGGCGTCGCCCTCGATCGCGCGCGATGCCACGCTTCGTCACGCACATCGCGGCAGAGGCGCGCCTGTCGGTCGTCCGGGGCATCACGCTGCCGAGCGGATTCGAGTACGTCGGCGATCAGCAAAGACATTGCCTTGACCGCGCCGGGGCTTCGCCGTCGCGAGATCGAGACCGCCTCCAGCGATGCGCCGGTCTTCGGATGCGAATCCGGGATCTCCAGCACCTTGAGGCCGCAGGCGTTCGAGGATGCGGGAGCAGGATGAAGCGCGTTTCCGCAGATTCGGACGCGACGGTATCGCCGGGACGCGACGGCCGCGCGCAGGGGCAACAGGTTCAGATCGCCTCGACGCAGCCGTCGGTGGATGACGACGTGATATCGTCCGCCTGCAGATGGCACCCCATTCCCGAGCGCGCGCCGCGCAATCACCTGCCGCAGTTCGGGCGCGCCGCGCGGCACCGTGTGCGGCGACGCTTCAGTTCGGGCCTGCGCCGGTTCACCGCCGAGGCCGGGCGCGCCGGAGCGCGCTGCGGAAACCAGTCCGGGGCGGAGGCAGCACGGCGCCGAGAGCGGATCGCCGCGGCGTTCGGACAACGACTCCACGTATTCCTGCAGCAGCGCTCGGCCTCACCGCCAGGCGCGCCGGATGTCGGGGGCCTTGGATGCTGCGGGCTCCGGCGCTCGCGGCAGCGCTGGTGCGACGAAGGACCCGAGCGCGCCGCGCGCGCCTCGATCAGCTGACGGTTCTCGAGCTCGCCGAAATGCCTGCCTGCACGGCTGTCGCCATCATGCTGACGCCATAGCGCGCCGAGATCTTGCGCGTGGACGTCGGAAGCCTGGCAAGCCGGTTTTGAGCGTCCCGCTGCCGATCGCGTCCAGCGTAGCTCGCGCGCCAGCGCCTGGGTACGGGTGGGCCTCGCCCGCGCCGGTGCGCAACATCGAGCACGCCGTCCCTCTCCTGGATCGGATACTACAGTCGGGCCACTGTCGGACCAGTACAGAAGCGGCGGCCTGGTCTGTGACTCGCACCGGTACAGCAGAACTGAAACTCTACATTCTGTATCGCGGTTCAGAGGCAGTCAATCTTACAATGGCGCCGTGACAGAAGTTTTCCTTCTGAGCGGACCCCATTGGGTGGGGAGCACGAAATGCGCGCATGCGAAACATCGGGCGAAGACATCTGCCGAGACGGGCAAACGAGGAGGCATTCACTCTGCGCAGGCGACGATCGACGACGTCCCGCAGCTCATCCGGCTGCACCGCGTCGCCATCCGCGAGCTTGGAGGCAGTGCGTACACGGCGGATCAGATCGACTCGTTCCTGCTCCACGTGCCGACGCTGGACGATTCTGCTGGATCGACAGATCGCACCTATTTCGTCGCGGCGGCGGATGGCGTGATCGTCGGCGCGGGCACGGATGGAGCTACCGCAGCGCCTGGCGACAAGCACACGATCGACGCGCGGACCACGCCACAGCCGCCGCAGAGACACGGCAGCAGTGATCCGCGCGATGTACACGCACCCCGATCATGGCGCGCGCCGCGGCATCGGCCGGGCAATCCTCGAAGCGGCCGGAGGCGGAGGCAGCGGCCGCAGGCTCGCGCCACATCGCCGTGACGCGCGCTGCTGCCGGAGCGTGCCCTGTACCGCGCCTGCGGCTAGGCGCCCATCGGACGCTGCCCACGAAAGGCGCAGCTCACTCCTGCAGCTGGCTGTCGCGCTGCCCGATCGTCCACATGCACAAGCGCGTCGACACGCGTCCCGTCGGCGCGCGCGCCGGCGCTCCGCTTCACGGGAATGGGCTGGGGTCGCGCGGCCTGACGACGTCCGATCGGACGCCAAGGGATACGCTCTTGGCACTGGCGCCCCCGCGCTGTGGTTCTGACGGTGGCTTGCCACGCGAAAGCCCGCCGGTGACTCCCTCCCATCGTTTCGCGACGCCGCCGCGCTGCGGGCGCACGCCCTCGGCAGCCGCAGAGCTGCGCACCAGTCAGGTCCAGAGCCTGGCGCTGCGCGGCCTGTATCGATCCTCGAGTTGCCTGGCGACGGCCGAAGGCGGACTGACGCTGACCCGACGTCTCGAACCGGGTGACGCTTGGCGCCATCGACCGCGCATCCGCTTTTGCTCCGCCAGCCGCCTCGAAAAGATGGGCCACGTGTACCAGGCCGGCGAGCTCGGCCGCTGGTACATCGGACTGCAGGCGTTCACCGTCGGCATCGAGCTTCCTCGCCAACCGCGATTTCGTCGCGCAGAGCCATCCGTACATGCGCCGGCTGATGGAGCAGTCCGGCGAGACGGCGAATCTCGGCGATCCTCGACGGCACCGAGGCCGTGTTCATCGACCAGGTGCAGTGCCGCGAGATGATGCGCACGATCGTCAAGCTCGGCAGCCGCGTTCCGCTGCACGCGTCGGGCGTCGGCAAGGCGATCTTCGCCGCATTGCCCGACGACCAGATCGACGCGATCCTCAAGGTCAAGGGCCTGCCGCGCATCACCGCCAACACGATCACGTCGCCCGAGACGATGTGGGCGAGCGTCCGCGGTGATCCGCCAGCGCGGCTGGTCGTTCGACGACGAGGAGCACGCGCTCGGCACGCGCTGCGTGGCCGCGCCGATCTACGACGAGCACGCCGAGCCGCTCGGCGCGATCTCGCTGGCCGGACCCTCGTCGCGCCTGCCCGACGAGCGGTATCCGACAGCTCGGGCCGCTCGTCGCGCACACGGCCGAAGAGCTCACTCTGCAGTCTCGGCGGCCGCTGGCCGCATCCGTACTAGGACACAAACCCTTGCGCGCCGCCCTTGCCCGCTCGCTACCTCGCGCTGCTGCCTGCAGCGCACGCGGCGGATGCCTATCGCTGCGTCGAGAACGGCCGTCACCACGTACCAGGATTTTCCTGCCGCACGCCGGACGGCGGCCAGGTCGTGCGCGTGGTTGTTCCTGACTCGCCGCCGCCGAGCGCCAACAGCGCGGCAGAACTCGAGGAAGCAGCGCATGCGTGGACGCATCCGCGCGCGAGGCCGCCAGCGCGAGACCGCGGCGGACATCGATCGCCGTGGAGCAGAGCCTTGCCCGGATGGGGAGGGAGAGACGATGGAGATCGACGCGCTGCGGCAGAAGCGTGGCTACGCGGCCAACAATTTTCAAACCGACCTGTACGACAAAGGCCGCGTCGACCGCGCGCTAGCCGAAGAGATGTCGGAGGGTGAGGGCGAAACTACCGCGAGCGCGCCGAACCGTCGCGACCGCCGCATCCTCGAGCTGCGCAACGAGCAGAAAACGCTGGCGGCCGCGCGTCGGTGATCCATGCGGCGCCATGGCGCGCCGGCCATCCGCAGCACACGGTCGGCGAGCCGTGCGTTCTCCGGCGGAAGCCAGCGCGCCAGCAGGTCGTCCATCGCCGCGAAGTCGTTGCAGAGCGAGCACCATGTCGCAGCCGGCGGCCAGCGCCGCGTCCGCGCGCGCGACGATGTCGCCGGCGCCGTGCGCGCCGGCCATGCCAGATCGTCGCTGAAGATCAAGCCGTCGAAGCCGAGCCGCCGCGCAGCATCGTCTGCAGCCAGCGCGAGAGAATCCCGGCCGGCTCGGTCGTCGACCGCCGGATAGACGACGTGCGCCGGCATGATGCCGTCGAGTCACGCCGCGCGCGAGCAGCGTCGCGAACGGCACGATGGTCGGCCGCGATCTCGCTCGAGCGGCCGCTGCGTCGACGGGCAGCTCGGCGTGCGAATCGGCGCCGACGTGACCGTGACCGGGGAAGTGCTTGCCGACGGCCGCCATGCCGCCGTCGCGCAGCCCGTGCGCACAGCGCGCCGCCAGGTGCGCCACCGCGTTCGGCGTTGCGATGGAACGCGCGATCGCCGATCACCGCACTCTGCCCGTAGTCGAGGTCGAGCACCGGCGTGAAGCTGAAGTCGATGCCGTGCGCGCCGAGCTCGGCGCGCGATCGCGCAGCCGAGCGCCGCGCTTCGCGCGAGCGCCGCCGCGCGATCCGTGGTCCCACTGCTCGCCGAGCGTGCGCATCGGCGGAATCGCCGTGAAGCCGTCGCGGAAGCGCTGCACGCGGCCGCCTTCGTGATCGACCGCGATCGAGCAGCGCGGCGATCGCGCAGCGCGCGGATCGTCGGCGGTCAGCGCGCGTCAGCTGCGCCGGCGACTGCGTAGTTGCGCGCGAACAGGATCACGCCGCCGACCGAGCGGATGCGCGAGCCGCTCGCGATCGGCGGCGTGTCAGCGTCGAGCCCTCGACGCCCAGCATCACCGGGCCCGCGTGCGTCACGATCGCCCGCCGTCGTCGCGCCGGCCGCTCACTTCGCGCTGCCTCGCGATCAGCGCCTTCATCTGCCGCACGGCTTCGCGCAGGCCGACGAACACCGAGCGCGGCACGATCGCGTGGCCGATGTGCAGCTCGCGCACGCCGGGCAGCGCCGCGACCGGCTGCACGTTGAAGTAGTTGAGCGCATGGCCGGCGTTGAAGCGCATGCCGAGCGTCGCGGATCGCGTCGCCCGCGGCGCGGATCTCGTCGAGCTCGGCGACGACCGCCGGGCTCTCCGGATCGCGCCCCTTGGCGTGGAACGCGTGCGCGTACGGTCCCGTGTGGATCTCGCACACGCGCGCGCCGATGCGCGCCGCTGCCTCGACCTGCGCGTGTTCGGCGTCGATGAACACGCTGACGTGACGATGCCGGCGTCCGCCAGCTGCGCGACGACCGCCTTTCGAGCGCGCCTCTCCTGCGCCGGCGACGTCGAGCCCGCCTTCGGTGGTCATCTCCTGCCGGCCCTCCGGCACCAGCATCGCCATCTCGGGCTTCAGCGCGCACGCGATGCCGACCATCTCGGTCGTCGCCGCCATCTCCAGGTTGAGCTTGATGTGGACGAGCTCGCGCAGCCGGCGCACGTCCTCGTCCTGGATGTGGCGCCGGTCCTCGCGCAGGTGCACGGTGATGCCGTCGGCGCCGCCCAGATGCGCCTCGACGGCGGCCCACACGGGGTCGGGCTCGTAGGTGCGGCGCGCCTGGCGCAGCGTGGCGACGTGGTCGATGTTGACGCCGAGCTCGATCATTGCAGCAGTGCCGCCATTCATGCGTGCTCTCCTCGTCCAGCGCCTGCAGGTCGCGCACGACGCGCCGGCTGACGATGCGGCGCTGCTCGAGATAGTGGTCGAGCACCGATCGCATCAGCCGCTTGCGCCTCCGCAGCCACGTCGCGGCGTCCGCGATAGTCGCTCGCCCGCGAGCGCCAGCAGCGTCTCGCCGCGCACGATCGGATAACGCGCACCCGGCTCCGCGACGGTGCAGGCGCGGCCGCGGTCGAACGCGTAATGGTAACGCTCCGCAGGACTGCACCGCGGCGCCGCCGTGCGTTTCGGTGAGCGGCAGCGCGTAACCCAGTTCCGGCCAGCAGGCGCAGCTCGAAGCGGCGCAGGATCGGCCGCCTGGTCCGCAGGCGCCCGCGCTGCGTCAGCGCGGACAGCGCCGCTTCGTAGTGCGTCCAACAGCACCGGATGCGCGATCCTCGCGCGGCAGCAGCTTCAGCAGCAATCTCGTTGAGATAGAAGCCGCACAGGAGCGCGGCGCCCGAGCAGCGGCGAGCCCGCCGCGCCACTCGGCTTTCAGCAGCGTCTTGAGCTCGCCGGCGCCCGCCCACGACAGCGTCGAGCGGCTGAAAGGCCTGCAGCAGACCGCGCAGCTCGGAGCGCGGGCGCTTGCGCACCGCGCGCCACCAGCGCCACGCGTCCGATCGCCGGCGTGAACGCCTCGACGATGAGGCTCGTCTCGCGATATGGATACGCGTGCAGCACGAACGCCGGGCTCGTCGTCGCGGCGATCGCGCAGCTGCTTCGACGCCGCCACCGTCAGTACCCAAAGCGCGTCAGCTGCCGCTCGTCGTCCGCCCAGCCGCGCTTCACCTTGACCCACACCTCGAGAAACACGCGTGCCGCCGAACGTGCGCTCCATGTCGGCGCCGCGCCTGCGACGCGATCGCCTTCATCCGTGCGCCGCCCTCGCCCAGCAGGATCGCGCGCTGGCTCGCCTTGTCGACGTACACCGTCGCGTGGATGCGCCGCAGTCGCGCCGTCGAGCGTGAACTGGTCGATTGCCACGGTCGTCGCATACGGAACTTCGTCGCCGAGCTGGCGAAAGATCTTCTCGCGCACGAACTCGGCCGCGAGGAAACGCTCGTCGCGATCGGTGATGTCGTCGGCCGGATAGAGCGGCGGCGACAGGAGGCAGCAGCGCGGCGATCGCCGCCTTCAGCGCACCGAGCTGCGTGCCGCGCTCCGCGGAGACCGGCACGATGGCCGCGAAGTCGCGCAGTTCGCGCGATCTCCGCAAGCGAACGGCAGCAGCGTGCGACTTGTCGGCGACGCAGGTCGATCTTGTTGACGGCGACGACCACCGGCACGCTCGCCGGCACCAGCGCGATGACCGCGCGATCGGCTGCCGTCAGGCGCGCTCGCGTCGACGACCCAGACGGCGGCGTCCACATCGCGCGAGCGCTGTCGCGCACCGTGCGGTTCAGCCGGTCGTTCAGCGGCGAGCGATGGCGCGTCTGAAATCCGGGCGTGTCGACGAACACGAACTGCGTCGCCGCCTCGGTGAGGATGCCGGTGATCCGGTAACCGCGTCGTCTGCGGCTTCTTCGACGTGATGCTGATCCGCTCGCCGACGCAGCGTTGAGCAGCGTGGACTTGCCGACCGACGGCCGGCCGACGATCGCGACGTGGCCGCAGCGGAATGCGACGGCGTGGTCGTCACTCACGCGGATTTCCGCGGGCGACTGCGGCATACGCCGCGGCGGCGGCCTCCTGCTCCGCTGCGCGCCGGCTGCCGCCCGACCCTTGCGTGACGAGCGCCAGCGCCGGAATTCGGCATTCGACGGTGAACTGCTGCGCGTGCGCCTCGCCCGCGGTCGCCACGACCGCGTACTCCGGCACCGCGAGCTTGCGCGCCTGCAGCCACTCCTGCAGCCGCGTCTTCGGGTCCTGTCGACAGCGTCGCCGGATCGGCGTCGCGCAGACAGTCGGCGGCATAGGTCGTCTCGACGACGGTGCGGGCGGCGGCGAAGCCGCCGTCGAACGAACATCGGCGCCGATCACCGCTTCGAGCGCATCCGCGAGGATCGACGGTCGCGCGGCGCCGCCGCCTTCCGTCTCGCTCTCTCGCCGAGGCGGATCGCTGCGCCGAGGCTCGAGTCTCGCGCGCAACCGCGCCAGCGTGTCGCCGGTTCACGACCTCGCACGCGCGCGCGACAGGTCGCCCTCGGGAATGCTGCGGAAAGCGTCTCGTACAGGATCAGTGCGACGACGCAGTTGAGGACCGCGTCGCCGATGAACTCGAGCCGCTCGTTGTGCGGCGTGCCGAAGCTGCGGTGCGTGAGCGCCTGGCGAAGCAGCGCGGGCTGGCGAAACGCGTGGCGCGAGGCGATTCCCCAGCGGCGTCGGTCCATCGGATGCCGGTTCAGCGTCGGCGGCGTCGCGGTGACGTCGAACTCCAGCAGGATGCTCGCGTTGCCGATCATGTGCAGCACGCGCTGCCACGCGACCGATGCGACGAGTCGTTGCCGCCGTCGCGCTGTACCTCGCACGTCGGACGGCCGCACCGACTCGATGTATGCCGGCGGACAGCCTTGCGATCGAATGCACGCCGGATCTCCGGATGTTGCCGGTGCGGCGATTCCTCGAGCGCCTGAACGAGCGCCTTCTGCACTGCGCAGTATCTCGATGTAAGACGGGACAGACGCGAAAGCCGACCAGCGCGATTGATCACGACGCACCGCCGCGACGAACAGAAAGCCGAGGATCGTCAGACCACGCTGGCTGCGCTCCATCCCGATGTCTCCCTTTCTGCCGCGCTCGCGCGTCAGCGAATGCCGCTGCCGACGCGCTTGAACGCGAACGACGCGATGTCGTCCCAGTTGAACCAGATGAAGAACGCCTTGCCGCGGATATGGTCGTCGGGCACGAAGCCCCAGTAGCGGCTGTCGTCGCTGTTGTCGCGGTTGTCGCCCATCATCAGGTAGTGACCCGCAGGCACCTTGCAGCTGAAGCCGCGCTCATTGTAATCGCAATTCTCGCTTGCCCGGAAACGGCCGTACGTTGCAACGGATAGACCGGCTGCGCCTGCGGGTTGACGCGCGATCGTGTGCTCGCGGACCGCGCCGATCGCTCGTCTCGAACTGCGCTCGAGTCGTCTCGATAGCGTCAGGCCCTCGAGGTAGCTGTACGTGCCGTCGGCCTGTCTGCGGCCACGGCTTGCCGTTGACGCGTCAGCTTCTTGTCGCGATAGACGACGACTGTCGCCGCCGACGCCGATCACGCGCTTGATGAAGTCCTGCGACGGGTTCACCGGGTAGCGGAACACGACGACGTCGCCGCGCTGCGGATCGCGCAGTCGGGATGATCTTCTGCTCGATGATCGGCAGCCGGATGCCGTAGACGAACTTGTTGACCAGGATGAAGTCGCCGACCTCGAGCGTGGGCCGCATCGACGACGACGGGATCTTGAACGGCTCCGCCACGAACGAGCGCAGCAGGAACACGATCAGCAGGACCGGGAAGAACGCTCTTCGGCGTACTCGACCCACGCACGGCTCCGGCTGCGCATCGGCGGCGCCGACGCCGTGCGCGCAAGCAGCAAGTCGGTCGCAGCGCGCCACGATGCACACCGGTCGACGAGCGGTCGAGCACAGAACAGGATCAGCGCAAAGTTCATCGATGATGGCGATGGTCGGGCTGAACGCGCCAGTCGCGCGCACTTCGCGGCGCGCTGGCATTGTCGCATGGTGGTCACTTTCGCCGACCTGCAGGATCGCGAGGAACGCCTCCTGCGGAATCTCGACGCTGCCGACCGCCTTCATCCGCTTCTTGCCTGCCTTCTGCTTCTCGAGCAGCTTGCGCTTGCGCGTGATGTCGCCGCCGTAGCACTTGGCGAGCACGTTCTTGCGCAGCGCCTTGATCGTTCTCGCGGGCGATGATCTGCGCGCCGATCGCCGCCTGCACCGCGACGTCGAACATCTGCCGCGGGATCAGCTTGCGCATCTTCGACGACGACTTCGCGGCCGCGATACTGCGCGACCGACCGGTGCACCATCACCGACAGCGCATCGACGCGCTCGCCGTTGATCAGGATGTCGAGCTTGACGACGTCGGCGGCGCGGAACTCCTTGAACTCGTAGTCGAGCGACGCGTAGCCGCGCGACACCGACTTCAGCTTGTCGAAGAAGTCCATCACCACTTCGGCCAGCGGCAGCTCGTAGGTCAGCATGACCTGGCGGCCGAGGTACTGCATGTTCTTCTGCACGCCGCGCTTCTCGGTGCACGAGCGTCAGCACCGGGCCGACGTACTCCTGCGGCATCAGGATCGTCGCCGTGATGATCGGCTCGCGGATCTCCTCGACGCGCGACAGGTCCGGCAGCTTCGACGGATTCTCGATCTCGAGCACCGTGCCGTCGCGCAGCAGCACCTGGTAGACGACCGTCGGCGCCGTCGTGATCAGCTCCATGTCGTACTCGCGCTCGAGCCGCTCCTGCACGATGTCCATGTGCAGCAGGCCGAGGAAGCCGCAGCGGAAGCCGAAGCCCAGCGCCTGCGACACCTCGGGCTCGTAGTGCAGCGACGCGTCGTTCAGCTTGCAGCTTGTCGAGCGCGTCGCGCAGCGCCTCGTACTGGTTCGACTCCGACCGGATAGAGGCCGGCGAACACCTGCGGCTTGACTTCCTTGAAGCCGGGCAGCGGCTGCGCTCGCCGGCCGCGCGCGCGAGCGTGACCGTGTCGCCGACCTGCGCCGCCTTGAGCTCCTTGATGCCGGCGATGACGAAGCCGACGTCGCCGGCCGACGAGCTGCGTCGCGCGCCACCGACTTCGGCGTGAACACGCCGACCTGCTCGCAGTTGTAGCGTCGCGCCCGTCGCCATCGAGCAGGATCTTGTCCTTCGGCTTGAGCGTCGCCGTCGCATCACGCGCACCAGCATCACGACGCCGACGTAGTTGTCGAACCACGAATCGATGATCAGCGCCTGCAGCGGCGCTCGCGGATCGCCGCTGCGGCGGCGGAATGCGCGCGATCACCGCTTCGAGGATGTCGTCGACGCCCTCGCCGGTCTTGGCGCTGGCGCGGATCGCGTCGCTGCGCGTCGGATGCCGATGATGTCCTCGATCTCGTCGATCACGCGCTCGGGCTCGGCCGACGGCAGGTCGATCTTGTTGAGCACCGGCACGACCGTCGACGCCCTGCTCGATCGCGGTGTAGCAGTTGGCGACCGTCTGCGCTTCGACGCCCTGCGACGCGTCGACGACCAGCAGCGCGCCCTCGCACGCGGCGAGCGAGCGCGAGACCTCGTAGGCGAAGTCGACGTGGCCCGGCGTGTCGATCAGGTTGAGCTGATAGGTCTCGCCGTCGCGCGCCTTGTACGTCAGCGCCGCGGTCTGCGCCTTGATGGTGATGCCGCGCTCGCGCTCGAGGTCCATCGAGTCGAGCACCTGCTCCTCCATCTCGCGGTCGGACAGGCCGCCGCAGCGCTGGATGAAGCGGTCGGCCAGCGTCGACTTGCCGTGGTCGATGTGCGCGATGATCGAAAAGTTGCGGATGTGCGTGCACGGTCGTGCATCGACAGGCGACCGAATCGAAGGCCGCTCCGTTGCCAGGTCGCCTCGGCGTCGGCTGTGAATGTCGGAATAGCCTTGAATTTTAGCCGATTAAAGCGCCCTGACGCCACGACGCTCGTCCGCAGCGGATCGCCGCGAGCTATCGCCCAGTGCGAGCCGATCGCGCGGTGTCGAGCCGGTAATGGCACAGACTCCACGCCAGCCTCCGGGTGCCGGCGAACAGCACCGGCACGCGGTCCGCCATGCGCGCTTCGAGCGCAGGGTCGGGCGTCGACGTCGATCACCACGACGTCGGCGCCGTGGCGCATGCGATCGGCGCAAGCGCCGCCTGCATTTCGTCGCACAGGTGGCAATAGGCGCGCGACGAGCAGCGTCAGCTGCACGGCGACGGCACATCGCGGCCCAGTCGCCGCCGGGTCGCCGGCTAGGCTCCGCTCGCCAGCATTCGCGTACTGCCGTTGCTGTCAGCCGCATCGTGTCGAGAAGAATTGCGCTGCTCGCCACGCGCGCAGCTGAAGCGTCACCGACGCGCCCTTCTCCAGCTTGGCGAGCAGGTCGTTCACCTGCTCGGCGCTCTTTCGCCTCGGTCGTCTGGCCGCGGCTGATGATCGCGAGGATCACGTCGCCCGGCTGGACGTTGCCGCGCACGGCGCCGCTGACGTCCTCGACCAGCGACGCCGCTCTTGATCTCGAGCTCCTTCTTCTGCTCGTCGGTCAGGTCGGACAGCACGAGCCCCATCCGGTTGGGCTTGGCCTTTCCTTCGGCGCCGGCGCCGCTGCGGCGCGGCTGCGCCGTCGCGACCTGTCCTCCTGCAGCTCCGCGACGGTGACGGCGAACTCCTTCGTCGCGCCCTTGCGCCAGACCGTCAGCGCGACCTTCGTGCCCGGACTGCACCGGCGGTGATGATGCGCGGCAACTCGTTCGACGTGTCGCACGTCGCGGCCGTCGGCCTTGATGATGATGTCGCCCGACTTCGACGCCCGCCTTGTCGGCCGGGCCGCCGCTTCTCCACGCGAGTTGACGAGCGCGCCCGCCGCTTCGGCGAGGCCGAACGCCTCGGCGGTCTCCTTCGGTGACTTCCTGGATCTGCACGCCGATGCGCCGCGCGTGTCACGCGGCCCTTCTCCTGCAGCTGACTTGACGGTGTTCATCGCGACGTCGATCGGGATCGCGAAAGCGAGTCCCATGTAGCCGCCGGTCGCGAGAAGATCAGCGAGTTGATGCCGACCACCTCGCCTCTGCAGGTTGAACAGCGGCCCGCCGGAGTTGCCCGGGTTGATCGCGACGTCGGTCTGGATGAACGGGACCAGGTTCTCCTGCGGCAGGTCGCGCCCCTTGGCGCTGACGATGCCGGCGGTCATCGTGTTCTCGAGGCCGAACGGCTTGCCGATCGCCACGACCCATTCGCCGACCTTGAGCTTGTCGGGATCGCCGATCGTCACCTTCGGCAGGTCCTTGCGCTTCGATCTTGAGCAAGCGCGACGTCGGTGCGCTTGTCGGCGCCGATCACCTTGGCCTTGAACTCGCGCCTGTCGGTCGAGCTTGCACGGTGACCTCGTCGGCGCCGTCGACGACGTGGGCGTTGGTGATGATGTAGCCGTCGGCGGCAGAGGATGAAGCCCGAGCCCGACCGACTGCTGCGTCGAAATCGCGCTCGGGCGCCCGCCGCGGCGCGGGATCTGGCCGAAGCGGCGGAAGAACTCGTAGAACGGGTCGTCCTCGGAGAGTCTCCGGGCCGCGCTGGCTGCGCCGACCTTCTGCGTGACGTCGATGCTGACACGACCGCCGGGCCCTGCTTTCGTAGAGCTCGGTGAAATCGGGCAGCGATCGCGAGCGCGCCCTGCGCCAGCGGCGCGGCGGCGCACGGTGCGAAGGCGGCGACAAGCCGACGGCGAGCATCGCAGCGCGGCGAAGGGCGAGCTGCGGACGGGCGGTGCATGGCGGTCTTCCTGGACGGGATGGACGAGAGTGCTCGAATGTGCGGCGGGACGCTGCGGCTTCAACGGCGCGCGACGCGAGTTGGCGATCTGGCCGGATCGGTCGTCGCCGGGCGCCTCGCCCATGACCGTGACCATGCGTCATCGCACGCCCGAGACGTAGATGTTGACGCCGCCGCTGCTGCAGTGCATGCCCCAGCGGTGACCGCTGCGGTCGCGCGACTGGCTCGACGAACACGCTGACGGCAACGAGGCCGTCGGAGATAGACGATGATGCGCGACCGGCTGCGCGCCTGCCGCGCAGCTGCGGTAGCCTTCGCATCGATCCTGGTGAAGCTCGCGGAACGTAACCACCCAGCCGGTGTCGTGCGGCGCACGTCGCCGGCCGGCGCTCGCTTGACCTGTCCAGTCGCCGGCGGCACGGCGGGCCAGGTCGGCTTCGACCATCGCGTGTCGATCTTGCGCATTGACGCTGGATGTCGGTGAACGCGAACTGCTCGATCGACCTCGCCGCGCTCGTTCATCGATCGCGCGCCTTGAGCAGCAGGCCCGGTGGCGGCGTCGGACCAGAAGCTTGTGGCCGTAGCGCAGGCCGTCCTTGCGGCTCGAACACCGACGCCTGTCCGCCGCGACCGGCCACGCGACTCGACCGGCCGACCTTGCGAAGTCGTAGAACTCGCGTCAGCGCCTTCTGCTGCTGCGGCGACAGCGAGGGGAACGCATTGCGGAACGTCCGGCGGCTCGACGCGCACGAGCTTCGCGTCGGGATAGTAGCAGCGGACTTCGCCCTGGCTTGCGGATCACCTCGCGCGCGGGACCGTCGAGGTTGACGAGCTTCTCGAACTCGCTTGCCGTCCTCGTTCAGATGCATGAGTGCGCGACGTCTCGACGCGGCTGCCGTGCTGGTAGACGATCGTGCCGGTGTAGTTGAGCATGCGCGCGCCGCCTGCGCGGCGCGCGTCGAGCCACTGCGTGGCGTCCTGCGGCCGCGTCGCCGGCGTGACGGCGAAGCGCCGCAACGCGGCGGGCGCGAGCGCCGCGCACGCCGGCGAGCGCGCTGACACGGCGCACGCGGACTGCGCGGATACCGCCATGGCGAGCGACCGTTCAGGGTCGCTCGGCGACGGGCTACGTCGGCATCGGCGCCGACGCGCGCGCAGGCACGGCCCGACGCCCTGGATCGGCGCCGTCGGCGAGATACTCGCGGTGCGCGAGCAGGTAGTCGGCCGGCACCGCCGGCGGCCGCACCTGCGCGGCGCGCATCGCCGCTGGCCTCGCCGCGCCTTGGCGATGGCCGGTGGGCGGATCGTCGAGCGTCGACGTAGGCCGATCCAGCCGACGACGGTGACCGCCGCGACGGCGGCGGCCGCTGCCGCAACGCCCAGGCGGCCGGCGTTGGACGGCGCGCGCGCCGCGGCGCGAGCACCGTCGGCTCGGCGGCGAGCCGCGCGGCGAAAGCGATCGGCGAAGTCGCGCGGTCGAAGCGTCGCGCGCGCCGCGCAGCGCGTCGCCGATCACGTGGTAGCACACCCAGGTCGCCATCGCGTCGGGCTCGTTGCAGCTCGCGCAGACGATCGTCCGAGCTCCGCGTCGTCGAGCTCGCCGTCCATCAGGCGCGAAATGTCTCTCGTTCATCACCATCTCCGGTTCTCTTCGGTGCCGAGCAGCGGCCGCAGCTCCGTTGCGATCGCCTCGCGCGCCCGGAAGATCCGGGAGCGCACCGGTGCCGATCGGACAATTCATCACGCTTGCAATTTCCTCGTAGCTCAGACCCCTCGATCTCGCGCAGCGTGATCGCCGTGCGCAGATCCTCGGCAGCGCGTCCATCGCCCGGTTCACCGTCGCCGCGATCTCCTTGCCGTGCAGCTCGTCCTCCGGCGTGTTCGCAGTCGCGCAGCTGCTCGGCGTCCTCGAAACTCTCGGCTTCCTCGTTGTCGAACCCGGTCGACGTCGGCGCCCGCCGCCCCAGCGCGACCAGGTAGTTCTTCGCCGTGTTGATCGCCGATCCGGTAAAGCCACGTGTAGAACGCACTGTCGCCCCGGAAGCTCGGCAGCGCCCGGTAGGCCTTGATGAAGGCTTCCTGCGTCACGTCCTCGACCTCCGCCGGGTCGCGCACCAGCCGCGACAGCAGCCGCCCCAGCTTGCGCTGGTACTTCAGCACCAGCAGCTCGAAGGCGCGCTTGTCACCCTGCTGCGCGCGCTCGACGAGCTGCTGATCGACCTCGCGATCACCCATCCAGTCCCTGAATCAGTTCGTTGTTATGCCCGCCGAACGGCAGGTGCGGCGACCGGCCTCGAGCTCGGCGTCCCGGGCCGCGCGGGACAGTCCCGGATATGCTCGCGGCGCGCGCTTGCACGCAACAGACCGCCGCCGGCGCCGTAAGTTCACGTCGCGCGCGGGGTCATTCCGACGGCATGGCCGCGCCGCTCATCGTTTGTCCAGGACAACGGCCGGACGGACCTCGTCCGGTCGCGATGCCCGCGGTAGTTGCGTGATCGATCGGCTCGCGCCACGGCGCACAGTCGCGCGCGCGCGTGTCGCGTCGAGCAGTCCCAGCTGCGTCGCAGGACCGCGACGATCGCGGGATGCAGCCCGCGCTTGCTGCCGTCGGCGACCTTGATCGCGATGCCGATGCCCTGGCTGCGCACGCCGATCGCCTGCACGCCCTCGGCGCCGATCTTGGTCGACCCAGTCGCCGCGCCCGGCCCGCATCAGCGCCAGGTCGCTGCGGCGCTCGCCCGAGACCATTTCGGGATGCGCGGTCATCGCGTCGGCAAGCGATCTGCGCGGCGCGGTCGCCGTAGGCCGCGTCGGTCGCGTCGGCGGCGAGCCGCGCGAAGCGCCAGCGCGAGCGCGGCGAGCGGCACCGCGTAGTTCGGCGCCGAGCAGCCGTCGATGCCCGCGACGAGCGTCGGCCTCCGGCGACGCCGGTGAAGTGCGCGACCGCGCGCCGGATCGCCTGCTGCAGCGGATGGTCGAAGCGCAAGGTAGGTCTCCTTCGGCAGTCCGCATTGGACGCAGTACGCGAGCATGCCGCTGTGCTTGCCGGAGCAGTTGTGCGCGAGCGGCGAGTACGGCGGCGGCGGCGGCAATTCGCCGCGCGACGTCGTAGAAGCCGGGCGCGTGCGTGCCGCATTGCAGGTCCGCCGGCCGTGTTGCCGGCGGCGGCGAGCATGTCCGCGACGGCCTCCGACGTGCCGCGGCTCGCCGGAATGGCTCGCGCAGAGCAGCGCGACCTGCGCCGGCGAATAGCCGAAGCGCTCGACGCCGCCGCCCGCGACGAACGGCATCGCCTGCAACGGCTTCAACGCGCTGCGGCGTCATCGTGACGAAATGCGGATCGCCCGCGCGTGCAGCAGCAGCGTGCCGTCGCGATCGACGACGGCGACCGAGCCGCAGTGAATGCACGCTGCGTCCCGACGGCGCCGCCGCGCGTGGCGACGGCGAGCGGCGCGTGCCGGCGCCGTGCGCGGCGGAGCGGCGAGACGTTGCGCATGGCGGCAGGCAAAACCGGCATTATCGCCGATCGAGCCGCGACCTATCGCCGCCCCGGTCGTCCGCGCGCCACGGCTCGACGGCTTCGGCGCAGCCTGCGATCGCGCGAGCGCCGCGCGGATCTGCTCGAGCGCGCCGGGATCCTCGATCGTCGTCAGGTCGCCCGGGATCGCGGCCTTCGGCGAGCGCCTGGATCGACGCGGCGCAGCAGCTTGCCGGAGCGCGTCTTCGGCAGCAGCGTGACGAAGTGCACGGCGCCCGGCCGCGCGATCGCGCCGAGCTCGCGGTCGACGGTGTCCATCACTTCCTTGCGCATGCGCCGCCGCGCCTTCGGGCGTCGCGACGTCGCGACGGGTCCTTGACCACGGCGAACGCGACCGGCATCTGGCCCTTCAGCGGATCGGCGACGCCGACGACGGCGCACCTCGGCGATGCCGGCATGCGCCTGCACCGCCTCCTCGATCTCGCGCGTGCCGAGCCGGTGGCCGGCGACGTTGATCACGTCGTCGGTGCGGCCGAGCACGAAGTAGTAGCCGTCCGCGTCGCGCGTCGCCCAGTCGAACGTCGAGTACGCGAGCTGCTTGCCGGAACGTCGAGAAATAGGTCTTGCACGAAGCGCTGCGTCGTCGCCCCAGACGGTCGTCATGCAGCCGGGCGGCAGCGGCGGCGACGATCGTCAGCACCGCCTTTCTCGTCGGCGCCGGCTTCGTCGCCGCGTCGCCTTCGTGCAGCAGCCGCACGTCGTAGCCGTACACCGGGAAACGACGGGCTGCCGAACTTGCGCGGCGTGTCCTCGACGCCCGGCTGCGCCGAGAGGATCGGCCAGCCGGTCTCGGTCTGCCAGTAGTTGTCGACGATCGCGACGCCGAGCGACTCGCGCGCCCAGCGCGCCGTCGGCTCGTCGAGCGGCTCGCCGGCGAGGAACAGGTACTTGCAGCGACGACAGGTCGTGCTGCTTCATGAACGCCGGATCCTGCTTCTTCAGCACGCGGATCGCGGTCGGCGAGCTGAACATCGTCTTCGACGTTGTGTCTCGGCGACGATCTTCCACCAGATCGCCGGGATCGGGCCGGATCGGCAGGCCCTCGTACATGATCGTCGTCGAGCCGTTGATGAGCGGCGCGTAGACGATGTACGAATGCCCGACGACCCAGCCGATGTCGCTCGTCGTGAACATCGTCTCGCCGGGCTCGACGCAGAAGATGCGCCGCATCGACGACGCGAGCGCGACCGCGTAGCCGCCGGTGTCGCGCTGCACGCCTTTCGGCTTGCCGGTGGTGCCCGACGTGTAGAGGATGTACGACGGCTCCGGACGACTCGAGCCATTCGCAGGGCACGCTGCGCGTCGATGTGCGCGCGCGCAGCGCTCGGCGTAATCGAGGTCGCGGCCGGCGACGACGGCCATCGCCGTGTCGAGCCCGCGGTTGACGATGATGACCTTGCGCGGCGGATGCGCGGCGAGCCGGATCGCTTCGTCGACCAGGTGCTTGTACGGCACCGGCCTTGCCGCCGCGCATGCCGGCGTCGGCGGTGACCATCACGCTTCGGCTCGCGTCGTCGATCCGCGTCGCGAGGCTCGCCGCGGCAAAGCCGCCGAACACGACCGAATGGATCGCGCCGATCCGCGCGCACGCGAGCATCGCGAACAGCAGCCTCGGCGATCATCGGCATGTAGATCAGCACGCGATCGCCGCGCCCGACGCCCTGCGCCTTGCAGCGCCGCGGCGAAGCGGTTCACTTCGGCGTGGAGCTCGCGCGTACGTGTAGGTGCTGTCTCTCGCCGGTCTCGGTCGAGATGTAGATGAGCGCCTTCTGGTCGCCGCGCGCCGCGAGATGGCGGTCGACGGCGTTGTGGCAGAGGTTCGTGCGGCCGCCGACGAACCATCTCGCGAACGGCGGCCTCGAGTAGTCGAGCACCGGCGTGAACGGCGTCTGCCAGTCGACGAGCGCCGCCTCGCTCGCGCCAGAACGCGTCGCGGTCGGCGAGCGAGCGGCGGTGGAAGTCCTGTACGTCGGCATCGGTCGTCCTCCTCGCGGACATCGCCAGCGCGCTGGCGCCGGAACCGCGCGCCTTGCGCGTCATCGCGCGTCGGATCGCACGCTCCGCGCTCGCGTACCCGCGGTCAGGGATGCGTGTCCGGCGCGATGCGCACGACGGTGCGCCCGCGGACCATGCCCTTTGAGGTAGGCGTCGAAGTGCGTCGGCAGGTCGTCGAAGTCGATCGTGCGCACCAGGTCGTGCACGCGATCGGGCCGCCACTCGACGGCGAGCTTGTTCCAGAGTCTTCTGGCGCAGCGCCATCGGCGCAGTTGGCGCTGTCGACGCCCGAGCAGCGATGACGCCGCGCAGGATGAACGGCGCGACCGGTCGTGGTGAGCTTCATGTCCGCCGCGAGGCCGACCGCGGCCGACGGTGCCGCCGATCTTCGATCGTCGACGAGCAGCCACGACGAGCATGTCGCCGCCGAGGTTGTCGATCGCGCCCGCCCACGTCGCCTTGTCGAGCGGGCGTGATGCTGCGAGAGTCGATCGACTGGCGCAGCAGCACCTCCTTCGCGCCGAGGTCCTTGCAGATAGCGCGCGCCTCCTTCTTTGCCGGTGATCGCGACGACGTCGTAGCCGCTCTTCGCCAGGATCTCGATCGCGACGGAGCCGACGCCGCCGGTCGCGCCCGTGACCGGCGACCGGTCCGTTGTCGGGCTTGAGGCCGTTGTGCTCCATCAGCGTGATCGCCTGCGCCGCGGTGAAGCCGGCGGTGCCGAGCGTCATCGCGTCGAACGCCGTCATGCTCTCGGGCCGGCGCACGATCCAGTCGGCCGGGAACGCGGACGTACTCGGCATAGCCGCCGTCGTGCGCGACGCGCCGAGGTCGTAGCGCGTGCACGATCACCTTGTCGCCGCGCTTCCAGCGCGTGATCGTGCCGACGTCTCGACCGTTCCCGCCATGTCGATGCCGGCGATTGGTCGGATACTTGCGCATGATCTTGCCGGCGCCGTTGTACGACAGCGCATCCTTGTAGTTGATCGTCGAGTACTTGGTGCGGATGACGACGTCGCCGGCGTCGAGATCGTCTAGCTCCATGTCGACGAACCGGCTCGACGACGGCCTTGTCGTCCTCCTGGAACGTCCGGTACGCCTTGAATGTCTGCACGGGAGTCTCCTTCGGAATGCGGGAACGTTCGGTGCGGGATGGCGGGCGCGACGGCCAGCCGATAGTCGCGTGGGCGCGTCGGCGTGCAACGTGCGGGCAGCGCCATGTAGTCGCGGGTCTGCATCTCGATGCAGCCGGCTCACGGTGCGCGCGAATCTCCTGCGCGTTCGGACCCTCCGGTAGAGGCTGTCCGGCGGGCCGGCGGCGAGTGGCGACGAGCTTCACGCGATGATCGTACAGTATGTCGACGAGCCACGTGAAGCGGCGCGCCCGGCCTCATCCGGCGGTCGCCGGGCCCATCCGCGGGATGCCGGAGACGAGGACGACGGCGAAGCGCCGGGCGAGCTCGAGGTAGTCGCGCTGTGAGCGCGGTCCGTCGCACAGCGGCACCGAAATCGAACCAGACGACGCTGCCGGCCCGCCGCCGCGCGACGATGCGTCCGCGCCTTCGATCGTGCAGCCGCGGATCCTCGTCCGGGACCGCGCGCGCATCGCGTCGAACGGCCGCGCTAGCGCGCGCATCGGCCGCCGCGCCCGCGCGGCACGTGATAGCTCTCGACCTGCTCGAGCGTGCGCAGCCGGTAGTCGATCGCCGGCGTCGACCTCGACGACGTCGAGCCACTGCTCGATCAGAGCGCGATCGTCGGGCAGGAAGCGCTCGCGCTGCAGCCCGTTGCGGCCACAGGCGCGTCGGGCGCGTAGTTCGACGTCATCACGAAGACGACGCCGTGGCTCGAACAGCGCCTGACAGCAGGCGGCCGAGGATCATCGCGTCGGCGATGTCGGCTGACGTGGAACTCGTCGAAGCAGACGGAGCCGCGCAGCGCTTGCGCGCGACGTGCGCGAGCGGCCGTCGAGCGGGTCCTCTCGTGCTGCAGCGTCGCGAGCTCGTCGTGGACGTCGCGCATGAACGCGTGGAAGTGAACGCGCGTCTTGCGGCGGATCGCGACGGTCGCGAAGAACGCTGTCCATCAGGAGGCTCTTGCCGCGCCCGACGCCGCCCCACAGGTAGACGCCGCGCGGAACGTCGGGCGGCAGAGACAGATCCGCTTCAGCGTCGACTGCGCGCGCCGCGCGAAAGCGTCGCAAGCTCGTCGGCGAGCTCGCTGCAGCCGGTCGAGCGTCGGCGGTCTGCGCGTGGTCGAGCGTCGTGCCGCGGCGCGGCGAGCAGCGGCTCGAGATACTCGATGAGAGCGCGCCGCGGCGGCGCGCGATCTGCCGGGTAATCGGCCGCGCGCCGGTCATCTCGGCAATGCCTCGATCGCGGCGTCAAAGGTTCAGCGTGCGTTTGTCGACGGCCAGCGCGGCTTCGCTTCGTCGCCTCGGACAGCGACGGATGCGCGTGGCAGATGCGCGCCGAGGTCCTCGCTCGACGCGCCGAACTCCATCGCCACCACACCTTCGGCGATCAGCTCGGACGCGAGCGGGCCGATCGATGTGCATGCCGAGGATGCGGTCGGTCGTCGCGTCGGCGAGGATCTTGACGAACCCCGTCGTGTCGCCCATCGCACGCGCGCGGCCGTTGGCGGTGAACGGAAAGCTGCCCGGCGCGATACGCGACGCCCTCGCGGCTTCGAGCTGCTGCTCGGTCTTGCCGACCCACGCGATCTCGGGCGACGTGTAGATCACCCACGGAATCGTGTTGAAGTCGACGTGGCCGTGCTGGCCGGCGATGCGCTCGGCGACGGCGACGCCCTCGTCCTCCGCCTTGTGCGCGAGCATCGGCCCGCGCACGACGTCGCCGATCGCCCAGACGTTCGGCGAGATTGGTCCGGCACTCGCCGTCGACGGTCGACGAAGCCGCGCTCGTCGAGCTGCGAGCCCGACCGCTTCGCGCCGCAGGCCCGCGGTGTGCGGGACGCGGCCGATCGACACGATCAACCGGTCGAACGTCGCCGTCTGCGCGGCGTGCCGGCGCGTCGGTGTACGTCGACGTCGACGCTCGTTCTTGCGCCGACGCGCACCTTCGTGATCTTCACGCCGAGCTGGATCGCGAGCCCCTGCTTCGCGAAGGCCTTCTGCGCCTCCTTCGCGACCGCTTCGTCGGCCGTGCCGAGGAACGCCGGCAGCGCTTCGAGCACCGTGACCTCGGCGCCCAGCCGGCGCCAGACGCTGCCCATCTCGAGGCCGATGACGCCGCGCGCCGACGACGCCGAGCTGCGCTCGGCACGTCCGGCAATCGCCAGCGCGCCTCGTTGTCGAGCACGCGGTCGTTGTCGATCGCGACGCCCGGCAGCGCGCGCGGCTTCGAGCCGGTCGCGACGATCACGTGCTTCGCCGCTGAGCTCCGCCGCGCCCGGGCCGTCGACGTTGATCTTCCAGCGCGTCGCCGTCCTTGCCGGCGAAACGCGCCGAGGCCGTGGAAGAACGTGACCTTGTTCTTCTTGAACAGGTACAGGATGCCGTCGTTGTTCTGCGCGACGACCTTGTCCTTGCGCGCCAGCATGCGCCGACGTCGATCGACAGGCCCTTGACGTCGATGCCGTGCGTCGGCGAACGCGTGGCCCGGCGTGCTCGTAGTGTCTCCGACGATTGCAGCAGCGCCTTCGACGGGATGCAGCCGACGTTCGTGCACGTGCCGCCGGGCGCGGGCTTGCCGTCGGCGCGCGACCAGTCGTCGATGCACGCCGTCGTGAAGCCGAGCTGCGCCGCGCGGATCGCGGCGATGTAGCCGCCGGGCCCGCCGCCGATCACGACACGTCGAATCGTCGCCATGACGGTTGCCTCTCACGCGGCGGAAGGGGTCGGGTGAGGCAGGAGTCGCAGGTCCAGCAGCATGCGCGCCGGATCCTCCGAGCGCTTCCTTGATCGCGACCAGCGACAGCACCGCCTCGCGGCCGTCGATGATCCGGTGGTCGTACGACTGCGCGAGGTAGTTCATCGGCCGGACGACGACCTGCCCGTTCTCGACGACCGGCGCGGTCCTGCGTCGCGTGGACGCCGAGGATCGCCGACTGCGGCGGATTGATGATCGGCGTCGACAGCATCGAGCCGAACACGCCGCCGTTGCTGATCGTGTACGTGCCGCCGGTCAGCTCCTCGACCGTCAGCTTGCCGTCCTGCGCGCGCTTGCCGAAATCGGCGATCTGCTTCTCGATGTCGGCGATCGACAGCTGGTCGGCGTCGCGCAGGATCGGCACGACGAGCCCGCGCGGGCTGCCCACCGCGATGCCGATGTCGAAATAGCCGTGATAGACGATGTCGTTGCCGTCGATCGACGCGTTGACGACGCGGGTATTTCTTCAGCGCATGCACGGCCGCCTTCACGAAGAAGCCCATGAAGCCGAGCTTCACGCCGTGCTCCTTCTCGAAGCGGTCCTTGTACCGGTTGCGCAGCTCGATCACCGGCTGCATGTTGACTTCGTTGAACGTCGTCAGGATCGCCGCGGTCGACTGCGATTGGACGAGCGCGCTCGGCGACGCGCATGGCGCAGCCGCGACATCGGCACGCGCTGCTCGGGCCGCGAGCCCAGCGCCAGCGGCGGCGCGGCCGGCGCGCTGCGCCGGCTGCCGGTGCGGTGCGGCGCGTCGCGGCGCGGCGCGGCGCGGCGCCGCGCTTCCGTCGACGCGCGATCACGTCGCCCTTGGTGATGCGGCCGCCGCGGCCGGTGCCGGTCGACGCGCGGCCGGATCGACGCCCTGATCCGCCATCATCTTGCGCGCGGCCGGCAGCGGGAGCCGCGGTCGCGCTGGCAGCGGCGCGGCGGCAGTGCCGACGCGGCAGCCGACGTGGCCGTTGCAGCGCGCGGCGCCGGCGCCGCGCCGCGCCGGCGCGGCGGCGGCGCGCCCTTCGCCTCGGTGTCGATCACCGCGATGACGTCGTTCGACGTTACCGTCGAGCCGTCGGGCCGCGTGATCTCGACCAGCACGCCGTCGCCGGCGCCGGCAGCTCGAGCACGACCTTGTCGGTCTCGACGTCGATCAGGTTCTCGTCGCGCTTGACCGCCTCGTCCGGGCTTCTTGTGCCAGTTGACGAGCGTCGCCTCGGCCACCGACTCCGGCAGCTGCGGCACCTTCACTTCGATTCGCATGTTCTCGTTGCTTCCTCGATTTCCGTCAGCGCGCGAGGACCATTTCGCCGCTCTGCAGCTTCGTCGGCGAACGCGTCCTCGATCAGCTGCTTCTGCTCGGCGTATGTGCTTCGCGGCGTAGCCGACCGGCAGGCGACGCCGAGACCGGGCCGGCCGGCGTAGGCCAGCACCTTCTTCGCGTCGATGTCGGCGCGCAGCATACGCGCGCAGCCGATACCACGCGCCCTGGTTCTGCGGCTCTTCCTGGCACCAGACGACTTCCTTCGCCTTGCGCGTACTTCACGACCGGCGTCTTGTAGTCCTCGTGCGGGAACGGGTACTGCTGCTCGAGGCGCAGGATCGCGATGTCGTCGATCTTGCGTCTCGCGGCGGTAGGCGAGGAGCTCGTAGTAGCACCTTGCCGGAGCACACGACCACGCGCCGCACCTTCTTCGCGATCGAGTCTTGTCGACCTCGCCGATCACCGTGTGGAACTGTCCGTTCGGCGAGCTCCTCGAGCGACGACACCGCTTCCTTGTGCCGCAGCAGGCTCTTCGGGCGTCATCACGATCAGCGGCTTGCGGTACGTCGCGCATCATCTGCCGGCGCAGCAGGTGGAAGATCTGCGCGGGCGTCGTACGGCACGCACACCTGCATGTTGTGCTGCGCGCAAAGCTGCAGGTAGCGCTCGGGCGCGCGCTGACGAGTGCTCGGGGCCCTGCCCTTCGTAGCCGTGCGGCAGCAGCATGCACCAGGCCGCAGATGCGGCCCCACTTCGACTTCGCCGCAGCGCGATGAACTGGTCGATCACGACCTGCGCGCCGTTGGCGAAATCGCCGAACTGCGCTTCCCAGATCGACGAGCTGGTTCGGGCTCGGACGTCGTGTAGCCGTATTCGAAGCCCAGCACCGCGTTCTCGGTGAGCACCGAGTCGATGATCTCGAAGTCCGGCTGGCCGTCCTTGATGTGCTGCGAGCGGCATCCACGTGCCGGAATCCCACTTCTCGCGATTCTGGTCGTGCAGCACCGCGTGCCGGTGCGCGAACGTGCCGCGGCCCGACGTCCTCGCCGGAGATGCCGCACGCCGTAGCCCTCGTTCGAGCAGCGTCGCGTACGCGCAGCGTTTCGCCCATGCCCCAGTCGAGCGGCTGTCTTGCCGTCGGCCATCGCGCCGGCGGTCGGCGATCACCTTCTCGACGCGCGGATGCAGCTTGAAGTCCGTCGGCACCGCCGTCGCCTTGCTGCGCGATCGCCTTCAGACGCGCGCAGCGGCACGCGCGTGTCGCGACGGCATCGGTCCAGTGCCGGTCCTTGAACGCGCGACCAGTCGACGGTGAACGGCGGCTTGTAGTTCGACAGGATCGTCTTGTTCGTGTGATAGCCCTTGTCCATCGCCGCGCGATAGGTGGCGATCATCGCGTCGGCGTCCTCGGCGCTGATCACGCCCGCGGCGATCGAGCTTGTCGGCATACAGCTGGCGCGTGCCCGGATGCTGCGCGGATCTTCTTGTACATCAGCGGCTGCGTGACCATCGGCTCGTCGGCCTCGTTGTGCCCAGAGCCGGCGGAAGCAGACGAGGTCGATGAACACGTCCTTGTGGAACTGCTGCCGGTAGTCCATCGCCAGCTCGACCGCGAGCAGGCACGCTTCCGGATCGTCGCCGTTCACGTGGAAGATCGGCGCCTCGATCATCTTCGCGATGTCGGTGCAGTAGATCGTGCCGCGCGTGTCGCGCGGGTCGGACGTCGTGAAGCCGATCTGGTTGTTGACGACGATGTGGACGGTGCCGCCGGTGTAGTAGCCGCGCGTCTGCGCCATGTTGAGGCATTCCTGCATCGACGCCCTGGCCCGCGATCGCGGCGTCGCCGTGGATCAGCACCGGCAGCACCTGGTCGCCCTTCGGGTCGCTTGCGCCGGTGCTGGCGCGCGCGCACGCTGCCCTCGACGACCGGATTGACGATCTCGAGGTGCGACGGATTGAACGCGAGCGTCAGGTGCACCGGGCCGCCGGGCGTGGACGACGTCCGACGAGAAGCCCTGGTGATACTTGACGTCGCCGGCCGGGCAGGTCCTGCGCCGCCTTGCCTTCGAATTCGGAGAACAGGTCCGCCGGCATCTTGCCGAGCGTGTTGACGAGCACGTTGAGGCGGCCGCGATGCGCCATGCCGATCACGATCTCGCCGCACGCCCTGCGCGCCGGCCTTCTGGATCAGGAGGTCGAGCATCGGGATCATCGCGTCGCCGCCCTCGCCCGAGAAGCGCTTCTGCCCGACGTACTTCGGTGTGCAGATAGCGCTCGAGCGTCTCGGCCGCCGTCAGCCGCTCGAGGATGTGGCAGCGCTGCTCGGCGCGTGTAGTTCGGCCGCGAGCGGATCGGCTCGAGCCGCTGCTGGACGAAGCGCTTGGTCGCGCGTGTCCGAGATGTACATGTACTCGGCGCCGAACGTGCCGGCAGTACGTCTCCTGCAGCGCGGCGATGATGTCGCGGCAGCCGCATCCGCGCCGGCCCGGCCTTGAACGAGCCGACGTCGAACTCCGTGTCGAGGTCGGCTTCGGTGAAGCCGTACGTGCGCGAGGTCGAGGTCCGGCGATGTACGGCGGCTCCTGGCGCTGCAGCGGATCGAGATCGGCGATGAACATGCCGAGCGTGCGGAACTTGCTGATGAGCCGCAGCACGAGCACCTGCTTGTGCATCGTCGTCGCGTCGACCATCGCGCCGGCGACCTTGCGGTTCTTCGCGCAGCTCGACGAACGACGCGATCACCGGCGCGTGCGCGACGTCGTCGGCGCCGCCGCGCAGCTCGTCGAAATACGCCGCGCCACTCGCCGCTCACGCTCGCCGGATCGGCGAGGTACCGCTCGTACAGCTCCTCGATGAACGGCGCGTTGCCGCCGAACAGCGTGCTGCTGTGCTGCGAATTCGGTCATGCTGCCCATGGCGGTCACCTCGTCATCGTACTCGCGGGCGGCGCGCGCGCGGGCAACTGCCGCGCGCGCCACGCGCGACGTTCAGCGCTTGATCGATCGCGACGGTACACCGAGCCGCCGCGTGGCGCCGGTGAACAGCTGGCGCGGCCGGCCGATCTTGTACTCCGGGTCGGCGATCATCTCGTTCAGCTGCGCGATCCAGCCGACCGTGCGCGCCAGCGCGAAGATCGCGGTGAACAGCGACACCGGGATGCCGATCGCCTTCTGCACGATGCCCGAGTAGAAGTCGACGTTCGGATAGAGCTTGCGCGGAGACGAAGTAGTCGTCCTCCAGCGCGATCTTCTCCAGCGCCATCGCGAGCTTGAACAGCGGATCGTCGCCGAGGCCGAGCTCGTCCAGCACCTCGTGGCAGGTCTCGCGCATCAGCTTCGCGCGCGGATCGTAGTTCTTGTAGACGCGATGGCCGAAGCCCATCAGCTGGACGTTCGAGTTCTTGTCCTTCACCTTGGCGATGAACTCGCCGATCTTCGCCACGCCGCCCTTCGCCTGGATGTCGTAGAGCATGTTGAGCGCGGCCTCGTTCGCGCCGCCGTGCGCCGGACCCCACAGGCAAGCGACGCCGGCCGCGATCGCCGCGAACGGGTTGGTGCCCGACGACGCGCACATGCCGCACCGTCGACGTCGACGCGTTCTGCTCGTGGTCGGCGTGCAGGATGAAGATGCGGTCGAGCGCGCGCACCAGCACCGCGTTGACCTTGTATTCCTCGCACGGCGTGGCGAACATCATCCGCATGAAGTTCGCCGCGTACGACAGCTCGTTGCGCGGATAGATGTACGGCTGGCCGACCGTGTACTTGTACGCCATCGCGACCAGCGTCGGCATCTTGGCGATGAGGCGGTGCGCCGAAATGTCGCGCTCGTGCGCGTCGTGCAGGTTCATCGAGTCCGGGTAGAACGCGGACAGCGCGCCGACCAGACCGGTCAGCACGGCCATCGGATGCGCGTCGCGGCGGAAACCGCGCATGAAGAACTGCATCTGCTCGTTGACCATCGTGTGGTGGGTCACGACGTCGACGAACTTCTCCTTCTGCGCGGCGTTGCGGCAGCTCGCCGTAGAGCAGCAGGTAGCACACCTCGAGGAAGTCGCACTTCGACCGCGAGCTCCTCGATCGGATAGCCGCGGTAGAGCAGCTCGCCCTTGTCGCCGTCGATGTAGGTGATCGCCGAGTTGCACGCGGCGGTCGACATGAAGCCGGGGTCGTAGGTGAACTTGCCGGTCTTGCCGTACAGCGTGCGGATGTCGATCACGTCGGGCCCGATGGTGCCCTGCGAGCAACCGGGAAGGTGACGGGCGCGGTGCCGTCGGAGAAGGTAAGCGTGGCGGTGCGGTCGGTCATCGTGCGTCCTTGTGGCGCGTCGGTGGCAATGTCGGAGACAGCGCCGTGAGCTGACGGCTTCTCTCCGGCACAGCTATCGTTGTTGTCGGCGGCACGCTCATCATGCTCGCGCAGCTCGAGCCACCAGTGGGCGCACCGACGGATCGGCCGGCTCGGCGCGACCGGCGATCAGCTCCCACAAATCGTTGTCGGGAAGATCGAGCAGCCGGTCGAGCATCGCCAGCGTGGTCGTCGGTCAGCGTTGCCGCACGCGCGTCCATGAAAGCGCGTCGAGGATCAGGTCGTTCTCGAGCAGCCCGCGGCGGCAGCGCCAGCGAAGCTGCCAATCGCGCGCATCCGACCTAACTCCGGTCGCGGTCATGCCTTCCGTCGGGCCGCCCGAAGCGCTCTCCCTCGGGCAGCGACGCAGTAGGTGCGTCGTCATCTTCCGCCGAGCCGCCATGAGGCTGCTCCCTGTGGGGGCAGTGAACGCAGTAGCGTGGGATCGTCAACGGCCCGCCTGACCATGATGTCCTGATCCGCCGATCGCCGGGTCGGGTTGAGGCCATCGGGCGACATCGACGCAATTCATGATCGATGTGGCAGCGGAAAAGGCGGTACGGGTCCTCGAGGTTGTCGAGGCGCTCGCTGGTCGCCTGGTCGCGCGCTGTCGGCGATGAAGCGGTAGGCGGCCAGAGCAGCCCGGCCGGCCCGACGAACTTGTCCGGGTTCCACCAGAACGACGGGCACGCCGTCGAGCAGCACGCGCACAGGATGCATTCGTAGAGGCCGTCGAGCCGCTCGCGCTCCTCGGGCGACTGCAGGCGCTCCTTCTCCGGCGGCGGCGTGTCGTTGACGAGGTACGGCTTGATCGAGTGGTACTGCTTGAAGAACTGCGCTCATGTCGACGATCAGGTCGCGGATCACCGGCAGGCCCGGCAGCGGCCGCAGCTCGACCGGCTCCTTCAGCGTCTTCAGGTTGGTGATGCACGCGAGCCCGTTCTTGCCGTTGATGTTCATCGCGTCGGAGCCGCACACGCCCTCGCGGCAGCTGCGGCGGAACGAGAGCGTGTCGTCGACCGCCTTGAGCCGCATCAGCGCGTCGAGCAGCATCCGGTCGTGCGGGTCGAGCGCGACGTCGTAATCCTGCATAGTAGGGCTTCGCGTCCTTGCTCGGGGTCGTAGCGGTAGATGCGGAATTTCATCTGTCGAGCGCCGACGAACGTGAGTCACATCAGTAGTCGCGTTTTCGGCGGGAATGCCTCGACCGACAGCGGCTTCAGGTTGACCGGCTTGTAATCGAGCCGGTTGCCGTCGCGATACCACAGCGTGTGCTTCAGCCAGTTCGCGTCGTCGCGATTCGGGATAGTCGCTGCGCGCCTGGGCGCCGCGCGACTCCGCGCCGGGCCTCGCGCCGAGACGATCGTCGCCTTCGCGGTCTCGATCAGGTTGTCGAGCTCGAGCGCCTCGACGCGCGCGGTGTTGAACGTGCTTGCTCTGATCCTTGATCGCCGTGCGCGTCGCGCGCTGCCTCGAGCTCCATCACCTTCCGACGCCCTCGGCGAGCAGCGCCTGGTTGCGGAACACGCCGCAGTGCGCCTGCATCGTCGTGCGCAGTTCGTTCGCGACCTCCGGCACCGATTCGCCCGACGCCGCGCGCGTCGAGGCGCGCGAGGCGCGCAGCGCGACATGTCGGCGGCATCGCGGGGCAGCGGCTTGTGCGGCATCGGCCTTGAGATTCTGGCCGACGACGAAATTGCCGGTCGCGCGGCCGAACACGAGCGAGATCGAGCAGCGAAGTTGGTGCCGAGCCGGTTGGCGCCGTGCACCGAGACGCAGGCGCATTCGCCGATCGCGTAGAGGCCCTGGACGATCGCATTCGGGTTGCCGTCCTTCGGCGCGACGACCTGCCCGTGGATGTTGACCGGGATGCCGCCCATCTGGTAGTGGATCGTCGGCACGACCGGAATCGGCTCCTTGATCGCGGTCGACGTTGGCGAACTTGAGCGCGATCTCGCGGATCGACGGCAAGCGCTTCGTCGATCACGCTCGGGGCCGAGGTGGTCGAGCTTCAGCAGCACGTAGTCCTTGTTCGGACCGCAGCCGCGCCCTTCCTTGATCTCCTGGTCCATCGAGCGGCTGACACCACGTCGCGCGACGCCAGGTCCTTCGAGGTTCGGCGCGTAGCGCTCCATGAAGCGCTCGCCGTTCGCGTTGAGCAGGATGCCGCCCTCGCCGCGCACGCCCTCGGTGATCAGCACGCCGGCGCCGGCGACGCCGGTCGGATGGAACTGCCAGAACTCCATGTCCTCGAGCGGAATGCCGGCGCGCGCCGCCATGCCCAGGCCGTCGCCGGTGTTGATGAACGCGTTGGTCGACGCGGCGAAGATGCGCCCGGCGCCGCCGGTGGCGAAGCAGCGTCGCCTTCGCCTGCAGGATCGATCACCTCGCCGGTTTCCATCTCGAGCGCCGTCACGCCGACGCACGTCGCCGTCGGCGTCGCGGATCAGGTCGAGCGCCATCCACTCGACGAAGAACTGCGTGCGCGCGCGGACGTTGCGCTGATAGAGCGTGTGCAGCATCGCGTGCCCGGTGCGGTCGGCCGCGGCGCACGGCGCGCTGCACCGGCTTCTCGCCGAAGTTCGCCGAGTGACCGCCGAACGGGCGCTGGTAGATCGTGCCGTCGGCGTTGCGGTCGAACGGCATGCCGAAGTGCTCGAGCTCGTAGACGACCTGCGGCGCCATCCTGCACATGTACTCGATCGCGTCCTGGTCGCCGAGCCAGTCGGAGCCCTTGATCGTGTCGTACATGTGCCAGAGCCAGTTGTCCTCGCGACATGTTGCCGAGCGACGCGCCGATGCCGCCCTGCGCCGCGACCGTGTGCGAGCGCGTCGGGAACACCTTCGGACAGCACGGCCACCGACAGCCCGGCTTCGGCGAGTTGCAGCGACGCGCGCATGCCCGCGCCGCCGGCGCCGACGATCGATCGCGTCGAAGCGCCGCGGAACGGGAGCGATCTGGTGACGTGCGTCGATCGCCCGCGGTGCCCCACAGGATCTGGATGCGTCCAGCCGGCGTAAGCGCGACGCAGCGCGATGCACGGTCAGCACCTCGGGCGCCAGTCGCAGGCGACGCGGCTTGACGTAATCCATCGCGATATCGCGCACGCCGACCCACGCGTGACAGCAGCAGCGACACCATGAACAGGAACGTGGCCAGCTCGAAACGCCTGGTCGCGCGAACAGCGCCTTCCACACCGCGTAGTCGAGACCGCCGTGCCACAGCACGATGCGCGAGTACCAGCAGCGTGTAGAGCCGCCATCACCACGGCGGTGATCCGCTGGACGAGCCAGTCGCTGCCAGCCGTAATGGGCGCCGACGCTCGTGCCGCAGGCGTCGACTCACCACAGCCGCCGCGACCGAGGGATCAGCAGTGAGCGCGAGCCACGACGACACGACGCGCGCTCGATCTGCGCGCCGGTCCGAAGGTCGATCGCCGATGTGCAGGTCGAGCAGCAGGTAGCGGATGCCGGCGAGGAAATGGTGCAGGTAGGCCCAGGCAAAGAGCCGATCGCGACAGAGCTTCGCGAACGGATGCGCCGAACAGCCGATTTTCAGGCTCGCGAAGGCGTCGGGCGAAGCGAGGCTTCATCTGCACGCGCCACAGCAGCGAGCGGAATGCCCGAACAGGAACAAGCAGCGCGCCGCTCACGCGATGCAGGATCGACACGATCGCCGGCAATCGGCAGCCGGATCCGCGACGAGATTGAGATAGACCGGGCGCGGCGTTTGACGACGGGACGGTCCAGCGCGGCGGGCATCGAGGAAGTGTGGCCGCATATGGTCGACAGCGGCATGGCTAGGAGCTCCCCAGTGCGTCTGGCGGTGCCGGCACGGCGAGCGCTTCGCACGTACGGCCGAGCGGCGCTCTATTGTGCGAGCAGCAGCACAATTATAGCGCATGCTGGCGCATTCAGCCACCGGACTGCGCCGCCGGATTGCGCTGGCGAAACAGGTGCGCGCAACCACCGGCGACGCCGCAGTTCAGCACCGGTCTCGCAGCGACATATGAGCTGCAGCTCGTTCAGATAGTGATGGTGGCGCGTCACGCACAGGCCGCGTCGCGCATTCGACGGGCCGATCGCCATAGGTGAGCGTCACCCGGTCCACCGCAAGCAGCGGGGCGCCCGGCGTCGATCCCGAGCACGCGCCGCCGCTCGCCGCGTCGGCCGCGACCGCGCGGAGCTTCTCCTGCGCCTTCAACATGCGCACGCCGAACTGGCGTCTCGAAAAAGCTGTACATCGAGCCGCGGTAGGCGTCGTAGCTTCGCCTTGGTCAGGCCCCGGAACAGCGCCGCCGGCAGCGTGATCTCGTCCAGCACGACGCGGCTCGCCGGCATAATTCGAGCACGCGGCGCAGGACGAGCACCGGCATCGCCCGGCTTTCAACTCCAGGAGCGCGCGCGACCTCGGCGCCGGCCTTGCCCCGCCGCACGATCGATGCAGCCGGCTCACCGGGTACTCGTCCGTCCGTCGTTGCGGCGAATGCGCAGGAAGCGGAACAGCGACGACCTGCTCTTCGGTATGCGTCGCGACGAACGTGCCCTTGCCCTGCCGCCGGACGACCGAGGTTGTCGGCGGCCAGCGCGTCGATCGCCTTGCGCACCGTGCCCTGCGAGACGCCGTAGCGGCCCGGCGAGCTCGATCTCGCTGGCGGATCGCGCTCTCGCCCGGCCGCCATTCGCGCGCTTCGAGGCTCTGTCTCCAGCAGGACCGCTTGATCTGCAGGTAGAGCGGCTGGAACGAGGACGGTCGGGCGTGAGGTGCGAGCACGGAGGATCGGCACCGTGGCACTGGGCATCGCCGCGCGGTCAGCGATCACGATATGCTGTATACCGGTTATCATCCGATCATGACTGTGTTGATCATGCCGATTGACTTACGGCGCATATAAGCTATCGATGGATTGACAGTCGCCGGTGGCGCTAGAATGTGCAGCCGCGGCGGCGCAGCGTCGCCGGCGGCCGCGTGCCCGCGGAGCCTCGAGTGAGTTCGAATCGCTCTCGCGCAGCGCCCCGTGCCCCTTCCGCCTACTCCGCAGCCAGGAGTCTTACACCGCATGAAAAAGCCCGTCCGCGTTGCGGTCACCGGCGCCGCCGGCCAGATCGGCTACAGCCTGCTGTTCCGCATCGCCTCCGGGCGAAATGCTCGGCAAGGACCAGCCGGTCATCCTGCAGCTGCTCGAACTGCCGATCGACAAGGCGCAGGCCGCGCTCAAGGGCGTGATGATGGAGCTCGAGGACTGCGCGTTTCCGCTGCTCGCCGGCATGGTCGGCACCGACGACCCGAAGGTGGCGTTCAAGGACGCCGACATCGCGCTGCTGGTCGGCGCGCGTCCGCGCGGCCCCGGCATGGAGCGCAAGGACCTGCTGCTCGAGAACGCCAAGATCTTCACCGCGCAGGGCAAGGCGCTCGAACAGCGTCGCCATCGCGCAACGTCAAGGTGCTGGTCGTCGGCAATCCGGCCAACACCAACGCGCTACATCGCGATGAAGTCGGCGCCGTCGACCTGCCGCAGAAGAACTTCACCGCGATGCTGCGCCTCGACCACAACCGCGCGCTGTCGCAGCTCGCCGCCAAGACCGGCAAGCGCCGTCGGCGACGATCGAGAAGCTCGTCGTCTGGGGCAACCACTCGCCGACGATGTACGCCGACTACCGCTTCGCCACCGTCGACGGCGCAAGTCGGTCAAGGACATGATCAACGACGAGGACTGGAACCGCAACGTGTTCCTGCCGCACGGTCGGCAAGCGCGGCGCGGCGATCATCGAGGCGCGCGGCCTGTCGTCGGCGGCGTCGGCCGCCAACGCCGCGATCGACCACGTCCGCGACTGGGTGCTCGGCACGCAGCGGCAAGTGGGTGACGATGGGCGTCGCCGTCCGACGGCAGCTACGGCATTCCGCAGGACGTGATGTACGGCTATCCGGTCACCACGGCGACCAGCGAGTGACAGATCGTGCAGGGCCTCGACATCGACGACTTTCTCGCGCGAAGCGAATGAACCACACGCTGAAGGCTCAGAGGAAGAGCGCGCCGGCGTCGCGCGCCTGCTCGGCTTGAGCATCTCGTCGCCGATCGTCGACGCTGATGCCGCGGGCTGCGCGCTTCCGGGCGGCGCTGTGCTGCCGAAAGCACGCCGCTGGTGTCGGGCGCGATCACGCGCCTATCCCGCGCATCCTGGCGAAACGCGTCCGGCTACAAGCGCGATCTACCTCTCCGGGCGGCGGCGTCGCCGCAGGCTCGCTCGGCGTGCCGGATCTCGGCATCAGCAACGCTGGACGACGTGCTGACCGACGTGCGACGCATCACCGATGTGTGCGACCTGCCGCTGCTGGTCGACGTCGACACCGGCTTCGGCGCGTCGGCGTTCAACATCGCGCGCACCGTCGAAGTCGCTGATCAAGGCTCGGCGCCGCCGCGATGCACATCGAGGACCAGGTCGGCGCGAAGCGCTGCGGCCACCGGCCCGGCAAGGAGATCGTGCCGCAAGGACGAAATGGTCGATCGCATCAAGGCGGCCGTCGACGCGCGCGACGGACGCCGGCTTCGTGATCATGGCGCGCACCGATGCGCTCGCCGGTCGAAGGGCTCGAGGCGGCGATCGAGCGCGCGATCGCCTGCGTCGAGGCCGGCGCCGACATGATCTTTCCCGAGGCGATCGACCGATCTCGGCGATGTACCGGCAAGTTCGCGGATGCGGTGAAAGTGCCGATCCTCGCCAACATCACCGAGTTCGGCGCGACGCCGCTGTTCACGCGTCGACGAGCTGCGCGAGCGCCGGCGTCGCGCGTCGCGCTCTATCCGCTGTCGCGCGTTCCGCGCGATGAACAAGGCGGCGCTCGACGTCTACCAGACGCTGCGCCGCGACGGGCACGCAGAGCTGCGGTCGCTCGACGCCATGCAGACGCGGACGGAGCTCTACGATTACCTCGGCTATCACGCGCTACGAGCAGAAGCTCGACCGCTTGTTCGCCGCGCCAGAGAACGCTGAAACAGCGCAGCGTGCGACAGGAAGGAACTCGATGAGTCCAACGCATCACGCACGCGCCGAACGGGCGTCACATGTCAGCCAGAAGACGCACCGCCGTGCGCGCCGCCAGGAGTCGCGTCGCGCTCTCCGGCAGTACCGCCGGCAACACCGGCACGCACCGGGCAGCGACCTCTGCACTACCGCGGCTACGACATCCTCGACATCGCCGACGCCTGCGAATTCGAGGAAATCGCGTACCTGCTGATGCACGGCAAGCTGCCCGACCGCGCGGAGCTGCCGCGCTACAAGGCGAAGCTGAAGTCGCTGCGCGGCCTGCCGCGCGCCGCGTGCAGAGCGTCGCTCGAGCAGATTCCCGGCCGCGGCGCATCCGATGGACGTGATGCGCACCGGCGTCTCGGCGCTCGGCACGCGTGCTGCCGAGAAGGACGACCACAGCCATGCCAGGCGCGCGCGACATCGCCGACCGGCTGATGGCCTCGCTCGGCTCGATGCTGCTGTACTGGTATCACTGTAGCCACAGCGGCAAGCCGCATCGACGTCGAGACCGACGACGACTCGATCGGCGGCCATTTCCTGCATCTGCTGCACGGCGAGGCGCCGCCGCCGTCGTGGGTCCGCGCGATGCACACCTCGCTCAACCTCTATGCCGAGCACGAGTTCAACGCGTCGACGTTCACCGCGCGCGTGATCGCCGGCACCGGCGCCGACATGTACTCGGCGATCACCGGCGCGATCGGCGCGCTGCGCGGACCGAAGCACGGCGGCGCCAACGAGGTCTCGTTCGAGATCCAGAAGCGCTACGACACGCCCGACGAGGCCGAGGCCGACATCCGCCGCCGCGTCGACGACAAGGAAGTCGTGATCGGCTTCGGCCACCCGGTCTACACGATCGCCGATCCGCGCAACAAGGTGATCAAGGACGTCGCGCGACGCGCTGTCGCCGAGGCGCGGGCGACATGCAAGATGTTCGACATCGCCGAGCGGATCGAGACGGTGATGTGCGGACGCCAAGAAGATGTTCGCCAACCTCGACTGGTATTCGCGCGGTCAGCTACCACATGATGGGCGTGCCGACCGCGATGTTCACGCCGCTGTTCGTGATCTCGCGCACCGCCGGCTGGGCTGCGCACGTGATCGAGCAGCGCATCGACGGCAAGATCATCCGCCCGTCGCGCCAACTACATCGGGCCGGACGACCGCGACGTTCGTGCCGATCGCCGAGCGCACCTAGGCCGGCGCCCGAGAGCCGCTTCACGCGACTTCGACGCCATGTCCGCACCACATCTCCAACGTCACGCTCCCGAGCCCGATCAGGTGCTGGTCGACATCGCCGACTACGTCGCGAGCTACAAGATCAAGAGCGCGCGAAGCTTACGACACCGCGCGGCTACTGCCTGATCGACACGCTCGGCTGCGGCCTCGAAGCGCTGACATATCCGGCCTGCACCAAGCTGCTCGGGCCCGATCGTTCCGGGCACGATCGTGCCGAACGGCGCGCAGGTTCCGGGCACGCAGTTTCAGCTCGATCCGGTGCAGGCGGCGTTCAACATCGGCGCGATGATCCGCTGGCTCGACTTCAACGACACCTGGCTCGCCGCCGAATGGGGCCATCCGTCCGACAACCTCGGCGGCATCCTCGCCACGGCCGACTGGCTGTCGCGCAACGCGGTCGCCGCCGGCAAGGCGCCGCTCATCGATGCGCGACGTGCTGACCGGCGATGATCAAGGCGCACGAGATCCAGGGCGTGATCGCGCTGGAGAACAGCTTCAACCGCGTCGGTCTCGACCACGTCGTGCTGGTCAAGGTCGCGTCCACCGCCGTCGTCGCGCAGCATGCTCGGGCCTCATCGCGCGACGAGATCATCAACGCCGTGTCGCTCGCCGTGGGTCGACGGCCAGAGCCTGCGCACCTACCGCCACGCGCCCAACACCGGCTCGCGCAAGAGCTGGGCGGCGGGCGACGCGACGTCGCGCGCCGTGCGCCTCGCGCTGATCGCGCAAGACCGGCGAGATGGGCTATCCGTCGGTGCTGACCGCGAAGACCTGGGGCTTCTACGACGTGCTGTTCAAGCGGCAAGCCGTTCAAGTTCCAGCGCCCGCTACGGCAGCTACGTGATGGAGAACGTGCTGTTCAAGATCTCGCTTCCCGGCCGAGTTCCACGCGCAGACCGCCGTCGAGTGCGCGATGCAGCTGCACCCGCAGGTGAAGGACCGGCTCGACGACATCGAGAAGCATCGACGATCGCGCACGCACGAAGTCGGCGATCCGCATCATCGACAAGAAGGGCCGCTCGACAATCCGGCCGACCGCGACCACTGCATCCAGTACATGGTCGCGGTGCCGCTGATCTACGGCCGACCTCACCGCCGCCGACTACGAGGACAGCGTCGCGCGCGATCCGCGCATCGACGCGCTGCGCGACAAGATGATCTGCGTCGAGGACAAGCAGTTCTCGAGCGACTACCACGACCCGGAGAAGCGCTCGATCGCCAACGCGATCACCGATCCGAGTTCAAGGACGGCAAGCAAGCTCGGCGAAGTCGTCGTCGAGTATCCGATCGGCCACACGCCGCCGGCGCAAGGAAGGCATGTCCGTTGCTGGTCGAGAAGTTCCGCACCAACCTCGCGCGCTGCTTCCCGGAGAAGCAGCAGGCAGCGATCCTCGACGTCGCGCTCGATGCGAAGCGCGCTCGAAGCGATGCCGGTGCACGAGTTCGTCGACCTGATGGTGATCTGACAGCGCGCTTATCCTCCTCCCCCAACCGAGACTCAAATGCGCAGTCCGCGGTGCTCGTTGTCCCTGGCGGTCGTCGCCGCGGCGCCCGTGCAGCCGCCGAGGAGCTATCCCAGGCGTAAGTCCGGCCGATGTGGGACATCAAGGCCACCTCCCCCGACGGCCAAGGGCGGGACCGAGCCGCAGCCAGACGACGCTGTGCGTCGACGATTCCAGGCCAGAAGCGACCTGACGGGCCTGAGCCAGCGGCGAGCGCCAGCGCGGATCTGCACCAAGACCGACCTCCGGCGCAGCAAGCAGCCCCGGATCGCCGTGGATTCCGTGTGCCAGATCGGCGAAGGCCAGCCGGCCGCGACACTCGGTGATGACGATCAGGGCGACCTCGGTTGCGGCGTACCGCGTCGAAACCGCATCGACGTACGAGTCCGCCGATGGCTGGGGCCAGCCAGGACTCAGCAGGCGACGCATCGAGGGCCCGCTGAAACCGGGCCGTGCACGCGCCGGCCAGCAAGCCCGGCGACATGATCCTCGGTGCCGGCACCAGGAACGACAGTCTACGACACGCAGGCCCAAGTAGCGAGGGCCGCCGGAGACGCCCGGCACGATGCACCAATACCCGCGCAAGCGACAGTGGCAGCGCTTCAACTGAACAGCCAAAAGACAGATCAAAGGAAACGCCGCAATGAGCCACAACCTGCACAACACGCTTCCAGGAATTCAAGCTCGCTTCGGGCGAAACCGGCAAGTTCTATTCGCTGCCCGCGCTCGAAGAGGCCGGCATCGGCAAAGTTTCGCGGCTGCCGGTGTCGATCCGCATCGTGCTCGAGTCGGTGCTGCGCAACTGCGACGGCAAGAAGGTGACCGAGGAGCACGTGCAGGCAGCTCGCCAACTGGAAGCCGACGGCGCGCGCGCACCGACGAGATCCCGTTCGTCGTCGCGCGCGTCGTGCTGCAGGACTTCACCGGCGTGCCGCTGCTCGCGCGACCTGGCGGCGATGCGCAACGTCGCCAGCGACATGGGCAAGAACCCGAAGATGATCGAGCCGCTGGTGCCGGTCGACCTCGTGGTCGACCACTCGGTGATGATCGACCACTACGGCACGCAAGGACGCGCTCGACCTCAACATGAAGCTCGAGTTCGAGCGCAACGACGAGCGCTACCAGTTCATGAAGTGGGGGATGCAGGCGTTCGACACGTTCGGCGTGGTGCCGCCGGGCATCGGCATCGTGCACCAGGTCAACCTCGAATACCTGGCGCGCGGCGTGCATCAGAAGGACGGCGTCTATTACCCGGACACGCTGGTCGGCACCGACAGCCACACGACGATGATCAACGGCATCGGCGTCGTCGGCTGGGGCGTGGGCGGCATCGAAGCCGAAGCCGGCATGCTCGGCCAGCCGGTCTACTTCCTCACGCCGGACGTCGTCGGCGTCGAGCTCACGGGCAAGCTGCAACGAGGGCATCACCGCCACCGACCTCGTGCTCACCGTCACCGAGATGCTGCGCACGCGAGAAGGTCGTCGGCAAGTTCGTCGAGTTCTTCGGCGAGGGCACGGCGTCGCTCGTCGGTCCCCGATCGCGCGACGATCGCCAACATGGCGCCCGAGTACGGCGCGACGATGGGGTTCTTCCCGGTCGACCAAGCGACCGTCGACTACCTGGCGGCCACCGGGCCGCACCGACGCCGAGATCGACGCCTTCGCCGTCGTATTTCAAGGCGCAGGGCCTGTTCGGCATGCCGCAGGGCCGGCGAGATCGATTACACGAAGTCGCTGACGCTCGACCTGACGTCGGTCAAGACCGTCGCTGGCGGGACCGAAGCGCCCGCAGGACCGCATCGAGCTCGGTCGACCTCAAGAGCGAAGTTCACCGAGCTCTTCAGCAAGCCGATCGGCGAGAACGGATTCGCCAAGCCGGCGGCGGAGCTCGACAAGCGCATCGTGACGCCGCGCGTCGCCGACGGCGTCGGCGCGATCAGCGACGCGTCGATGCAGTTGCCGACAACGGCGCAGCGCCGCGCGACCTCGTCGAGATGGTCAACAACCGGCCCACGCCCGACCGCGTCACGACGAGCCGCGCGGCAAGCACGTGTCGATCGGCAACGGCGACGTGCTGATCGCGGCGATCACGTCGTGCACCAACACGTCGAATCCCGGCGTGCTGCTCGCCGCGGGCCTGCTCGCCAAGAAGGCCGTCGAGCGCGGCCTCACGCGTGAAGCGGCACATCAAGACGTCGCTCGCGCCCGGGCTCGCGCGTGGTCACCGACTATCTGACCAAGGCCGGGCTTGCTGCCCTATCTCGAGCAGCTCGGCTTCGGCGTCGCCGCGTACGGCTGCACGACGTGCATCGGCAATGCCGGCGACCTCGCGCCCGAGATCAACGACGCGATCGTGACCAACGACCTGATCTGCGCCGCCGTGCTGTCCGGCAACCGCAACTTCGAGGCGCGCATCCATCCGAACCTCAAGGCCAACTTCCTCGCGTCGCCGCCGCTCGTCGTCGCTTACGCGATCGCCGGCACCGTGCTGACGCGACCTCGCGACCGAGCCGCTCGGCCACGGCAAGCGACGGCAGCCCGTGTATCTCGAAGGACATCTGGCCGACGTCGCACGAGATCGCCGCGCGTGCTCGCCGTATCGCGCGCGATCCCGAGATCTATCGGCAGGCTCTACGGCGATCGTCGCCAACGCCAATCCGATGTGGGGCACGATCGCGGGCGCGACTGGGCCAGGTCTACAACTGGCCCAAGTCGACGTACATCGCCAAGCCGCCGTTCTTCGACGGCTTCACGATGACGCCGGCCGCGACTCGCCGACATCAGGGCGCGCGCGCGCTCGGCATCTTCGGCGATTCGGTCACCACCGACCACATCTCGCCCGCCGGCGCGATCAAGGAGAACTCGCCCGCCGGCAAGTGGCTGATCGAGCACGGCGTGACGAAGGCCGACTTCAACAGCTACGGCTCGCGCCGCGGCAACCACGAAGTGATGATGCGCGGCACGTTCGCCAACGTGCGGATCAAGAACCTGATGCTGCCGCCGCGCGCCGACGGCACGCGCGAGGAAGGCGGCGTCACGCTGTTCCAGCCGTCGGGCGAGAAGATGTTCATCTACGACGCGGCGATGAAGTACATCGCGCAAGGCACGCCGACGGTCGTCTTCGGCGGCGAGGAGTACGGCACCGGGCTCGTCGCGCGACTGGGCGGCGAAGGGCACGCAGCTGCTCGGCGTGAAGGCGGTGATCGCGAAGAGCTTCGAGCGCATCCATCGCTCGAACCTGGTCGGCATGGGCGTGCTGCCGCTGCAGTTCAAGGGCAGCGACTACCGTGCAGTCGCTCGGCATCACCGGCGACGAGACGTTCGACATCGCCGGCGCCGAAGCGGCATCCGGCCGCAGCAGGACCTGACGCTCGTCGATCCACCGCAAGGACGGCACGACGCAGGACGTGCCGGTGCTGCTGCCGCATCGACACGCCGATCGAGGTCGACTACTACAACGGACGGCGGCATCCTGCCGTTCGTGCTGCGGGGCTTGTGCGCAGGCGGCTTAGACCCGTTGGCGGCGAGGCCTGCGCCAGCCAGAATTCAGGTGACATAGCCGGCGTCGGTCGGGAGTCGCGAGTCGATGCCATTTCCGCAAGCCTTTCCCGACGCGGCTTCATCTGGGGCGTTGTTACTGCTTTGTCGCAGATGAAGGCGCGGTGGGTGAAGATGGCCGTGGCGCGTCGGTCTGGGACACGTCGCACCGCCGGTTCGGATCGGGATTGGCTTGGCGGCGACGTAGCGATCACTACCACCGCCACGGATGTGCTCATCCGCAGTGGGTGTGAAGGCGTACCGTTCTCGGTTGTGGCCTCGGGTCTTTCAGGAGGAAGTGGCGCTTGGATCGAAGGCTCGTTTCTATAACCGATTGGTCGACGAGCTGCTCGCCAGCTGGCATCGAGCCCTTCGCGACGCTCTATCATTTGGGATCTGCCGCAGACACTGCAGGACACCGCCGGCGGCTGGGAATCGCGCGACACATCCAAGGCTTTTTGCCGATTACGCGGGTTAAATCGCCCGCAAACTCGGCGATCGGGTGAAACGCTTTTCACGGTCAAGCGAATTCTTCTCGGTTCGTCGACGGCGGGTACGGCGGCGGCGTTCCTCGCGCCGGGGCTGGAGCTACCGCCGCGCCGGCTCAATCAGGTGCGCCACAACGGTGCTTGGACACGGTCTGGCGGTGCGGGCGATCCGCGCCAACGCGCCAAGCGGAGGACGAAATGCAGGCTCGCCGACAACATCCAGACCGCCGTCCCCGATCGTCGAAACGGCGGAAAACATCAAAGCCGCCGAAATCGCCACGCGCGAGTCGAACGCGCCGTACCTGACTGTGATACTGGAAGGCCGGTATATGCCGACACCTATCTCGAACGCGCGGGACTGCAACGCTACGACATTCACCGACGAGCTGAACATGCATCACCACCCCGCTCGACTTCGTCGGCATCAACGATCTACCTGCCGAACTACGTGCGCGCCAGCGAACGCGGCGCCCTCGTTACGAGGCTGCCTCCGTACTCCAGGTCGCATCCGCGCATTGGCGTCGTCGTGGCACAACATCGGGTCCCGGAAGCACTCGTACTGGGCACCGGCGTCACCTGCGTAGACGATCTTTGCTGGGAACGTCGAGGCAATCCGCGTCACCGGAGGACGGCTGCGGAGCGAAAGTGACGAACTGACCGCGGACGGTCGCATTCTGGACAGCGACCGCATCATGTTCCCGCGCAGCTATCTCATGCAACTCCAGCGCGCGACGGCCGAAGGCGTTCCGGTGCGCAGCTACTTCCACTGGAGCCTGATGGACAACTTCGAATGGGCCGACGGCTTCGACACGCGCTTCCGGACTTTATTACGTCGACTATGCGACGCAGAAGCGCCACACCCAAGCTGAGCGCGTCGTTCTTCCGTGAGGTCGCCGCACGCAACCGGGTCATGCCAGCGCCGGCCTTTTGGCGCTTCCGCAGCGGGCCGGACAGCCACCGCCCATTGGCCGGGGTCGCTTGCGCTGCGCATAACCCGGTTACGATAGCGCAAATGGTCAGAACTCAACGCGGCGCTGCCGATTCTGCACACGGAACCGGCGACGCCACGCCAACACCGCGAAGAAGAGTCCCCACATGTCCTCTCCCGATGCACGCAGCACGGACGCGTTCGATCTCACGCCGCCCAGCGACGAGCAGCGGCGCGCGCTCGAAGCGAGCGCTCACGCGCCAGGAAGAACGCGACGTGCTGTTGCAGCACCATGGCACCGGAAGCGCCCTTCTGCGGGACGTTTGCTCAACAACAAAGGAGGCCGGTACCTACCGCCGCCGACTGTGCGGCCTGCCGCTGTTCGCAGCCGGAGAAAAGTTCGAAAGCGGCACCGGCTGGCCCCGGCTTCACGGCGCCCTCTACGCGAAGAGTCATCTCACCTACGTCACCGATAGCAGCTACGGCATGGCGCGAAACGAGATTCGCTGCGCGCGATGCGGCAGCCACCAGGGCCGTTGCAGCCCCGGACGGTCCGGCCCCAACCGGACAACGCTACTGCATCAATTCCGTTGCGCTGAAATTCAAGGCTGGCAGCCGGCCAGCCCCTGCCCGACAGGCTCGGACGCGGCGAGGGCGGATAGTCAGAAGCGTCGCGGACCTTTTTCCGCACGCCTCTGTTCGTGAACCGCCCGGCCAGCGCGGGACGGCGTGAAACCGCGATGGAACATTCCCGTGACATCGTTATCTGCCGCAAAGGGCGCCGACGCTCCGCACGGAATGGGAGTGAGTGCCAGTGCGGCCGTGTCCGGGCATCCTTACGATGCCGTGGTCGTTCATACGTACTGCCCGGACCAATTCCGTCGATACCTCTGCGCGTGGTGCACTCGTGGCGATGATGGGACAGTCGATGGCTCGACACCTCGCGCTGTCCCCTCGTTCTCTCGCCGTAGGGTTCACCGTGAGGGGAGAACGTCGCATGGAGTCCGAGAACAAACCATCGCGACTTCATCGTCGAATCCCTGGGTTACGACGGGAATTCATTTCTCGGCGCCGACCTCGAACGCGCGCGACACGCTGGCGGAAACGCGCGAGGCCTCTATCGTCTGCGGTATCGAGCGCGGCGTGCGTCGCATTCTCGTGATCGCGTTGAAGCCGCATCTGCGCTCCAGAGTCAAGCGCTTCTGGACGGCGACGAATACGTCTCGTCTGGAGGTGCACTTTCTCGGCGTGCCGGGGCCGTTTCGCCACACAGTCTGGGAATGGGGCATGGTGTTCATCAATCCCAGTGCTCCCGCCCGGATCGAAACGCCGGTACTGGATATTCGATCCGTCGTGGGCGGAAACGCTGAATCCGCGAATTCCGTCCCATCGCGCGCCAAGCTCCGCACGAGATGGAACGATGCAGGCGAACTGCCGATCCGATCACCTGCACGGTGAACTGGCCCATCAGCCCTTCGTCCTCGTGATTGATCATGTGGCAGTGATACATGAACGGATAGCTCGCGTCCGGCCGTCTCGTCGAAGCGGGTCACGAACGTCACGGTTTCGCCGATCGGCAGATGGATCGTGTCTTTCCAGCCCTGCTCCCGGGGCTCTGACCTTCGCTCAGGATCGCCGCTCGCTCGCCACGATCGCGGAACTGCACGCCGTGAATATGGAACGAGTGGCTGATGAGGCGTTCCCGCGCCCGACCGTCCAGTGCCTCAGTCGAGCCGCAGGCTCACCGCACTGATCGATCCTCTCCATGTCGAACGGCAGGTCGTTGAACACGAACGGACCATCGGCGCCGCCGCCAGTGATCGCGAGCTGGCGTGATTGTGTCGCGCTATCGAGCGTGAGCGCTCAAGCCCATCGTTACTCGCGAGCGTCGCCGGGCAGCGTGGGGACGCCGTTCGCGGTCCGCGGGCCGACGTTGATGCGCGGCAGCGAGAACGTTCGATAGTTGAGCAGGCTGCCGCGAGCTCGCCCGTCGTCTCGTTTTCGTAGCCTGCGAAGCCGTTGCTCAGGCCCGCATCCGGGCCGTTGTGCGCTTCGAGATTGAGCGCGGTGCCGACGACGTCGTTGGTAAGATCGACGAGGATCTCGTAGCGCTCGGCCGGCGCCATGACGAGGTGCGTCACCGGCACACGGCGCGCTCAGCAGACCGCCGTCATTGCCGATGACGTAGAACGTGCGACCGTCGTTGAAGCCCACGTTGTAGTCGCGCTCGATCTCGGCGTTCAGAAGTCGCAGCCGCACCATCTGCTTCGGCGGCGTCGATTTGCGCGTTCATCGTGCCGTTGGTGAACATCGAGTCGCCATACGCGGTGCCGACGTATTGGAAGCAATACGGCAGC
>ERZ1370068.9865-contig-8611_pt1 | contig 48262 bp, 52 predicted proteins | sample MGYA00561227_ERZ1370068 | MGnify/ENA primary metagenome ERZ1370068 (study PRJEB38410, sample SAMEA6850437) | metagenome | study: Metagenomic assessment of the ecological functions of the soil: analysis of the soil microbiota associated with the... | reverse complement strand
TACGCATTGCTTGGGGGTCCTGAAGGGGCCCGCCCGTTCATGACCGACCTCGCCCAGGCGATCGAGCTGCCCCCGACGCTCGACTACATCGCCGTCTCCTCCTATGGGAAGGCCACGAAGTCCGGGCGAGGTGAAGCTCGTGAAGGACCTCGACCAGGGCCTCGACGCACGCGACCTGATCGTGGTCGAGGATCGCGGTCGACACCGGTCTCACGCTGAACTACCTGGATCAATCTCCTGAAGGCGCGCGGCCGCGCTCGGTGAAGGTGGCGGCGCTGCTGTCGAAGCCGGCGCGCCGGCTGGTGAACGCATGCGTCGACTACGGGCTTCACGATCGAGGACGAGCGCCCGTCGGGCTACGCCCGACTACAACGAGCGCTACCGAACCTGAAAAGACATCGTGGCTTATGGCGGCTAGTGGCGGTTGCGCTGTCGGACTCGTTGCGCCCCTTGCGGCCGAGCGCCTGCCGGACGCCCGCTCGCGGGCGGCCAGTTAAAGCGGCCTCTGAGCGCAGGAGACGCCGAGCTTCGACATCACGATCGCGGTTCACCTCGCCGCCTGCGCTCGCGAGCAGGCGGGTGACGTCGGCGTCGTCCTGGCCCGTGGCGGCCGCAACGATGCGACGCGTGCGGTCGACCAGCTTGGCCAGAGGTCGGCTTCAGGTCGACCATCAGGTTCTCAGGCCCCTTGCCGAGCCGCATTCATCGCGGCGGTGTTGATCAGCGTTCAGCACCGCCTTGGTGGCCGAGCTGGCCTTGAGGCGGGCTGTTCCGTGAGCACCTCGGGCCCGCTCTGACCGCTGATCACGACGCGTCGGCGAGCTGGCGCGAGCTCGCGCCCGGGCGCGCAGGTGACGAGCACCGTCCAAGATACGCTCCGCGCGTGCGCGCGCGGCGGCGAGCGCGCCCGTACGTGGCGTGACGGAGCTCTCGCCGAGATGCCGACCAGCAGGTCCCCGGGTCCGAGGCGCCCGCCCCCGGCGCGGCCGATGTCGTCGCGGTCCTCGCCCCGTGCGAAGAACACGGACTTGCCGCCCGCCATCACGCGGCGCGGACGCGCCCGGGTCCGTGCCGAAGGTATGGGCACTCGGCCGCCTGAGCACGGCCAGGCGTCCGGGCTGGTGCCGGCGCTGATCAGGACTCGGCGTCGCCGCCGGCTTCGAGGACCTCCGCGGCGAGACGCGCGGCGCGCGCGATCGGCCGGCGCTCGCGGGCGGCCGCGACGAGCGCGCGGCGGCTTCGTCGAGCAGCAGCGCCACCACGCGCTCGGCGCGCGTCGAGCGCGCGGCTGCGCGGGTTGCGGCTCAGGTGAGCAGCCAGTGGGTCGCAAAGGGCTGCGCGCGCTCGCGCTCACAGGTTCTTTCCGTCGAAGGGCATCGGCAGCAGCTCCGACAGGCCGCACGCGTGCGTCGAGCGGCCCTGCCAGGTTCACCATGTGCACCCAGATGTCGCCGCAGAACTCCCACAGGATCTGCCGGCACGGCCCGCAGGGCGGCGCAGCGCGCGGCGAGTCCGGCGACCACCGCGACGGCGTCGAACTCGCCGCATCCCTTCCGAGACGGCCTTGAAGACCGCCACGCGCTCGGCGCACATGCGTGAGGCCGTAGGAGGCGTTCTCGACGTTGCAGCCGGTGACGATCTCGCCCGTCGCGCGTGCGCAGCGCGGCGCCGACCTTGAATTGCGAGATAGGGCGCGTGCGCGCGGCGTGCGCGCGCGAGCGCGGCCAGCTCGGTCAGCGACGGCGGGCGGGCCCGGGCGGCTCTGGCGCGCGGCTTCTTCACGCGAGCTTCGCCGCCGTCCACGATGATCCGGCCCAGGACGTCGATCAGGCCCGCCTTGACCTTCTCGCCCACCTCGAGCACCTCGACGGTGATCGAGCTTCGTCTTGAGGACGCCCGCGGCCATGTTCGTGATGCACGAGATGCCGAGCACGCGGATGCCCATGTGCCGCGCCGCGATCACCTCGGGCACCGGTGGACATGCCCACCGCGTCGGCGCCCAGCGTGCGCGCCATGCGTGATCTCGGCCGGCGTCTCGTAGGAAGGCGCCGGTGAAGCGCGAGGTAGACGCCTGCTGCACGGCGCGACGCCCGCCTTCGCAGCAGGCCTTCTCGCGCGATCTCGCGCAGCTTCGGGATCGTAGGCCTCGCTCATGTCGAAGAAGCGCAGGCCCGAGCTGCTCCTCGTTCGGGCCGATGAGCGGGTTGATCGCCCATGTAGTTGATGTGGTCCTCGATCACCATCAGCTCGCCGGGCTTGTAGTTCACGTTCACTGCGCCGGCGGCGTTCGTGAGCATGCAGGATCTTGACGCCCAGCGCGGCCCAGCACGCGCACCGGGAACACCACCTGCTGCGGCGTGTAGCCCTCGTAGTAGTGGACGCGCCCGGTCATCACCGCCACCGGCACGCTCGCCGGACGTGCCCGAGCACCAGCTCGCCCGCGTGGCCGATGCGCGGTCGAGGCGGGGAAGTGGGGATCTCGCGGTAGGGGATGCGTCGTCGGCGTCGCTCCAGGCTGTCGGCGAAGGCGCCCAGGCCCGGAGCCGAGCACCAGGCCGACCGGCGGGCCGCAGCTTCGCGCTGCCGGCGGATCGTAGCGCGACGGCCTCGCTCAGCTCTGCGCGAGCAGCGCTCACAGCAGCATGCCCGCGATGCAGGCGGTCATGAAGTTCGCGAAGGTGCCGGCGAGCAGGGCGCGCAGGCCGAGCCGGCGCGAGGTCGTTCTCGCCGCTCGGGGCCGAGCGCGCCGATGCCGCCGATCTGGATGCCGATGGAGCTGAAGTTCGCGAAGCCGCACAGCGCGTAGGTCGCGATCGTGAAGGAGCGCGGGTCGAGCGTGGCCTTCAGCGGGCCGAGCTGCGAGTAGGCGATGAACTCGTTCAGGACCGTGCGCGTGCCCGAGCAGGTTGCCGACGACGAGGGCGTCCTTCGCGCGGCACGCCCATCGACGAGCGCCAGCGGGACGCGAACACGTAGCCGAGGATCGCTCAGCTCAGCTGACGCTGCCAGCCGCCGAGCTGCCGAGGATCGAGCGTTGACGAGCGCCACCAGGGCCAGGAACGAGATCAGCATCGCCGCCGACGTTCAGCGGCGAGGTGCAGGCCTTCGCCCGTCCCGCGCGCGGCGGCGCCGATCACGTTGGCGTCCGTGCGCGGGACCTCCAGCCTCACCGTGCCCGCGCGTCTCGGGCGCTGCCCGTCTCGGGCACGAAGCATCTTGGCCAGCAGGATCGTGCCGGGCGCGGTCATGATGACGGCCGGCGAGCAGGTGCTGGGCCTCCACGCCGAAGGCGATGTAGGCCGCCATGATGCCGCCGCTGATGTGCGCCATGCCGGACGGTCATCACGCACATCAGCTCCGACTGCGTCATCTTGTTCAGGAACGGGCGGATCGGTGAGCGGCGCCTCGGTCTGGCCCATGAAGATCGACGGCGGCGACGTTCAGGCTCTCGGCGCCGCTCGCGCCCATGAGCGCGCGTCATCACCTGGGCGAACAGCTTCACGACGACCTGCATCACGCCCAGGTGGTAGAGGATCGCGAACAGCGCCGCTACGAAGATGATCGTGGGCAGGACCTGGAAGGCGAACGACGAAGCCGATCGGTCTCGCCGCCCCGCCCGGCTTGCCCAGCTTGCCCGAAGACGAACTCCGAGCCCACGAACGAGAACTGCGAGCAGCGCGGTTGATCTTCGCCCCAGCCAGGCGAAGAGCTCTGGCCCGACGGGCGTCTTCAGCACGAACAGCGCGAAGCGCGAACTGCAGCGGCCAGGCCCCAGGCGACGGTCGTGCCGCGGATCGCCTTGCGGTCGGTCGACAGCAGCGTAGGCGATCGCCAGGATGACGACCAGGCCCGACGAGCGGACAGCAGTCGTTCCATCAGTGGCGCAGAGCCTCCACGTGTCAGCGCCATTCACGAGGCCGACACGAGCGCGTCGCGGACGGCGGGCGCGTGGGGCGGCGCCTCGGCGCGATGCGGCGCTGCCGCGAGGAGGGCCGAGCGCCTCGTCCAGGCGGCCACGGTCGTTGACGTGCGAGCGTCATCAGCGGCTCGCCCGTCGCGACGAGGTCGCCGACCTTCTTGTGGAGGACGAGGCCCACCGCGGGGTCGATGTGGCTGTCCACCGTCTCGCGTCCGGCGCCCAGCAGCATGCGCCGCGTGCCCGACCGCGCGGCAGCGCGATGCCGGCCACGCGCGCCGTCGGCCTCGGCGCGCGAGCTCGACGCGTCTCCGCGCGCCCGGGGCAGGCGCGAGCGTCGTCGCACGACGCGCGGGTCGCCGCCCTGCAGGCTCGATGACCTCCTGGAGCTTGCGCAGGCCCGCGCCGGAGGCGAGCGCGTCGCGCACCTGCGCGCGCGCGGCCTCCAGGCTGGGCGAGGCGCCGGCCAGCGTGCAGCATCCAGGCCGCCAGCTCGAGCGAGAGCGACTCGAGGTCCCTGGGCCCGCGGCCCTTCAGCGTCTCGACGCACTCCGCCACCTCGAGGGCGTTGCCGACGGTGCGGCCCAGCGGCTGCTCCATGTCGCGTGATGAGGGCCGCGACCTTCTTGCCCATGCCGCGTCCGATGCGCGACCATGGTCTCGGCCAGCGCCTTCGAGTCCTCGAAGCGACTGCATGAAGGCGCCGTCGCCCGTCTTCACGTCGAGCACCAGGGCGTCGATCCCCTCCGCCATCTTCTTGCTCATGATGGAGGCGGCGATCAGCGGCAGGCTCTCGACCGTGCCGGTGACGTCGCGCAGGGCGTAGAGCTTGCGGTCGGCGGGCGCGATCTCCGGCGTCTGGCCGATGAGGCCCAGCCGCGCCGTGCGCAGCACGCGCGCGGAACTCGGCCAGCGAGAGGCCGACCCGGAAGCCCGGGATCGACTCCAGCTTGTCCAGCGTGCCGCCGGTGTGGCCCGAGGCCGCGGCCCGAGATCATCGGCACGTAGACGCCGCAGGCCGCGGCCAGGGGCGCCAGGATGAGGCTCGTCTTGTCGCCGACGCCGCCGGTCGAGTGCTTGTCCGACCTTGCGGGCCCGGCAGCTCGGAGAGGTCGAGCACCTCGCCCGTGCGCATCATCGACTCGGTGAGCGCCACCGTCTCGGCCGGCGGTCATGCCCCGGAAGAACACGGCCATGGCCAGGGCGGAGGCCTGGTAGTCGGGCATCTCGCCCGCGCGTGTAGCCGTCGATGAAGAAGCGCGATCTCCTCGCGGGTGAGCTCGTCGCCGTCGCGCTTGCTGCTGGATGACGTCGACGGCGCGCAGCGCTGACCTTTCTTCTTGAGGCGCTCGACCTCGGCCCAGAGGTCGCGCCGCTTGCGTGACCGGGCACGCGGGCGGCGGCGGCGGAGCTCGGCGGCGGCGGCATGCCGGCGAGCACCTGGTCCATCAGGCTCTTCTGTCTGCGTCCTTCTTGGCCTTGCGCCTGGCGGGCACCTGCGCGTGGCGGTAGTCGTGCGTGTTGTAGCAGGTCCGGCAGGTCACCTTGGCGACGCGCGTCGCCGAGCGAGGCTGGCGACGTCGTGGTTCAGCAGCAGGCGGCACCGCGGGCAGTAGTCGTCGATCACGTCACCGAGTCGGGGTGAGCGATCCGCCATCACCGATCCTCCGGGCAGTGGGCGGGCCGAGTATATAGCCGTAGCTCAGCAGTTACAGTCCCCAGGGAGCCACCCGTGGAATGCCGCGGAACGCCGAGGTCATCCGGCAGTGGAAGATCCTCAAGCGGATCGAGGCCGGGCCGCTACACGACCGCCCAGGACCTGGCCGACGAGCACGGCGTCACCGAGCGCACGATCCGCCGCGACATCGAGGCGCTCCAGGAGGCCGGCTTCCCGCTCTACGACGAGCGCGCCGACGGGCGCAAGATCTGGCGGCTGGTCGAGGGCTACAAGCAGCAGCTCGACGCAGACCTTCACGCTCGCCGAGCTGGCGGCGCTCTACTTCAGCCAGAACCTGCATGTCGTTCCTGGGCGGCGCGCCCTTCGCCCAGGACCTCGAGGTCCGCCTTCGCCAAGATCCGCGAGGCGCTGCCCGCAGCAGCCTGCCGTACCTGGCGCGCATCCAGGACCTGTTCTCCGCGCCGCCCCGACCCCTGGAAGGACTACTCGAAGAAGCAGGACGTGATCGCCGCGCTGATCGACGCGATCCTCCACCAGCGCCAGGCGCGGATCGCCTACTTCTCGTTCAACAGCCGGCGCACGAAGGTACTACGGTCGACCCCTACCGGCTCGTCTACTACCACGGCGGGCTCTACCTCTACGCGCGGGCCCACGAGTACGACGAGGTGCGCACGTTCGCGGTGGAGCGCGTCGAGAAGATCGAGGTGCTGGAGCGAGGCGTTCGAGGTCCCCGCCGACTTCAACGCCTCCGAGTACGCGCGCGGCGCCTTCGGCATCATCACGGCGGCAAGCCGGCAGACGGTCGAGATCTGGTGTTCGCCGCGGAGATGGCCGGCTACATCCGCGAGCGCGTCTGGCACGAGAGCCAGGAGCTCGGAGACGGAGCCCGACGGCTCGGTGCGGCTCCTGCGCATGAGCGTGGCGCCCGGCTTCGAGCTCAAGTCCTGGATCAAGGGCTTCCTGCCGCACGTGCAGCGTGATGAGCCCGGCGTCGCTGCGCGACGAGATCGCGCGCGAGCTCGAGGAGGCGAGGAAGGCCTTCCGGCCTGGGCCGCTAGAATGGGCCGCCGGCATGAGGCAGCGATGAGCCAGCTCGAGGACGCTTCCCCAACCCGAAGCCGGGCCGCGACTACCTGATCGAGCACACCTGCCACGGAGTTCACCTCGGTCTGCCCCAAGACGGGCCAAGCCCGACTTCGCGCACGCTGCGGATCAGCTACGTGGCGGACCGGCTGTGCGTGGAGCTCAAGAGCCTCGAAGCTCTACCTGCAGGCGTTCCGCGAGCCAGGGCATCTTCTACGAGGCCGTGACCAACGCGATCCTCGACGACGCTGGTGGCGGCGCTGAAGCCGCGTCGGCTCGACGGTCGAGGGCGACTTCCGCGTGCGGGGCGGCATCTCTTCGCGTGGTCACCGCCAGCCTACGAAGCCGCCGCGAAGGCCCGCACGGTGCAGGCGTTGAAGGCGCTCGCGTTCCTCGCGCAGCCGCTTCGTGGCGGGCGAGCGGCCGCAGGACGCGGTGCGCGTCGGCGAGCGGCTGAAGGCGCGCGGGCATCAACGCGAGCCTTCGACGAGCTGGGCGAGGACGTCCATGACCGCGAGGCGGCCGGCGCGCGCCGACGCGCTCGGCGTGCGCGCTCTTGCGGATGATCCCGAAGGGCGTCGAGCGCAACATCTCGATCAAGCTGTCCTCGATGGGCCAGCGAGATCTCGCGCGAGCTTCTGCCTCGAGAACGTCGTCGCAGCATCCTCGACGCCGCCCGCGAGACGGACGGCTTCGTGCGGCTCGACATGGAGGGCTCGAAGCTCACCGCAGAGCACGATCTCGACGCCTTCCAGGAGCTGCGCAAGCGCTACGACAACGTCGGGATCGTGCTGCAGGCCTACCTGCACCGCACGCCGCGACGACGTGAAGGAGGCGGTGCGCGCAGGCGACCGCGTGCGGCTGTGCAAGGGCGCCTACCGCGGAGCCGCCGGAGCGTCGCGATCAGGACATGGCCTGCGATCCGCAAGGCGTTCGCGGCCTGTGCCCGCGACTGCTGCTCGACGAACGGCAACTATCCCGGCGATCGCCACCCACGACGAGGAGCTGGTGCGGCGAGGCGCTCGCGCACACGCGCGCGGCCCGGATCGGGCCCGAGCGCTTCGAGTTCCAGATGCTCTACGGCCTGCGCCCGAAGCGCTGGGAGGAGCTGGTCGCGGCCGACGGCTCTACGGATGCGCGTGTACGTGCCGTTCGGCACGCACTGGATCCCCTACTTCTACCGCCGGCTGCGCGAGCGGCGCGGAGAACGTGATGTTCGTGCTGCGCAGCCTGTTCGCGGCTAGCCATGAAGGCCGTCGTCTACCGCGGCACAAGGCGACCTGCGGGTCGAGGACGTGAGGTGCCGCGCTCGAGTCGGCCGGGCGAGATGCTGGTGCGCGTCGACGCCTGCGGCATCTGCCGCGACGGACCTCAAGAAGATCGAGAAGGGCCTGCTGCCGGGGCCGCGCATCTTCGGCCACGAGATCGCCGGCACGGTGGCGGCGCTCGGGCAGGAGTCGCGCGCTTTCCGCGAGGGCGATCGCGTGGTCGTCCACCACCACGTCCCCTGCGGCGACTGCTTCTACTGCGCGCACGCCAGGCTCTACGCGCAGTGCGCGCTCTACAAGCAGAACGGCACCACCGCGGGCTTCGAGCCCGTCGGGCGGCGGCTTACGCCGAGTACGTGCTCGCGCGCGTGGCCCGTCGTGGCGCGCGGCGCGATCCCGTTCCCGAAGGGCGTCCTTGCCGGAGGAGGCCGCCTTCGTCGAGCCGGTGAACACCTGCCTCAAGGCCGTGCGCAAGGCGCGGGGTCGCGAAGGGCGAGTCGGTGCTGGTGGTCGGTCAGGGTCCGATCGGGCTCGCTGCTGATGCAGATCGCGCCGCTGGACGGCGCGGAGGTGATCGTCTCGGACACGCATCGCCGAGCGGCTCGCGGTCGCGCGCGCCTGGGCGCCGGCCGGCGCTCGACGCCGCCGGCGACGTGGTCGGCGAGACGCTCGCGCACGACCGAGGGCCGCGGAGCCGACTGCGCGCTCGTGCGGCCGCCGTGGCCAGCGGCGCGTTCGACCAGGCGCTCGCCGCCACGCGCGCCGGGCAGGCCGGATCGTCTCGTTCGCCGCGACCTCGCCGGGCGAGACGGTCGAGCTCGACCTCGGGCGCTCTCACGCCGCTCGAGAAGGACGATGCTCACGTCCTACAGCGCTTCCGATCGATCGTGCAGGAGCTGGCGGCCGAGCTCGTCTTCAGCCGCCGAGGTGCGGCGTCGCGAGCTGGTGACGCACCGGCTGCCGCTCGCGCGAGGCGCCGGAGGCGGTCGCGCTGGCGACGTCGCACCGCGCCGGGGATGCTGAAGGTGATGCTCAGTCGGCGGAGACCGTTTGACGCGCCGGATGCGCGCCGCCGTGCTCCACGGCCGCGAGGACGTGCGCGTCGAGAGTGGTCGAGCTGCTCCCGCTCGAGCCGGGCGAGGTCCTGCTGCGCACGCGAGCGGCGCTCACCTCTGCGGCACCGACGTCAAGGTGTTCCGCCGCGGCTACCACGCGCGCATGCTCAAGCCCCCGCGCTGTTCGGCCACGAGATCGCGGGAATCGTCGAGGAGGTTGGGCCGGGCGTCGCAGGCGTGCGCCCGGGCGAGCGCGTCGTCGTGGCCAACTCGGCCCCGTGCGGCGTCTGTTCCTCGTGCCTGGACGGCCGCGAGGCCGAGCCTCTGCGACGACCTCTTGTTCTGGAACGGCGCCTACGCCGGAGTTCGCGCGGATCCCGCGCGCGGATCGTGGAGAAGAACCTCGTGCCGATCGATCGGGGAGTCGACGTCCGGATGGCGGCCATGGCAGGAGCCGCTCGCCTGCGCACTTGCGCGGCATCGAGCAGAGCAACGTCGCGGCCGGCCACACCGTCGCGGTGATCGGAGCCGGGCTCGATCGGTCTGATGCTGCTGGTTCTCGCCCGCCTGCGCGGGGCGCGGGTGATCGTCGTGGCCGCAATGCCGGGCCGCGCTCGCCAAGGCGCGCGAGCTGGGCGCCCACGAGGTGATCGACGCCAGCGAAGCTCGCGGACGTCGCCAAGCCCCTGCCGGCAGCGGGGACGCGGCGGCCTGCGGGCCCGACGTGGTGATCGAGGCCGCCGGCACTGGCCGAGAACGGCGAGGCGGCGATCCGGGCGGTCCGCAAGGGTGGGCTCGTCAACCTCTTCGCCGGCTGGCCCGCCGACGCGCGCGTCGCGCTCGACGCCCTGCGCATGCACTACGAGGAGCTGACGGTCACCTCGGCGTTCCACCACACCCCGGCGAGCTTCCGCACGGGCCTACCGGCTCGATCGCGGACGGCAGATCGACCCGGCAGCGTTCATCACCGACGTTGCCCCGCTCGACGGCAGTGCCGGAGGTGCTGCGGCGGATGGCGAGGGGCGGCGACGGCGCTCAAGACGGCCATCCTGCCCTGGGGAGAATAGAGATAAAGAAGGGCACGCCGGGCGCGCCCCCTCCAGGCAGCCACCGAGCCAGGGCAACCGTCATGAGCTATTTCTTGGCCTTTGCACGGCCTTGCAGCTTGGCCCTCCGGACTGGCCTTCCTGCGGACGACGCGCTTCACCTCCGGACGGTCCTCTTCACCCTCCGGACCTTCCTGCGGACGACTCGCTTCACCCTCCTTCTCTTGGTCGCCTTCTTTCCTTGCGGGCGGCCTGCCCGGCGAGCGGGCTTCCCGCCTTCTTCTTCGTCGCCTTCTTGATGGCGCGCCGGGCCCCAGCGCTGACGGCACCTTCTTCACGTTCGCGCCGATGACGCTGCCGGCGGCGGCGCGGCTTCGCGACTTCTCTGAAACGCCCCGGCCACGGTGGGCTCGGAAGCGTAGGCGTCCCGTCCCCGAAAGTGGGTTCGTCCCGCATGCCGGGATCTCCTCCAGCAGATCTTCTGGATGCGGTGCCGGCTCACCTCGGAGCCGAGCCCCGGATTGCCCGACGACTGCGCGACAGAGGGGCGAAGTTTCCCCTGACCAACGCCCTCGGCGTCAAGGCGGAAAAAGCCCGAGGTTCGAATGGCAGCTGCTGAGGCGTCAGCCCCGCCGGCGGGTCGGCGAGAACACCGCAGTCGTCGCAGAGCGTGTAGCCGCGACTGAAATCGTTCGCGAGCGGGGATCGTCCGCAGCTCGAAGATGCGATCACCTTTCCACTGCGTGCGACGGACGGGACGGGGTGCCGCACAGCGGGCTCAACGCGCCCCGACGGTCGCGATGGTGGTGCCCATGTCCGCCTCCTTTCCGAGACCGGGTCGCCCCTGTCTCCACCTTCTTCGACGCGTGGACGGAGTCAAAAGGTTCACCGAAGCGGCCAGGCGTTGACAAAGGTTTGGCCCCGCCTGCTGGTAACGCACTTACGACGTCAGCAGCTTACGGGCGGGCCTCGGCGTTCGCTTGCAGCACGCACAGTGATACCGACAGCCCGGGCGCGCAGCGCTCGGCGGCGCCTGGTCGAGCGAGGTCTCCTGGATGATCGACCGCGCGCGGCTCGCCCCGGAGCGTTGTTGAGCCCGCGGGTCCGCCGCCGTGATCACGTAGCGGCGCGTCGGGCCCAGAAGGCGCGCGCCGCGCAGGTCGAGACCGAGCGCGCGCTCCTCGCGCGTCGGGTTGACGACGGCGACCGTGAGCTCGCAGCCAGTCGGCGCTCCGCGCGGCCACCGCGTGTCGAGCGCGGCAGCTCGATCCCGGACGCCCGCACCGGCAGTGTGCCGAAGTGCGCGGCGCCGTGGGCGTGAGCTCACCGCCGTGCGAGGAGACGCGAGGCCGGAAAACCCCAGGCTGCAGAGCAGAGGCGGCCGCACGAGCGCACGCGCAATGGCACGTTGCCCGCTGCCGTGACCAGAATCCGAGGCGTCCGGGGAATGAAGGGGCGGTCCGGCGATCTCCCCTGCTTGAGGAGGTCCGATCCGGGCCCGAACGGGGGTGTGGACCGCGACCAGCGCTTCGAGGCGGAACTGCCAGCCCCACTGGCTGCGGCCGCTGTTCGGGGCCGCGTATCGAATGACTGGAAACGCCCACGACGCCGAGTGACCGTGCAGGAGACCTTCCTTCTCGCGCCTATCGCGCGCTCGACCGCTTCAGGCCGGCACCAGCGCCGCGGGCCTGGCTGCTCACGATCACTGCAGCGCGCGTGCCGACCGACGCGTTCCGCCGCCGGCAGAAGCGGCGCCCGGCAGACAGTCGAAGCTGACGGACGGAGGAGCCCGCAGCTCGCGGTGCCCGCCGGCCCAGAACGCGCTCGCGTCGGGCTACGAGGACCTCGAGCGGGCACTCAGGCGCTGCCCGGGGCCTTCCGCACGGCCGTGCGTGCTGCGCGACGTCCAGGACCTGAGCTACGCCGAGATCGCGGAGGCGCTCGGCGTGCCGGTGGGAACGGTGATGTCGCGCATCACTGCTGATCGCGCGCGCTGCTGCGCAGGCGCTCCGGCGCGAAGGGGTCAGCATGACCTGCGATCCCGTAGCGCGTCAGCGGTCTCGTGGACGGCGAGCTGCCGGAGGGCTGGCAGCGCGGAGCTGGCCGCGCACCTCAGGACCTGTCCGGCGTGCCGCGCGCAGGCTGAGAGGCGGAGCAGGGCTGCGCGCGCGGCTTCCGCCTGCCGACTCCAGCGCTGCCGCGCGGCTCGAGGCCCGCGTGTGCGCGGCGGAGCCTGGCGCCCGCTCGCGGGACGTCGGCCTGCGCGTGGGCGCTGCCGCTGAGCGGCCGTCCTCCTGCTCGGAGTCTGGCTGCGCGGATACGCGCCCGTTCGTCGCCTGGGACCTCGCGCGCGACCACCAGCATTGCTTCTGCGGCAGCCGCTGCGCGCGCAGGTCTCGAGCGGCGAGGCCGCGCGCGGTCGGCCGCCTGGTTCTTGACGAGCGGGGGACCGAGCTTCCGCAGCTGCCCAAGCACGCTCGGTGACGCTCGCGCTCGTCGGCGGCCCGCTACTGTCCGCTCGCCTCGCTGTCGACCGCCGCTCACGTCTACTACCAGCTCCGCCTCGAGCCAGCTCTCGGTGTTCGTCGTCCCGCACGGAGTGCGACCTCGACGACCGGCTCGCGTCGCGCACGCGCGCGGCCGACAGCGATGCGTCTGCTGCGGCTCGAAGGCCAGATCATTGGCATCGTCGGCGGGCGCGAGGCCGACGTGCAGGCTTTCGAGACGGCGCTGCAGGCCGGTGCTCGCCGCGCAGGCGGCGCGCTAGCACGATGCACTACCCGTGGTCCTCGGCAACGGCGTCGCCAGGCGTCGAGGCGGCGCTCGCCCTGCGGGGCGCGACGCGCGCGCGCGGATCAGCGTCGCTGTCGGCCGAGCACGATCACTTCTTCTCGCGCCCCCGCTCATGTGCGCACGTCTTCGCCGGCCAGGGCCGAGCCTGCGCAGGCCTGGAGCCCTACGACCGGGCGTTCTACGAGCGAATGCGCTTCGAGCGACGCAGCGGCCCGGGTGACGCCTCGACGCGGCCAGCACGCGCTCGTCTTCGAGGACGGCGCGCGGCTCGGCTACGACAAGCTGCTGCTGGCGGTGGGCTCGAGGGCGCGAATCCGCTCCCTGGCCGGAGTGCTCGGGGCGCGGGCCTTCACTGCTTCGTGACCCTGCGCGATCTCGAAGGCCTGGACCGCGACGCGCACGAAGGGGCGGGCGTGCCGTGGTGGTCGGGGCGGGCTCATCGGCGTCGAGGTCGCCGAGATCCTCCACGACGCGCGGGCTGCAGGTGACCTTCGTGATCCGCGAGAACTGGTACTTCCCGCTCGCGCTCGACGGCGCGAGGCCGGCGCTCGTCGCCGAGCACATGCGCGCACCACGGGGTCGACGTGCGCTCTCGGCGTCGAACGTCGAGGAGATCCTGCGCGGCGCGGACGGCAGCGTGCGCGGCGTGCGGCTGGAGACGGGCGACGCGATCCCGGTGCCGGCGACCTCGTGGTCTCCGCCGATCGGCGTCGTGCCCAGCACGAAGCTTCCTCGAGGGCATCCGGGCCTCGCGCTCTCGAAGGGCGGCGCCATCGGAGGGTGGACGACGCCCTGCAGGCCAGCGCTCCCGACGGTCGGTGCGGCGGGAGACTGCGCCAACGTCACCTGGGCCGACGGCTCGCGCCGTCCCGAGCAGCTCTGGTACACCGCCCGCGACCAGGGCGCGCATGGCCGGCTCGCGCGATGCTCGGCGACAGCCGCCGCCTACCGCCGCGGCACCTGGTACAGCTCGGCGAAGTTCTTCGACCTCGAGTGGACCACCGCGGGCTGCGGTGCCCGGTCTCGCTCGACTGGGACGATCACGCCGATCGACGCCGCGGCCGGCGTGACGGTGCGTGGTTCCAGCGCGTCCCCGGCAGTCGGCTCGAGCCAGAGATCGTCGTGCAAGGGCGAGCGCGTAGTCGGCTTCAACATGCTCGGCTCGCCGCTGGAACCACGAGGCCTTCCTCGACTGGATCCACGAGCGCCGCCGCTCGACTGGGTGCTCGGCGCACCTCGGCGAGGCGCAGTTCGACGAGATGAGCTCTCGTGCAGCAGCTTCCGAGGTGTACTACCCGATGCAGGCCGGCCTGATGAGCACGTACCAGCGGCCTCGCGAGCGAACCGCTCCTGGCTCGCCTGGGCGCTCTGCCCTGCTCGTTCGCCTCGTACATCCTCCTGTACTTCGGTCCGCTGCCGGCCCTGGGACTGCACGTCGACCTCTTTCAAACCCTCGCCGAGCGGCTCGGCCGGGCGCTCGCGCTGCCCGCAGGTGCTCCACAGCAAGTGGATCCTCTACGGCGTCCGTCTACACGCTGGCCATGATCGTCGGGGGGCGCCTACGTCCTGCGGCGCCACGGCAACAGCCCCTACCAGCGCGTCCGCACGATCACGGTGGTGGCTCGTCCAGGTGGTGCTCGCCTTCGCGCTGCCGATCGTGCATGAAGGTCTTCGGCCGGCAGCGAGTACTACTTCTCGCTACTTCTGGCCGCTCAAGATCGAGTACTTCTACCCGTCGGTGATCCTGCAGCAGCCGTTCCTGATCGTGCTCTGGTAGCTTCCTGGGCTCGCTGGTGGCGTTCCCGCTGCTGGCCTACTTCCTCGGCAAGCGCTTCTACTGCTCGTGGATCTGCGGCTGCGGCGGCCTCGCCAACACCGCCGGCGAGCCCTTCCGGCATCTCTCCGACAAGTCGCCGCGCGCCTGGACGATCGAGAAGGTCTCGATCCACTCGGTGCTCGTTCGTCGCGCTCGTCGGCCACCGCGATCGTCTGGGTCAACTGGGCGATCGGCAAGCAGCACCCGGACTTCGCGCGCTTCGCGTTCCAGGTGCAGGACTGGTACGGCTTCGCGATCGGCGGCGATGTTCTCCGGGCGTCTTCGGCGTCGGCCTCTACCCGCTCATGGGCACGCGCGTCTGGTGCCGCTTCGGCTGCCCGATGGCGGCGCTGCTCGGCCTCGTCCAGAAGTTCGGCCGCTTCCGCATCACCGTGAAGAAGGACATGTGCATCTCGTGCGGCAACTGCTCGACCTACTGCGAGATGGGCATCGACGTCCGCGCCGTACGCGATGGCCAACCAGGACGTGCACGCGCGCGTCCTGCGTCGGCTGCGGCATGTGCGCCCACGTCTGCCCGCGCGGCGTGCTGAAGCTCGAGAACAAGCGCGGCCGCGTCGAGAAGGCGGGACAGCCGATCCGGGTCTACGCCGTGAACCCGTAGCGGCGCCCGCCTTCGCTTCGCATCGGTGCGCCCGTTCCGGCGCAGGCTACTGAATCCGGTTGCGGTATTCGGCGCTGCGTCGCAGGTCCGCTCGACGTCAGCCTGGGACCAGCCGTCGCGCAGCACGCGCTCGATGTAGCCCTCGCTCGCCGGGTCGGGCTCGCGCTTCAGCACCGAGAGGTAGGCGCGGCGCACGATGCTCTGCGCTCTCGCGCGACTCGTGCCGGTGAGGCCGGAGTCATCCGAGCGCGCGTCTTGTACTCCTCGCTCCGGCGAAGGTCGGCTGCGAACCTCGGGCCTCGCTCCAGCCCTCCGTCGATCACCTGGCCACGGTAGTACCGTGCAGCCCCTCGGCGTCCGGCTCAGCGGCCGAGGATCGTCCCGGTAGGCGCGGCGCACCATGCTCTGCGCCCTCGTCGCGACTCGTGCCGTTGAGGCCGGTGTCATCCGGGTGCGGTCTTGCACTCCTCGCTCCGGCGAGGTCGTCGCGAACCTGAGCCTCGCTCCAGCCCTCGTCGACCACGCGGCCACGGTAGTACTGCAGCCCCCTCGGCGTCCGGCGCGCGGCCGGAGGACGTCTTGGTAGGCGCGGCGAACGATCCGGCTCGCGCTCCGCGAGGTGCGATCGTTGAGGCCGCCGCGATAGCCGTAGGCGGTGCCCCGCACCCGAACGGAGGAGATCCGGTCGTTCCAGTCTCGCCTGCCGCAGGGTCCGGCGTGGCGTCGTCGAAGCGGACGGAGCCGCCGCCGAAGGAGTCGTCGCGATACACCGTGACCTCCGGACCGGCCGAACGTCCTGATCCGAGGACACGCGGTCGTTCATTCCGCGCGGCATCGCGGCGGCAGTGACTCGCCGGCTCGCAGGCAGAACGAGTTGCCGGCGAAGTTCACTTCCTCGTAGAAGCAGGCGCCGTCGCGGGGCTCCAGATCTGCCGACGAGCCTGAGCCGTCACGGCGGTCGCGGAGCGACGAAGGGCCAGACGCGATAGAGACGATTTTCGGTGAGCATGCGAGCGCTCCTTTCAGCCGGATCCAGCATTCCGGCTCGATGTTCCTGGCCGTAGTTAGAGCAAGGCCTCTTGCCACAGAGTACACCCAAGCCAATCAAGGAGTTGCGGCCTCTCGGTCCCATCCTGGCGCCGATTGAACGATCGCCAAACGGGGCGAACTTTGAAACAACGACCGTTCGGTGAATGTTTCGTCGCCGTCGACTCGAGGGAATCCTCAGCTTCGCCTCGGGCGCACGGGCCGGGTCAGCAGGCGGCCCGCGATGACCGCCTCGCAGACCGGCAGCGGGAGCCGCCCAGCAGAACCAGGAGCACACCGTCAGCCGCTCGGTGAGCGTGCCTGACGCCGGTGGCCGCGTTCAGCGCCGCAAAGAGCGCGCGGAAGGTGATGAACGCCGCCGTCGCCAACGCAGCTGCGGGACCATCCATTCCCTCTTGTGCTGCTCGTAGAGGCGAGAGGCGTATCGCGACGAACGCGAGGCCGGTCGTCACGAAGCCACGCCGTCGCGAGGCCGGCCAGACCGGCGCCGAAACCCAGCCGAAGTCCGTGTGGAGCGCCAGGTAGTAGGCGGCGGCCGTCGCGCGCTCGTGCCCACGCTCGCCACGTAGACGCGCCGAGCGCGCGGTGCAGCTTCGAAAGCGGCGCCGGGCGAGCCGAGCCAGAGCTGGACGGGGCCGGAGACGAGAGCCGCGATGCCCGACCACGTCTGAGCAACAGCCAGTAGCGCCTGGGCCAATAGCCAGCGGAACTGCGCTCCGGGTCACGCGGAAATAGGGCATCGCCGCGTCGAGGCGAACACGAGGCCGATCGCGGCCACGAGCCCCAGTCCGACCAAGGTGCCGCGTCGGAGCGCCGGCCGCCGGGAACTGCCAACGCCTGGCTCATTGATCCACCTCCGCTGCTGCGCACTATGCGGCCGGGGACCCGGAAGTCGTTCGGAACGCCGTCGGATTGCGGCTCCGGATTTCGCGGGACGGGTCGCGACCGGATCGCTTGAATCGGGACGACGCTCACATGCCGACGCATGCCAGATCGACCGGAGCCTGAGGCGCGACATCGGCGGCTGGCGCGTCCGCCCCGGCGCTGAACCAGATCAGCGACGCCGGACGTGCCGTCGCCTGGAGCCACAGGTGATGGACCTGCTGATGTTCCTGGCGGCGAGCCGGCGACGCGTCTCGAAGGACGAAATGATCGACGCGGTCTGGGAAGGCCGCTTCATCGCCGAGGCGACGCTCACGCGCTCGATCGCCGATCTGCGTCGGGCCCTCGGGCGACACGGGCCTGGCGTCGCTATATCCAGACGATCGCCAAGCGCGGATACCGCGCTGATCGCGCCGGTCTCGCGAGGTCGCGGCTGCCGGCGGATCGTCCCGCGATGGCCGCGCGCAGCGACTGCCTTCAGGCCAGGCATAGGAGGAGCCGCCGAGCCTCGTGGTGCTTCCCTTCAGCAACCTCGGCCCGCGCGGAGGACGGCTACTTCTGCGAGGGGCTCACCGAGGAGATCATCAACGTCCTGACGCGCATTGCGGGCCTGCGCGTCATCCCCGCACGTCCGCGTTCGCGGCGCAGCAGAGGACTGGCGGCGACGTCGCCGCGCATCGGCCGCGGCTCGGGGTGACACCATGTGCATCGAGGGCAGCAGCCGCCAGGCGCCCGGGCGCGTTCGGCGTCACGGCGCAGCTGTCCGCGTCGGCGACCAGGGCCACCTGCTGGAGCGATCGCTACGACCGCAGCGCCGAGGACGTGTTCGGCGTCAGGACGAGATCGCCGAGGCGATCGCGCGTCGCCTCGAGCTCACGCTCGGCGATCGTCGCCCGGCAGCGGGCCGCTCCGACGAGCAGCCTGGCCGCCTACTCGCGCTACCTCGAAGGAGCGTCATCACTTCCAGAAGGGCACGCGCACGAGCCTCGACGAGCGCGCCGAGCTCTGCCTCGGCGAGGCCGTCAGGCTCGATCCCGTCGCTCTGCCGCGCGCGACGACGCTCTCCGAGCTCTTCACAATTGCCTCGCTTCCCACGGGCTGATGGCCTGCCGCCGGAGGCGTTCACGCAGGCCCCGTGGCAGAGCCTGCGCGCGCTCCGAGGATCGGACGACCAGATGGCGGAGGCGCAGCGCTGCTCGCGATTATGCCGCGCAAGCAGCTCGACTACGAGCGCGGAGGTCGACCGCGAGCCTCGCCGTCGCGCGCAGCCTCGCGCCCCTCCTCGTCCGCTCGTGCGCCAGGCGGTACGCCATGTGGCGGCCTGATGCCGCGCGGCCGCACGCGCGAAGCGGCCGCTGCCGAGCTCGGGAGCGCGTGGCGGGGAAGGCCGACCCGCTCTCGCTCGATGACGCTGCGGGTGGCTCTCCGTCATGTGCTGGTTCGCCGGGGACCTCCGCGCGCACGCGGGCGAGCGGATCGCGCGGATGCGCGAAGCTCTCGACTCCGCCGCACCCCCTCACGCAGATGGCGCTCGCGTCCCAGCGGCTGAGCGGGGACGCCCTGCCGTGGAAGCCGTGACCTGCTACCGAGAAGGGCGGTCGAGCTCGGCCGGACGGCCGCCCCGGCTGGTGGGGTGGCTGCGCCTGGCCCCTGCGGCCAGGTCGCGGGGGCGCTCGAGCGAGCCCGCGCGCTGCGAGGCCGGTCCTGCTGGCGCAGAAAGCTCTTCGACGTACGTCGCGCCGACGGCGCTGGCGCTCGTCGCGCTCGGCCTCGCGAGGCTCGACGACGACGTTCCGCTGGCCTCGACCGCGCGCGGGTCGACGTCGCGCGACCCGCACGTGATTCCGATTGCGCTGCTATCCGCCGCTCGGCGTGCTGCAGGGCCGACGTGCCCGCTACGGATCGCTCCTCGCGAGGCTCAGGCTCGGTCCGAGACCCCGGGCTGACCGCCCGGTTCAGGGAACTGGAAGCCCAGGGACCGGGCGAGGCCCCGGCACTGGATTCCGACCTGGCTCTGGCTGCCCGAGGGGCCGCCCACCCAGACGACACTGGTTCTGAGACTCGCGCCCGTTCGCCGTCTCTGACGAGCAGCTTGGCCCCGACGTCCATCCGGCTGCTGATCACGACGCACGCGCCGTGCTTGCTGCAGCGTGACGATCTGCGCGGCCTCGTCCGATCTCGACGCCGTCCGGCTGCACGGCGCTTCGCACGCGGCGGGCACCGAGATCGACACCGGAGCTCTTGCGCAGGTGAAGCCGGCCGTGGAGCACCGGCCGATGGAGGACGCGGTCCACGAAGGCGGCGCGATCTGATCCTGATCGACGCCGTCGATGTTCAGGGAAGCGGATGCCCATGCCGATCCCTCTGGACGTAGTTCACCGCGGCCTCGGAGATCACGGGTGTCTCCTGCGGCATGAGGCTGAAGCGCACCGTGATGAGGTCGCGCTCCGCGAAGGAAGGCTGGGGTGATCGATGAACATGCCGCCGACGCTCAGGTCGGCCGCCTGGCTGGTGACCGATGCGCTCCGGTGCCTTCGATCAAGATCGGGCTGAAACAGGCTCACCCGCGGATTGGTGCGGTACTCGAAAGCGAGGCGCGCCCATGTGGAGCCGGATGCCAGCACGCGGCGCCAGGGCCGGGTGGTGCGAAGCCTCACCCTCGAGCGCGGCCGTCGCAGCATTGCGTTCCATGACGAGCCCGGCGCAACGACGGGGGCGCGGCTATGCCTGCGCCCTCGGTGCACTACACGATCTGGGGCTGGATTCCCGCCTATTTCAAGCTCCTGACCGCGGCGCCGCCGCTCGGAGCTGGATGTCGCACCGCGTGCTGTGGGCGTTTTTCATGCTGATACCGATCGCTTGGCATCTCGACCGTTTCGCCGAGCTGCGGCTCGCGCTCCGCTCGCCCGCGGCGCCGCCTCGGACTGTCCGCGAGCACGCTCCTGATCGCGGTCAACTGGCTCGTCTACATCTGGGCCGTCTTCGGCGGGCGCATCGTGGAGGCGAGCCTCGGGTACTTCCTCACCCCGCTCGTCAGCCTGGTGCTGGGCGTCGTGGTGCTGGAGGAGCGCCTGAGCGGCCGGTCGCGATCGCGCCTCGGTCTCGCGTGCCTGCGGTGTCGCTCTGGCTGGTCGTGCTCGGGCCGCGTGGCCGTGGATCGCGGTGGCGCTGGCCCTGAGCTCGGCTCTGTACGGCCTCGTGCGAAAGCTCGTGCGCGGCATCGGCGCCGTCGCCGGCCTCACGGTCGAGACCGCGCTCCTGTCCCCGCTGGCGCTCGGCTACCTCGTCTGGGCGCACGAGCGCGGGACGCTCTGCCTTCCGCTCGGGATCGCCGCGTCTCGACGTCCTGCTCGCGCTCGCGGGCCCCGTCACCGCCATCCCGCTGCTGTTCTTCGCGGGGCGCCGTCGCGCGGCTGCCGCTCGAGCCTCGGCTTCCTGCAGTACGTCTCGCCCAGCATGCAGTTCCCGCTGGCCGTGCTCGTCTACGGCGAGCCCTTCACCCTGGCGCAGGCCGGCGCCTTCGGCCTGATCTGGCTCGCGCTCGCGCTCTTCGCGGCGCACTCGCTCCGCCGGGTGCGCCGCCGAGCCTGGTGATGGAGCCCTGAATCGGCCAGAATCGCGCGATGCAGCTCGTCCTCGATCCAACGCGGCAGGCACTCTTCGGCGACACCAACCGGCTGGTCGGCGAGGTGTGGCGCGGCGCTCGAGGGGCTGAGCGTCGAGCCTGTCATCCCGCAAGGCGCTCGCCGACGCTCACGCGCAGCTCGCGCAGCCGTTCCTGCTCGTCGGTGAGGGGGAGAGTTCAACGCCGGCAAGAGCGCGCTCATCAACGCCCTCGTCGGCTCGCCGCTCGTCGAGGAAGGCGTGACGCCGACGACTTCGAGCGTGGGCATCCTGCGCTACGGGCCTGTGCTCGAACGCACGCTGCGGCCCGACGGCATCCCGCGAGGTCGAAGCACCCGCCCCGATCCCGTGCTCGATCGCGATCGTCGACACCCCGGGCACCAGCGCCAGGCTGCGGTGCATATCGAGGCCTTGACGCGCGACTTCCTGCCGCGCGCCGACCTGGTGCTCTTCGTCTCTCTCGGCCGACCGCCCGCCAACCGAGAGCGAGCGGGCGTTCCTCGCGGGCGATCCAGCAGTAAAGCAAGGTCGGTGCTCGTGCTCAACAAGGCCGACCTGCTGCGAACGGACGCGGATCTCGCGGAGGGGGTCGCTTTCGTCGGCAAGCGGCGGCAGAGACGCTCGGGGATCGAGCCCCGGTGTTCGCGCTCGGCCTGGGGCGCGCGCTGATCGCGCGACAGCAGCAAGACGCGGCCGCGCGCTCGAGCGCAGCGGCCTGCCGCCGTTCGAGGCGCAGGGTCGGCGCGATGCTGGACGTAGCTACCGGCGCTTCCGGCTCAGCTGCTGAGCCCGCTCGGCGTGGCCAGGCGCGCTGCTGCGAGGCGGACGAGCCACGCTCGCGGCATAGCACTGCTCGAGGGATACGGCCGCCCTGGCGGCGATCGAGCGCGCCTCGGCGGGCGGGAGGACGATCTCACGCGCGACTTCCGGCTGCGGCTGTCGGACGTCGAGAAGACGCTTGGAGTTCGAGCGGCGCGGCCACGCGTTCTTCTGACGAGCGGCCTGCGGCTCGGACGCTTGCGCGAGCTCTTCGACCACGAGCGACTCCGCCGCGACTTCGAGGCGAGGTGACCGGAGCCCCGCCGCACGAGATCGAGCGCAGGGTGTCGGCACCGTCGACTTCCTGGTCGAGGCCAGAGCTGCGCCAGTGGCAGGAAGTGATGGCGCTGCTCGCTGGGCGGCCGGCCGCGGGCCGCGGCTCGGCGACCACGTGGATAAGCGCTTCGCTTCGGGATCGCGCGCGGATGCTGGAGGACGTGGGGCCGCGGCGCGCTGAGGCGGTGGCGCGACCGACGCCTCGGGCGAGGCGCGGCGGCTGGCGCGAGAAGGTGCGCGAGTCGCTGGCGCAGGCCGCGCTGCTGCAGGTCTCGGCCGTCGGCCTCGGCACGATCGTGGCCGCGCTCGCCAGCACCACGGCCGCCGACGTCACTGGATCCTGGCGGCGGGAGCGCTCGCTGATCGGCCTCTTCCTGCTGCCGGCGCGCCGCGAGAAGATGCGCGCCGCGAAGCGGTCTGCGAAGGTGAAGCACGCTGCGCGAGCGGCTGATGCGCCTCGCTCGGGGCGAGCTTCGATGCCGAGCGCGCGCACGGGCGGCGGCGCGCATCCGCGATGCGGTGGCGCCCATGCCGCCTTCGTCGGCCGCGAGCAGCAGCGGCTGACCCAGCGCGCGCGACGCTCGCCGCGCTCGCAGCGTGTCTCGAGGACCTCGTTGCGCGGGTGGGAGGCCAGCCGCTAGGCGAGGCCGGGCCAGTCGAAGAGCGGCTTGGCGGGAGGCCCTTCCGGCTGCCGGTTGGGATCGACGCCGCAGAGCTCGAGCACCTTGCCCTTGAACCATGTTTCAGAAGGGGGCATGGATTCGGCGTAGTCGTGCGCCGCCACAGGCAGGTCGTTGAGGTCGCGTGCAGCAGATCACCATGTCGCCCGCGGAGTGCTCTGGGTGCCAGCTTCTCGCGCACGATACCGCACGTCCTGCAGAACGTGCTGATTTCCTCTTTTCGATAGCGGACTTCCGCGACGAACGCCTCGAGGGCCTCGCGCTTTCCCGGAAGCAGCGGGAACGCCCGACCAGCCGATGCATGGCACCTCCTCGGTACGCCGCGTACCAGACGGCTCCGAGTGTACGCCGCGAGGCTAGGAGGCGCTGCAGGCGGATCGAGCCGTCGCCGGTGTGAATGCGCAGGGGCTGGCCGCCCGCTCCGAGCGTGCCGCCTGACGCTCGAGCGCCCGATCGAGCCGGTCACGGAGATCGGCTTGTCGAGCTCGATGTGGCCATCGCCCGTGTGCGCGTCGATCTCGGCGCCCAGGTCATCCGGCACGCGCAGCGTGATGCCGCCGTCGCCGCTCTTGAGCGACCACGCCTTCTCCACCTGAACCGGCTCCACCACGGCCTCGATGCCGCCGTCGCCGGTGCTGAGGTCCAGCTGGTCGAAGCGGCCGCGGACGTTCATCTGGCCATCGCCGGTATCAACGCCTTGAGCTGCCCGGCGAGGACCGGTCGCGCGGATCGACCCGTCGCCGGTGTCGCAGCTGGATCTCGCCCTGAGGCCGTCCACCGTGATGCTGCCGTCGCCTGTCGAGATGCTGAGGCGGCCGGAGACGGGCTGCATCTCCACGCTGCCGTCGCCGGTGCGAACGTCGAGGTCGGCGCGCTTCGGCACCTGCAGCACCACCTTCACCGAACGAGTGCCCGATGCCGGCGAAGCCGTAGCGCTTCGGCAGTCGCACCTCGATATCGACGCGGTCGCCGCTCTGGCTCTCGGTGATCGTCACCTCGTCGGGGCGATCTTCCACCCTCGGTCGTGACCCGGGCCGCGATCTCGGGCGAGTCGCTCGTCTCGATCCGCACACGCTGCCGTCGTCCGTCTTGACGTGCAGGTCGGCGCCGCCCTTCAGGGATACCGGTGGGACCACTCGTCGCCCGTGCGGGGCCCGCCGCCAAGCCGACCAGGGCCAGGCCCGCCAACCATGCCGCGCGCATATCTCTCCCTCCTTCAGGACGACATCTCACGATAACGCACGCCGAGCGCCAGCGGTTCCACGAAAACGCTCTTCGCCGGGTCGGGCCGCGGCTGGCGTCCCGGTGCAGGCTTCCGGCGCTCGGTGGAGGGGAGCCGATGAGAAGGCGCGAGTTCGTCTCCGTGGCCGGAATCAGCGGGGCCGCGACGCTCACGGGCCCCTGGCGCGCCGGTGCTGCGCCGGGCAGCCCGTCCCGAGCGCCGATGGTCGTCGGCTGCCAGCGCGCGCCGACCGACGCGCGCCGGCTGCAGCACTTCAAGCGCCACGGTGGTCGATCCACGATCTGCGGCTATCCGGCCGAGGGCGATGGCCCGGCCGGCTGGACAGCCGAGTCGCTGCTGTCGCCTGCGCGAGCTCTGCGAGTCGCACGGGTCACGCCGCGATGGTGAGTTCCCGACGCTGTCGTCGGCCTCGATCGATCGGTCGGCGCGCAAGGCGATCGCGCTGGGCCAGGAGCCCGAACGGCAGCGCGAGATCGACGCGGCCTGCGCGATCATCCGGGCCTGCGCCGAAGCCGGTGGGATCCCTGCGATCAGGCACAACATGAACCTGCTGGGCGTGTTGCGCACGGCGGACACGCCGGGCCGCGCGGCACACGCGCTACAGCACCTGAGACTCGCCGAGGTCCGCGAGGATCCGCCGCTCACTGCCGCGACGGGTGAGCGCGGACACCACCTGGGAGCGCATCACGTACTTCCTCGAGCGCGTGGTGCCCGTGGCGGGGAGCACAAGGTGCGCCTCGCGTGCCATCCGCACGACCCCGGAGTTCCCCGGCGGGATTCCGCGGCGTGGCGCGCGTCCTCGGCACCGTCGACGGGATGAAGCGATTCGTGGAGATCCAGCCGAGCTCCTATCACGGGCTCAACCTCTGCCTCGGATCGACCGCCGAGATGCTGCAGCAGCCGGCGACCGAGATCCACGAGGTGATCCGCTACTTCGGCACGCGCGGGCAAGATCTTCAACATCCACTTCCGCAACATCCGCGGACGCCGGGACTCCGTTCCAGGAGGTGTTCCCGGACGAAGGCGACATGGACATGGCACGCCGTGATGCGGACGCTGAAGCAGGTCGGCTACGCCGGGATGGTGATGCCGGACCACATGCCGCGCCACGAGGACGATCCGCGGCAGGACTAGCGCCTTCGCCTTCGGCTACGGCTACATCAAGGCGCTGATACAGGCCGTGGAGGCGTGACGCTCGCCGGGACCCGCGAAGCCACGAGCGCGAGGACGCCCGCCTCGTCGGGCGGCAGGCGCGCGCCGCCGCCGGCCGCGTTCGCAGGGCGTCGCGGAGCGAGCCGTCGAGGTAGGCCTCGATCACGGCCTGGTGCACGTAGCAGCGGCGGCAGATCGCGGGAGTGTTGCCGAGCCGCTCGGCGACGCTTCTCGACCGCGCGCACCACGTTGCGGTTCGCGTGCCGCTTGTCGCGCACCGCCGGCAGCTCTCGCAGCGCACCGGCGGCGAGCACGGTGCCCGCCCAGGTGCGAAAGTCCTTGGCGGTGAAGTCCGACTGCGTGACTTCGCGCAGGTAGGCGTTGACGTCCGACGAGCCCACCGTGCGCCGCCGTCCGTTCGCCGTCGAGGTACTGGAAGAGGGCCTGCCCGGCAGCTCCTGGCAGCGCTTCACGATGCGCTCCCAGCGTGCGTCCGAGATCCGCACCACGTGGTTGCGGGCGCTCTTGCCGCGGAAGCGGAACTCGAGCCGCGAGCCCGCGACCGACGCGTGGCGCGTCCGCAGCGTCGTGAGGCCGAAGGAGCGGTTCTGGCGCGCGTACTCCTCGTTGCCGACTCGGATCAGCGTCGCTTGGAGCAGCCGCACCACCGCCGCGACGACCTTCTTGCGCGAGAGCCCGGGAGCCCGCAGGTCGCGAGCCGTGCGCGCGCGGAGGGCCGGAGCGTCTGCGCGAACTCGACCACCTTGTCGTACTTGGCGCCGTCACGCACCTCGCGCCAGCGCGCGTGGTAGCGGTACTGCTTGCGGCCGCGTGCATCGCGGCCCGTGGCCTGGATGTGGCCGTGCGGCGAGGGCGAGATCCAGACGTCGCTCCAGGCCGGAGGATCGCGAGGCGCTTGATGCGGTCGAGCCGCGGCGCGATCACGCAGCGGCCGGCCGCGCGAGTCGAGGAAGTGAAAGCCGCGACCGGCCCGGATCCGGCGGAGTCCGGGTGCGCCATCCTGGACGTAGCGAAGGCCGGCGAGCGCCGCGGCATGGAAGGGAAGCAGGCCCTCGCGCGAGGCAAGCGTCTGGCCGCCGGATGAGGTCCAGGCGGCGGCTCGCAGCCTGAAGGTCTGGCGCGCCTCTGGCTTCGGCATCGCGTGGTCTCGAGGGGACCCGTTTGAAGATTTTTCAAAGGCAGCCGGGTCCGAAGGACTGCCTCCTCGGAGCTACTGCAGCGCCTTGAGGCGGTCGCGCTCGTCCTCGGGCGGACGGTGGCGCCGCAAACCTCGCGGCGCTCCGCGCGTCGAGCACGCGCTGGAGCAGCCTGTCCATCGCGGACCACAGACCTTCCAGGACAGGTCGCGGAGCCCCTCCATGCGCCGCGTGAAGACGAGGTCGCTCCGTGCGAGCAGCTGGCGATGGCGGTCGCGCAGCTCCGCCGAGCCGCTCTTCACTGGAATGATGTCTTCCATCCAATCGTAGACGGTGGCGGCGGGCGTGAAGTACTCGGTGTAGCGGAGCGCCGGCGGCGTGTAGTACCAGAGCACGCGTGCTCTGCACGCCCATGTCGCGCATCATCGCGTTCAGCAGGATGCTCTGGACGATGTCCACGGCCTCCGGCTCGAGGCCTCCCGGCAGCCTCGGCTGGAGCACGAAAACGCCATCGGCGGTGCTCACCTCGAGCCGCGGGTCCAGCGGCTTCGCCGAAGAGCGGCTCCTCGCAATAGAACACGCGGCGAGTGATGCCGAAGCGGATCATGAGGCTGCCGGGGACGTTCGGGAGCCCTGTCCCAGCGCAAAGGCGAGAGGCAGATGAGATCGGGCGGAGGCATCGATGTAGGCATGGACGAGCTCCAGTGCCCGAGTGGTATGAAAGAAGCGTGCCGGGTCCGGTGAAAATCCTTCGCCGGCTGGCATCTGCGTGACGGCGAGGCCGTGAGCGGGTGAGCCCGGGCGCCGAGGGCTCGCTGCAATCGAGGCCAATGCGCTGACGGGCGACGGCGCGCGTACGCTGGCACCTGACGCACCTGCTGCCGCTCTTCGAGCACTCTCGTGCTCACACCGAGAGCCACGCCTACAGCGCCGGCCTGGCGTTCCTTCGCGCTCGTCGGCTTCTATCCGTTCTGGCCTGCTGCTGGTCTGGGTCACCGGCGACCCTCCTGCATTGGCCCGCGGGCCTGACGGTGATCCGCGAGACGCTGCGCGAGTACTACCCCGAAGGCCAGGCCTTCCCTGCTGCGCAATCTCGAGGCCTCGGTCGAGCAGCACGGCAGCGAGCTCACCGTCGCGAGCGTGCTCTGGATCCTGATGGGGGCGGCCGGCGTACTTCATCCCGCTCGAGACGGCTCTCAACACGCTCTGGGGCGTGCGGCGGCACCGTCCGTACTGGCGCAATCAGGCGGTGGGCTTCCTGCTCACGAGCGCGGGCGTCTGCCTCGCCTTCGTCTCGTGCTGCTCTACGGCGGTGCTCGTGAACGTGGTCGAAAGCCTCCAGCTCCGGCGACTGCCGGAGCGAGCGCTTGCCTATGCGGTGCTCCGCGGCAGCGCGCTCGCGGGTCTCGGTCGCCGCGATCTTCCTGCTGTATCGCTACCTTCCGAACCACGAGGTGAGATCGCGACAGGTGCCGCCGGCGGCGATCGCGGCGGGGGTCGTGGCGAGGCCAGTGCGCTTGATCTACCTGCGCGTGCTGCCGCTGCTCGACCTTCCGAAGAGTCAAGGCCCGTACTACGTCTCGATGAGCTTCGCGCTGCTCGCCTATTTCGAGGCCTTCGTGCTGCTGGGAGGGCGTACATGGCCGCCCGGGCGCCGACGAGTCAGTGGGCAGGCCGAAGGAGTGGAGTCCCGACCTTTATAGAAGCCGCCTAGGACCGACGAGGAGCACGCGCGTCGCTCGAAAGGTGATCGTGAGGGTACCGGGTGCCGCAGGGACGGCTGGCGGCCGCTTGACGCAGGCCTCAGTCGCGCGCTCGAGACCGGCGCGCGACGGGCGCCTTGCGCGACCGACCCCTTCGCCGCGGCACGCGTGGCGCCACCGCGCCTTCGCGCCGTCGCTCGCGCCCGCTTCGTCGCCGCCGGCTGCCCGGGCTCACTGCTCGCAGCCTCGCTCAGGGGAACGAGGCTCGCCGGGTGCTCGAGCGCCGTCGCGAAGCGAGCCACGTGGCGCCGCGAGCCCCAGCCAGGTCGCGGTTCCGAGCAGCAGCCTCAACGGTCGTTCATGGATCCTCCCTGCGCTCTCAGCGCGCTCCCCAGATCCCGAACGGGTTGATCGGCGTGCCTCTCCACCAGCGCCGCTCGGGGCCGAGCTTGAAGATGGTGAAGTGGAGGTGCGGCGTGTCCTTCGGAGCGTTGCCGGTCGTGCCCACGTATCCGAGCACCGCGCCTTTTCGGACGAGGGCACCTTCCTCAGAGCCAGGGACGTAACCGTCGAGGTGGGCGTAGTAGTAGCAGTAGGTCTCCTGGGCGTCGAATTGATAGACGGTGAGTCCGCCCCTCACGCTGTTGAAGAGCTTCACCACGCGGCCGTCGTCGACCGCCAGCACGCGCGTGCCGCGTGGCGCGAGGATGTCCACGGCCTCGTGCAGATGCCGCTGGCGGCCTTCGGCGAAGAGAGTCGCGCAGCGTGTTCGGGGAATGCCTTCCACCGGATAGAGCAGCGTACGCGCCCGCAAAGCAAGGACGTCGGGTCCCACGGCTGGAGGCGGGCGCGGCGCCGCGACGGCGTCGCCCGAGCCAGCCTGCTGGGGTGCTTGTGCCGCGGGACCCGGTGGGCCGACGATCCGAAGGCCCAGGAGCAGGAGAACGAGGACGATCACGCCGTACACCACCGAGCGCAGGACATCTCTTCACCACCACGCGTGGCCTGGAGCTCGACCGGCGTCCCCACGCGCACTGAGCCCGGCGAGCTCGGCCGCGTCCCAGTTCGTCAGGCGACGATGCAGCCGTGCGATTGCGTCTTGCCGACGGCCGCGGGCTCAGGCTCCATGGATGCCGTGGTGCTCGAGCGAGAGGTCGATCCAGACGACGCCTACGGGGCTGTTCGGGCCGGGGGAAAGCTTCGCCTTGGCGTGGGAGGGGTCCGCGTCCCAGAAGAGATCCGGGGTTGTATGAGAAGACTGGGGTTCCTGGAGATGCCCTGACCTCGAACTGACCGAGGGGGCAGCGGGTCGTGCTCGCTGCCGAGCGACGCCGGGTAGCGGGTCAGGGCCTTGCCGTCGCGGTCGAGCGTCCACACCGCGAGGTCCTCCTCGTCGACGACGACGGCTCTCGGCCTTCGGCACGCGCAGAGCCTCCACGTTCGGAACCACGACCGTCTCGCCGACGCGGCCCCAGGCTACGCCGGGATTGAGGCGTTCGAGAAGCCGTGGGCTCGCGTGAAACCGTTCGGCGATCGCTTCGAGCGCGGACGTGGGACAGCGCCGTGCCGCGCCTTCTCCATCATGTCGCCCGGGATCGCCTCGAAGGGACCGGAGACGTCCTCGGTCGTGACAGCATAAGAGAGGAGTGGCGGTGCGCCGCCTGCGCCGAGGCCTCCCAGGTCGGGCGTCGGGGCTCGCCCCGAGCTCAGGCCCCTCTCCCGCTGGAATGCGGCGAGCGCCCGCGCGGGTGTTCGTCCCGTCCTCGCCGTCTCATCTCGCCGGGCGAGAAGTGAGCCCGGTCGAGGGCACCTGCGGCTGGAGCGTCGCCTGGGGCGTCGTCGGGACCTGCGCCCGCGACGGCGAGCGCCAGCAGCGCGAGGCACGGCCGCACGCACGGACCGCCTCACTCGCACGAGCCGCGCGACCGTGGCCAGGCAGTCCTCCCACTCGCGCGGTGGGCCTGACGCGAGGATTCGCTCGGGAAGCCCGTCTGCGAGCGAGAGCTCGGTCTTCCGGCCCTGCTCGCGCAGCTGCAGGATCACCAGGCTCTTCCGGAGTCGCCGCGATCCGGATCGTCCTCCCACTCCCAGGTGAAGGCGATCCTGTCGGGCAGCCGGATCTCGCGATACGTGCCGTGTATCGTGTAGACCTTACCTACGACGCTAACGCGGAAGCGGAAGCGCCCGCCCGGCCGGGCCTGGAGCACGAGCGGCTCCGTCCAGACGGCCCCGGGGGCGCGAACCAGACCCTGGCCGCGGCAGGATCGATCCAGGCTCGAAACACTCTTTCACGTGACGCCTCGAAGTCCCGCTCGACGCGCAGCGCCGTCGTCGTCCAACATCGTGGCCATGCTTCACCTCCTCGCTCGGTGGCTTTTGCAAGGACCGGTCCAGGGAAGGACGCTGTGGCGGGGCTCGGGCTCAGCGGTAACATCGCCGGGTCATGAGCGAGAGCGCCGGATCCCTACCTGCGGCTGCACGCGGTGCGCGTCTTCGTCCGCGATCAGGACCGCGCTCTGCGCTTCTACCTCGACACGCTCGGCTTCCAGCTGGCCTTCGACGCCAGCTCTACTCGGGCGAGCGCTGGGTCGCGGTGGCTCCGCCCGACGGCACGGCCGTGCTCTCGCTCGTCGCCTCCGAAACCGAAGTCGCCCGAGCACAAGCTGATCGGTCGTGCCACCAGGTGGTGTTCGTGACCGAGGACGTTCCGCGCGAAGTTCCGCGAGTGGCGCAAACGCGGCGTCACGTTCGCCCACGCGCCGCGCCTGCAGCGCATCAAGTACCAGCGGCTGCGCTCGGGCAGTCCAGCGAGCCGCGAGTCCAAGACCGAGCCGGCGCCGGCCTGGGGGCCGTGTTCGCGCGCTTCCAGGACGTGGACGGGAACTCGCTTCGCGCTCGTCAGCTTCGACGAGGAGTCGCGCGCCGTCGAGGAGCAGCGCGCGCCGCCGCGGCGAAGCTCGAGGCCGAGCGCCGCGCCGCATCACGAGCTCGAGATCGCCCGGCAGGTCCAGGCCCGCCTTCTTCCCGCAGAGCCCGCCGGCCTCGCGCACGCTGCACTACGCCGGCCGCTGCATCGCAGGCGCGCGAGGTGGGCGGCGACTACTACGATTTCCTGAGCCTCGGCCAGGAGCGGCTGGAGCTCGTCGTCGGCGACATCGCCGGCAAGGGCATCGCGGCCGCGCTGCTGATGGCGAACCTGCAGGCGAACCTGCGCAGCCAGTGCGCGCACGCGCGCTCGATCAGCCGCAGGTCTTCCTGCGCTCGGTGAACCAGCTCTTCCACGAGAACACGGCGGAGAGCGCCTACGCGACGCTTTTCTTCGCCGAGTACGACGACGACCGCGAGCGGCGGCTGCGCTACGCGAACTGCGGGCACCTGCCCGGCCTGCTGCTGCGCCGGGACGGCAGCGTCGACCGGCTGGACGCCACCGCGTACCGTGCTCGGGCTGTTCCCGGACTGGGACTGCACGATCGGCGAGCGCCGGCTCGATCCGGGCGACGTGCTCCGCGCTCTACACGGACGGCATCACCGAGACGTTCGACGACGCCGACCAGGAGTTCGGCGAAGAGCGCCTGGTCGCGTCGCTCCGGCGGCATCGCGAGCTCGAGCCCGAGGCCCTGGTTGCCGTCGATCGTCGACGAGTGCAGCGCTTCGGCCCGCACGAGCAGAGCGACGACGTCACGCTGATCGTCGCGAAGTGCCGCGAGGTCTGAGCTAGCGCCGACGCCGGGGTCTCGATCGGCACCGGCTCGACGCGCCAGACGTCGCGACAGTAGTCGCGGATCGAGCGGTCCGACGAGAAGCGCCCCATGCGCGCCGTGTTCAGGATTGAAAGCCGCGTCCAGCGCTCGGGATCCCGGTAGGCGCGCTCCACGTCGGCCTGGCGATCGAGGTAGGAGCGGAAGTCGGCGAGCAGCAGCCAGGGTCCTCGCCGAGCAGCGAGTCGACGATCGGCTGAACGGCGAGCGGTCGCCGCGAAGCGTGCCGTCCGCGAGCGCGTCGATCACGGCGCGCAGCTCGGGGTCGGTCTCGTAGCGCTCGCGCGGCCGGTAGCCGGCACGCGCGGAGCGCCTGGATCTCGTGGACCGTGAGCCCGAAGAGGAAGAAGTTCTCGGCTCCGACCGCCTCGCGGATCTCGACGTTCGCGCCGTCGAGCGTCCCGATCGTGATGAGCGCGCCGTTCATGGCGAACTTCATGTTGCCCGTGCCGGAGGCCTCCTGCCGGCGGTCGAGATCTGCTCGGACAGCTCCGCGGCCGGGAAGATCGCGCATGCAGTTCGTCACGTTGTAGTCGGGCAGGAAGGCCACCCGCAGGCGGCCGCGCGTGACGGATCGGCGTTCACGACCTCGGCGACGCCGTGTGATCAAGCTTGATGATGAGCTTCGCCGTGCGGTAGCCGGGCGCGGCCTTGCCGCCGAAGATCACGGTGCGCGGCGACGGGTAGGCCTGCGGCTCGCGGCGCAGCGCTGCCAGAGCGCGATCACGTGCAGCAGCGTTCAGGTGCTGGCGCTTGTACTCGTGGATCCGCTTCACCTGGACGTCGAACAGGCTGCCGGGTCGCAGGCGACGCCGGCGCGCGCCTCGATCACGGCGCCGAGGTCCGCCTTGTTGGCGCGCTTGACCGCGCGCCACTTCGCGCGGAAGCCCGCGTCCTCGGCGAGCGGCTCGAGCGCGCAGCCGCTCGAGCTCGCGCGGCCAGCCGTCGCCGATCGCGTCCGTGACGAGGGCGGCCAGGCGCGGGGTTGGCCAGCACCAGGAAGCGCCGGGGCGTGACGCCGTTCGTGACGTTCACGAACTTCTCCGGCCACAGCGCGTGGAAGTCGCGCAGCACGTCGCTCTTCAGGAGCTCGGTGTGCAGCGCGGCCACGCCGTTGATGCGTGGCTCCCCACGCTCGCGAGGTGGGCCATGCGCACCGAGCGCCGGCCGGCCTCGTCGATCAGGCTGAGCATGCGCCACGCGGCCGTCGTCTGCGGGGTAGCGCGCGCGGACCTCGTCCAGGAAACGACGGTTGATCTCGTAGACGATCTCGAGGTGCCGCGGCAGCAGGCGCCGAAGAGCTCGACCGTCCACTTCTCCGAGCGCCTCGGGCAGCAGCGTGTGGTTGGTGTAGGCGAGCGGTGCGCGCGTGATCTCCCACGCCTCGTCCCAGTCGAGCCCGTGGACGTCGACCAGCAGGCGCATCAGCTCCGCCACCGCCACCGCCGGGTGGGTGTCGTTGAGCTGCACCGCGTACTTGTCGGCGAGCTCGCGAGAGCGGAGCGCCCTTCTGCGCGGTGGATGCGGATCATGTCCTGCAGCGCGCAGGAGACGAAGAAGTACTGCTGCTCGAGCTGCAGGCCGCTTGCCGCCGCGCAGCTCGTCGTTCGGGTAGAGCACCTTGGTGAGGTTCTCGGAGGCCACCTTCTGGTCGACGGCGCCCAGTAGTCGCCCACGTTGAAGGCGGCGAAGTCGAAGGACTCGCGCCGCCTCGGCTTCCACAGGCGCAGCAGGTTGGCGGTCCCGTTGCGATAGCCGAGGATCGGCGTGTCGTAGGCCACGCCGCGCACGACGCGCTCGGGCAGCCAGCGCACGAGCTAGCGTCCGCGCTCGTCCGGTGCCAGGCTCGGTGCGACCGCCGAGTCCGACGTCGAAGGCGACCTCCGGCCGCGGGATCTCCCACGGGTTGCCGAGCGCCAGCCAGCTTGTCGGTCTTCTCGACCTGCCAGCCGTCGTCGGATCTAGCTGGTCGAAAGATGCCGAACTCGTAGCGGATGCCGTAGCCGATCGCGGGGATCGCGAGCGTCGCGAGCGAGTCCATGTAGCAGGCGGCAGCCGGCCAGGCCCGCCGTTGCCGAGGCCCGGCTCCTCCTCCTGCGCCAGGATTCGGTCAGAGGTCGTAGCCGAGCTCGGAGATCGCCTGGCGCGTCCGGCCTCCAGTCCCATGCCGAGCAGGTTGTTGGCGAGATGGGGCCGAGCAGGAACTCCGCCGACAGGGTACCACCACCGTGCGGCTCGCCTTCTGTAGTGGGTCTCGCTCGTGCGCACCGAGCAGCGCAGCACCTCGCGCCGTCGCCGCGAGCGCGAGGGCGAGGTAGAGGTCGTTGGGGTCGCGCTTCGGAAAGCGGCCCAGCATCGTGAAGAGCGCTTCACGGAACTCTCGCTGACGGCCCGACTCAGCTTCCGGTCCATGCGGCCTACCCGCGGCGCCGCACATGCATGCGAGCCGTCGTCCGCGGAATATCAGAGATCAGCGCGCGAGCGCGCGTCAACCGGGTGGGATTCGGTTCAGACCCAGTGGGACATTCCGCGCAGCCGGCGGTTCTCGGGCGGCGCTACCCAGGTGGCGATCACCTCGCGCGTCCAGTGGTGGTCGTCGTTGAGGTGCAGGATCATGGCGCCCAGTGCCAGGCGCTCTTGCAGCCCTGGGACAGCTGCGCAGTGTGTACCGAGGCGAGTCGAACAGGCGCTCGGTCGATGCCGGGCCGGATCCCCGTCGCGTCGAGCGGCAGGTGGTAGATGCCCTCGCACGCTGCGCCGAGAGCGCACGAGGCGCGCCGGCCTGATAGTACTCGCCGAAGCCTGCTCCGGCCGCACGTGGCGCCGTCGAGGATCGCCTTCGCGAGCGCGGCTGTCAGCCGAACCTCGGCGCGCGTGGATACCAGCTTGCCATCGGAGCTCGCGAAGGGCATCGCGGCCTCCTGTTCGGACTTCTGAATGCCGGCCCGGTGACCTCGATGAATTCTACCCGGGCACAAGCGGCGCGTTCTTCCCGGACACTGGGCCGCGCTCTCGAACTCAGCGGTCGAGGCGCGACGACGCGCGCGCGAGCTCGTCGTCGGTGAACCACCGCAGCACTGGGCTGCGCCTCCGGCAGCGCGGATCGCCCCGAGCTCGAGGTGGAGCTCGTGCAGGCGGATCGCGTGTCGATCGCGAGCCGCATGTTCTCGGGCTCGTACTGCTTCACGAGCGTGCGCCGTGCGGATCGAGCTTCGCGTGGACGAGCGACACGATGTCGTCGGTGAGAGCCGCAGCTGACTGCGGGCGGGATCGGGGCGGGCGGCATGCCGTGGTCCGCGGTCAGATCTGAGCACGTAGCCGTCGGCGACGCCGGCCTCGATATCGGACAGGCCTTTCGATGTCGCGGTCGGCGTGCGCCGAGCGCCGCCGAGCTCGGGCGATCGGGACCAGCTGGAGTCCAGCGCCTCGAGGTTCACCATCATCGAGTACGCTGCACGTCGTCACGTCCGAAGGCTTCGCGTCGAATCAGCCGTTGAGCGCGTCGGTTTCAAGCTCGAAGAACAGCGCATGGCGCGGATGCCGTCGGACGTGCCGACCGCGTGACCATCCAGGTGGCGTTATCAGCACTCGGCCGCGCCAGGTATTCGGGTCGGCCGGAGCATCGGAGCTCGTCTCGACGCCGCTCTCTGTTCCTAGCTCAGGGCGTCACCGGACGTCCGTTGACGAGCAGGCTGCCGTGGCTGGCGAGCGGGATGGCTGCGCGCGGCGCCGCTGGCCTGGCACGATGATGGCGCGGCCGTTCGTCCGCAGGTTCCAGAGATCCGCGAGCGTCGGGACCATGAGCTGGCGCGGCGACAGGCCCGGGATAGGCGTCGGCGGCCCTGATCACTCGCGGTCGAACCAGGCGACTGCCACGATGCCGTGGACGCGTGGGTCGCGGCGCTCGTCGCGTGCGCGAGCCCAGTGATCGTGGGCGGGTAGTTGATCTCGGCGCCGCGAACCAGAGCGCGGCCCTGGCGGCCAGGCGATCGAGCGTTGGCGAGCGAACCGCGGCGTGGCGGTCAGTAGTCCTGCCGCATCGCCGTCGGGGACGAGGACGCGACGAGGCGCAGATGCGCGCCCGCTGGCGCTGGCGCTCTGGCTCGGCCCGAGCAGGTGGACGGCATGGGGACGCCGAGCAGCTCGGCGAGCGTCGGAGCCATGTCCTGGTGGAGACCGGCTCCGTGTAGACGCCGCGCGCACGAAGCGTGGCCCGTAGGAGGAACGGGATGCGGCTGTCGTACGGCCACGGGCTGCCGTGCATGAACACGGTGGCCGCGCCGCGCTCCGTGATGATGTTGGCCCTGCCGGGGCACGATCGCGAAGCTGTCCGCTGCGTCCGGGATAGTACGCGCGCGCGCGAAGCGGCGCAACAGCTCGTCGCGGGAGAGCGCCGTCTCCTGGGCTTCGGCGGTCGACCGCGCTTACCTGCAGATCAGCAGGAGCCCAGCGATCGCCATCGCGAAGCGCGTCACCCTGGAGCCTTCGCTCGCCATCGCTCCTCCATTCGCCCGACGATGGAGATCATAGCCGCGCATGTTCAAGGCGTTGAAGTTTAACAGACTGTTGCTTTTTCAACATAGACGCTGCTACAACGTGGGGCATGCCCAGGAGCGACCTCGATCCGCAGGACCTCAGTCGCCGCAGAGCGCGAGGTGATGGACATCGTCTACCGGCTCGGCCGTGCGACCGCGCTCGGGTGCGCGCCGAGACGCAGCCGACCGACGCGGCGGTCAGGACTACGCTGCGGATCCTCGTGAGGAAGGGGCCGGCTGAAGCAGCAGTACTGACGGGCCGCAGCTTCGTCTACTTTCCGACGCTCGCGCGCGGGCAGCGCTGGTCGGCGTTCCGCCACCTGCTCGAAACCTTCTTCGGCGGCTCCAGCGCGCGGCGCGTGGCGGCGCTCGTCGAGATGGAAGACGCGGGCTGTCGTCGAGCCAGCGCCGCCGCCTCGAGGCGCTGATCGAAGACGCCGATGGGAAGGGGCGCTGAGATGGACGCCTCGGCCTGGCTCGTCGGCCTCACGCTCCGCTCCACGCTCGTGCTGGTGGTGGCGCTCGGCCTCGAGAGCGTGCTGCGCTCGCAAGCGGCGGCGGCGCGCCACCTGGTCTTGACGCACTGGCGCGGTCAGGCTGCTGCTGACGCGGCGCTCTCGGCGCTCCTGCCGCTGGTGGCCGCTCCCGCTCGTGCACCGCGCTGGGTCGAGGCCGACGGCGCCGACGGTCGTCCGTCGAGGTGTTCCTCCGGTTGCGGTCGAGCCGCTCGCGTCCAGAGAGCGAGCCGCCGAGGCAGCCGGCCTCGTGCCAGACGCCTCCGTGCACGCGCTCGGTCGCCAGGGCGGAAGAGTCCGGACGTCGCTTCGGCGGGCTCAGTCCTGTTCGCCGTGTGGCTGCTGGGCGGGGCGGCGGCACTGCTGGGACTGGCGCGCGCGCTGCGCAGCGAAGCAGCTTCGGGCCACGACGCGTCCGCTTTCGGGGCCCTGGCTCGACACCGCCGCGGAGACGATGCCGCGCCGTCAGTCTAGTCCGGACGGTACCGCTGCTCACGTCCGACGCCGATCGAGACGCCGCTCACCAGCCGCTGGCCGACGCCCCGCCGATGCTGCTGCTGACCGGCGGCGGAGGCTGGCCCGACGAGCGACGGCGCGTCGTCGTCCAGCACGAGCTCGTGCACCTCGCGGAGGAGACGCGTGGCGGCTGCTCGCGTGGCGCCTGGTCGCGAGATCTACTGGTTCCACCCGCTGGCGCGGCTTGCCGAGCGCCACGCCCGCCTCGTCGGCGAGCAGGCGTGGCGACGAGGCCGTGCTCGCCTCGGCACGCGTCCTCCACCTACGCCCGCCACCTGATGGAGATCGCCGAGTCGCTGCGCGTCGAGCCGCAGCTTCGCGGCCGCGCTGCCGATGGTCGACCGCGGCCAGCTCGAAAGGAGACTGCTCATGATCCTGGATACCAACCGCAGCGTCGGACGGGGCCGCCTCGCGGCGGCAATCGGCTTCGCCGTCCTGGCCGCGACCGTCCTCGCGGTCTCGGTCGCCGCTCCGCTGCAGGTCAGGCGAATGCCCCGAGCCGGTGGCGGCGCCCATCATGGCGGCGCTCCGGGGGCAGCGCCGATGCGCGCGCCGCTCCGCCTGCATCGACGAGACGAACGGCGCAGCTTCGGCACCTTCCACGCGACGCGACGACGGCGCGCGAGCAGCTTTGCGCTGCAGGAGCGACTCGGAGCACTGGCCAAGGCTCTGCGCGCGCGAGTGCGTGGCCGGGTGAGCTTCGACGCGAAGGACGGCTCGATTCGCGAGCTCGGTCCCGGCAGCTCAGTGCTGATCGGGACCGGGCAGGCGCAACGCTCGCAGCGGATGCGGATCACGCCGGGGGACGGCGCGCCGCGCCAGTAGTGGTGGCTGAACGGGAATCGCGGCACGCCGGACTGACGCGGCGCGTGCCTGGCTCTCAAGGACGCCCTGCAGGTCGTCGCGCGGCCTATCGCGAGATCGGCTCGATCCAGGGTCACGTCGGGTCGCTCCAGGAGAGATCGGCGGGATCCAGGGCGAGATCGGCGCGCAGGGCAGATCGGCGCGGTCCAGGGCCACATCGGGGGCTGCAGGGCGCGCTCGGCTCGCTCCAGGGCGAGCAGGGCGGCCTCAGGGCGCGATCGGCGGCCACCAGGAGCGATCGGCGGCCTGCGAAGCGGCGCGCTCCCAGGCGTCGAGCGCCTGCGCGAGCAGATCGACGCGCGAGATCGAGACGCACCGGGCGGCGATCCGCAAGCTCGAGGCCGAGCTCAGGGCGGCGACCTCTCACGCCGCATGGCGAACGCCGAGGCGGAGCTGCGACGCGAGGAGGCGAAGAGCCGCGACGAGATCGCGTCGCCGAGCGCAAGATCGGAGGCGGTGAGTGCCGACCGGAAGATCCAGGCGCTCGAGAAGCAGATCGAGGACATCGACGCGGACGAGCGTATCCGCGAGATCGAGAACGACGGATGAAGCCGGCGCTCGACCGGCTGAAGGACGCCGTCCAGCGGCTCTCGAGCTGAGCCGCTTCCAGCGCGCCCGGGCGCCGAAGAACGCGGGCTCGCGCCGCGAAGCCGACGAAGCCGGGGACGAGCACGGCGACCAGCAGGAGCGCGAGCGCCGCGAAGAGCGCGCGGCGCCGCGGCGTGAACGGCGCGAGCGCAGCACCCGCGGCGGGACGGCCGACGCCGCGATCAGGAAGATCGCAGGCAGCATCGGCAGCCGGAAGCGGTGGTGCCCGTGCACGACCACGTGGAGGCAGGTGTAGACGAGCAGGAAGCCGACCAGCAGCACTGCCGGCCGGCTCCACGACAGCCGCGCGAGCCCGAGCACGAAGAGGCCCATCACCGCCAGGTAGGGCAGGACGGTGACGAGCGCCACGAGCCAGATCCCGAGCGTCGTGGGCTGTCCGTAGCCGCGCCGTCGGACGTGGACCAGCACCATGTTGTCGGCGGTGAGGAGGTGCGGCACCTCCTGGGCCAGCTTCTCGAAGAGCCACGTCGGCTGGCGTGCCCGGATCGCGCGCAATCCCTCTTGCATCGCGAAGCGGTGCTGCGCGATGGGCCGAGCTCGCCGCCGACCTCGTCGTACTCCGCGTACACCTCGCCGCGCGTGCGGTCGGCGTTGCCTTCGAGAAGCGCCCGTCCGCCCATGGTCGAGACGGGAACGAAGGCGGAGTAGCGGACGTAGTTGCGCAGCGTCCAGGGTGCGACGGTCAGGAGCGCGACCGCCAGCAGCAGTCCTGCCTGGAGCAGGCTCCGCTTCCGGCGTCCCAGGCCCACCCACGCGGCCACGAGCGGCAGGACGTAGAGCGCGGGCTCGCGCGTCAGGGCGGCGAGGCCGATCGCGAAGCCGCCCGTCGCGATCGGCAGCAGGCGCCCGGTCGCGTCGCCGGCCATCACGCGCTCGATCCCGAACCACAGCAGCAGCACGAAGACGGGCTCCGCCCAGAAATGCGCGGCATACCAGGTGGAGACCGGGTCGAACGCGACGAAGGCCGCGGCGACCACCGCGACCCCGGCTCCGAAGCACATCCGGCCGAGACGGGCGACGACCGGCACGAGGAGCGCGCCTACCAGGGCTTGCAGCAGCTTCGTCGCCGTGAGCGACCCCATCGCGTGGGCCGTCAGCCCGATCAGGTAGGGATAGACGGGGGATAGAAGATGAGGTCCGCGCGCAGCGGGTCAGACCTGCCGCCACGACGGAGTCCGCCACCGCGAGCCAGGCCGGCTCGTCCTCGAGCGGGCGCGTCGGCGGCTCCAGGAAGACGACCAGCAGCCGGAGGACGAGCGCCGCGGCGAAGAGAGCGAGGACGGCGTTGGCGCGAAGACGCCCCACGATGCGGCGCCAGCATAGGAGGCGCCGCGACGAGCCGTCAAGGCGGCGCACGCAAGGCTGCTCCCGGGGTTTAGACTAGGCGCCCAAACCCATGAGCGACGGGCCCGGACGACGCCCGCAGCGCGGAGCGACCGCTACCAAACGTTCCTTTCGCTGAGCGGCGACGGCGTCGCCCGCTTCGCCGTGGTCCCGCCGCTCGCGATCGACGCTCCCGAGGACGACCAGCTCGACCACATCCTCCGCCACAGCCGGGTCGCCGAGTGCAACGAGCTCTTCGCCGGAATCTACGGCCGGCCCCGGCGCGAGATGCTCGGCCTCGCCGTGAAGGACTTCATCCCGCTCGACGCGACGGCGCGCCACCAGGCGATCCGCGACTTCATCCGCGCCGGCTACCGCCTGGTCTACAGCGAGGAGGAGCATCCGCTCGCCGAGGGACGCACGCGCTGGCTGAGCGCGAGCGGGCTCGGCGCCGCCGTGAACGGCCGGCTGCACGAGTTCTGGCTCTGCATCCGCGAGATCAGCGAGCGCAAGCGGGCGGAGCTCGACAGCGAGCGGCGCGGCCGCATCCTCGAGGCGGTGGCCTTCTGGCCGCCGCGCCTGCTCCAGCCGGGGACGTGGCGGGCGCGCACCGATCGAGGTGCTGGCCCGGCTCGGCGAGGCGGCCGGGGTGGCGCGCGCCTGGTTCGGCCAGAAGACGCAGCTCGAGGACGGCTCGGCGGGGATCGCGTTCCTGGCGACCTGGGCCCGCCCCGGCCACGAAGTGAAGCTCGACGACCCGCGCATTCGCGGCGGCGTCCCGCTGCGCGACCTCGGCCTGCAGCCCCACCTCGACGCGTTCGAAGCGGGACAGCCGCTGGCGGCGCTCGTGCGCGACATGGCTCCTTCGGAGCAGGGCTTCTCGACGCGCATGGGCTCGCGGTCGTTCGTCGGCGTGCCGATCCTCTGCCAGCAGCGCTGGTGGGGTGTGCTGGCCTTCGGCGAGACGCGCTACGAGCGGGTGTGGTCGGCGTCCGAGGTGGAGGCGCTCAAGGCGGCCCGCGGCGGTGGTGGGGGCGGCGATCGAGCGCGAGAGCGCGGACGCGCGCGCTGCGCGAGAGCGAGGAGCGCTTCGAGCGCCCTGTCGGCCGCGACCTTCGAGGGGATCGCGGTCACCGAGGAGGGCGTGTTCGTCGACGCCAACGACCAGCTCGCACAGATGTTCGGGCGTCGCTCGCCAACCTGATCGGCCGCCCGGTCCGCGACTTCGCCGTGGCGCTCGACGACCGCGGGACCGTGAGCGCGCGCATGGCGAGCGGCGTCGAGGGGCCGTACCAGCACCTCGCGATGCGGGCCGACGGCTCGACCTTTCCGGTGGAGGTGCGAGCGCGCGCGCTGCCCCAGAAGGGACGCACGCTGCGCGTCACGGCGCTGCGGGACGTCTCTCGGCGCGCGTGCGGGCCGAAGAGCGGCAGCAGCGTCTCGAGGAGGACCTGCGCCAGGCGGCCGAGGAGTGGCGCCAGACCTTCGACGCACTCGACCTCGGCATCGTGCTGGCGGACGCGGAGGCGCGCGTGATCCGCGTCAACCGCGGCGCGCTGGCCGAGGCGCTGCCGGGGTCGTTCGCCGAGCTCACCGGGCGCAGGCTCGACGCGTTCGGAAGCCGGGAGCCGTGGCGGACGCTCATGGAGCTGCACCGCCAGGTCGGCGAGAGCAAGGCGTCGGTGGTGGCCGAGGCGCGCGACAGGGCGAGCGGGCACGCCTTCTACGTCTTCGGCAGCCCGTGGTTCCGCGGCGAGCGCGCGAGACGCCCTGGCGCGTGCTCAGCTTTCGCGACGTCACGGTGTTCGTGAACCTGCAGGAGCAGCTGCGGCAGGCGCGGGCGATGGAGGCGATGGGGTCGCTGGTGGCCGGGGTGGCGCACGAGGTGCGCAACCCGCTCTTCAGCATCACGGCGACGCTCGACGCGATCGAGTCGACGATGGAAGCGCGGCCCGAGTTCGTCGAGCACGCGGTGCTGCTGCGCTCGCAGGTCGGGCGCCTGACCCAGCTCACGCGCGACCTGCTCGACTACGGACGGCCGTCCGCCCTGCAGCGCACGCCCACGGACCTCGCCGGCGTCGTCCGGCGCGCCGCGCGCGCCTGCGCGACGCTCAGCAAGGAGCGCAAGGTCGCGGTCGCGGAGCGGATCGCTCCGGACCTCCCGCGTCTGCGCGCTCGACGGCGCGCGCATGGAGCAGGCGCTCGAGAACCTGATCACGAACGCGATCCAGCCACGCGCCGCGGGGCTCGGTCGTGAGCGTGACGGCCGAGCGCGCCGCCCTCGACGCGGAGCCCTGCGTCCGCTGCGCCGTGGAGGACGACGGCCCCGGGCTGCCAGCCGAGAACCTGGCGCGCGTCTTCGAGCCGTTCTTCACGCGGCGCAGGGGCGGCACCGGTCTCGGGCTGTCGATCGTGCGCGCGGATGGTCGAGGCTCACGGCGGCCGCGTGACGGCGGAGAATCGGGAGACGGGCGGGGCGTGCTTCACGGTGTGGCTGCCGGTGGGGACTGCGGAAGGGAGCGAGAGTGGCTGAGCGGAAGATCCCTGCTGGTGGACGACGACGAGAGCGTGCGGCTCGCGCTGGGGCGCTTCCTCGACAGCAAGGGCTACGCGCATCGTCGATGCCGACGGCGTCGCCGCGGTCCGCGAGCCGCTGCGCGGGCAGTCCGTCGACGCCGCGGTCGTCGACTTCTCGCTGCCGGACGGCGACGGCCTCGACGTGCTGCGCACGCTCAAGGCGCAGGACGCTTCGCTGCCCGGTGCTGCTGCTCACCGGCCACGGCACCATCGACCTGCGCGGTCAAGGCGATCAAGGAAGGCGCCGAGCGAGTTCCTGACCAAGCCCGTGGAGCTGCCGGCGCTCCTGGTCGTGCTCGGATCGGGCGCTCGATGCCAGCCGCATGCGCAACGTCTCGCTCGCGCGCAAGACCTCGCGGGCCCGCCGCCTGGTCGATCCCTTCTTCGGCGAGAGCCCGATCATCCGCCGGCTGGCCGCGGAGGCCGAGCGCGTGGCGCCGTCGCCGCTGCCGCTGCTGATCCGGGGCGAGACGGGGACGGGCGAGGGCGTCCTCGCGCGCTGGATCCACCAGAACGGGCCGCGCGCGGACGAGCCGTTCGTGGACCTGAACTGCGCGGGCCTGTCGCGCGAGCTGCTCGAGACCGAGCTGTTCGGCCACGAGAAGGGCGCCTTTCACCGGGGCGATCGCCGCCAAGCAGGGCCTGCTGGAGATCGGCCCATCGCGGCACGCTGTTCCTCGACGAGATCGGCGACGTGGACCTGCAGGTGCAGGCGAAGCTGCTGAAGGTGGTGGAGGACCTGCGCTTCCGGCGGCTCGGGGACGTGCGCGACCGCCAGGTCGACGTGCGGCTGGTGGCGGCGACGCACCAGGACCTCGGCCGGCTGGTCCAGGAGAAGAAGTTCCGCGAGGACCTCTTCTACCGGATCAGCACGCTGCCGCTGGTGATGCCGGCCGCTGCGCGAGCGCGGCCGCGACGTGGTGCTCGCTGGCGCGCCGCCCGATGGAGACGGTCGGCGCGGAGCTCGGCCGCGCGGGCGTGCGGCTATCGCCGTCGGCGGAGACGTCGCTCGCCGCGCGCGGCTGGCCGGGCAACGTCCGCGAGCTGCGCAACGTGCTCGAGCGCGCGATCCTGCTGAGCGACAGCACGACTCTGGAGGCGTCGCACCCGGCGAGAGCGACGCCCGCATCGCCGTCCCCGCGGAGAAGGCGCAGAGCGGGGGCTTGACGCTCGCCGAGGCGGAGCGCCGGCACATCGAGGCCGTGCTCCGCGAGGCGCAGGGCGTCGTGCCGCGCGCCGCGGAGGTGCTGGGCCTCTCCCGTAGCGCCCTCTACGAGCGCATCAAGAAGCACGGCCTCGCCGTGCGCAAGTCCGCGGCGAGCTGAGGACGCTCCGAGCGTTTCCGGCTTTCAGGACGCGAGTCCTGATTGCCGGACCCCGCGTGCGCCGCCGCGTGCGCACGCTCCGCGAGCCAACTCCCATAGCCGACGGCGCTTAGGCGCTCCCGCCTCACCTGGCAGGGCTCTTGCCTTCTGCAGAGTCCGGGCGGGCCGTGGTGGCCCGCGCGAAGGTGAACGGATGAAGAAGAAGATCCTCTGCGTCGACGACTCCCGCACGGCGCTCTTCATGGTGACGACGATCCTGAAGAAGGAGCCCTACGAGATCGTCACGGCCCACGACGGCCAGCAGGCGGTCGAGGTCGCCTCCGCCGAGCGGCCGGACCTGATCCTGATGGACGTGATCATGCCGCGCATGACGGGCTTCGAGGCCTGCCGCGAGCTCAAGCAGCGCGAGGACACGAAGGCGATCCCCGTGATCCTGGTGACCACGCGCGGCGAGGAAGACAACGTCGAGACCGGCTTCGCGAGCGGCTGCAACGACTACGTCACCAAGCCGATCAACGCGCAGGAGCTCCTGGCCAAGGTCCGCGACCACATCGCGAACTGAGAGGAGAGCGCCATGAAAGACACCCGCAACGGTCACGGAGCGTACGTGCGCAAGGTCCAGGAAGGCACGCAGAGCTTCACGCACGACCTGCTGGGCGAGATCGAGCGCCTCCACGTGCTGGTGGCCTCGCTCCAGGCGGAGAAGGAGACGCTCGACGAGAGGACGGGCGAGATCCAGCAGGTGCTCTCGGCCAACGAGGCGCTGCGGGCGCTGGCCGCGTCGCTCGAGGCCGAGATGAACCGCCTGCACGAGCAGGTGGTGACGCTGCGCGCGGCGAACGAGCGCTTCGAGAGCGAGCACGCCCGGCTCCGGCCCAGCTCGACCGCACGCGGGCGGAGAGCCAGAGCTACTCCTCGCGCTACGCCGAGATCGAGACGCAGAACTCGAACCTGGCGAACCTCTACGTCGCCAGCTACCGGCTGCACGGCACGCTCGACCGCAAGGAAGTGATCGACACGCTCCAGGAGATCATCGCGAACCTGATCGGGTCGGAGGAGGCCGGGCTCTACGAGCTCGCACGAGGGCAAGCAGACGCTCGAGCTGGTCGCTTCCTTCGGGCTCGCCCCCGACGCGCACCGCTCGGTTCCGCTCGGCAGCGGCCGCGTCGGCCAGGCCGTGAGGAGCGGCGACATCTTCGTCGCCGAGCCGGGGGCGTCCGAGGCCGACGGCGGCCTGACCGCCTGCATCCCGCTCAAGCTCGACGGCAAGGTCACGGGCGCCGTCGCGATCTACCGGCTGCTGCCGCAGAAGTCGGGCTTCGAGAGGTCGACCGCGAGCTCTTCGAGCTTCTGGCGACGCACGCGGCCACGGCGCTCTACTGCACGTCCGCTGCATCGCCCGGCTGCGGCGCAGGAGGTCGCGCAGTGACATTCCGACGGGGGCCCGTGCGAGGGGAGCTGGCGTCGGACCTGCTCTGACCTGACTCCGCCGCTCCAGCCCGCGAAGCGCGTTTACCTGGCTCTCGGGGCGGTCTTCGCCTCGGGAGCCAGGTCCAGGTCACGACGATCCTGGGTCGTGCGTGGCCGTGTGCGCCTGTTCGACAACGAGGCGGAGGTGGGGGAGTCAACCACTTCCTGCCGCCGCACGGCGCGCCCGCCGTCGCCACGCTTCGCGGATCACGCGACCACGCTGCTGCTGAAGCGTGTGCTCGCGCTCGGCGCCCAGCACACGCGCGCCTGCGCGCCAAGCTGTTCGGCGGTGCGCGCTCGCGTGCTCGAGGCGCTGCGGGCCTCGAGCGCCCGGCGCCCGCCGCAACGTCGAGGAGTCGCGCGCGAACGGCATGGCTGGCCCCACGCATCGCCAGAGGATCCCCGTGGTGGCCGAGGACACCAGGCGGTGACCTCGGCCGCAAGCGATTTTCCTGAAGTCCGGACGGGCTCGGCATGGGTCCAGGCCGTAACTGACCAAGTGCCGGCAGTAGCGAACTGCCCAGGGAACAGGAGACGAGAGCCGTGCTGGAAGAACACATGAAGATCGGACGCAAGCTGGCTTTCGGGTTCGGGCTGGTGCTTACACGTTGATGGGCATCGTCGCGGCGGCCGGCTACTGGGCCTACCACAGCTCTACCCTGTCTGACAGTCCAACTTAATCGCTTCAGGGGCTGTAACTTAGCTCGAGCGCGCCCCCCAGCGAGACCACTGTGCCATTCTTGATGACCAGAAATGTAGGCGTGAAGGGGCGTCGAGCACGACATCGACGTGTTGGCTCAGGGCGTAAGCACCCCGCCGAGAGACGGAGCACGGGCCGTTCTGGGGCAGTAGCCTGGCGCGAAACGCAGTGGACGTTGAAGGAGCGCCAAGCCGGTGGCGAGGCTGGGGCGGTACTCGAGGCTGATCGAGGCTGGCACGCTGCTCGCCCGGCCGTCTTTTCCTTGAGGTTGGCGTAAGCGAGGGACGGGCCGAGCGAGATGGTGGGGGTGAAGGGTAGTCGAAGCGGGCGGTGACTAGCTGGTTGGAAGAACTTTGTTGCCGGAGACGCCGATCTGGGGTCTGGCTTGGAGGTAGCGGAAGTGGACGGCTCGGTCGTGAGGTCGAGGTCGGGGTCGAGGTCGAGGTCGAGGTCGGGGTCGGGGTCGAGGTCGAGGTCGGGGTCGAGGTCGAGGTCGAGGTCGGGGTCGGGGTCGGGGTCGGGGTCGAGGTCGAGGATCCGGTGGGGTTTGGGCGTTGGCGTGAGGAGGGGAGACCGAGGAGGGGAGCAGAAGCAGCGGGCGAGATTCTTCTAAATGGTCGGGCCTGCCCGACGTTTCGCGATTTGTCCAAAAGGAGCTGGAGTAACTAGGCTGTGCACCGCGGCAGCTCGATCCTCGAGTAGCAACGCCAGGTTTTTTGCGGCTCGGGAGAGAGGGAGCTTGGGATCAGCGCACAGAGAATCGGTGGCGTGAAGCGGTAGAGGCTCTTCCCTTAGCTGGAACGTGGGTCACGATGCGCCGGGCGATCAGCTTTTGCCAGAGGTTCTCGGCTTGAGCCAAGAAGGAGGTTCTACTGGGAGCAGTGGCACGACGGGCAGCGCTCGGGGGCTGGCAGCGAACGCGATTCCGCTCCGCGGACGAGACCCATCGGTCCGGCGATCGTGACAACCTACGCACTCCGCGAGGTACCGCGAGGCGGCGCGGGGCCGACCAGCGCGGCCCCCGTTCGTGGATCGACCCGCCGCGACCGGCCAAGAGCGCCGACGCGGAGGCTTGAGGCAATGCGGCTTCGCTTGCCGGTGCGTGGCAAGTGAGGCACGTGCCGCCGATGAGTGCGCGAGCTCCGGACGTCGGCCAGGATGCTCGGCAACGGAGCTCCCGAAGGAGACTCTGGGCGGCCCCATGGGCACGTGGCACGGCGATGCCGACGTCGCCGACCACGTCCGGCGGTTTTTGCGGTGCTTCGCGGAGCTCCCGTTCGTCGTTCGAGAAAGCCCCAGGTGGTATGGCAGCCGACGCATCGTGGGTTCTCGCGTGCCCGTGGATCGTGATCGGCATGGGACATCATCGATGTTCGCCACCCTTCGACGTGCCCATATCGTGGAGGTGCATCGTGACAGAAGGCGCACACGTCGGCGCGCAAACACGCTCCACCGCGCATCGGCCCCGGGAGCGCGCCCGGGCCGTGACAAGCGAGGCACCCGACGCTTCCCAGCCTGCGCAGTGGGCCGAGGAAGATCGGCGATATCGTGGATGTCGTCGTGAGGGGAACTGAAAGGGTGAGCTCGGCGGCGACGTCGATGAACCCACCGTCGTGCGTGCTGCTCGCTGGTGGCGTGACACGCAACCGAGCACGATCGAGTCCTTGCCCGAGAAGGGCGCGCCCATCCTGCGAGCGAGGAAGCCCATGTCATCGGCGTTCCTTGCGCCCGCGCGGTGAGCTCTTTGATGACAACCGAGCGCCGCAATCGAGGGGAGTCTCGTCGTAGCGACCGGCTTCTGCAGGCGGAGCAATCGGTTCGCGCGTCGTCGGCCAGCGTCCAGGTGCCCGCGCGATCGGGTAGGAAACGACGAGACACCGCCCTGCTGTTGACCGCCGTCGCATCTCCTGGTGGCGCCTCGGTCACACGCCAGCGACCGCCGCCCAGGTAGATACGCGCTGATGCACGGGAACGTTGGGAAGGCCACGCGAGCGCGCCGCTGCGGTGACGGTGATGCGTTTTCTGACCACCGCGCTGCTGCGCCCGTGGTGCCACTCCGCCTCGAGCACCACCTCGCCACGCGTTCGCGGTGACAGGGGGACGATGCTCCACTGGAAGTGGAAGGGGGACTGTGATCCGCAAGCCGGGGGGTGCGAGCCGACAAATGAAAGCCGTGGTCACTAGCAATACGTAACTGAACGAAGTACATC
>ERZ1370068.9036-contig-7844_pt1 | contig 48262 bp, 75 predicted proteins | sample MGYA00561227_ERZ1370068 | MGnify/ENA primary metagenome ERZ1370068 (study PRJEB38410, sample SAMEA6850437) | metagenome | study: Metagenomic assessment of the ecological functions of the soil: analysis of the soil microbiota associated with the... | reverse complement strand
GTGTGCCGTTCAGTTACGTATTGCTATGCCGGATGTCATGAAAGTGGAGCGGAGCCTCGCATGAGCCGAAAGATCATCCATACCGACAGCGCGCCGAAGGCGATCGGTCCCTACTCGCAGGCCGTTGCGGCCGGCGGCATGGTGTTCCTGTCGGGCCAGATCAGCCTCGACCGAGACCGGCGAGATCGTACCGGGGCATCGGGATGCGAGGCGCGCGCGCGCGTTCACGAACCCGCCGCGGTCGCGCGAGGCCGCGGGCTCGAGCCTCGCCGCCGCCACGCGTGACGATCTACCTCAAGGATCTCGGCGGTTCGCTGTCGCGCAACAAGATCATGCAGGAGTTCTTCCAAGCGAGGCCTACCCGGCGCGCGTCACCATCGGCGCTGCCGCACTCCCCCGCGGAGCCGCGATCGAGATCGACTGCATCCTAGTGCCGTGACGATCGAGCGCCGTCGGTCACCGCGCTGAAAGGCGTCGGGCCGGCGCTCGCCAGGCGCCTCGCGAAGCTCCGGCATCGAATCCGTCGCGGACCTCCTCTTCCTGGCTGCCGACGCGCTACGAGGACCGCACGCGCATCGTGCCGATCGGTTCGCTGCTGCCGCCGGCATGCGCGTCGCGATCGAAGGCGCGATCGGCTTTGCCGAGGTGCGTCTTCCGCGGGCGGCGCTCCCTGCTCCTGCGCCTCTCCGACGGCACCGGTTTCCTGACGCTGCGCTTCTTCCACTTCAGCGGCGCGCAGCAGGGGCAGCTCGTGCGCGGCAAGCGCCTGCGCTGCTTTGGCGAGTGCGCCGCGGCAAGCGCGGCCCGGAAATCGTCCATCCCGAATATAAAGGACGCCGCCGCGCCTGACGCCCAGGCCGTGCAGGACGTCTCGACCCCGATCTATCCGATCACGGAGGGCTGTGCAGCAGGGCCGGCTCCGAAACCTCACGCGCAGGCGCTCTGCGGCGGTCGGCGACGGCGGGCTTGCCGGACTGGTTGCCGCCAGGATCCGGCGCGAACTGGACATGCCCGGACCTGCGCGCGCGGCGCTCCAGTGTATGCACCGCCCGCCGCCGGATGCCGAGCTCGCAGAACTGGACGCCGGCCGCCATCCGCGCAGCGACGCCTCGCTTTCGAGGAACTGCTGGCCCACCAGCTGTCGCTCCGCCAGCTGCGCGCCGAAATCCGCCGTGACCGGCTTGGCCGATCGCCGCGCCGGGCCAGTTCGCCGGCGCGACTGCTCGCCGGCACGGGATTCACGCTGACCGGCGCACAGAAGCGCGTGATCGCCGAGGTCCGGAAGCGATCTTTCGGTGCCGCACCCCGATGCTGCGTCTCGTGCAGGGCGACGTCGGTTCCGGCAAGACGATCGTCGCCGCGCTCGCGGCTGCGCGATGCCGTCGAAACAGGCTACCAGGCGGCGTTGATGGCGCCGACCGAGCTCCTCGCCGAGCAGCACGCGCAGAACTTCACGCATGGCTCGAGCCGCTGGGGCTCGCGCTGCACCAGCTCGCTGCTCACCGGACGCCTGCCGCGCGCGCGCGCGCGAGGCCGAGGCCGTCCTCGCCGACGGTCGCGCAGGGCATCGTCATCGGCACGCATGCGCTGTTCCAGGAGGGCGTGCGAGTTCCGCAATCTCGCGCTCGTCATCGTCGACGAGCAGCATCGCTTCGGCGTGCACCAGCGCCTGCGCCTGCGCGAGAAGGGTGCGCGGGCCGCTACCCGCACCAGCTGATCATGACCGCAACGCCCGATTCCGCGCACGCTCGCGATGACGGCCTACGCCGATCTCGACGTCTCGGTGATCGACGAGCTGCCGCCGGGCCGCACGCCCGTCGTCACCGTCGCGATGCCGGACGCGCGCCGCGACGAGGTCGTCGCAGCGCATCCGCGACGCCTGCCGCGCGGGCCGCCAGGCCTACTGGGTCTGCCCGCTGATCGAGGAGTCCGACGATCCTGCGAGGCGCAGGCCGCGGAGGAGACGCGCGCGCGGCGCTCGCGGCAGCGCTGCCGGAGTTCGCAGTCGGCCTCGTGCACGGACGCATGCCGCCCGCGCGCGCAAGGAAGACGATGGCGAATTCAAGGCCGGCGAGCATCGAGTCTGCTGGTCGCCACGACCGTGATCGAGGTCGGCGTCGACGTGCCGAACGCGAGCCTCATGGTGATCGAGAACGCCGAGCGCATGGGTCTTGCGCAGCTGCACCAGCTGCGCGGCCGTGTCGGCCGCGGATCCGAGGCCTCGAGCTGCCTGCTGCTCTGGCATGCGCCGCTCTCGCTCGCTCGCGCGAGAGCGGCTCGCGGTGCTGCGAAGCACCAATGACGGCTTCAGTCGTCGCGCGCCGCGACCTCGAGCTGCGCGGTCCGGGCGAGTTCCTCGGCACGCGCCAGACCGGGCTCATGCAGCTCAAGGTCGCGGACCTGATGCGGGATGCAGACCTGCTGCCGCAGGTGCAGGCGGCGGCCGACGTGATGATGCGCGCGCATGTGGATAACATGGCGCCGCTGAAGCGTCGCTGGATCGGCGCACGGGGACCCGGTACGGACAAGGTATGAACAGCCAGCCCGCTCAAAGCATGGAATCGCGCGCAGCGCCGCCTGAACCGCGCGTCTCGACGAGTTCGCGCCCGCCGCACCGCCGGCGGCAGCCGCCTGGCTGACCGAGACCGGGCTGCCTGACCGAAAGCAGCTGCGCGAGCTGTTGCGACGGGCAGCCGGGACTCACCGTGATTTCCGAAGCGGAGGGCGCCGCTAGCGAGTCACGATGCCGCGGTCCTGCAAACCGCACGGCAGCCGCCGCCTTCGTGCGCGAGATCGAGCTCACCTGCGACGGTCGCGCCTGGGTCTTCGCGCAGACGCTGATTCCGCCGGCGACGCTCGCACGCCATCGCTGGCTGTCCGCGCTCGGGCGCGCCGCACTCGGCGAGCGGCTCGCCGCGGTGCCGGGACTTGAGCGCGGGCCGACTCGAGTTCGCACGGCTTCTGCCGGGCGATCGCCTCTATCACCGCGCACTGCGCGAACAGCGCGACCAGCCTGCCGCCCTCTGGGCGCGGCGTTCCTGGTTTGCGATCGAGGGCGACCGCCTGCTGGTGCAGGAAGTGTTCCTGCCCGAGGCTCATTCGTGAGCCGGACCGATCCCGACTACAAGCCTGAATGGCAACCGCATCCGCTGCGCGATGCGTTCGCGCGCTCGGGCGGACGATCCATCAGTACGCGCTTCTCATGCGCCTGCACAAGCCGATCGGCATCTGGCTGCTCCTGCTGGCCCGGCGCTCTGGGGCCTGTGGATCGCGGGCGCCGGGCGGCCGGACCCGAAGCTTCTCATCATTCTTCGTCGTGGGCGTCGTCGTGACGCGCTCGGCGGGTTGCGTCATCAACGACTACGCGGATCGCAACTTCGATCCGCAAGTCGCGCGCACGCGGGATCGCCCGCTCGCGTCCGGGCGCGTCTCGCCGGCCGAGGCGCTCCTGCCTCTTCGCCGCGCTCGGCCTCGTCGCCGTGTGGCTTGCGCTGCAGCTCGATCCGTACGCGCAGCTCTTCGCGGTCGCGGGCGCGGTGCTCGCCGTCACCTATCCCTGGCTCAAGCGCATCGTGCACGTGCCGCAGTTCTACTCTCGGCGTCGCCTTCGGCTGGTCCATCCCGATGGCGTTCGCCGCGCAGACGGGTGAGGTGCCGTAGATCGCGTGGCTCCTCGCTGACTGCCGTCGTCCTCTGGGCCGCGGTCTACGACACGATGTATGCGATGGTCGACCGCGAGGATGACGAGCGCATCGGCGTGAAGTCGACCGCCATCCTGTTCGGCGAGGCCGACCGGTTCATCATCGCGGTCATGATGGCGATGACGCTGCTCGCGCTCTGGCTCGCGGGCAAGGAAGCGGGACTCGGCGATCTGGTATCGCGGCGGCGCTTGCGGCCGCGGCGATCCTGTTCCTCCACGAGCTGTGGCTGATCCGCCGCCGCGAGCCCGAAGGCCTGCTTCCGCGCGTTCAACAACAACCACTACGTCGGGCATGGTCGTCTTCATCGGGCTCGCGCTCGACTATCTCTATCGCTGAGCGAAGCGCTCGTCGCGGTCGCGCCGGTCGCGCGCGCGACGCGCCCACGCTTCCACGCGCCGGCATCCCGCGCGCTTCAGCGCCTGCGCGAGCGCATCCGCCGTCGCGCCCGTCGTCAGCACGTCGTCGACGATCGCGACCGCGGGTGGCACGCAGCCGGCGAGGACTCTCGAACGCGCCGCTCACGTTGACGCGCCGGACGATCGCGGAAGCGCCGCCTGCTCCTCCGTCGCGCGCACGCGCAGGGCCACGCGATCGAGCACCGGCAGCGCCGAGGATCTCCGCCGCGAAGCGCGCGATCTCGCCCGCCTGGTTGTAACCGCGCCGCGCCTCGCGCGAGGGATGCAGCGGCACCGGCACGATCGCATCGACCGCCTGCGGCCGCGTTCGGCGAGCCGGTGCGCGAGCACGGTGCCGAGGATGCGGCTGATTGCAATCTGCCGGCCGTACTTCAGGCGATGGATCAACTCGACGAGCGGAAACTCGTAACGATAGGGCACGAATGCGCGATCGAAGGCGGGCCGGTGCTGACGGCAGTTCGCGCAGAGTTCGCCCGCTCTGCTCCATCGGCGTCGCACAGCCGATGCAGGCGGGCAGTTCGCCGGCAGGTCCTCTTCGCAGCCACGGCAGAGGTCGAGCGCAGGCGGCTGTCCCGGGTCGAGGCAGAGCAGGCAGGTGGCCGGAAACAGCCTGTGAATCAGTGTCTTGGACGCGCCGTAAACCTGCTGGAGCAGGTCTCGGCTTGACAGTCTTCGACGGCGTTTGAATACTGCGCCACGGCGCTAACTTGCGCCGCCCGCGCGCCCGGCATGCGCCGGTTTTTCGTTCCGAACGGGGAGCAATGCAATGGATGGCAACGGCCGCGCGAACGCCGATGTCCGAAGCGACTGGACGCTCGATGAAGTGCGCGCGCTGCCACGCGCTGCCGCTTCGCGGACCTGATGCACCGCGCGCAGTCGACGCACCGCCGCCACTTCGACCCGAACCAGGTCCAGGTCTCGACGCTGCTCTCGATCAAGACCGGCGGCTGTCCCGAGGACTGCGCCTACTGCCCGCAGAGCATCCGCTATGACACGGGCCTCGAACGCGAGGCGCTGATGGAACTCGGCCGACCGTCGTCGCCCGCGCGCGCGCTGCGCAGCGAAGCCGGCGCGACGCGCTTCTGCATGGGCGCCGCCTGGCGCAGCCCGAAGGACCGCGACCTCGACACAGGTCGTCGAGATGGTCGAGGGCGTCGCGCGCGCTCGGGCTCGAGACCTGCGCGACGCTCGGCATGCTGACGCCGGCGCAGGCGGGCCGCCTCAAGGACGCCGGCCTCGACTACTACAACCACAACCTCGACACGTCGGCGCGAGTTCTACGGCGAGGTCATCACGACGCGCACGCTACCACGACCGCCTCGACGACGCTCGCGGCACGTGCGCGACGCCGGCATCCACGTCTGCTGCGGCGGCATCCGTCGGCATGGGCGAGACGCGACGGCGACCGCGTCGGCTTCCTGCACACGCTCGCGACGCTCGACCCGCACCCGGAGAGCGTGCCGATCAACAACCTCGTGCAGGTCGAGGGCACGCCGCTCGCCGGCACGCCGGCGCCGTCGATCCGCTCGACTTCGTGCGCACCATCGCGATCGCGCGCATCCTGATGCCGACGCTCGCATGTGCGGCTCTCCGCGGGCCGCGCCGACATGAGCGACGACAGTGCAGGCGCTCTGCTTCCTCGCGGGCGCCAACTCGATCTTCTACGGCGAGAAACTCCTGACGACCGGCAATCCCGACACCGAGAGCGACCACGCGCTCTTCGGCCGGCCTCGGCATCCGGCCCGAGCGCCGCCGTCGCCGGGAGCTGATCCCGTGCCGGCCGCGCCAGCGCCTTTGAGGCCGTACTCGCGGACCTCGACGAGCAGGGCCTCCGCCGCCGGCGCCGCTCGGTCCGGCGACTCTCGCACGACACCGCCGAGATCGGGCTCGACGGCACGCGCTGCATCGATTTCTGCAGCAACGACTATCTCGGCCTCTCCGCGCATCCGCGCGTGACCGAGGCGTTCATCGAGGCCGCGCGCCTGCACGGCGTCGGTGCGCGCGCCTCGCATCTCATCACCGGTCACCACGGCGAGCACGAGGCTCTCGAAGAGGAACTCGCGGCATTCACTGGCCGCGACGCGCGCCCTGCTCTTCTCGACGGGCTACATGGCAAACCTGGGGCTTGCGACGGCGCTGGTCCGGAAGGCGGTGCGGTCCTCGGCGATCGCCTCAACCACGCGTCGCTGATCGACGCGGGCCGCATCGCGCGTGCCGCCATCGACACTATCCGCACGGCGACGCCGCTGCGCTCGAGCGCCAGCTCGCCGCGCACACGCCCGGCGCGCTCGTGCTGACGGACGGCGTCTTCAGCATGGATGGCGACCTCGCGCCGCTGCCCGCGATCGCATCCGCCTGCGCGCGACACGGCGCCTTCCTCGCCGTGGACGACGCGCACGGGCTCGGGGTCCTGGGCGAAGCCGGCGCCGGCACGCTCGAGCATTTCGGGCTCACGGCGCGCGAAGTGCCGGCCCTCGTCGGCACGCTCGGCAAGGCTTTCGGCAGCTTCGGCGCATTCGTCGCTGGCGATGCGGACCTCGTCGAGACGCTGATCCAGCGCGCGCGCACCTACATCTATACGACCGCGCTGCCGGTCGCGGTCGCCGCCGCGACGCGCGCGGCGCTTGCAGTTTCGATCTCGGAATCCTGGCGGCGCACGCGCGTGCTCTCGCTCACCGGCGGTTTCGCTCACTGGCGGCGGACGCCGGCCTGCCGCTGGCCGATTCCGAGACGCCGATCCAGCCGATCCTGCTCGGCACGGCCGATGCTGCCGTCATGGCGAGCGCGAGGCTTCTCGAGCGCGGCCACTATGTCGCCGCGATACGCCCGCCCACGGTGCCCGCCGGCAGCTCGCGCCTGCGCATCGCGCTCTCCGCCGCGCATCGCGACGCCGATGTCGAATCGCTGGTGACCTGTCTGGCAGAGATCACGCACGCCCAATGAGCGACGCGAAGCGAGCGCGCGCATTTGGCTACGCCCCTCCTCGATCGCGCTGCCATCCGAAGAACTTCGACAAGGCGAGCGCAACCTACGATGAGTACGCCGTCCTCGCCGAGCAGCTGCGCGAGCAGATGATCGATCGGCTCGGGTGGATCAGCTTCACGCCAGAGGCGATCCTCGACCTTGGCTGCGGCACGGGCCATGGCGCAGCAAGACTTGCCGCTCACTGGCCAAAGGCGCGCGTCGTCGCGCTCGATGCCTCGCCCGCGATGCTGCGCGAGGCCGCAATGCACGATGACTCATCGCGCATCGAATGGCTGCTCGGCGAGGCGGAAGCGCTGCCGCTGCCGGAGGCCGGCTTCGATCTCGTCTTCAGCAACCTGATGCTGCCCTGGTGCGAGGATCTCGATGCCGTGTTCGCGGAAGTCGCACGCGTCTTGAAGCCGCGTGGCCTCTTTCACATTCACGACGTTCGGCCCCGACACGCTCGTCGAATTGCGCGCGGCCTGGCGCGCGGCCGACGAGGCCTCCCACGTGCATCCCTTCACCGACATGCACGACATCGGCGACGGGCTCGTACGCGCCGGGATTCTCGGAGCCCGTGCTCGACGTGAGCCGCTACACGCTGACCTATCCGGACGTCGACGCCTTGATGCGGGACCTGAAGGCGATCGGCGCAGCAGAACGCATCGAGCGATCGGTCGCGCGGCCTCACCGGTCGCGGCCGGATGCAGGCGATGGCCGCCGCCTACGAACCATTCCGCGCGCGGGGCGTGCTGCCCGCGAGCCATGAGGTCGTCTTCGGCCAGGCCTGGGGTGCGATCGCGCGGCCGGATTCAGGACGCGACGGCGAGTTTTCCTTCCCGGTCAGCGGCATCGGCCACCGCGAACCGCACGGCCGCTGACCGTTCGCTACCCGGTTCGTGCCGCGTGTATGCTTGGCGGCCCCCGAATCGCGTCGTTTGACAGGACACAGGATTCTTCTGCATGGCTGACGTGTTTGTTTCCTATGCGCGCAACGACAAGGCGCGTGTCGCGCCGGTGGTGGCCGCGATCGAAGCGAAGGGGTGGTCGGTCTGGTGGGATCCGGATATCACGCCGGGCCAGGAGTTCGACGACCAGATCGAAGCCGAGATCACCGCGGCGCTGGCCGTGCTGGTGGTCTGGACGCCGACCTCGGTAACGTCGCGCTGGGTGCGCGGCGAGGCGCGCGAAGCCGCCGAGCGCGGCGTCCTCGTCCCGGTGCGGTTCGACCAGGCGCGCCTGCCGATGGACGTTCGCGCCATCCACACGACGGACCTCGATGGCTGGGGCGACAATGCGGCAAGATCCGCAGGCGCAGGAATTCCTGCGTGCGCTCGGCACGCACATCGCACGCTCGCAGGCGTCGCGACCCGCGAAGCCTGGAAGCGCGTCTGCATCGTCGACGCCCGGCAAGGATTCCCCGAGGTACACGATCTGCGTGCTGCCGTTCGTCAACATGAGCGGCGACCCGGAGCAGGAATATTTCAGCGATGGCATCACCGAGGACATCATCACCGACCTCAGCAAGGTCTCGGCGCTCGGCGATCATCGCGCGCAACAGCGCCTTCATGTACAAGGAAAGAACGTCGACATCCTGAAGGTCGCGCGCGAGCTCAAGGTCAGCCACGTGCTCGAGGGCAGCGTGCGCAAGGCCGGCGGCCGCATCCGGATCAACGCGCAGCTGGTGGACGGCGAGACCAACAGCCACGTCTGGGCCGATCGCTACGACCGCGATTCCAGCGACATCTTCGCGCTGCAGGACGAGATTTCCGAGGCGATCGTCAAGGCGCTGAAACTGCGCCTGCTGCCGGAGGAGAAAAAGGCGATCGAGCAGCGCGGCACCAGCAATGCCGAAGCCCACAATCTCTACCTGATGGCGCGCCAGACCTACATCACCAGCCAGGAATACGACCCCCGTTCCGCGGAGGCCATCGTTCGCCTCTGTGCGCGCGCCACCGAGATCGACCCGAACTATGCCCAGGCCTGGGCGCTGATGGCCATCGGCCACGACAAGTTGCGCCAATCAAGAGGCACCGGCGCGGGCGACAGCAATGGCATGGCGGCCGCGGAACGCGCGCTCGCCATCGATCCCCGGTCGGCCGAGGCCCACGCGATAAAGGCCCAGATCCTGCTGTCAGGACGGCGATGCCGATGCCGCAGCTGGCCGCGGTCGCCACCGCGCTCGAGCTGGATCCCGAGTCCTATGAGGTCAATCGCTCGGCCGGACGCCTGAACTACCAGCTGAAGCGGTACGAGGCGGCCATCCGCTACTTCGAAAAGGCCGCGAGCCTGATGGAGGCGGACCTCAATTCCGCTTCCATGCTGATGAGCAGCTACATGCCGTCCTGGGCGATGTCGAAGGCATGCACCGCTCCGCAAAGCGAGTGCTCAAGCGAGGCCGAAGCCATCCTGGTCCATGACCAGAACAACTCCATGGTGGCGGGTTACAGCGCTTACGCGCTTGCCGCATTGGGCGAGGGCGAGCGCGCCAAGGCGCGCATGGACCGCGCCCTGCTGATCGATCCGAAGCAACTTCAACATGCGCTACAACTTCGCGTGCGCATCGTGTGTCTACCTGAAGGACACGGAAGCCGCGCTCGAGCATGCTCGGCCCGGTGTTCGAGACGATCACGTGACACTTTCCTGCCTTACGCCAAGGTGGACCCGGACCTGGAACCTGCTGCGCAAGCATCCACGCTACCTGGCCATGCTGGCGCGAGGCGAGGCCAAGGCTCGCGGCGAACGCCCGGCAGCAGGCGATCAGCGCGACTCTGAGGCGGGCGAACGCCGAGTGGTTGTGGATCGACTCGAAGTTCTCCGCTTCGACGACGTAGCTGCGCACCCGCGATTCCCGGTTGAGCTCGACCGCCACATCGCGGACGAGGTCCTCCGCGAACTTCGGGTTCTCGTAGGCGCGCTCGGTCACGTACTTTCGTCAGGGCGCTTCAGCACGCCGTACACCTCGCAGGAAGCGGCGCCCCTTCCGCGATCTCGATCAGCTCGTGCATTTCCATGGGTGCGGCCAACTCGGCATCGATGCTGAGCAACGACCGCTGGTTGTGGGCGCCGTAGGCGGAGATCTCCTTCGAGCAGGGACAGAGGCTGGTCACGGGCACGCCGACCTTCACGCGAAAGGAATAGCTTCCATCCGTTGACTGCTCTCCGCGCCAGCACACCTCGTAGTCGAGGCGGCTCTCGACGCCGGAGACCGGCGCCGCCTTGACCCGGAAGAGCGGGAACTGCATCTCGATCGAGCCGCCCTTCGCGCCGAGCCTCTCGCAGCATCTCGCGCACGAAGGAACGGAAGCCCGCGGGATCGAGGGCCTCCGTCCGTTCCTCGAGCAGCTCGACGAAGCGGGACATGTGCGTCCCCTTCACGGCCGCGGGCAGCGCAACCGCCATCGAGAATGTCGCGATGGTCGGTTGCTCGCCCTCGTCCGTCCGGATCGTCACGGGGCTCCGCAGCCGCCGGATGCCGACCGCGTCGATCGCAAGCGCGCGATTGTCGGCGCGCGACTGCACGTCCGGAAGCTGCGGGAACCTGACGAGGTCGTCCATTGCGGGCCTCAGCGGAACTTGTCGGGGAACTGCTTGGCGATGCCGTCGGCCAATGCGTCCGCGATCATGTACATGTGATGCGACATCGCGGCCCAGGTCTTCGCTTCCTCGTCGAACTGTTTCGCCTGGAACTCCTGGATCTGCTGCACGTGATGGGAGCCGTGCGCCGTCAGCAGGCTCTTCAGCACGTCCACCGGCAGGTTCGGATTCGCACCGCCGAGGAACACCGCGATCTCGTTCGCGCTTCGCGAGGAGCGCAGTCATCGCCTTGTCCTGTCCCGCCTTGTCGCCGGCATGCGTGGCGTCGAGGTAGCCCCTTGATCGCGCCCCAGTGGCCGGCAAGCAGCGTGAAGAGCTTGTCGGACGCGGCCTTGCCGTAGAACGGCTCGATGGCGCCTGCGATCGCGTGGGCATTGGCGACCACCTGGCGTTCGGCCGCGGCGGCGGCGGCGGCGTTGTTGTCGAAGCGCGCCTCGACGACGTTGCGCACCCAGAACACGTGGCCGATCCACAGGTCGCGCAGTGCCGCGCGCGTGTCCGCGAGCTTCACCGACACGACGGCCGGCGACGCGCTGTCGCATGCCGTTTCGGCAATGGCCGCGACTGGCGTGCCCGACCGCGAGCGCGGCGGCGAGCAGTAATGACGGGTTCAGTTTCATCTTCGATCTCCTCAGGTTTCGTTCTTGACGTGAACCTGTATATCTCGACAATGGCATTAAAAGAATACTAATATGCCGAAAGCAGCCGGAGACCCCCATGCACGCCGTCGCAACCCCGCAGAGCGAGCCATTCGGCGAGACGCGCAAGCAGCTGTTGCGCCACCTGTTGAGGCACAAGTCGGGAGCCAGCATCGACGAACTCGCGCGCGCGGCGCGCGTGACGCGAACGGCGGTGCGCCAGCATCTCGCCCTGCTGATGCGCGACGGCCTGGTCGCCGACTCCGGCGCACGGCCGAGCGGCGGACGACCGCAGCGGCTGTTCGCGCTGACGGCCCAGGGCAAGGAGACCTTCCCCGCCGCTACTCCTGGTTCGCGCAACTCCTGATCGAGGCCATCGCGCTTGAGCACGGCAGCACGGGCCTGCGCCTGCGGCTTGGAAAGCTCGCTGCGGCGGTCGTGGCGCAGCTGCAGCAGCGTGCGCCGGGACTCGCGAGCCGGAAGGAGAAGGTGGAGAAGCTGTCCGAGATCATGGACGAACTCGGCTACGACGCCCGCACCGGTGCGAACGTGGGCGGCGCGCCCACGATCGAGGCGGACAACTGCATCTTCCACGAGCTCGCCATGAAGAACCCCGAGGTTCGCCAGTTCGATCTCGCGCTGCTGTCCGGATTCAGCGGCAGCAAGGTCGAGCTGAACGAGTGCATGGCGCGCGGCGGCCACGTCTGCCGCTTCCGCTTCACCGCGCGCGAATGAAGCCGGCGAACTTGAGGCGAAGTATTTTCGTCACCGGCACCGACACCGGCGTCGGCAAGACGCTCGTGACAGCAGCGCTCCTGCGTCGCCTGCGCGAAGCGGGCATCCGAGTCGCCGGCATGAAGCCGATCGCAGCCGGCGTCGTCGCTGGCCCTGAAGGGCTGGCGAATGAAGATGCGCTCCTCCTGCAGGCCGAATCGAGCGACCGCCATCCCTACGCGCTCGTGAATCCCCGCCTCTTCGAGCCCGCGATCGCGCCGCACATTGCGGCGAGCGAGGCAGGCCGCCCGATCGACATGGCGCGCATCGCCGAAGCGCACGAGCGCCTCGCGGCATCCGCCGAGGTCGTGCTCGCCGAAGGCGCCGGCGGATTTCTCGTGCCGCTCGACGAGCGCCGAAGTTGCGCGGAGATTCCCGGCTTGCTCGGCATGGACGTGATCCTGGTCGTCGGCCTGCGCCTCGGCTGTCTCAACCACGCGTTCCTGACAGTCGAGGCGATCGCCGCGCGCGGTCTCACGCTCGCCGGCTGGGTCGGAAACGCAATCGACCCGGCCTTCGCGCGCAGCGAAGCGAACCTCGCAACCTCGCGGCGCGCGTGCCGGCGCCCTGCCTCGGCATCGTCCCCTGGATGGTCGAGCCCTCCGTTGAAAGAGCCGCATCCTGCCTCGACGCCGCCCTTCAGTTGGGTCGCATCCCTCTGGAATAGAAGGGAAAACCCCGGTTGCGGCCCCGGGCCCAACGCTTACGATGCGCGGGCCGTGTGCCCGCGTTCCGCGGGTAACTTCCGGGAGTTTCGTTGCACATCGTCAATCGGTTCCTGAAGCGGTCGGTCGTCGCCGGTGCCGCAGCAATGATCGCGTCCCTGCCCGCCCGCGCGGACTGGGCGATCAACATGCCGCGGGGCGTCAGCGAGCTGTCCCACGACATCTACGACATTCACATGACGATGTTCTGGGTCTGCTTTGGCATCGCCGTCTTCACCTTCGGCGCGATGATCCTCGCCATGGTCCGCTTCCGGAAGTCGAAGGGTGCGGTCGCTGACCAGAAGCTCCTGCACAACGCCCGGCTCGAGGCCGCCTGGACGCTCATTCCCGTCGTGATCCTGATCGGGATGGCGCATCCCCTCCGTCGAGAGCTGGTCAAGATCGAGGACACCTCGGGCTCCGGCCTCACCGTCAAGAGTCACCGGCCACCAGTGGTACTGGCAGTACGAGTACCTCGGCACCGGCGTCTCCTTCTATAGCCGGCTCGCGCGCACGAGCGACATCGCCCGCCAGAAGGGCTCCGGGATCGACCCGCGGACCGTCGAGAACTACCTGCTGGAGGTCGACAAGCCGCTCGTGGTCCCGACCGGCGCTCGAAGATCCGCATGCTCCTGACGGCGAATGACGTCATTCATGCCTGGTGGGTGCCGGATTTCGGCATGAAGCGCGACGCGATCCCGGGCTTCATCAACGAGATGTGGATTTCAGTGGACGCCGACAAGCCAGGCACTTACCGCGGCCAGTGCGCGGAGCTCTGCGGCGCCGATCACGGCTTCATGCCGATCGTCGTCGTCGCGAAGCCGAAAGCAGAGTTCGAGGCATGGCTCGAAGAACAAAAAGACGGCAGCGGCTCCGGCGCTCGCCGCGACGGAGTGAACGCGATGTCACCACGCGGCGAGCCACGACGACCACGCGCACGGACCGCCGAAGGGCATCGTGCAGCTGGCTGACGACGACGAACCACAAGGACATCGGGACGATGTACCTGGTGTTCTCGCTGCTCGATGTTCCTGATCGGCGGCGGGTTCGCGTTCATGATCCGGGCCGAGCTGTTCCAGCCGGGCCTGCAGATCCTCGAATCCGGCGCGTCTTCAACCAGATGACGACCATGCATGCGCTCGTCATGGTCTTCGGCGCGGTGATGCCGGCGACGGTCGGCCTCGCGAACTGGATGATCCCGATGCAGATCGGCGCGGCGGACATGGCGCTGCCGCGCATGAACCTCTTCAGTTTCTGGCTGCTGCGCGTTCGCGTTCACTGCTGCTGCTCTCGACCTTCCTGATGCCGGGCGGCGCGCCGGCCTCGGGCTGGACGCTCTATCCGCCGCTCGTGCTGCAGACCGGCGAGGCGTTCCCGCTCGCGATCTTCGCCGATCCACCTGATGGGCGCCTCCTCGATCATGGGCGCGATCAACGTGATCGTGACCATCGTGAACATGCGGGCGCCGGGCATGACGCTGCTCAAGATGCCGCTCTTCGTCGTGGACCTGGCTCATCACGGCCTACCTGCTGATCGCCGTGATGCCGGTGTTCGCGGGCGCGGTGACGATGCTGCTCACCGACTACTTCTTCCACACCAGTTTCTTCAACGCGGCGGGCGGCGGCGACCCGGTGCTGTTCCAGCACGTGTTCTGGTTCTTCGGGCACCCCGAGGTCTACATCATGATCCTGCCGGCATTCGGGATCGTGTCGGAGATCATCCCGACCTTCTCCCGCAAGCCGATCTTCGGCTACGAGGCCATGGTGTTCGCGATCGCCTCGATCGCGTTCCTGTCGTTCATCGTCTGGGCGCACCACATGTTCACGGTCGGCATGCCGCTCGCGGGGCAGAGCTGTTCTTCACGCTGTCGACGATGCTGATCGCGGTGCCGACCGGCGTGAAGATCTTCAACTGGACCACGACCATGTGGCGCGGCTCGCTGTCCTTCGAGCCGCCGATGCTGTTCGCGCTCGCGTTCCTGTTCCTGTTCACGATCGGCGGATTCTCGGGCCTGATGCTCGCGATCGTGCCGGCCGACTACCAGTATCACGACACGTACTTCGTCGTCGCGCACTTCCACTACGTGCTCGTGCCGGGCTCGGTGTTCGCGCTGATGGCCGCGGTCTACTACTGGCTGCCGAAGTGGACCGGCCACATGTACGACATGAAGCTCGCGAAGTGGCATTTCTGGCTGTCCGCGATCTTCGTCAACGTGCTGTTCTTCCCGCAGCATTTCCTCGGGCTCGCCGGCATGCCGCGGCGCATTCCCGACTACGCCTCGCAGTTCGCCGACTGGAACATGGTCTCTTCGATCGGCGCCTTCGGCTTCGGCCTGTCGCAGCTCCTGTTCATCTGGCTGATCGTGAAGTGCGTCCGGGGCGGCGAGCGCGCGACCGCGGGCGTGTGGGACTGGCCGCACGGGCTCGAGTGGACCGTGCCGTCGCCGGCGCCTTATCACACGTTCGAAAAAGCGCCGGAAATCCATTGAAGGCGCCGTCGAGGAACCTGCGCTTGGCGCTCCTGCTCGGAGCCGTGGCCGTCGCTTCTACGCGACCTACGTGACGCTCCGCCTGAAGGAGCTCATCCAGTGAACGCGCCCGACACCGGCAAGCGGAACCGCAGCCTGACGGCGCGCCTGCTCCTGATGGCCGCCGGCAGCTTCGCATTCGGCTTCGCGCTCGTCCCGCTGTCACGACGTGTTCTGCCAGGTCACGGGCATCGGCACCGACAAGACGCTGACGCGCGCCGGCACCGCCGACGGCCAGGTTCCGGTGCTCGACCGCACGGTCGTCGTCGAGTTCACGGCCGTCGGTGCCCGCGGGCGGCTGGCAGTTCGAGCCGGTCGCGGCGAGCATGGAAGTGCACCCGGGCAAGCTGTATGAGGCGCATTACCGCGCGCGCAACCTCGCTGACCGCGCGACGACGGGCCAGGCCGTGCCGAGCATCTCGCCGATGCGCGCGGCGCAGCTACTTCGTGAAGACCGAATGCTTCTGCTTCACGCCGCAGCATTTCGCGCAGGGCGAGGAACGGCAGCTCGCCGTGCGCTTCGTCGTGGATCGCGAGCTGCCGAAGAACATCGACCGCCTCACCCTGTCCTACGCGTTCTACGACGTCGGCAAGGCGATCGGGCCGGGCTAGGGAGACATTGATGGCACAGGCCGGGCAAACCCACGAAGCGACCGAGTACTACTTCCCGCACGGCAGCCGGCTGCCGTTCTTCGGGTCCGTTTCGCTCTTTACGCTGATGGCAGGCGCCGCGGCGCTGTTGAACGGCGCCGCGATCGGCGGCTGGGTCTTTGGCCTCGGATTCATCCTCCTGTTCACGCTGTTCTTCCTGTGGTTCGGCGAGGTGATCCGCGAAAGCCAGTCCGGGCCTCTACAACGAGCAGGTGGATCGCTCGTTCCGCATGGGAATGATGTGGTTCATCTTCTTCCGAGGTCATGTTCTTCGTCGCCTTCTTCGGCGCGCTGTTCTACGCGCGCCAGCTCTCGGTGCCGTGGCTCGGCGGCGAGGGCGCGAAGGCGGTGACCAGCCTCCTGTGGCCCAATTTCGAGGCCGGCTGGCCGAGCAACGGACCCGGAGATCTCAGCCCGCGCGACGATGGCAGCTACGAGATCATCCCGGCCTTCGGACTGCCGGCGCTGAATACCGCACCTGCTCCTGACTTCCGGCCTCACGCTCACGGTCGCGCACCACGCGATGAAGAGCGGACACCGCGGCATCCTGAAGGTGTTCCTCGCCGCTGACCTTCCTGCTCGGCTTCATCTTCCTCGGCGTGCAGGCCAAGGAGTACGGGCATGCGTACCACGAGCTCGGCCTGCAGCTCGGCACCGGCATCTACGGCTCGACGTTCTTCATGCTGACGGGCTTCCACGGCCTGCACGTGACCGTCGGCGCGATCATGCTGGTCGTGATCTGGCTGCGCTGCATGAAGGGCCACTTCACGCCACGCCAGCACTTCGCCTTCGAGGCGGTCGCCTGGTACTGGCACTTCGTCGACGTCGTCTGGCTGGGACTCTTCATCTTCGTCTACTGGCTCTAGGTCGTTCGTGGGTGCTCCTGCCCGTCTGCAGGCAAGCGCTTCATCGCGATCGCCGGCAACATCGGCGCCGGCAAGACCGAGCTGACGCGCTTCCTCTGCCGGCGTTACGACATAACGCCGTTCTTCGAGCCGAACGAGCAGAACCCCTACCTCGCGGATTTCTACAAGGACATGAAGACCTGGGCCTACCGGTCCCAGCTCTTCTTCCTCACGCACAAGTTCCGCCTGCAGCTCGAACTGCAGGACGAGCCGGGCACGGTCGTGCAGGACCGCACGATCTACGAGGACGCCGAGATCTTCGCCAAGAACCTGTACCGGCAGCGCTTCATCGACGCGCGGGACTACCGGACCTACCAGGCGCTCTACCGCTCGATCGCGAAGGCGCTGCGCCCGCCCGACCTCATGATCCAGCTCTCCTGCCCGGTGCGCACGCTGCGCAAGCGCATTCAGCCTGCGCGGGCGCGAGATGGAGAAGTGACATTCCGGTCGCCTACCTCAGCCGCCTGAACCGCCTGTACGAGGACTGGTTCAAGCGCTACGACCTGTCGCCGGTCCTCAGGCTCGAGACCGACAGGCTCGATTGGCTGACCGACCTGGTGGACCGGGTGGACCTTTTCCGCCGGATCGAGCGCTACCTCGACTGACAATAATCGCGTCCGTGTCGGCCGGACACTGACAAGCGGCTCTCGTCTCTGAACGGCGACGTCGAAATGACGGTCCAATTGCGCCCAGCACTGCTCGGCATGAAACTCGGGACAGGCCAGCGTGTCCAATGGCATATTGCAGGGACAAGAAAATGATCGACCCGACTCAGACACAACCGCTTTCCTGGCGCATGCACCAGGGCCAGGCCATGCCGTCGGAGGACGTACCCATGGAATCGTCCAATCGACAGCCGCCGAGCTTTGACGACTCGCTGCCGGACCGCCTGTCCGAGCGCGGTTACCGCCTGCGCGCACGCCTCGGCAGCGGGCGGCTCGGTCGCCATCTACGAGGCCCAGGACGAGCTGTTCGCGGATCTCGGGCAGCAAGCATTTCGTCGCCGTCCAGCTGATCGACGACAAGATCGCCACGCGTCCGGGCTTTCGCCGCCGAGTTCGAGCGTGGCGCGGCCGAGCTGAAATCCATCGCGCACCCGAACATCGTGCGCCTGCTCGAGTACGGCTCCGACAGCAACCGCTACTACCTCGTGAACGAGCTGCTCGAGAGTGCGTCGCTGCGCTTCGTGCTGAACGACGCGGGCGTGCTGCCGATGCCCGAGACCATCGCCGTGCTGGGCGCCGTGGGCGACGCGCTGCAATACCTGCACGCAAAGTCCATGGTGCACGGAAACCTCCGCCCCGAGAACGTGCTCGTGACCTTCGGCTACGAAGTGAAGCTCCTCGACATCGTGCCGGGCGGCTGGCTGCTCGGACCGAACGACGCGCTCGGCGTGCCGGCACGCTCGCCCGACTAAAGCGCGATGACGTCTTTGGCGTCGCCTGCCTCGCGTACGAGATGCTCTCCGGCCGCCATCCGTTCAACGGCAACTCGGCGCAGGAAGCCTATCGCGCCGGCCTCGAGGCCGCGCCGATCGAAGGACTCAACGAGCCGGCAGTGGCAGGCGCTTGCAAACGCGCTTGCCGTGCACCGCGACGACCGCACGCCGAGCGTCGCGCAATTGCTCGAGGAGTTCGGCGTCGCGCGCGTGCAGAAACTGAAGACCGTGGTTGCCGCCGCGAGCGCACCGCCGCCGCCGACCTACGCCGCGCCGGATCCTCCGCCCGCGCTGGCACGCCCTGTCGTCGCCGAGCGCGCGACGTCCGGCGGCGCACCTGCGCCGCAGCAGCGTCGGCGCGCTGCTCCTGCTCCTCGCCGTGATCGGCGCGGGCGTTGCGGCGTGGTTCTACCGGGAGCCGATCCGCCAGTTCGCGACTGACCTGATGTCGGAAGTGGACGCGCAGATGAATCGCGCGTCGGTCGACGCCGATCGCGCTCCCGCGTCCTGCGCCGGCGCCGGCAGCTCTCGAGACGGCCCCGGCCGTCACCGACGGATGCGCCCGCCACGGTGCTCGCGCCCGGCGCGAAGCTGCCGGATGCGACCGCATCGAGCCTGCCGCCTGCGGCTGCGGCATCGCCGACGACTGACGAACCGGCGCCGAAGGTCGATGAAAAGGTCGCCGAAGCGACTCAGCCCGCGACGGCGCCGCCCTGCCACCGCAGCACCGACGACCGCGGCGCCGACTCCGCCGCGCCGATTGCTGCAGCGCCGACCGCGACCGCACCGGCCGCCGCGCGCGGACCGACGCGCTTCGATTTTACGCAGCCGACGGTGAACGTTCGCGAAGGCGACGTCGCGGCGCGGATCACGATCCACCGCAGTCGGTGATCTTTCGAAAGCCGCCGAGGTGGGCTGGTGGACGGAAGGCGGCACGGCCGTCGCCGACGTGGATTACGCCGACCTCGGCGCGCGCGTCGAGCGCTTCGCGCCCGGCGAGGCGAGCCGCACCGTTTACGTGCCGCTCACGAACGACTCGGTCCGCGAGCCCGTGAAGAGCTTCACGATGGTGCTCGGTCGCGGCGCAGGCGATGTCGTCGCGCGCACGCGCGTCGACATCGTCGACGACGACTGACCGAGTCGCTTCTAGCCCGCGCATCTTCGCCGGCGGGACTCCTTCGCTCGCTCAGCCCGAACTTACTTCGCTCGCTCGGGGTCCCGCAGCGCTCGTGCGCGCGCGGCTGCGGCTCGTCGGGCCGCGAACGAGCCGTTGCGGGACCCCGGAGCGAGCGAGATGTCCGTTCTTCTGAGCGAGCGAGGGGTCCCGCCGGCGAAGTTCGCGGGCCGGATGCTCTGGCTGCGCTTGTTTACCGCCGGGCGGCTAGCCGCGGGGCGGATCGGTTGACGCGGACTTCGTGGTGGGCGCGGATGCGATCTTGACCGGCTGGCCGGGACGCAGGCGCTCGCCGCCGCGCACGACGACACGATCGCCCGCCGCCAGGCTCCCCGTGATCTCGACCTGCTCTGAGTCGCCCATGCCGACGCGCACCGCGATGCGTTCGGCGAGGTCGCCCTTGCCCACGCGGAACACGTGCGCGCCATCCGCGCGCACGATGACGGCGTCGCGCGGCACCATGAGGCCCGCAGCTCTGCCGCGCAGCCGGCAGGTCCACGCGGACCGCCGAGCCGATCGGCCAGCCGGCGCCGCTCATGGCGATGCGCACCTCGATCATGCGCGAGCGCTCGTCGCCCGACCGGCACGATCGCGCGGATCTTGCTGCGCAGCTCCTGCGTCGGGCCATGGACCGTGACGGCCTGGCCCGCGGCCAGGTGGCCCGCCTCCGCGACCGGCGCGCGCGCGACGACCTCGACGTTCTCGGTGTCCGTCAGGCGCAGCACTTCGGTGCCACGCGGACACGAACTCGCCGAGCTGGCGGATGCGCTCCGCCACGTAGCCCGGAAATGGCGCGCGGATCGTCGCGCGCGAGATGAGGTGCTGCGTGCTCTCGCGAGTCGCTCGTGCCTGCTCGAGTTCGTGGCGCGCCATCGCGAGTCGCGCGGCCGCCTCTTCGATCTGGCTCTTCGACGCGATGCCGTCCGGCAGCGCATTCAGCCGCGCGAGCTGCGTGCCGAGGAGATCCGGCGTTCGCCGAGAGCCGCGAGATCTGCGCGTCGTTCTCCTTGAGCTGCAGCTCGAGCGCACGCGCATCCACGCGCGCGAGCGTGGCGCCCTTTCGCGGCCTTCGTGCCGGGCTCAGCCACCCAGTGCGAGGCGTCCGGTCACTTCCGCCGCGAGCCGCGCGTCGTTGCGGCTGACGACGGTTCCGGTCGTCGAGACCGTCGTGTCGACACTGCCTTTCGTCACGGGCGCGACGGTGACCGGCGCCGGAGGCGGCGCCTGGTCCTGCGCCCGGGCCGCGCTGGCCGCCAGGGAGGATCACGGCCAGCGCGGCCGCCGCCAGCCATGCAATGGAACGCGTCTTCATCGTGTGGTTCATCAGGCACCTTCCTCGAGCGCGCGCCCGCCGCACTCGCCGCGGATTTCTCCGCCGCGGGCTCGCCGAGACGCAGGAGCGCCGGCAGGAGCACGAGCATGAATACGGTATTGAACAGCATGCCGCCGCAAATGACGGTGCCGAGGCCGCGGTACAGGGCGGCGCCCGGGCCCCGGCACGATGATCATCGGCAGCAGTCCCGCGAGCTGGTCGAGCGAGGTCGCGAAGATCGGCCGCGTGCGCTCCTCGAGCGCATGTCGCACCGCGCTTCGGCGGTCCATGCCGCCGCGCTCGGCCGGCGCGCGTGCTCTCGACCAGGAGGATCGCGTTGTTGACCGCGGCGCCGAGCAGGATGATGAAACCCGACCATCGTCAGCAGTGTCGAGCGTCTGCGGCGTGAACAGGTTCAGGAAGCGGATGCCGAGCACGCCGCCGAGAGCTCGCGAGCGGCACGGTCAGCAGCACGTACGCGCTGTCCTTCGCCGAGCGGAAGAGCGCGCCCATGATCAGGAAGAGCACCAGCAGCGCCAGCGAGGATATTGACGCGCATGTCCGGCGAGCGCGGTCTCGAGGCTGCCCGCGTCGCCGGCGTAGCGGATACCGCCGTCCGGCGGCAGCAGCGGCTGGATCGCCGGCCGCACGTCGGTCTCGAGCTTCTGCATGCGCCTCGCTGCAGCGAGGTCGCCGGGCGGCGCGACGACGTTGATGCCGATCGTGCGCCGGCCGTCCACGCGGCGAAGGCCCGTCGCGCTGACGGTCGGCTCGATGCGGACCAGCTCGCCGAGCGGCACGACGCCGCCGTCGGCGTCGCGACCGGCGACGGCCGCGAGCGCATCCGGGCTGTCCCAGCCGCTCGCGCGCAGGATCATGTCGAGGCGGCGCTTCGCCGTCGAAGTACTCGCCGACCCAGATGCCGTCGCCGAGCGCGCGCACGACCGTCGCGACGCTCGGCGCGCGTCCAGCCCGACTTCGCTGATGCGGCGATCGTCGGGATCGAGGCGCAGTCTCCGGCTCCGCGAGCTCGAGGTCCTGGAAGCGAACGCACCTCGGCGCCCGGCATCTTCTCGGTGAGCTGACGTCCTGGGCTGCGCGCGCGCTTCAGGCAGCGCGTCGGAAGTCGGCTGACTGCAGCTGCACTTCGATGTTGCGCCCGTCGCCGAAGCCGCCGAACAGGTTGCCCTGCTGCGCGAACACGTCGAGGTCCGGGAAGCCGACCGTGATTTCCTCGTTCACGAGTCCGTCCGAGCTCGCCGATCTTCGACGGGTCGAGCGGGCGCACGCCGATCGTGCCGCCGCCCGGGAAGATCAGGATGTAGTAGTTCTTGAGCTTCGGCTCCTTCTCCCCGCCATGTAGGGCGCGAGGCGCTTGACCATCGGCTCGCACGACCTCGCGCTCGATCGCGTCCACGTTCATGCCGGGCGGGAACTGGAAGAAGCCGTCGATCGCGTCGCGCTTGACCGGCGGCAGGTAGTCGATCGGCGGCAGCAAGCAGCCAGGTCAGCACCGCCGGCACGACGAGGCAGCAGGCCGATGGTGATGTGGCGCTGGCGCGGGCTGTCGGTCAGCGCCGCCATGCGCTCGCCGAGGCGCCGCGGCCACTCGGCGGCCGTCTTTGCGTCGCCGCCGTCGGCGTTCAGCCAGCGCGCTGCGGCGACCGGCAGCACCGTCATCGCGATCGATGAGCGAGACGCCGATCGCGACCGAGATCGTGAGCGCGAGGTCCGCGAACAGCTGCGCCTCGGCGTTCTTGCATGAAGATCGACGGGCAGGAACACGATGACCGCGGTGAGCGTCGAGGCGAAGAGCGCCGGCCAGACCTGGATCGCGCCCTCGAGCGCCGCCTCGTGCGCGGCGAGGCGCCGCGCTCGCGGCGCGAGCAGGATGCTCGAGCACGATGGTCGCGGCGTCGAGCGTCATGCCGACCGCGAAGGCGATGACCCGCGATCGAGATCACGTTCAGCGTGTGGCCGGTCACCAGCATGATGAGCACGGTCGCGAGCACGCTGACCGGGATCGCGATGCCGACGAGGAGCGTCGAGCGGAACTGGCGCAGGAACAGCCACAGCACGCCGACCGCGAGGATGCACGCCGCGAAGCAGGTTGCCGGCGACCAGCCTGATCGCCTGGTTGATGAACACCGACGGATCGAACGACTGCTCGATCGCAAGGCCGAGGTCCGTGAGCGCGCCGCTCGCGCAGCTTCCCGATCTCTCTCTTGACCGCGTTCAGCGTCGCCAGCACGTCGGCGCCGGATTCCTTCAGGATCTGGATCGCCGATCGCCGGATTGTTGTTCTGCACCGCGAGCGAGTTGCGGTCGCCGCGCTCGACCAGATCGTGGCGACGTCGGCGAGGCGCACCGGCCGGCCGTCGCGCCAGTCGAGCACGAGCTCGCCGAGGTCGATCGGGCCGGTAGCGGCCCGCGAAGCGCAGCGTGTACTGGCGCCGGCCGAGCTCGGCGAAACCGCCCGAGACGTCGTCGGCGCTGCCGGCGACGCCGCGCGATCGCAGGGATCGGATGCCGAGTTCCGCGGCGCGGTACGGGTCGAATTCGATGCGAAGCTTCGTCGGGTGCGCCCGCATTGACGTTGACCGTGCCGACGCCCGGGGATCGACTCGATGCGCGAGCGGCATCAGGTCTCGAAACCTCACGGCGATAATTCTCGACGGGGCCCGTGCGTTCCGGCTTCGGCTGCGCTTCGAAGAGACCAGGACAGCGTCTGGCTTCTGAGTCCGCTGCCGCCGATCCTGGCCGGAGGTTCTGCGCGGCGCGTCGGCATCGCGCCGCAGCAGCGGCGGCAGCTGGTTCATGCGAGCGATGACGTCGAGTCAGCGTGCGGCCATGTCCGGTGCCGATCGCTGAACTTACCGGCGCTGATGAACGCACTGCCGCGTACCGCGAAGGACTGGGGTCTCCTGGAGCGCCAGCCAGGCCGCGCAGCGCCTGCTCCGCCGCGGCTCGATCAGTACGGACTCGACCTCGGTCGGCGCGGCCGCGCGCCAGCCGGTGAAGATCGATGATGACCGGCTCGTCGATGTCCGGGAAGAGCTGCACGGGAGCTTGATGAGCGCCACGATGCCAAGCACGATGATGAGCGCCAACGCCGACGCGGCGCCGACCGGGCTCTTCAGCGATCTTTCGGTCAGGTTCACGCGCGCCTCCCTGCTCTTGGGACTGATGCGGCAATGCCGCAGGGTTGCAACACCCACTCGCAGCCCATTCTAGGAACCGCGGGTTGCGGATGGATTGCAGGCGGCAACGGCCGGGCGCGGGCCAGTGCCGCCCTGTCGCAGAGCACCAGGGTGAACGTCCCCTTGAAGTAGAATCGGGCCATGAATGACGTGGCGCAGCGTGCGACATTCCGCGCCGTCTGCCTGCCGGTGCCCGGCCGCCGCTCGCGGACGAGCGTCGCCGCCGAGGCGCCGGGCGCGGGGAAATACTCGTGCGCGTGAAGGCGGCGGGCATCTGCCATTCGGATGCGCATTACCGCGCCGGCGTCGGTTCGACACGCCATCCGCTCACGCTGGGCCATGAAGTCGCGGGCATCGTTGAAGCCGTCGGCGCCGGTCGTCGACGACGCATCGCGCGGGCGACCGCGTGTGCCTACACTACCTCGTCACCTGCGGCGAATGCCGCGACTGCCGCGCCGGGCGCGAGCAGTTCTGCGCGACCAGGCAGATGATCAGCGCAGGATCGCGATGGCGGTTTCGCGGAATTCATCCGCGTGCCGGCGCAGAACGCACGCATTGCCGGACGCGATCCCGTTCGAGCACGGCGCGATCCTCATGTGCTCCTCCGCGACCGCGCTGCATGCGCTCCACAAGGCGCGCGTCGCGCCGGGCGATGACGGTCGCCGTCTTCGGTGATCGGCGGGCTCGGCATCTCGCAATCCAGCTAGCGCGCGCCTCGGCGCGGCGCGGTCTACGCCGTGGCGACGTCAATGCCGCGAAGCTCGCGCTCGCGAAACGCTTCGGCGCGATCCCGATCGATGCCCGTGCATCGGATCCGGTGCAGGCCATCCGCGAGGCGGCGGCCGGGCGCGGCGTGGACGCCGCACTCGAGCTCATCAGGCTTCCGCGCACGATGGAACAGGCCGTCGAGGTCCTCGCGCCGCAGGGGCGCGCGGCGCTCGCCGGCCTCACGCGCGAAGCGCATCTCGATCGCGCCGTACCGCGACATCCTGAACCGCGAGGCCGAAATCATCGGCGTCTCCGACCACCTCGCCGCGGAGATTCCCGAGCTCATGCGCTACGTCCTCGGCAGGGACGCCTCGACCTCTCGTCCGCCGTCAGCCGCGTGGTGCCGCTCGAGGCCGCGGCGATCAACCGCGCTGCTGGACTCTCGAGGCTTTCCGGACGACGTGCGCTCTGTCATCCTTCCGTGATGCAGGGCATTCCCCGTTCGGAGGAAGTCATGAGCGCCGCCGCTGAGGTCCAGGCCGCTCTCGACCGCATGGCGCCGCGATCACGGCGAGGCTCGCCGGCCAGCGGCCTCGTGATCACCGTGATGAACGGGGGCTCGTGTTCGCCGGCCAGCTCCTGCCGCGACCTGCCCTTCGAACTCGAGCTCGGCTACGTGCACGTGCGCCACTATGGGCGCGAGACGAGCGGCGGGGAGCTGGTCTGGATCGCGGGGCCGCACGACTCCGTGACCGGGCGCAGCGTGCTCCTGCTCGACGACATTCTCGACGAAGGGCACACGCTCGTTTCGATCGCGCCCGCCTCTTCGAGCTCGGGGCGCGCGAGGTGCTGCTCGCGGCGCTCGCGGTCAGGAGCGCGCCAGAGCCCGCGGCCGTGACGGCGGACTTCGCGGGTCTCGTCGTGCCGGACCGCTTCGTGTTCGGCTTCGGGATGGATGTCGGTGGAAGCTGGCGGAACCTGCCGTCGATCCGCGCACTCGCGGAAACGACGGACTGAGCGGGATCAGCCGCCGACGGCGTGCGGCTCGATCCAGCCCAATTTCCAGGTCCACCACAGCAGCGCATGAACAGGAAAATCGAGAGGCCGACGCGGATCGACAGCGCGCGCACCATGTTCCGCGAATCGGTGTGCCCGCGCACGAGACTCAGCATGGCCGACACCAGGCTCAGGACGATCGAGAGAAAGATGAGCAGGACCAGCCACTTCGCGCCAGACATGGGTGCCCCCCATCGATTGCGTTGCCGGAGTATATCGCGGTGCTGAACTTCAGCCGATCCCGCTTCGCACCGCGGCTGGCCCGACCCTGCTGGCGGCGTCGGCCATCGCCCTCTTTGTCGTGCTCGGCAACTGGCAGCTCGGCCGGGCGCAGAAAAGCGCCAGCTGACGGACCGTTTCACCGCCGGCGGACCCGCGATCGACTGGAAGAGACTTGCCGGCCGACGCGCCCCGCTACCAGCCCGTGAGACTCAGCGGACACTACGACAAGGACCACCAGTTCCTGCTCGACAACATGAGCCACGAGAGCATGGCCGGCGTCGACGTGCTGACCCCGTTCGTGCTGGACGGCGGCAGCACCGTGCTGGTGAACCGCGGCTGGCAGCCGTATGGCGCCACGCGCGCAGGACCTGCCGAACGTCGAGTGGATTCCGGGCAGCGCACGATCGTCGGCCGCACTCGACGATCTGCCACGCCCCGGTATCTGGCTCAAGGCGCCGCCCGCAACCGGCTGGCCGCGCCTCGTGCAATACCCGCAGATGGAAGAGTTGTCGATTCGCTCGGCGCTCGAACTCGCGCCGCGCGCAGGTCCTGCTCGATCCCGCCGTTCCTGACGGCTACGTCCGCGCCTGGAACACTGCCGGCGCGACGGCGCCGACCAGAACCTCAGTCTACGCGGTGCAGTGGTTTGCGTTTGCGGCGATGGCCGGCGTGATCTGGTTCGTCCTCAGCTTCCGGAAACGCGGAGAATCGCCGTGAAGCCGCAAGGAGACGCAAAGCGCCGCGGCCGCCGCCTGTTCATTCTCGTGGCCTCGATCTTCGTCGTCCCGCTCGCGACGGCGATCCTGCTCTACTACTCGTCGGGCTGGCGGCCGATGGGTCAATACGCACGGCATGTTGATCGATCCGCCGCGGCGCGCTGGCTGTGGCGGGCGTCGCGCTCGCCGACGGCCGGCCTGCACCGCCGGATGTCTTTCTGGGGCATTGGTCCGTGGTCTACCCCGCCGATGCCTGCAACGAGCGGACCGGCAGGACTGCTCGATGAGCTCGGCGCGCGTGCGCATTGCGCTCGACAAGGATGCCGGGCGCGTGCGGCGCGTCCTGCTGCACGGCGGGCAATGCTCAAGCTTCGAGTTCCCGTCCCACGATGCCGATCTGCTCGTACTCGCGGCGGCAGGGCCCGGCGGGGAAGCCTTCCGTGCACAGTTTCCGCTCGCCGTGGACGGCGGGCATGGCATTTATATAGTGGATCCGCATGGGAACCTGATGATGAGTTACCCTGCGGCCGGTTCGGCGCGCGGCTTGCTCACGGATCTCGAACGACTGCTGCGCCTGTCGAGCATCGGCTAGGGGGTGCGAATGCCCGAGACCCGCGGCCTCGTCTGGTTCCGCCGCGCGGCGCTGGCCGCGACTGTGCTCTGCGCAATCGTGATCGTGGTCGGCGCCTGGGTGCGGCTCACGAACGCCGGCCTCGGCTGTCCCGACTGGCCCGGCTGCTACGGCCACATCCATCCGTCCAGGTCGTGGAGCGTGCGGCGGAAATCAACGCGGCTCACCCGGACCGGCCGTTCGACTACCAGAAAGCCATCAACGAGATGGTGCACCGCTACATCGTGGGCGGCGCTCGCCCTGCTCGTGATCGGGCTTGCGTTGTTTTCGGTCGCGAACCGCCGGGACCCTGCGCAGCCACGCGTCCTGCCCTGGCTCATCGTCGCCCTGCTCGTCGTGCAGGCGCATGCTCGGCATGTGGACGGTGACGCTGCTGCTGAAGCCGCTCATCGTGACGCTGCACCTGCTCGGCGGACTCACCACGCTCGCGCTGCTCTGGTGGCTCGCGCTGACGCCTGCGCGGCGCGAGTTGAAGAGCGTCGGAGCGGCCGGTCCGGCGGCTCGCAATCGCGGGGATCGCCGTCGCTCGTCATGCAGATCGCGCTCGGCGGCTGGACCAGCACGAACTACGCCGCCGCAGCCTGTCCGGATTTTCCGACCTGCCAGGGATCGTTCTGGCCGCCGATGGATTTCGGCAATGGCTACAAGTTGTGGCGCGGACTCGGCATCGACTACGAGGGCGGCGTGCTCGACGGGCCCGCGCGCACCGCGATCCACTACACGCATCGACTCGGCGCCTATGTCACGGCATTCGTGCTCGCGCTCGTCGTCGTCAGCGCCTGGCGTCGCGGGCAATCCGGCGGCGCGCGCGTCGCCGCGGTCGCGGTGGCGATCGCCGTCCCGCTTCAGATTGCGATCGGGATGAACCTCGATCTGGAAAGGCTGGCCGCTCTGGCTCGGCACTGCGCACAACGCAGGTGCGGTGCTACTGGTGCTCACGACCGTGGCCGCTGCTGCGGGCGCTGAGCCCACGCTCCGGGGTCGGCCACTTCAGGCCGTTCGCGCACTCAGGCGAGCTGGAAGTACTGGACCGGGACCGGAAGTCCTGCGACCAGCAAGGCGAGTCCCACCGCCAGCACTGATCGATTGAAGAGAACATGGCCGCGCTCCTGTGGATTCAGGAACGAACCTTACGCGCGCCCATTGTTCTGGATAAACCGCTTAATATTGACTTTATTGTTTCAGTAATATTTACTAATAGCCCTATGGAACTGTTGCAGGCAATGCAGGCTTTCGCCCGGGTCGCGGAACTCGGGTCCTTTCACGCGGGCGGCCGACGAGCTCGCGCTCTCGCGCGCGATGGTGAGCACCCACGTGCGCCGGCTCGAGCGGCGCTTCGGCGTGAAGCTCCTGAATCGCACGACCCGCAAGGTCGCGGTCACGCCAGCCGGCGCGGATTACCTCGGCCATTGCCGGCGGGTATTCGCGGAACTGGCCGAGGCCCGGGAAACCCTGCGCCGCGGCCGCGAGCAGCCGACCGGCAGCCTGCGCATCGACGTGCCCGGCTCCTTCGGCCGGCACCTCCTGCTGCCGGCGCTGCCCGAATTCCTCGCGCGATATCCGGGCATCGAGGTCGAACTGCGCTTCAACGAGCGCATCGCCGACCTCGTCGAGGAGCGCGTGGACCTCGCCGTGCGCGGGGCCCGGTCACCGACCCGAACCTCGTCGCCCGGCCCGTCGCCGGCTCGCGCTGGATTTTCTGCGCGTCGCCGGCCTACCTCGCGCGAAGCGGCCGGCCCCAGTCGCGTTGCCGATCTCGCCCGGCATCGCGCTCGTCGGATCCATCACCGCCGAGACCGGGAAGCCGAGGCCCTGGCTCTTCCCGGACGGGCGCCACGCCGCCCCGAAGCTCGGGTTCGGGGTCACGATCAAGCCGAGATGGAGGCGGTCATGCTCGGCGGCGGCGAGATGGCGCCGGCATCGCGCAGACCCTGGACCTCATGGCGGCGCGGGCGCTCATGCAGGGCGAATTGCAGATCGTCCTGCCCGATTGCAACCCTGCCCGGCCCGGTGCTTTCGGTGGTCCATACGCCCGCGGCGCAGCGCCTCGCCCGGGTGCGGGTATTTTTCAGATTTCCTGCGCGACCTGATCCGGAGGTCTCGCGCCGCGGCCCGTTCGGCGACCGGCCTCGCCGCCGATCCCGCGTGATAGCATTTTGGCCCTCATGACGGCCCGCGAAGCGCGGACGACAACCTCAGCCGGGAGGGTCTCCTCCCGGGCGCGCGACTATTTCGCGCTGACGAAGCCCAAAGTCGTCTCGCTCATCATGTTCACGGCGATCGTGGGCATGTTCCTCGCCAGTCCCGGGCTTCCCGCCCGCGGCAGCGCTGTTCTGGGGCACGATCGGCATCGCGCTCGCGGCATCCTCCGCCGCCGCGATCAACCACGTGCTGGATGCCCGCATCGACGCCGAGATGAGCCGCACGCCGCAGTGCGCCCGCTGCCGCGAGGCGCCGTGTCGGAAGCGCTATGCGTTGTCATTTGCCTTCGTCGCTGGGCGCAGGCTCGATGCTGATCCTTGCGCTCGCTCGTCAACGCGCTGACGGCGGTGCTGACGTTCTTCTCGATCATCGGCTACGCGATCGTCTACACGGTCTGGCTCAAGCGCGCGACGCCGCAGAACATCGTGATCGGCGGCGCGGCAGGCGCGGCGCCGCCGGTGCTCGGCTGGACGGCCGTCACCGGCGTCGTCAGTCCGGACGCGCTCCTGCTCTTCCTCATCATCTTCGCGTGGACGCCGCCGCATTTCTGGGCGCTCGCGATCGCGCGCCGCGAGGAGTACGCGCGTGTCGGCATCCCGATGCTGCCGGTGACGCACGGCGTCGCGTACACGAAGCAGTTCATCTGGTATTACACGGTGCTGCTCTCCGTGATCACCGTGCTGCCGTTCGTGACCGGCATGGCCGGACTCTTCTACCTGGCCGCCGCCATCGGTGCTTGACGGACTGTTCCTACGACATGCATGGATGCTGAGGCAGTCCGATCGCGCCGATCTCCCGATGCGCGTCTTCCGCTTCTCGATCAACTATCTCGCGCTCCTGTTCGCGGCCTTCCTGGTGAACCACTACCCGCCGCGGACGTTGTTCTGACCTGGGCCATTCACCGGAGAACCAGCCATGCGCTGGGAAGGACGCCGGCAGAGCGACAACATCGAAGACCGGCGCGGCATGCGCATCAGCCGCGGCGGGCCTCGTGGGCGGCGGCCTCGGCACGATCGCGATCGCGCTGCTCATCATGTTCATGGGCGGCGATCCGACGGCGGTGCTGCAGGGCGTCGGCGAGGGCCGGTGCAGACGACGAAGTGAGCCCTACACCGAATCGCCGAACGAGGCAGAGTGGCGCCAGCGTGATCACGCCGACACGTTGCCTGCGGACCGAGGACGCTGTGGAACAGGAGTCTTCAAGGCGACTCGGCGGCGAGTACCGCAATCCGACGCTCGTGCTTTTCAACGGCGCGGTTGATTCCGGCTGCGGCGTCAGCGGAATCCGCGGTTGGCCCGTTCTACTGTCCGGCGGACGAGGAGCGTCTACATCGACCTCGACTTCTTCGACGGCAGCTGCAGGAACAACTGGGGCGCGAGGGGATTTCGCGCGACGCCTACGTCGTCGCGCACGAAGTGAGCCATCACGTGCAGAACTTGCTCGGCATCTCCGGACCGTGCAGCGAGATGCGGCAGCGCCGGCGTCGGCGGAAGTCGAAGGCAACCAGCTGTCGGTGCGGCTCGAGCTGCAAGGCCGATTGCTATGCCGGCATCTGGGCAAACCATGCCCAGAGCGGACAGGATTTCATCGAAGCCGGTGACATTGAGGAGGACTGCGCCGCCGCGAGCGCCGTCGGCGACGACACGCCTGCAGCGCAAGTGCCGGACGCGCCGTGATGCCCGATTCTTTCACGCACGGCAGCTCCGAGCAGCGCCACGCGCTGGTTCCGGCACGGGGTTCAGAGACCGGCTCGCTCGAGTCCTGCGACACCTTCAAGGCGGCCGATCTCTGATCGTCCCGCAAGCATCCGGTCCTCGCGGAATTTGCCGCGCACGCGGTCGTCAAGGCCGCGGATTACGAATCGCTGTATGCGGAATCCATCCGCGATCCTGAAGGCTTCTGGGCGCGGATCGCGAAGCGCATCGACTGGCTGCGCGCACCCACCAGGATCAAGAACGTCTCCTTCGATCCGGCGGACTTCCGCATCCGCTGGTACGAGGACGGCGAGCTGAACGTCTCCGTCAACTGCCTCGACCGCCAGCTCGAGAAGCGCGGCGACAAGACGGCGCTCCTGTTCGAGGGCGACGATCCCGCCGTCTCCGCGCCGCGTCACCTACCGCGAGCTGCACGAGCAGGTCTGCCGCTTCGGCAATGCGCTGCGCCGGCTCGGCGTGAAGAAGGGCGATCGCGTCACGATCTACATGCCGATGATCCCGGAGGCCGCGGTCGCGATGCTCGCCTGCGCGCGCGTCGGCGCTGTCCATTCCGTCGTCTTCGGCGGCTTCTCGCCGGAGTCGCTCGCCGGGCCGCATCCAGGATTGCACGTCGACGCTCGTGATCACGGCCGACGAGGGCGTGCGCGGCGGCAAGAAGGTGCCGCTCAAGGCCAACGTGGACGCGGCGATCGCCTCGCACAGGCTCGCGGTCAGGAACGTCGTCGTCGTGCGCCGCACGGGCGCCGACGTCAACTGGGTCGCGGACGCGACGTGCGCTACGAAGAGGTCGTCGCGGCCGAACCCGCGAGTTGCTCGCCTGAGCGGATGGACGCCGAGGATCCGCTCTTCATCCTCTACACGTCGGGATCGACAGGGAAGCCCAAGGGCGTGCTGCACACGAGCGGCGGCTACCTCGTGTACGTGAACTACACGTTCGCCTGCGTCTTCGACTACCGCGAGGAAGATATCTACTGGTGCACGGCGGACGTCGGCTGGGTCACCGGGCACAGCTACATCGTCTATGGGCCGCTCAGCAACGGCGCGACGAGCCTCATGTTCGAGGGCGTGCCGAACTACCCGGACAGCTCGCGCTTCTGGCGCGTGGTGGACAAGCACCAGGTCACGATCTTCTACACGGCGCCGACCGCGATCCGCGCGCTGATGCGCGACGGCGACGCGCCCGTGCAGGCGGCCTCGCGCAAGAGCCTGCGCCTGCTCGGTTCCGTCGGCGAGCCGATCAACCCGGAAGCCTGGGAGTGGTATTACCGCGTCGTCGGCGACGGGCGCTGCCCGATCGTGGACACCTGGTGGCAGACCGAGACCGGCGGCATCCTCATCTCGCCGCTGCCCGGCGCGACCCTGCTGAAGGCGGGATCCGCGACGCTGCCGCTGCCGGGCATCCAGCCCGCGCTGGTGGACGGCCACGGCAAGATTCTCGAGGGCGCGACTGAAGGCAATCTCGTCCTGCTCGACAGCTGGCCCGGCCAGATGCGCACGGTCTACGGCGATCACAAGCGCTTCATCCACACGTACTTCACGCACTTCCACGGCCGCTACTTCACCGGCGACGGCGCGCGCCGCGACGAGGACGGCTACTGGTGGATCACGGGCCGCGTGGACGACGTGATGAACGTCTCGGGTCATCGCATCGGCACGGCGGAGGTCGAGAGCGCGCTCGTTGCGCACGCCAAGGTCGCCGAGGCCGCGGTCGTCGGCTTCCCGCACGACATCAAGGGCCAGGGCATCTACGCCTACGTCACGCTGAAGAGCGGAGAGGCGACTTCCGATGCAGCTCCGCGCCGAACTCGCGCAGTGGGTGCGCAAGGAAATCGGCCCGATCGCCCAGCCGGACTACATCCAGTGGGCGCCGGGGCTGCCGAAGACGCGCTCCGGCAAGATCATGCGCCGGATCCTGCGCAAGATCGCCGCGAACGAGCATGAACATCTCGGCGACACCTCGACGCTCGCCGATCCCGCCGTCGTCGCCGACCTGGTGGCGAACCGCCGCCAGGCCGGGAAATGAAGCGGCTCTTCGCGGCCGCGCTCGCACTCAGCTACGCCGCCGCCGCTCCCGCCGCCGAGCGCCTGACGCTCGCGACCTGGAACATGGAGTGGATGATGACGCCGCAGGTCTTTGACGCGCTGGCGCCTGCCTGCTTCGGCGGCAAACGCCGCGCCGGCGGCAATGAGCGCGCGATCCCCTGCGACCTCGCGCCGAAGGGGCGCTGGAGCGAGGAGGACCTCGCGCGCATCCGCGATTTCGCCGCGTCCCTGCCCGCCGACGTCATTGCGCTTCAGGAGATCGACGGCCGCGACGTCGCCGAGAAACTCTTTCCGGGCCGCGAGTTCTGCTTCACGAAACGCCGCGCCGTGCAGAACGTCGGCTTCGCGATCCGGCAGGGAATCCGATATCGCTGCAACGACGACGTCAAGGCGCTCGGCCTGCCGGAGAACGACGTGCGCTGGGGCGCGGACCTGACGCTCGAGCCGGGCACGCCGCGCGAGATGCGCCTGCTCGCCGTGCACCTCAAGTCCTCCTGCAACCGCGATCCGCTGACCGCCGAGCGGCTTCGACTGCAGGCTGCTGCAGCGCCAGGTGCCGGTGCTCGAGGACTGGATCGACGAGCGCGCGAAGTCGGGCGCCGCTTTCGGCGTCGTCGGCGACTTCAACCGCCGCTTCGACCGCGAGGGCAAGGTCGCGCGCGACGCGCAGCTGGCGCGATCGTCGCGATGTGGCCCGAGATCGACGACGGCGAGCCTGCCGGTGCGGACCTCGTCAATCCGGGCGTCGACCACGGCGCGGTCGGCTGCGGAAACGGTTTCAGCAAGCGCATGCCGATCGACTACCTTATTCTGGGCGAACGGCTGGCCGGGCGGCTGGTGCCAGGACTCGTTCCGGGTGTGGGACTATCCCGCGGGCGGGCGCTGGCCCGACCACTGCGTCATCTCGATCGAACTGGAGCGCTGAGATGGCTTACGACAAGGACAACATCTTCGCCCGCATCGTCCGCGGCGAGATTCCCTGCCACAAGGTTTACGAGGATGCGGACACGCTCGCCTTCATGGACATCATGCCGCAGGCCGAGGGTCACACGCTGATCGTGCCGAAAGCCGCCGGCGAGGATATCTTCACGACGCCGCCGGAGTCCGTCGCGGCGGCGATGCGCACCGCGCAGAAAGTCGCGCGCGCGATCAAGAAGGCGTTCTCGCCGCCGGGCGTCATGGTCGCGCAGCTGAACGGTCCCGCCGCGGGCCAGAGCGTCTTTCACCTGCATTTCCACGTGATCCCGCGCTACAGCGGCAAGGATCTCGGGATCCACGCAGCCGAGCCCGTCGATTCCGCGACGCTCGCGGCACACGCGGCCCGCATCCGCGCGGCATTGTGAACCGATGACTGCGGCCTCCGCCGAGAACGTCCGGTTCTACCAGCGGCTGCTCGCGGTTGCCGGCCTCGCGCTCATTCGCATTCTCTCGTGTACCGGATCGTCGAGCCCTTCCTCGGGCCGATCGCCTGGGCGCTGTTCATCGGCTTCCTGCTGCAGCCGGCGCAGGCGCGCATGGTCAAGTGGTTCCGCGGCCGCGCCTCGATTTCGGCATTTGCCCTGACGAGTGCTCGTCCTGCTGCTGTTCCTCGGTCCGATGACGGCGCTCGCGCTCGCGTTCGCGCGCCAGGCCGCGGATCTCGCGACCCGGCTCCAGACCTGGATCGGGCAGCAGCAGCGAGCACAGCTTCGAGGAGCTGACGCAACTGCCGGTCGTCGGCGGCGTCATGGACTGGCTGGAGCAGAACCTGGAGATCAGCACCAGCCACGTGCAGGCCTGGCTGGTCGAGGGCAGCAAGCACCTGTTCGAGCAGCTCGCGACTCTTTCGGCGGCATCGCCTTCCTCGGCGCGGTCGGGACCGTGCTGTCGTTCACCGGTCATGCTGTTCGTGCTTTTCTTCATCATCCGGGACGGGCGCCCCATCGCAAGCTCGGGGCCGGCGCTCGTCCCGCTCGACCCGCATCGCCGCGAGGAGCTCGCCGCAACGGCTTTCGACGGTGACGCGCGCGGTCGTGCGCGGCACCGTCCTCACCGCCATCATCCAGGGCCTCCTGCTCGGGATCGCCTTCGCGGTCGTCGGCCTGCCGGCGCCGGTCGTCTTCGGCGTGCTGGGCGCCGTGTTGTCCGTCGTGCCTTCGGCGGCACGGCCCTGGTCTGGGTGCCGGCCGTCGGCGTGCTGATGATCCAGGGCTCCTGCATGCAGGCCGTCGTCCTGCTCGTATTCGGCGTCATCGTGAGCAGCGTCGACAACTTCCTGAAGCCGCTCCTGATTTCCGGGCGGACCGTGCTGCCGACGCTGGCCGTTTTCATCGGCGTGCTGGGCGGACTTGCGGCTTTTGGCCTGATCGGCCTCTTCCTCGGGCCCGTCGTCATCGCGCTCGTGCTCGCCGCTCATCGAATTCGCGAAGGAAAAGAAGCTCTGAAGAAGTAGAGGGGACGTTCCCCTTTTTCAGCTTCGGCCTTCGGGAAATAACTGATCGGGGGCGTCCCCTTCTTCTTGTAGAATCCGCCCTCCCATGTCGACCCTCGATCTACTCGATTCGCTGAACGAGGAACAGCGCGCCGCGGTATCGGCGCCGATCGGGCCCGTGCTCGTCCTCGCGGGCGCGGGCAGCGGAAAGACTCGCGTTCTGACGCATCGCGCGGCCTGGCTGATCCTCGAGCACGGCGTCTCGCCGCACGGCCTGATGGCGGTGACCTTCACGAACAAGGCGGCCAGCGAGATGCGCGGCCGCATCGAGACGCTGCTCGGCCTGCCGGCCGATGCGCTCTGGATCGGCACCTTCCACGGCCTTTCGCACCGGATGCTCCGCCGCCACTGGCGCGAGGCGCCGGCTGCCGCAGTCCTTCCAGATCCTCGACGACGACGACCAGCAGCGCCTCGTGCGCAAGGTCATCCGCGAGCAGAAGCTCGACGAGCAGCGCTGGGTGCCGCGCGAGGTCCAGAACTTCATCAATTCGAGCAAGGACGAGGGCCGCCGCTCGAAGAACCTCGTCCGACCGCAACGATCCGACGCGCCAGCAGCTCATCCGGCTCTACAAGCTGTACGAGGAGCGCTGCGAGACCGCGGGCGTCGTGGATTTCGCCGAGCTCATGCTGCGCAGCTTCGAGCTCCTGCGCGATACGCCCGACCTCGGCGAGTACTACCGCGAGCGCTTCCGCCACATCCTCGTGGACGAGTTCCAGGACACGAACGGCATCCAGTACGACTGGATCCGGCAGCTCGTCGGCAAGACGGGCGCGCCCTTCGTCGTCGGCGACGACGATCAGTCCATCTACCGCTGGCGCGGCGCGCGCGTCGAGAACATGCAGCACTTCCGCCGCGAGTATCAACGCGACGGTCTTCCGCCTGCAGCAGAACTACCGCTCGACCGCACGTGATCCTCGCCGCCGCGAACGCCGTCATCGCGAAGAACACCGACCGCATGGGCAAGGAGCTCTGGACCGCGGTCAAGGGCGGCGAACCGATCCGCGTCTACGCCGCCTTCAACGAACGCGACGAGGCGGATTTCGTCATCGACCGCATCCGCGAGCACGAGCGCCGCGGGCATGCCGCTCGCCGCGGCCGCCGTGCTCTACCGCTCGAACGCGCAGTCCCGCGCCTTCGAGGAGTCGCTCATGGCGGCGCGGCATCCCGTACCGCGTGTACGGCGGCCTGCGGTTCTTCGAGCGCGCCGAGATCAAGGACGCGCTTGTCGTACCTGCGCCTCACGCAGTCGCGCGACGACGACATCGCCTTCGAGCGCGTCGTCAACCTGCCGACGCGCGGCATCGGCGGCGCGACGCTCGACCTGCCTGCGCGACGACGCGCGCGACCACAACCGCAGCCTCTGGCGCGCCGGCCAGGAACTGGCTCGCGACACTGCCCGGACGCGCCGCGGGCGCGCCCGCGGCCTTCTTCGCGCTGATCGACCGGCTGGCGCTGCGCGATCGCGGAGCTGCCGCTGCACGAGCAGGTGCAGCACGTGATCCAGAACTCGGGGCTGCGCGACTACCACCGCGCGCGAGAAGGACAACAAGGGCGAGGCGCGCGTCGAGAACCTCGACGAGCTCGTGAACGCCGCCGAGGGATTCCAGCCGGACAACGACGAAGGCCTCTCGCCGCTCAACTCCTTCCTCGCGCATGCGACGCTCGAGTCCGGCGAGACGCAGGCCGCGACCGGCCTCGATTGCGTGCAGCTCATGACCCTGCACGCGGCGAAAGGCCTCGAGTTCCCGACCGTTTTCGTCGTCGGCCTCGAGGAAGGCCTGTTCCCGTCGGAGCGCTCCGCCTTCGACGCCGACCGGCTGCCCGAGGAGCGCCGGCTCTGCTACGTCGGCCTCACGCGCGCGATGCAGCGGCTCTACCTCACGCACGCGGAGAGCCGGCGCATCTTCGGCCGCACGTCCTACCGCGACCCGTCCCGGTTCCTTCCGGAGCTGCCGCCCGAGGCGGTCGAGGACGTCCGTCCGCGCATCTCGGTGAGCCGGCCGCTGTACACCTCCCGACCGCATCGCGCTCGCCGTCGCCGGCGTCGGGCGAGGTCGCGCGCAAGCGCTCGCGCGCCATGCAGGTGCCGGGCGAGGACCTCCCGATGCGACTCGGCGCGCGCGTTCGCCACGCGAAGTTCGGCGAGGGCACGATCCTGCGGTTCGAGGGCCAGGGCGAAAGCCGCCAGGTCCACGTCAACTTCGAGAGCGCGGGCCAGAAGATCCTGATGTACGAGCTGGCCCGTCTCGAGCAGGATCTCCTGATCGGTGACATAAGCGCGCTCGCGTTGCGCGGCCGCGGACTCGCGCCCGCTCGCTCCGCCGGCGACCTCATAGTCGCTCGCTCGCCGGGTCCCGTCCGCACGCGAGCGCGCTGAGGTGCCGCCGGCCGGCCGGCTGCGAGGTGGCGGGGTCCTCGCGAGCAAACGCTTAAAGTTCCGGCAGCGTTTGCGAGCGAGGAACCCCGCCGGATCCCGCACCGGCCGGCCGCAGGAAGCCTCGTGCGCTAGAATCCGCGACGCGATCCGGGAGGTCACTTGAAGATCATCATTCTGGGAGCGGGCCAGGTCGGAAGCACGGCCGCGCAGCAGCTCGCGCGCGAGCAGGCAAACGACGTGACCGTCGTCGACACCCGCGACGACGTCCTGCGCGAACTGCAGGACCGCCTCGACATCAGCACCGTCTCGGGCAACGCCGCGCACCCGGCGACCCTCCTCGCCGCCGGCAGCAAGGGCGCGGACCTCCTCGTCGCGCTGACCTCGAGCGACGAGGTCAACATGATCGCCTGCCAGATCGCGTGGACGCTGTTTCGCACGCCCACCAAGATCGCCCGCATCCGCTCGGGCGACTCACTACGGCCGCCCGGAGCTCTTCGGCGAGAACGCGATCCCGGTCGACCTCGCGATCAGCCCGGAACAGCTTCGTCACCGACTACGTCGAGCGCCTGATCCCGCTACCCCGGCGCCCTGCAGGTGCTCGAGTTCGCGTGGACGGCCGCGTGCTGCTCGCGTCGGCATGCGCGCGCTGAAGGGCGGCATGCTCGTGGGCCACCAGCTGCAGGCGCTGCGCGCCCACATTCCAACCGCGAGATCCGGATCGCGGCGATCTACCGCGGCGGGCGCAGCATCGATCCCGAGGGCGACACGACGATCGAGGAGCACGACGAGATCTTCTTCATCGCCGCGCGCGAGGACATGAAGCTGGTGATGAAGGAGTTCTCGTCCGAGCAAGCGAGCGTGCGGCGCGTCGTCATCGCCGGCGCCGGCAACATCGGCTTCCGCCTCGCGAAGGCGCTCGAGGACCGCGTCCAGGTCAAGCTGATCGAGCGCAACCCCGACCGGTCGCGCCGCGCCGCCGAGACGCTGCGAACACGCTGGTCCTGACCGGCAACGCCGCCGACGAGGACCTGCTGCTGAGGAGAACATCGACGACGCCGACGTCTTCGTCGCCGTCACCAATGCCGAGGAGGCGAACATCCTCTCGGCGCATGCTCGCGAAGAAGCTCGGCGCGCGGCGCGTCATGGCTTTGATCAACAAGCCTTCCTACGCCGAGCTCATGGAGGGCGGGCCGATCGACATCGCGATCTCGCCGCAGACGGTCACGATCGGCGCGCTGCTCGAACACGTGCGCCGCGGCGACGTCGTGCGCGTGCACTCGCTGCGCCGCGGCGCCGCCGAGGCGATGGAGGCGATCGTCCACGACCGACGCGCGCAGCTCGCCGATCGCGGGCAAGCGCATCGAGGAGATCGACCTGCCGGAGGGCACGACGATCGGCGCCGTCGTGCGCGGAAGCGAAGTGATCATGGCGCATCACGACACGGTCATCGAGGCGGAAGACCACGTGATCCTGTTCCTGACCGACCGCCGCCACGTGGAGGACGTCGGCCGGCTGTTCCAGGCCGGCATCCGCCCATGAATTTCCGCATGGCGCAGCGGATCCTCGGCCTCATGCTGATGGATCTTCAGCCTGACGATGCTGCCGCCGATCGCCGTTTCATTCATTTACGCGGATGGCCACTGGGAACCGTTCCTGATCTCCGTCAGTGATCATCGCCTCGGTCGGCGTCCTGCTGTGGCTGCCCGCGCGCAAGACGCGCCGGCGACCTCCGCCTGCGCGACGGCTTCCTGATCGTCGCCGTGTTCTGGGTCTTCCTCGGCCTCGCCGGCGCGACGCCGCTTTACCTCAGCGACGTGCCGGACCTTTCGTTCACGGACTCCGTGTTCGAGGCCGTGTCCGGCTTCACGACCACGGGGGCGACGGTCATCTCGGCCTCGACGAGCTGCCGAAGTCCATCCTCTATTACCGCCAGCAGATCCAGTGGTTCGGCGGCATGGGCATCATCGTGCTGGCCGTCGCGATCCTGCCGATCCTCGGCATCGGCGGCATGTCGCTCTACAAGGCGGAGACGCCGGGCCCGATGAAGGACCACAAGCTGACGCCGCGCATCACGCAGACGGCGAAAGCGCTCTGGACGATCTACCTGTCGCTGACCGTCGCCTGCGTCGCGGCCTACTGGATCGTCGGCATGAACTTCTTCGATGCGGTCGCACATGCCTTCAGCACCGTGTCGACCGCGGGCTTCTCGCCCTACGATGCCAGCCTCAAGCATTTCGAGCAGCATGGGCGTCGAGGCGGTCGCCACCGTGTTCATGTTCCTCGGCGGCGCCAGCTTCGCCCCTGCACTTCACGGTCCTGAAGCGCCGCGAGCTGGGCGCCTACTGGCGCGACACGGAGTTCAGGCGTACTTCGCGCTGACGGCCGCCGTCACCGTGTTTGCGGCCGTTTACCTGCGCGCGATGGGGAATTCCCGACGCTTGCCGAGTGCTTCCGCCACGCGGCTTTCCAGGTCGTTTCGATGCAGACGACGACGGGGCTCCTGACCGAGGGCTTCGCGCACTGGCCGGGGCGCTGCCCGCGCTTCTCGTGCTGCTTTCATTCATCGGCGGCTGCGCGGGATCGACCACCGGCGGCATGAAGGTGATCCGCTGGCTCATCGTGTTCCGCCAGGGCGTCGCCGAACTCAAGCAGCTGGTGCACCCGAGCGCGGAGGTCCCGGTCAAGCTGGCCGGCCGGCCGGTGCCGCAGCGGATCATCCTGGGCGTCGGCGGCTACTTCGCGATGTACCCTCATCGTGTTCGCGGTCCTGATGCTCCTGCTCATGATGTTCGACCTCGACCAGGTGACGGCATGGTCCGCGATTGCAGCCTCGCTCAACAATGTCGGGCCGGGGCTCGCGGACGTGACGATGACCTTCCGCGACGTGTCCGATTCCGCGAAATGGGTCTGCGCGATCGCGATGGTCATCGGGCGGCTCGAGATCTTTGCGCTGCTGCTCCTGCTGACGCCGGCGTTCTGGGAACGCTGAAATGTCGCTGCGCAAGAACCTCGAGCTGATGCTGGAGCGGGGCCAGGACTCGCCGCTCCTGCGCTACTCGCTCGGGCAGGAATGCCTGAAGGCCGGCGACCTCGTGACGGCGATCGACCACCTGCGCCAGGCCGTGGACCAGAATCCGCGCTACTCCGCGGCCTGGAAGGCGCTCGGCGAGGCCCATGCGCGCACCGGTTCGACCGAGCGCGCAGCCGATGTCTACGAGCGCGGCATCGCAGCCGCGCGTGCCGCCGGCGACATCCAGGCGGCGAAGGAAATGGAAGTGTTCTGCAGCGCCTGCGCAAGGCGCGGACCGGATGATGGTCGCCTTGCGCCGCGCGGCCGCGGGCGACGCGCCGTCACTTGCCGTCATTGCGGAGCGTACGTTCCGGGATGCATTCGGCGCGCATAACTTCGCCCGACAACATGGACCTGCAATGCGCGAGGCATTTCGGGCCCGACATCCAGAGCGCGCGGAGATCGCCCGACCGCGGCCTCAGTGACGACGCTCGCCGTCGAACGAGGGTCAGATCGTCGGCTTCACGCAGGTGACGCTCGCGAAGGCCAATGCGAGCGTCGCCGCAGCACGCGGCCGAGCTCAACCGCATCTACGTTGTGGCCGAACGGCAGGGCGAGGGCGTCGCGCAGGCGCTCATGCAGGGCGCGCTTTGAGACTGCCGCGCGCGCCGGGCGCCGATCGCCTCTGGCTCGGCGTTTGGGAGCACAATTCGAAGGCGATCGCGTTTTACCGGAAATTCGGCTTCGAGATTGTCGGAGAGCACAGCTTCATGCTTGGACTGGAAAGAGCAGCGCGATGTCCTGATGGCCGCCGGGATCGGCTGAAGCCATGTACGAGACCCGCAAGCAACCGCTGCTGCGCCGCGCGGACTTCCTGCGCCGCGTGCTCGGCCATCGCGGCCGCGGCCTGCGGTGCTGCTGCTCGGCTCTGTCGCGACTCGGCATGGCCGGCTTACATGCGCTACGAGCATCTCGCGGCGCTCGATGCCTTCCTCGACACCGCGATGCTGCTCGGCGGCATGGGGCCGGTCCACATCCCGGTGACCGACGGCGGCAAGCTCTTCGCGGGCTTCTTCGCGCTCTACGCCGGGCTCGTCTTCATTGCGACGGCGGCACTCCTGCTCAGGCCCGTGGCCCATCGCGTGCTGCACCGCTTCCACCTGGACAAGGACTGAGGTCACGGGCCTGTGATCGGCCTCCTGCAACGGGTCGACGGTGCGTCGGTCGAGGTGGACGGTCTGGAAATCGCGCGCATCGCGAATGGCCTGCTCGTGCTCGTCGGCGTCGAGCGCGGCGACGACGAGGCGACGGCCGAACGCCTGCTCGAACGGCTCGTGAACTATCGCGTGTTCGCCGGACTCCGGAAGGACGGGATGAACCTGTCCGCGCTGGATGCGGGCGCCGGGCTCCTCCTCGTTCCGCAGTTCACGCTGGTCGCCGACACGGCCAAAGGGCCTGCGGCCCGGATTCAGCCGGGCGTCGCCACCTGGCGACGCGGAGCGGCTCTTCGGATATATGGCAAAGCGGGCCGAAAAAGCGCGTTCCGGGCGCGCAATCGGGCCGGTTCGGCGCCCATATGCGGGTAGCGCTCGTCAACGACGGCCCGGTGACCTTCTGGATCCGGGTACCCCCTCACGAAGGGCCGGAAGGGATTGGCGTATCATGATCCATAAGCGCCAGGTGCGCGGCCGGAGTCATTGACATGGGTATTGGTTTTCGCGAACTGCTCGTCATCCTGGCGATAGCGCTCCTCGTCTTCGGCGCGAAGAAGCTGCGCAACATCGGCTCGGATCTCGGCGCCGCAGTGAAGGGCTTCAAGAAGTCCATGAACGAGGGCGACGACGACAAAGCCGGCAAGAAGCTCTCGCAGGAAACCCGTCCGGACGCGGATTTCAGCTCGACCAAGGGCGACCGCGACAACGCCGACTCCTCGAAGAACGCGTAAGGCGCAATGTTCGAGGTCGGTTTCACCGAGATCATCCTGATCCTCGGCATCGCGCTGTTGGTGCTGGGCCCCGAGAACTTCCCAAGCTCGCGAACCAGATCGGCCGCTGGGCCGGCCGCGCCCGCGCGATGGCGCGGCAGCTTCGCCAGCAGCTCGACGAGGAAGTGACGGTCATCGACAAGGAGGACTTCGGTCCGCCGTCAAGCGCCTGCCGGCGGCGCCGATCGTCGTCACGCCGCGCCGCTGTTCCAGATCCGACTCCGCGACACCGGTGTCGCCACCGCCGCCGCTGAAGAACCCGACGAGACTCGCCCGTCATGAGCGAGGCGGAAGGCGGCGAGGAAACGCTCGCCGAAAGTTCGCTGCTCTCGCACCTGCTCGAGCTCCGCGACCGGCTGCTGCGCGCGTTGATCGCGACTGCCGTGATCTCGGTGCCCTGCCTGTACTTTGCGAACGACATCTTCACGTGGCTCTCGAAGCCGCTGCGCGACAAGCTGCCCGCGGGCGCGCATCTCATCGCGACACTCGGTCGTCGCCCCTTCATGACGCCGTTCAAGCTCGCGCTGCTCGCGGCGATTTATCTCGCGATGCCGGTGATCCTCTACCAGGTCTGGGCTTTCATCGCGCCCGGCCTCTACCGCCACGACGCGCCGCTTCGCGCTGCCGCTGTTCGTCTCGAGCGTGATCCTGTTCTACGCGGGCTCGGTCTTCTCGTACTTCATCGTTTTCCCGGTGATCTTCAATTTCTTCGTCATGACGACGCCCGTCGGCGTCGAGATGATGACCGACATGACGCAGTACATGGATTTCGCCGTGCTGCTCTTCTTCGCATTCGGCCTCGCGTTCGAGATCCCGGTCGCGACCGTGCTGCTCGTGCGGACGGGGCTCGTGAAGCGCGAGGCGCTCACGCAGAACCGGGGCTACGTCATCCTTGGAATCTTCATCATCGCGGCTTTCCTCACGCCGCCCGACGCCGTGCTCGCAGACGCTCATGGCGGTGCCGATGTACGCGCTCTACGAGGGCGGCGTCCTGATGTGTCGCATCCTCATCCGCGACAAGCCGCGCCCGATCCGGAGCGCGATCCGGCTTGATGTTGCACCGCGACATGGCGGAGACTCGCCCGACTTCGGAGTAATGCCGCATGAGCCATGACCTGAACATCCCGTCGGGGACATTCCTCGGCCATCCGAAGGGCCTGTATCTCCTGTTCGTCACGGAGATGTGGGAGCGCTTCAGCTACTACGGCATGCGGGCACTGCTCGTGCTGTATGCCGCTGCCGCGACTCACGCCGTGAATCCCGGCCTCGGCTGGGCGGATGCCCAGGCGCTCACAGCTCTACGCCTGGTACACCGGCTTCGTCTATCTGACGCCGCTCCTCGGCGGCTGGCTCGCCGACAACTTCCTCGGCCAGCGCAAGTCCGTGATCATCGGCGGCCTCGTGATGGCGGCCGGCCAGTTCACGCTCGCGGCGCCGCTCGACACGATGGGCACGACCAGCGCTTTCTCGCTCTCGAGCGCTCGGCATCGCCTTTCCGGACACGCCGACGAGTTTCTACGTCGGCCTGCTCCTGCTGATTCTCGGCAACGGACTGTTCAAGCCGAACATCTCGACCATGGTCGGCGACCTGTATCCGCAGGGCGACGGCGCGGCGCGACGGCGCATTCGTCGATCTTCTACATGGGCATCAACACCGGGCGCCTTCCTCGCGCCGCTCGTCTGCTCGACGCTCGGCGAGGACCCGACCTACGGCTGGCGCGTCGGCTTCTTGGCGGCCGGCATCGGCATGCTGCTGTCGGTGATCATCCAGCTCGCCTTCGCGCAGCGCTACATCGGCAATGTCGGCCGCGAGCCGGCGGCGCAGCGGTCGCTCGCGATGTCCGGGCGGCACCAAGCAGCCGCTCACGCCGATCGAGCGGGACCGCCTGCGCGTGATCTTCGTGATCTTCACGTTCGTCGTGATCTTCTGGGCGACTTTCGAGCAGGCGGGCGGGCTCATGAACCTCTTCGCCGAGAAGTACGCGCGGCGCGAGGTCGGCATCGTTCCTGACGCCGACCGGCTGGTTCCAGTCGCTGAACCCGCTCTTCATCATGCTGCTCGGCATCCCGTTCTCGATGCTCTGGAGCAACCTCGGCTCGAGACGGGAAGAACCCGCCGACGCCGGTGAAGATGTACGTCGGCCTCGCGCAGGTCGCACTCGGATTCGTGTGCGCTCGTGATCGCCGTTTTCGAGATGCAGCATTCGCACGGACATGAAGGCGAGCATGATCTGGCTGGTGCTCGCCTACTTCTTCCACACGACCGGCGAGCTTTGCATCAGCCCCGTCGGGCTCTCGATGGTGACCAAGCTTGCGCCGCTCCGGCTCGGCTCGCTGATGATGGGCGTCTGGTTCCTCGTCAACTTCGTCGGCAACACGCTCGCCGGCTACATCGGCGCCTTCACGGAGCACATGGGCGAGTACGGCTGGATGATCAGCCTTGCGGCGGACTTCGGCGTGCGCGCGGAGCATGCAGGGCTTCTCGGCGTGTTCGGCGGGCTCGCGGTCGACGCTGCTCGCGTTCAGCTTCGTCCTGTGGACTATCTCCGGGACGCGTCGTGGCATGGATGCACGGCGCGGAAGAAGGTCACGTCGTAAGGACGCCGATGAACCGCTTCGCCGTTTCGCTGGGCCTCGTCTCCCTGCTCGCCGCACTTCGCCGCGGCCGGCGACACGCCGCCGCGCAAGAGAGACCGCCGACGAGTTCGTCGCCCGCGCCAACCGTGAACTCGCCGAGTCGGGCGAGGAATACGCGCAGGCCTCCTGGGTCCAGCTCACCTACATCACGCCGGACACCGAGGCGCATCGCCGCGAAGGCCTACGGAGCGCTACCTCGGCGTCAACGTCGCAAGGCTGATCGCCGAGTCGAAGCGCGCACGCCGGCGAGAAGATGTCGCCCGAATCCGCGCGCGCGATCGAGCTCCTGAAGCTCAGCCTGTCCAGCGCCGGCGCCGGATAGATCGCGGCGAAGCGCACCGAGATCGCCGCAGGCTCGAGACGCGGATGACCTCGATGTACGGCGCCGGCAAGTGGTGCCCGAAGGAGTCCCGGACAGCTGCCAGAACATCGACGACATCTCGAAGACGCTCGCGACCAGCCGCGACTACGACGTCGAGCTCGAGGCCTGGAAGGGCTGGCACACGATCTCCCGCCGATGCGCAAGGATTACCAGCGCTTCGTCGAGCTCGCGAACGAGGGCGCGAGGAGCCTTGGCTTCAAGGACCTCGGCGAGTCTGGCGCGCGGGATACGACATGTCGCCCGGCCGACTTCGAGAAGGAGACGGACCGGCTGTGGGCGCAGGTGAAGCCGCTCTACGACGGCCTGCACTGCTATGCCGCGCGGCAGGCTGCAGGAGAAATACGGCAAGGACGCGCGTGCCCGACGGCAAGCCGATCCCGGCGCACCTGTTCGGGAATATCTGGGCGCAGCAATGGAACAACATCTACGACATGCTCGAGCCCTATCCCGGCGTGTCGGACCTCGACGTCACGGCGGAGCTCGAGAAGCAGAAGTACGACGCCGTGCGCATGACGAAGTCGGCCGAGTCGTTCTACACGTCGCTCGGCTTCCCGCCGCTGCCGCAGACGTTCTGGGAGCGCTCGATGCTGACGCGGCCGCGCGACCGCGACGTCGTCTGCCACGCGAGCGCGCAGCAGCATCGATGCCGCGACGACGACGTGCGCATCAAGACCTGCACGCTGCCGACCGAGGAGGAGCTGCGAACGCTCTACCACGAGCTCGGCCACATCTATCTATGACCTCTCGTACATGCAAGCAGCCGTACCTGTTCCAGGACGGCGCGCACGACGGCTTCCACGAGGCGATCGGCGACACGATCAACCTGTCGATGACAGCCGGGCTACCTCGAGAAGGTGGGCCTCCTGCCCGCAGGCGCGAAGTCGAGCCACGAGGCGCTGATCAACCGCCAGATGAAAGTCGCGACTCGAGAAGATCGCCTTCCTGCCGTTCGGCAAGCTCGTCGACCAGTGGCGCTGGGGCGTGTTCTCCGGGCGCCATACCGCCGGACAAGTACAACCAGGCCTGGTGGGACCTGCGCGCGCAAGTACCAGGGCGTGGACGCCGCCGGTGCCGAGCAGCGAGGCGGACTTCGACCCGGGCGCGAAGTACCACGTGCCGGGCAATACGCCGTACACGCGTTATTTCCTGTCCTTCGTCATGCAGTTCCAGTTCCAGCAGGGCGCTGTGCCAGAAGGCCGGCTTCAAGGGGCCGCTGCACGAGTGCTCGATTTACGGCAACAAGGACGCCGGCCGCGCGTTCCAGGAGATGCTCGAGCTCGGTCGCAGCAAGCCCTGGCAGGATGCGCTGGCGAAGCTGACCGGCACGCGGCAGATGGATGCGTCCGCAATCGTCGAATATTTCCAGCCGCTGATGCAGTGGCTGGCGGAACAGAATCGCGGCCGCGAGTGCGGCTGGACATAACCAGAACGAACCGAATGGGGATCGCTCATGAACGCGCAAGACCCGGCGCAATTGACCGTACGCGCCATCGTCCTTTCGCTGATCCTCGCCGTGCTGCTCGCGGCGGCGAACGCCTACCTCGGCCTCTTCGCCGGCCTCACCGTCGCAACTGCGATCCCGGCCGCCGTCGTCTCGATGGGCGTGCTGCGCCTCATGGGCCGCTCGAGCATCCTCGAGAACAACATCGTCGCAACCGGCGCCTCCGCTGCCTCCTCGATCGCGGCGGGCACGATCTTCACGGTCCCTGCGCTCGTGATCATGGGTCACTGGACGCATTTCGAATATTGGTGGGTGCTCGCGATCGCAGGCCTCGGCGGCCTGCTCGGCGTGCTGTTCTCCGTGCCGCTCCGCCGCACGCTGATCCTCGACCAGGGCTGCAATTCCCCGAAGGCGTCGCGACCGCCGAGGTGCTGAAGGTCCGGACAGGACCCGGGCCGCGGCCTCAAGGCGCTCGCCATGGCGGCCGGCTCCGGTGCGATCTTCAAGCTGATGCTGTCGGGCCTGCGACTTTCTCCTGAATCCTTTGCGATAGCGCGTTACTTCGGTGACCGCACGATCGGTTTCTTCGGCATCAACCTCTCGCCCGCCCTGCTCGGCGTCGGCTCTTTATCGATAAAGCAATACGTAACTGAACGAAGTACAGC
>ERZ1370068.7448-contig-6362_pt1 | contig 48268 bp, 59 predicted proteins | sample MGYA00561227_ERZ1370068 | MGnify/ENA primary metagenome ERZ1370068 (study PRJEB38410, sample SAMEA6850437) | metagenome | study: Metagenomic assessment of the ecological functions of the soil: analysis of the soil microbiota associated with the... | reverse complement strand
GGTTACGTATTGCTAGGATCGCGCGTTCATTCTTGCTCGTGGCCGAGATCGTGGATGTTCTCGCGGAGCCGCGCCGCCAGACCGTTGAGCGCGCGGCCGAGCGCGCCGATCTCCGTCGGGGGAATCGGATCGGCGCTCGCACCGTGAAGTCGCCCTCGCTCATCTGGCGCGATCGACTTCAAATCTGGACGACCGGCTTGGTCACGCGCCGCGCCACGAAGAGGCCGATCCCGAAGGCCAGCACGAGCGCGACGAAGCCGCCGGCGAGCATGACGATGGATCTCGCGCGACGACGTGACCGCGGTCAGCGGCAGGGCCACCCGGATGATGCCGACCGCGCGGGGCCGCGTTGTCGACGATGGGCAGCGCCACGTAGAGCAGCGACACGCCGATGGTCGCGCCGGGTCCGGCGGCACGCCCGACCCGGCCGGCCAGCGCGGCGCGCACCTGGGTCGTCCCGCGTATTTCCTCGACCCGGGACAGGTCCTCGACCGGCACCTCGGAATCGCCCAGTACGCGGCCGTCGACGGCGATCACGCTGATGCGCGCGCGGTCGGGCGCGCGCCGCGCGCGCAGGGCGAACGCGCGCACGTCGTCCGGCGGCGCGCTCTGCACGATGAGCGCGAGGGCCTGTCGTGAGCAGGCGGCCGATGCTGGAGTAGAGCCGCGCTTCCAGCGTCTCCACCGCGAACACCCCGAGGGCGCGGGTAAACAGATCCCGCGGCGACGGTCGTGAGGGCGACAGCTGACGAGTGTCAGCGTGAGCTTCCGGGCGATGCTCCGCCGGAGAAGCAATCCAGGCGCGGATCATGCCGGTCGACTTCGAACCGGTAGCCGACCGACTGATGGTTGCGATCCGGCTGCCGGCGTCGCCCAGCAGCGCCCGCAGCCGCCGCACGCGCATCGTCGACGGTGCGCGACTCGATCGCCGTCCGCGCGCGCGTAAGTCTTCCCACACGTGGTTCAGCAGGTGCTCGCGCGCGACAGCACCCGGCCCGGCGCGCGCGGCCAGCAGCGCGCTGCAGGCAGGTCGAACTCCCTCGGCGTGAGCTCGGCAGCGCCCGGCCGCCGAGCTGGCGCCGCGATGGCGCGCCGGGTCGAGCGTGACGCCGACCGACCGCTCAGCGCGCGCTCGGTCGACGCTCGGGCCGCGAACGGCCTGCAGGACCGCCCGCACCCGCGCCACCAGCTCCTAGGGCGAGAAGGGCTTGGCCACGTAGTCGTCGGCGCCGACCTCGAGCCCGACCACCCGGATCGACCTCGTCGGACTTCGCGGTCAGCATGATGATGGGCACGCCTGCGGCGGTGCTCGCGTCGCCCGGAAGGCGCCGTGGCACACCTCGAGCCCGTCCAGCCCGGGCAGCATGAGAATCGCGCACGACCAGATCCCGGCACGTTGGCCTTCGCTTCGCGCAGCGCATCTCAGCCCGTTCGCCGCCGTCCGGCAGCGGAAGCCGTCGCGCTCGAGGTGCAGGACCACGAGCCGGCGGGATGTCGGGCTCGTCCTCGCCGACCACGAGACCTCGCGGGCCATCGCCTACCGGCGACAGGCCCTGAAGCTGGCGTGTAGTCGCCCTGCGCCGTCGAGCTGGTGTCGTCGGAGATCGGTCAGCACGGCGATGCCAGATGCCGGCTTGGGCGTCTCCGGCACGTCGAAGTACTTCTTGCAGGTCGTCCCGAGCGTTCACGCGCTCCCTCGACCCACTCGCCCTTCTTGGCCGAGGGAGCCCGAGCGCAGCACGCGCACCTCCGTCAGCCCCGCGTTGGATCTCAGAGTGCGCCGACCGGCACCCGCTCGCTCCAGATGCTTTCGACCGCCTTGGGCCCGGCCAGGCGCGAATACGGCACGAGGCAGGTACACCGCCAGCGCGCCGTCGTTGCTCTTCGACTCCGCGCTCGTCGCCAGCCCCTTCGGGAACTCGAGCGGCCGCCACGACCAGGCGAGCACGGATACGCCTCGAGGTCCCACTCGTGCTCGCTTGGCGGCCTGAACGCCGAGCCCGCGAACGACCGCGGCGCGGAGGAAGCGCAGGCCCGGCTCTTCCATCACGCGGTAGGCGTCCCTTGCCGCTGTCCTTGCGCGGCTTCCGGTCGGCCGGAACTTCCCTCTCGCTTCGACCTTCGCCTTCGAGAAATCCTCGATCGCTGCCCTTGCAGTCGGGCTGGGCGGCGGCGTTCGTGAGCAGCGCGAAGAACGTGAGCGAGGCCGCGATCAGCGGAGGGGAGCCGCGAGTGCAGTGGGCCCCGCCGCCCGCGTCCTCAAACGACCCGGGGGTCGCGGCGCCATGCCTGAAGGCTGCGAAGCACCACGCCGACCTCGAAGGATCGCCGGCGCTGGTTAACGCCGGTGGTGCTCGAGGATCTTGTGAGCGATCTGGTACGCCTCCCAGAACTCGTGGGCCGCGCGCCAGTAGCGGCCGGCGCAGAACGCCGCCTTTGCCGTTGTTGAACTCCTTCAGGGCGCTCTCACGCATACTTTCTTGTCGCTGGTCGCCCACCTTCGCGCGCCGGCCGCGAGGCGAGCCGGCCCCTGCTGGGCCGCCGCGTACAGCCGGAGGGCTTCCCGGATCGAGTGACCGTACTTCCAGTGCGTGCGCTTGTCGGCGGCCGCCTTCTTCGAGAGGTCAGCTGATCGTCTCTCGTCACACGACGCGGGTTGCCGGTCAGCGCAAAGCTCGGGCGGTCACACTCTTGGCCGCGTCCATCCTCACGCGGCAAAGTTGCCGGTGCCCGAGCAGGCGCCCGGCCCAGCCGCGTTGAACTTGCAGCTCCGTGCCCGGCGCCGCCGTGACGGCCACGTCGGTGCCGGCGTTGTACTTCCCGGTCGAGCGACGACGTGCAGTGGCCCCGACCGTCCCGGTCCCGGTTCCCGCTTCGTCGCCAGCGTCAGCGAGAACTCCTGCCTGCGCCACCGCGAAGCCCGCGGTCACGCTCCGGTCCGCCGTTCATCGTCACGCTGCAGGCACCGGTGCCCGTGCAGGCCCCCGACCAGCCCGCCGTGAATCCCGATAGCCCGCACTGGCCGCCGCCGTCACGCTCCACCTGGGTGCCGGAAGCTGCACGAGCTACCGGTGGCGCGCGCGATCTGTGCCGGCCCCGCTCGCGGCTCAACCCCCTGTCGTCAGCGTGTGTACTGCACCGAGCGCAAAGTTCGCGGTCACGCTCCTGTCATGAGGTCATCTGTCACGCTGCAGGGGCCGGTGCCCGTGGCAGGCCCCCGACCAGCCCGTGAACTGGATAGGCCCGTGTTGGCCGTCGCCGCCACGGTCACCTGCGTGCCGTAGTTGTACTTGTTGCGCCGGGCGCGGGCGTGACCGTTCCGGCCCCGCTCGGGCTCGTCCCCGTCGTCAGCGTACTGCACCAGCGCGAAGCTCGCGGTCACGCTCTTTGTCGGACGTCATCGTCACGCTGCGGCACCCAGGCCCGTGCAGGCCCCCTGACCAGCCCGCAGAACTGGATAGCCCGTGTCTGGCCGTCGCCGCTCACGCTCACCTGCGTGCCGTGGTCGTAGCTTTGCTGCCGGGCGCGGGCGCGACCGTCCCGGCCCACGCTCGGGCTCGCCCCCGTCGTCAAAGCGCGTACTGCACCAGCGCGAAGTTCGCGGTCGCGCTCCGGTCGCCCGTCATCGTCACGCTGCAAGGACCGGTGCCCGTGCAGTCCCCCGTCCAGCCCGTGAACTGATAGCCCGTGTTGGCCGTCGCCGTCACGCTCACCTGCGTGCCGTGGTCAGACTTGCTACCGGTCGCGGGCGTGACCGTCCCCGGCCCCGCTCGGGCTCGTCCCCGTCGCGTCAGCGTGTACTCCGCACCAGGGCGAAGTTCGCGATCACGGTCTTGTCGGAGGTCATCGTCACGCTGCAAGAGCCGGTGCCCGTGCAGGCCCCCGACCAGCCCGTGAACTGATAGCCCGTGTTCGCCGTCGCCGTCACGCTGACCGTGGTGCCGGCGTCATACTTACCACCGGTCGCGGGCGTGATCGTCCCGGCCCCGCTCGAGCTCGTGCCCGTCGTCAGCGTACTGAGGCGCCGGCGGCGGTCCCGACGAACGCCCCGGAAGGCGAGCGGAGAGGCGCCGACCGCGACCGACGGCGCGATCACGGTGTTCGTTGCCGTGTCGATCATCGACATCATGCCGACGTTGATCTCCCGACGAAGAGCCGCGAGCCGGACGCATCGAGGCGCAACGCCGTACGGAGTGCCCGCGACCGGTCACCCGTCCACCACGGGTGTTGGTCGCGGTATCGATCACGTCCACGGCGTTCTCCAGCGAGACCCGCCACGTACACGCGGTCCCCGCCGGGTTCACCGCGATGCCGGCCGGCGAGCTGCCCGAGTTGTTGTCGAGGGTTCCGACCGGCACCGAGGCCACGATCACGGGACCGCTCGGGTCGATGACCGCGACCTCGAGGTCGTACTCCTGGTTCAGGCTGGATCTTGCCGTAGGGCATGTAGACGCGCGTGCCTGCGGTGTTCGCCGGCGATGCCGGAACATCGAGAAGCTCAGTGGAAGCGCCGTGATCACCCCGGTGTTGACGTTGATCGCGAGGACGCTGCCGCTGCCGAAGTCCGCGATGAACACGCTGGACCCAACCACCACGATGCCGCCGAACGCCCCGGTCGTCTGGGCGAGCGGCGCCAGCAGGGTGTTGGTGGTGGCGTCGATCACCGCAGATCGTTCCGTCCGCGTTGGCGACGTAGACCCGCGTGCCGGTCGAATTGACCGCGATGCCTCTGGGGCATGCAGCCCGACGACGGCGCAGACCGTGATGGGCGAACCGGAAACCTGCTGGTTCGTCGCCGTGTCGATGATCGAGACGGACCCGCCCCGAAATTTGCGGCTATGCACAGACGCGCGTGCCGGCCGGGTTGACGGCGACGCCGTACGGCATCGCGCCGCCCGGGAGCGGGATCGTCGCCGCGACACTCCCGTTCGCGCCGTCCACGACCGTCACCCGGTCCTGGCCGAAGCTTTCGACACGTACGCGAACGGCGCGGCCATCGCGAGAGACGCGCGCTCAGGAGGCACCGCGATCAGGACCGACAAGGATTCCGGAAACACGTATTGTTCCGGAAAATCGCTTGGGGAGCGGGCGTTTAGTCTTCATGCGCCACGTATAGTGCAGAGGCAATGCCAAGAGAGGATCGACGTAGGTTCAACGAATTGACGTCGACGCATTTCCGAGAAGATGGACAGGATAGTGTGACGGAACGGCAGTCGGTTGGCGAATTTCGTCAGTCGGCGCGCGGCCGGAAATTCGCCAGGTGGCCGATTCGTGCTACGTCGAAATCGTCCAGCGGTGCGACGCGGCCAGCGGCCGCGGCGCCACCAGTGATGCACGAGGTTGTCCGACGACCTCGCCCAGCTGGCCGATCGTCCGGCACTCGCGGACGAAGTCGCACGAGGCGCGTAGAGCGGCATCACGCGTGTCGCCGATGCCCCAGCCCCACTGGCCCTCGGGATTCAGCCAGATGATCCCCTTCACGCGCTCGCGGATGAGCCGCAGCGCCCACGCCTGCGGGTCGTTGTAGTTGTTGCGCGCGTCGCCCAGCATGAGGATCGTGGTCTTCCGGTCGAGCGACTCGAGCTCGGTCTTCGCGAACGCGGCTGAACGCGAAGCCGAAGTCCGAGCGGCAGTGGTAGTCCACCGGCGCGCCCTTCGAGCGCCCACTCGATCGCGCGCTCGACCGGATAGCGTGCTGAACGCCTGGGTGACCTCGGCGATCTCCGACACGAAGACGTAGGAGCGGACGCGGCTGAAGCACTCCTGGAGGCTCCAGACGAGCTGGAGCATGAAGCGCGAGGCGTTGCGGACCGAATCCGACACGTCGCAGATGGTGATGAGCTTCGGCTTCTCGCGGTGGCGCCGCTTGAGGAAGATCTCCATCGGCATCCCGCCGTACTGGAGGCTCTTCCGGGTCGTGCGCCGCGTGTCGAGGCGCCCGCGTGCTCCTGCCGCTGGCGCAGCGCCAGCGCGTCCTTGATCTTGCGGGCCAGGCGCGCGACGACGCTCTTCATCTGGGCGATCTCGTCGGGCGTCAGCGCGAAGAGCGGCTTCTCGGCGAGGACCTCACGCGGTGAGCTTCTCCCTGCCGGTACGCCCGGCGCTCCAGCTCGCGCTCGACGTGCTGGCGGATCATCCGGCTTGAACGCCTCGAGCCGCAGCTCGAGGTAGTTGCGGATCCGGGCCAGCTGGCCCGGGTCCAGACCGCTGCTCCTCGAGCGCCTTCATGATCGCGCTCGAGGTCGCCCTCGATGGCGGACCAGTCGAAGTTGTCCGAGATCCGGCGCGAGAAGTAACCCACCTGCAGGAAGTACATGAGCCGCTCGAGGCCCGCGTTCTGGCCGCCGGAGCGGATGGCCATCTCCATCTCGCTGCCCTGCGCCGCGCATGAGCAGCTCGGTCAGCTCGGTCGAGCTCCATCGTCCTCGTTGGCCAGGAGATCGTCGAGCATGTCCTGCACGCGCGGGTCCTCGGGACCGAGCGCCTTCTTCAGCCCTCGCCGAGCGCCTCGAGGTCGAGGAAGTAGAGGTTGAAGAGGCGATCGAAGGTCGGCGGATCGCGGAACTCCTTGATGAGCGTCGCCGCGAGGGTCGCCTTGAACGTCTCACGGTCGGAGAGGCCGACGGTCGGCGCTGGCGGCGAGCGCGTCGAGCGCTTCCGGAGGGCGAGATGCGGATCTCGGCCCGGCGCAAGTCGCCGATGAACTCGAAGGATCTCGCTCGTCCAGGGGCTACTCCGCCAGGACCTTGTCCAGCGAGCCTCTCACGCGCTCGAGATCCTTCTCGTGCTTGACGAGCAGGGTCAGCGTGGACTCGACGAGCGCCGCGTCGAGCTCCGCGGCGTTGAGGATCACCAGCGAGCGCGCCCAGTCGAGCGACTCTGAGACCGACGGGAGCTTGCAGGAGGTCCAGCGCGCGAATCTTCTGCACGGCGGCGACGACGGCCCGCGCGAGCTCCGCCGGAATCTCCGGCACCTTCAGCCGGATGATCTGCAGCTCGTCCGCCGGCGTCGGGAAGTCGATGAACAGGTGCAGGCACCGGCGCTTGAGTCCGTCGGAGAGCTCCGCGGGCGTTGTTCGACGTCAGCACGACGAGCGGGATGTGCCGGGCTCGCACCGTTCCCGAGCTCGGGGACCGACACCTGGAAATCCGAGAGCACCTCGAGCAGGAACGCCTCGAACTCCGGCTCGGCCTTGTCGATCTCGTCGACCAGCAGCACGACCGGCTCTCGGCCAGGATCGCCGAGAGGAGCGGCCGCGGCGAGAGGAAGCGGAACGAGAAGAACGCGTCCTCCTGGCCCGGCGATCTGCGCCACCGCGTCGGGCAGCGAGGGCGCGTCGGCGATCAGCTCGCCGATGCGCTCGCGGAGAAGCTGCGGTGTAGAGGAGCTGCTTGGCGTACTTCCACTCGTAGAGAGCCTTGCCCTCGTCGAGCCCCTCGTAGCACTGCAGCCGGATGAGCGGACGCGCGGTGACCTCGGACAGCGTCTTGGCCAGCTCGGTCTTGCCGACGCCGGCCGGCCCCTCGATGAGCACCGGACGGCCCATGCGCGCGGCCAGGAACACGACAGTGGATACGCGGCGGCTCGCGATGTACCGCGCGTCCCGGAACCGCTGCTGGACCTCTTCGACGGACTCGAACATGATGGCTCCCTTTGCTCGAACTTTAATGTTCCGCCATTGTATCAGGCAGATCCCGCGCCGGCGACGACCGGCGCGCCGGTGGGTACTAATGCCACATGGCCGACGCCGACCGCTACCACCGACTCCAGCTCTGGCTCGGGCTCCTCGGCTTCGGCATCTCCTCGCCTATCTTGTGACCTTGCTCCTGACGGGCGCGGGCATGCCGTCGCGCTCGGGACGGCGCGGATCGACGCCGGCGGCGTGGGCGCAGGTCGCGCTGGTCGCGCTCGCGCTCGGCCTCGCGCACGGCGCGCTCGGCCTGCCGGTGACGCTCGCGCGGGGATACTGGCTCCCGCGGCGCTTCGGGCTTCTCCACCAGCCGCTCCGCGCGTGGCTCGCCGATCGCCTGAAGGCCTTGCTGATCGGCGGGGCCTCTGAGCCTCGCGGCGGTGGAGATCGCCTACGGCTGATCGCGCTGACGCCGTACTGGTGGCTGGTGGCGGCGGGCGTGCTTCTTCGTGGTCCAGATCGCGCTCACAGCCGTGGTTCCGATCTGGATCGTCCCGATCTTCTATCGACTGTCGCCGCTGGCTCGACGCGGTGCTCCGCGAGAGGCTGCTCGCGCTCGCGCGCCGGGCGCATCGTCGACGCGGTCGGCGTCTTCGTCGCCGACCAGTCGCGGAAGAGCCGCACGGCCAACGCCGCGGTGGTCGGCATCGGGCGCACGCGGCGAATCATCGTCTTCGACACGCTCCTGAGCAGCTTCACCCGGAGGAGATCGAGTCGGTGCTGGCCCACGAGCTCGGCCATCACGTCCACGGCGACATCCGGCGCGGCCTCCTCGTCCAGGGCGCGCTGCTACCTCGTCACCGCCCGACTGGCCGCGCTCGGGCTCGACGCCGGCGTGCTGCTCTCTCGGTCTCGCCGGGCCCGCCGATCCAGGCCGGTCTTCCGTGGCTGGCGCTGGTGCTGCTGGCGCTCGGGCTGATCCAGCTTCCGCTGGCAACGGGTTCTCGCGCCGGATCGAGCGCCAGGCCGATGATTTCGCGCTGGCCACGACCGGCAACGCCCCGGCGTTCATCGGAGCCATGGAGCGCCTAGCGCAGCTGAACCTGGCCGAACGCCGTCCCAATCGCCTGAAGGAGATCGTCTTCTATTCCCATCCGGCGCTGGATCGGCGGATCGAGCGGGCGAGAACCGGCTCAACGTGACCGGGGCCGCGACGGACGCTACCGGGACGTCGACCGCTCGGCGATGTACGCGGCGAGCGCCGCGTCCCAGGGACGGAGGTCGTCCTCGCCGAGCGCGGCGAGGCGCGCGTGCCCCAGCACGGAGTACGCCGGCCGCCGGGCTCTGGCGCCGAACTCCGCGGCGGTCACCGGCGTGATGTCGGCCGTGACTCCGCGAGCTCGAGCGCGCGACGGGCAAAGTCGTACCCAGCTCGTCTGGCCGCCGCTCGTCAGGTGATAGAGGGAATGGGTCGCCCTCGGGAGCACGGCCCACACCTGCGCGCGAGGTCGAGCGTGAGCTCGGACCCAGCACCTGATCGGCCACGACCCGGAGGGGCTTTCCTCTCGCGCCAGCCGCAGCATCGTCTCGACGAAGTTCCCCTTGCCCGAGCTGCCCGCGATCCCGAAGAGCCCGGACACGCGGAAGATGACCGTTCGCTCGCAGCGCTCGAGCGCCAGCCGCTCCCGGCGAGCTTCGACTCGCCGTAGGCGCCCAGGGAGCGGGCGCGTCGGTTTCCACGTACGGGGTCCGCTTGTGGCCGTCGAAGACGTAGTCCGTCGAGAAGTGGACGAAGACCGCGCCGAGCGAATGACACGCCGCCGCGAGCGAGCCGACTGCCTCGGCGTTCAGCGCGAACGCCCGCGGCCGCTCCTCTTCCGCCCGGTCGACGAAGTTGTAGGCCGTCGCGTTGATCACCATGGCCGGGCGCAGGGTCCGCGAGCGTCGACCGCACCCGCGCGGCGTCGAGGACGTCGAGATCGCGCGACCCGAGCGGGATCAGCTCGCCCGGACGGTCGAAGGTGCGGACGAGATCGACCCGAGCTGCCCGGTCGCCCCGATGACGACGACGCGCCCGCCGGCCGCTCCGCCGGCGCCGGGAAATGCCGCCACCGGGCGTCCTACGATCCGCTCGAGACCGCGAGCGCGACCAGGTGGTCGAGGTGGCGTATGTCGAAGCGGCTTGGGGATGTACGCGAACACGCCGCCGCTCAGCGCCTCGGCCGCGGCCCTGGTGTCCGCGTTGGCGGTGATCATGATGACCGGCACCTTCACGCCGAGACCGCGCACCTGCTTGAGGAGCTCGAGGCCGCCCATGCGCGGCATGTGCATGTCCAGCAGGATCAGATCGAACTTGCCCTGCAGCAGGACGATCAGTGCCTCCGCGCCGTCCTTCGCCGACTCGGTCTCGTACGAGTGCGTGTGGCGGAACTGGCGGAAGAAATCCTTCAGGACTTCGATCACCGGGGCCTCGTCGTCGACGATCAGGACTCGCTTGGTCACTCAGGCAGTATATGACGGACTCGACCAAGGTACCTACCACGGGCCGCGCGAGCGTCGACGAACCTTACGATCCGCCCGGCGTCGAGTGCGCCGTGCGCCAGAACTGCAGGAGCGGCAAGCGCTTTGTCGATGGCACGGAAGATGTAGCCAGGAAGTGGACGATGACCGCGATACAGGAACGCCGTCGTCATCCGCGAATCGCCGTCTCGTGGCCCGTTCGGGTGTGGATCGACGACGAGGCTCTCCAGGGACGCGCCGAAGACGCAAGCCGCCACGGGCTCTGATCACGGTGCCCACGACGACCTCGCTGAAGCTCGGAAAGGTCTGCTGGATCGACGTGCTCGAGCGAGGAGCTCGGCTCGTTCACCGTCGCCGGCGAGGTGCGGTACGTCTCCGGTCGTCGCGTCGGGCTCGAAACCACCCGCCCGGTCCCTGATCACCCGCCTCGAGAAGGAGTGACCGGGGCGCCCTGGCGCTTTCCGGAACTGTGTAAATTTCCTCGACAGCCGCGGTGATATAGTTGTGCGCGATCGGCCTTCGGTCTCGGAACCCCGCATTTCCAGGAGACCAACAGTGACAGCCTTTGAAGACACGATCGCGAGCGCCAAGCAGAAGGTCGCCGGCGCGGTGGACGGGCTGGCGGACGACCTGGAAGCGCTCTCCCACCGGATCCACGACAATCCGGAGCTGTGCTTCAAGGAAGAGAAGGCTCACGCCTGGCTCGCCGAGTTTCTCGAGAAGCACGGCGCCCAGGTCGAGCGCTCCATCGGCGGTCTCCCGACGGCGTTCCGGGCGACGATCAACGGAGCCGGCGCCGGGCCCACCATCGCCATCCTGGCCGAATACGACGCCGCTTCCTTCCATCGGTCACGCGTGCGGCCACAACGTCATCGCGACGGCCGGCACGGGCGCCGGGGCGGCGCTCGCAGTGGCCCTCGGCCGGATCCCGTTCGCGGGCCGCATCCAGGTGATCGGCACCCCGGCGGAGGAAGGCGGCGCGGGCAAGGTGCGCCTGCATGGAGGCCGGCGTCTTTCGCGGACGTCGACGCCGGCGATGATGATCCACGGCCGGTGCGGGACCCAGGTGTGGCGACCGACGCTGGGCATCATCAAGGCGAAGGCCGAGTTCCACGGCAAGGCGACCCACGCCTCCTCGTGGCCGTGGCGCGGCGTGAACGCGCTGAACGCCGGTCATCCAGCTCTTCGTCGCGCTCGACCAGATGCGCCAGCAGCTCCGACCCGACGCGCGCGCGTCCACGGCATCATCGTCAAGGGCGGCGACCAGCCCAACATCATCCCCGAGTACACGCGCGCCGACTTCTATCTGCGCGCCCTCACGAAGGACTACTGCCAGGAGCTGCTCCGGCGGTTCACGGCCTGCGCCGACGGCGCCGCGGCCGCGACCGGCTGCCGCGTCGAGGTAACGGCCGAGCCGACGATCCATCGATCCGATGAAGCCGAACTCCGACCATGGCCGAGCTCTTCGAGCGGAATCTCGGGGTGATCGGGTTCCCGGTGGACCCGGACGACGGCGAGGCGGGCTACGGCTCGACCGATTGCGGCAACGTCAGCCAGGCGCTCCCTGACGATCCACCCGTACATCCGCATTTCCCGGACGGCGTGCCCGACACTCCCGCGAGTTCGCGGAGTGGGCGCGCTCGCCGATGGCCCGTAGTCGGAATGGTCGCGGGAGCGAAGGCCCTGGCGCTCACCGCGCTGGACCTTCTCGCGTCCCCCGACAAGCTCGCGGCAGCCAAGGCGAGACTTCGCGCGATGAGACTGCTCGTGATAGCGATCGCGGTCGTGCTGCTCGGTAGCGTCGCCGCGGTGACGTACGGTGGCGAGGTCAGCCTCACCATCGTCAACGTCGTGACGCCCCAGGACGTGAAGATCTGGGAGCCCACCGTCGATCACGGCGAAGAAGGGCGATCAGGGTCCTCGCTCCGGCTCGTCAACAAGCACACGGACGAGCACGGCTACGAGATCCCCGCGTTCGGCGTGAAGGGAGGTCGTGGCGGGCGACAAGACGGCCTCGGTCAGCTTCGTCGCGGACAAGGCCGGCATCTTCCCGATCAAGTGCCAGCTGCACCCCGCTCACGTGGTCGGCCAGCTGGTCGTCCTCGAGTAGCTCCGGTTGACGGCGCGTCCCGGGGCGATCGGCCTGCTCGCCTCGGCTCTCGGGCTGGGGCTGCGCGCTGCGGCGCCCGGGACAGCCCGATACTCTCCGCGGGCGCGCGCGTATTTCGTGACAACTGCGCCGTCTGCCACGGCGCCACCGGCGACGGCCAGGGCATGGCCGCGCATCACTTCAAGAGCCTCGCCGCGGGATCTCACCAAGGGTCGATTCAGGTTCCGCTCGACGGCGTCCGGGCAGATTCCGATCGGACGCGGACCTCGTCCGGACGATCGTTCGGGGCATTCCGTCGACCGGAATGGTCCCGCAGGATCACCTGAGCGACGACGAGGTCCGGGCGGTGATCGCGTTCGTGAAGAGCTCTGTCGCCGCGCTTTGGCCGACGGCAAGGCGCCCAGGGTGCTGGCGCATCCCGGCGGCGCCGCCGGCGACGCCCGAGGCGGTCGCGCGGGGGCACGCGCGTACGTGAAGGGCGAGTGCGCCGAGTGCCACGGCAAGGACGCTCGCGGCGACGGGCCCTCCGCCAAGGATCTGTCCGTTCGACCGTCCGATCTGACGCGACGGCCGCTCAAGAGCGGCGCCCACCGCCGGCGACATCGTCCGCACGCTCCTGACCGGGCCTCGATGGCACGCCCATGCCCTCCTACTATCAGGTGTCCTGGAGGACGACGAGCTGTGGGACCTCGCCTACTGGCTCGACTCCGCGCGCCGGGCCGCCCGAGACGACCGACGACGAGCGCGCCGGCTGGCACGTCGAGCGGATGCATCAGCGGCGCGCCTGCTAGCGACGGGCGTACGTCAGCGAATGGTGCGTCAGGAGCCTGCCGCTACCACTGACGCTCTCGGCGACGCCGTACACGAGCCGCCGACCGAGCTTCACGACGCGCGCCGTGCAGCGGAAGGGCTCGTGGCGGGCGGCGCCCAGGAACGCGCTCGTCATGGCCGCGGTCACCGACCCGTCGCCCGATCCCGAGTCGGGTCATGATCGCCAGCCACATCGCCACGTCCGGCGGCCGCCATGAACACCTGACCGCCCACGATGCCGCCCGGGCGCTCGAAGAGCGGCTGAAACGGCACGTCCAGCGTGCACTGGCCCGGAGCGATCGCGTGCAGGCGGAAGCCGTAGGCGCGCGTGAACGGCACCTCCGTCGAGCAAGCGCCGGAGCTCGGCTTCGGTGGCGGCGAGATCCATCGGCGCGTCGTCACGAGCAGGGCCGCCAGCACCCGCCTGGCCTGCTTCAGGTGATCGATCACGTGCAGCCGCCAGGTGATCGAATAGGCCTTCCAGTCGAGCTCCTCGATCCAGTGCAACCGGCACGACCTTCCCGCGCTCGTCGGCGACGTTGACGGACCATCACGATCGGAGCGCGCGCCGTCGGTGGCGAAGTCCGACGGCACCGCGCCGGAGCGTGCGGAGGATCTCGCCGTGCACGCGCGCGAGGCTCGCCGCGGAGCCACGCCCAGGGCCGGACGAGCGGAGCCTTCGACGTGCAGCCCCGCCGGAATCGGCCTCGCCCGGCGGGCGTCGCCCCGGCGAGCAGGCACCACAGCTCGTCCAGGCCGGGCCGGTGGGTCTCGACGAGGTGATCGACGATCTCGTGAATCGTCCACTCCCCGGCGATGGCGGTCCGCGCGGCCGCCGCGGGCGGAACCGTGTCCAGGAAGGCCTCCGAGCGACCTCGAACGCCTCGCGCGATCCGCTCGCGCAGCGCGGCGGCCGGCGCCAGCGTGCCTCTCGCGGCGAAATACTCGCGGGCCTTCGCCTTGGCCGCTTCGATCGTGTCGGGGCTCATGCGATCTCCTTCGCCAGGTAGCGCGTCACGGCCTCGCCGCAGAATCGCGATGCCTCGGCGACGCCGAACGCGGAGGGATCGAACGTCAGCTGGAGCGAGATGCCGTCGACCAGCGCCGAGGAGATCACCGCGGCCGCCCGCAGCACGTCGGTGCGGCGGAAGATCCCGGCCCGCACCCCTGCGCCACCACGGCGCCGATCATTCGCCGCATTCGGTCGTAGAGGGCCGCGTTGATCTCGCGAAGCCGGCGGTCGTGCATCATCTCGCCCCAGAACTCGACGAACACGATCCAGAAGGCGCGCTCCTCGACGGCGAGCTTGCAGGCACGCCTCGACCAGCGCCCGCAGCCGGGCCTGCGCGTCCCGCGGCCCGCGCGCCTGGGCGGCGGCGACCCGGCGATCGAGATCGGCCGTGACCGACTCGAGCGCGGCGACGAGGATCGCCCGCTTGTCGGCGAAGTAGTAGTGGAGAATGCCCTGGCTCAGGCCGGTCTCGCGCGCGACCTTCTTCATGGTGAGCGCCGGAGTAGCCGTCGCGGGCGAGACACATCGGATGGTGGCGCGCACGATCTCGGCGCGCCGAAGCGGCGCCACGCCGCGTCGGGGGCTCACGCGATGCACCGTCCTTCATTCGATTGGACGACCAATTATCTTCGAGCGCGGGACCCGTCGCGTCAACCCGAGCGCGTCTTCGCGCGAGCTAGCGGCACCGCTCGCGCCGGGGAGCTGGACGAACGGCACCGCGTTGCCGCCGAACGTGTACTGCGGCAGCTTGCGTCCCAGCGGGCGAGGTACTCTGCGCTGCGATCGAGCACGACCGGCGTCAGCGATGCACGGCGACCCGGGGCGATTACGGCGAGCGCGGGCCTCATGATCGCGTCAGCCCGTCCGCGGAGCCGGCGCCTGCGGCAGCCCTTGCCCGATGGCCGCCGGCGGCGACCCGGATCTGGCCACGGAAGCTGGGCCGGATCGCTCGTAGCGCTACTGCCCGAGCCCGCGTCGACCACCGCACGAAGCCGCGACGCAGATCGAGCGTCGGCGCCGGATCGCGGCGAGCCTCCATCGTCAGGACCTGGAGCGGCGCGCTGGCGCTCGGCGGCGCCTTTGGCTCGCCGCCGCTGAGCCGACCGCCGAGTGATCGGCGAAGGTCATCGCGTCGGCGATGGCCGGATGGCGCTCACCGATGAGCCGATGCATCGCCTGGCAGATGCGGCGATAGGCGGGATGTCCCTGCGGCGCCGTCCGCAGCTCGATGACGATGCATCGCCTCGCGGGCGTTCATCTCCATGACGAAGCGCACGCGATACGCCATCGCCACCGCGTACGGACGCGACTTCGGGCAGCCCCAGGCCGCCTCGATCGCGTCGTGAAGCTCGCGCCGACTCGTCCATCACGCGGCGCCAGTCGCCGCCGCCGCCCGCCTCGGCGATCGCGTCGGGCCGGACGTGGCCATGCCGCGGCGCGAGCCGCCGCCGCCACTCGAGCGTGAGCAGCCGGTGGCGCTGCAGATCGCGAAACGCGCCGTAGTCGCCGAGCACGTCGAACCGATACGACGCCCGCTCGAATGCCGCCCGGCCGGTGGCGCCGAGTTGAGCCGCTTGCCGACGTAGGCCGCCAGCACCGCGGCGCGCTCGTCTCAGGGTCATCCGGCTCGCCGCCTCCAGCAGCTCGGCGTCCCACGGCTCGAGACCGCGTGCAAGCGCCGCGGCCACGAGCCTTCAGCTCGCCGTCGGGATCGAAGTCGGTGAGCGCGACCTCCTGGGCCTCCGGACGCCGTCGGCGGCGACTGGCGGCACTCTGGCGGCTCCACCAGCCGGCGCGCGATCTCGCGCGTCTCCCGGCGCGTCTCCTCGAGGTAGGCGCTCAGGCGCCTCCGCGCTCCGCGACGTCGACTCGCTTGAGGAAGGCCGGAATCACCTTCCGCAGCTCCGATCAGCATCAGGTCGGCGCAGTCCTCACCTCGGCGCAGCGGATGGGCCCGCATCCGGAGCAGGGAGCTGCTCGTAAGCCCTGGCCGGTGCCATAGATGCCCACGTTCGACGCTCGTGGCCGCGGGCAGGAGGCCGCGCAGCGTATCGAGGCCTTGGCGCGGATCGTCATCCGTAGACGCTCTCGGACTCGGCCGGATCACGCGGGAACTTGCGCTCGAAGAACGGCGCAAGCTGCGGGAGCCAGGCGCGATACACGTCGAAGCTCCGGTCGAGCGTCGCGCGCCGTAGCGCGTCGCGCACGCAGCGCTCCGGCGAGCTCGGCCGGACGTGGTAGCGATACGCTCCCTGAGGACGATCGTCGTAGGGAGATGTAGCGCGTCGAATTGCTCGAGATAGGACATGAGACGGCCCCACTCGAGCACCTTGGTCAGGAGGTTCGAGGGCGCCTCGCAGGCCAGGTGCACCTGCCGAGCTGCCAGCCACCGAGTCGTCGCCGCGCTCGACGAACACGCGCTCGTAGAGCTGCTCGGCCGTCGTCGCGTGGCGGCGTCGGCGTCGGTCGCGCCGCGGCTGGCGGCCGACGCGAGTCCGCCGGCGCCGAGGAACTCGTCGACGAAGAGGCGGCGGAGCGACTTCGGTGAGCGCGAGGAGCTAGCGCGCGGAACAGCGCGCCCTTCACGACCTCAGGCAGGTTGACGAGCGCGAAGACGGGGCCGTCGAGGCTGGTGACGTACGGCGCGAGGGCGGCCCGCTCCTCCGGGGTGAACTCTTCGGCCATCCCACGCCGATGGTATCAGATCGACCGGCGCCCCGCGGAATGCCCGGGGCGCGCCGGTCGCGCGAGCGCGCTACGCGATCGCCACCGAAGTGCCCGGCGACCCGGTCGCGCCCTTGATGGGTACAGGGTTGAACGACCAGGCGAACTCGTACGCCTTGTCCGCCGCCAGCTCTTCCAGGTTGAGGTTCTCGTTGATGAAGATGCCGTTCATCGTGAGCCAGATCGCGTGACAGGCGAACGGGATGTCGGCGTCCTCGCCCGGCACGGCCTCGACCGGCCACTGTGTCGCCGCCGACGACCGAGACCTTCCGCTCGGCGAGCCACCTGCCTGACCGTCGCCTCCCGGCCCGGACGGCCCTTTGTTGAACTCGGCGTTGTCCTTCTTCCACAGCTTCGCGTGGCCGGTTCGGAAGAAGCACCGCGTCGCCCTCGCCGGGCCTCGCGGATCCCCTGCCGCCGCGAGCGTCGCGCGCACGTCGTCTCATCGTGATCACGTAGCCGATCGGCAGCCGCTCAGCCGCCCTTCACCGCCAGCACGTCCAGCAGGATGCCGCGGGTGAAGAACGGCTTACAGGTGCTCGATGCCGAGCTTCTTCAGGCCGTAGGCGCCGCCGACCTCTTCCTGCGGCAGGCCGTTGTAATAGCGGATCTTGCCGTCGCCCGCGACCATTCCAATGTGGCCCAGGCCGTCGAACTGGGATCCGATCTGCCCGATCTCGCCCACGAACAGCTCGTCGTGATAGTAGAGGTGGTGCTTGCCGAACGGCCCGCCCGTCGGCGTGCCGGGCAGCACCACGTGGGCCTCGAGGCGCTCGCCGAAGAGGGGGATGCCCTTTTCCAGCACGAAGCCCAGCTGGTAGACCTTGCCGGTCTTGATGAGCTTCGCCGCCTCGAGCGCCTTCGCCGGGGTCATCCGGTTGTTGCGCGCCGCGCTGATCCTGCGGCCCCCACGGTGAGGGCACCACTGGTTGCCCAGCCCGGGTTCGCGGTCTGCGCGTCGGCCACGACCACGCTTGCCCGCGACGCTTCCGGCCCGCCATACCCGCGGCGACCCCGCGACGAAGCCAGACTTGGCCGAAGGCCCGTCGGAGACACGTCAGCCGGCAGGCCGTCTCGTCGCGTCGCTCGCCGGCCTGCTCGACGTCGACGCCGTCTCTGAGGCTGGAGTACTGATTGAGCCAACCGGCTGCATCGCTCGCCTCCTCGTTCTGGTGTTCCCTGCTCTCCGCGCGCGCTCCGGACGACCGACCCGCTCACTTCGCATGTACGCCGGGATCTCGGACGCGTGAGAATCCTCGCGGGGCGGCGCGAGACGTCGATCACCTCCGTGTCCTCGTGGAACCACGCTTCGTGCTCGACGCCGCCCGGGGATCACGCCGAGATCGCCCGGACCACGCAGCATGCGCTGCTCGCTCCCGAGACGGAATTCCATCCGCCCCGACAACATCACGAACATCTGCTCGTGCGGGTGCCGATGGGACGCGGCGTGAGCGCCCGCCTTCATCGACCACCAGGCGATCATCTCCTGGTCGCCGACGAGGACCCGGCGCGAGATTTTGTGAGCGCGATGGCCCCTCATGCCGGGCATGGATCGGCCTCCTTCTGCGTCTGATGGCTCACGGTGTAGTCGTCCGCGCTCGGCCTGTCAAGTGACTCACCGGAAGCTCGTGCTAGGCTCTCGCCGCGATGGCACGGCTCAAGATCGGTTTCCATCCCCATCGAAGGCGGTCACTACTACGGAGAAGCGCTCGAGGAGGTCACGCGGGCCGAGGAGCCTCGGCTTCGACTCAGTGTGGATGGAAGAGCATCACTCCGTGGCGAATCACTACTGGCCCCGTCGCCGCTGGTGGTGCTCGGCCGGCTTCGCCACGCGAACGTCGCGGCTCACGCTCGGCACCGACATCCTCGTGGCGGCGTTCCACCATCCGGTGCGCCTCGCCGAGGACGTGGCGCTGCTCGACGTCATGTCGGGCGGCGCGCTTCACGATGGGGATCGCCATCGGCTACAAGCCCGACGAGTTCGGCCTGTGCGCGGCGTCCCGCTGGAAGCGCGGGGGCGCGGTTCGAGGAGCAGCTCGCGATCGTCAAGGCGCTCTGGACCCAGGATCGGGTCAGCTTCAACGGCACGTACTACACGGTCGACGGACGCCTCGAGCCCAAGCCGGTCGCCAAGCCCCACCCGCCCATCTGGATCGGTGGCTGGGGGGACATCACCCTCCGGCGCGCCGCCACGCTCTGCCGACAACTGGATTCCCGGTCCAACGGCCGACCTCAAGCGGCTCCTCGACGGCAAGAAGCGCTTCCTCGAGGAATCGGCGCCGCGGGCAGGCCAACGAGCCGATCACCGGAGTGGCCGCTGACCCGGGATGTCGATCGTCGCCGACACCGACGGGAAGGCCCGGGAGCTCGCCGAGGAGCACATCATGGTCGCGTATCGCCGAGAATACGCCGGGGGCTGGCGCCATCCCTTCATCGACGCCTCCGTCGCGACCGACCTGGACGGGCTGATGAAGGACCGGTTCATCATCGGCGGACCCGATCAGGTGCATCCCGAGCGATCCGGCCGCTTCGTCGAAGAGTACGGGATGACCCACCTGATCTGCCGCACCTTTCTTCCTCGGGTATGGCGCACGCACACATCATGCGAGAGCTCGAGTTGCTCGCGCGCGAGGTGGCGCCAGCCTGTTTCGTGAGGCGTCTGAGACACGTAACGTGTGATATACTAGGCGCTTACCTGAGTCCTACCGGGGAAAGGAGTGTGATTCGCTATTCTCAGCAGCGCCTATCGCCTCGACCGCTCCTACCAGTGGAACTACGCGCATGCGCCGGTGCTCCCGCGGATCCGCCGCCTGCCTCCCGGAGCCCGGCGGCCGGCTCTTCGGCCACCTCCTGAGCTCGAGCCTGGGCATCGCCGCTGGTCCACGCTGATGAACTCGAAGGTGGGTCGAGGGCTACGCGCACGGCCCGGCTTACGACGTCTCACCTACGCGACGGTCCGTGTCGGCGTTCACGCCGGCGCTCGCGTCTCACAACATCCGGCATGTGGAGAACCGCGAAGCAGCCGCCGTCGTGGCCCGGCGGCCCGCCGCCAGCGGCGACACGACGATCGCCGTCTCGCTGGGCGAGCCGTCGGTGGAGCCCGACGTGTGGCGCAAGGACGTTCGGCGCGCCAAAGAGCGCATCGGCCCCGGCCAGGTCCTGATCGTGAGCGTCGTCGGCACGCCGTTCCTGGCGGGCGGCGATGCCGAGACGCTCGTCGCCGACTACGCGCGGTGCGCCGCGTTGGGCCGCCGAAGCGGCGCCGATGCGATCGAGGTCCACCTGGCGACGCCGGATCCGTTCGTCCGAGCACGCCCGGATGGTCTGCGAGGACGTGCCGCTGGCTCGCGCAGATCACTCCACCGCGTGCGCACGACGATCGGCGTCCGGTACTGGCGAAGCTCGGCGCGTTCAGGACGCCGCGCCTGCTCCACGAGACCGCGACCAGGCTCGCGCCGTGGACCACGACGGCTTCGTCCTCGTCAACAGCATCAGCCGCGCCGCGTGCTGGACGATCCAGAGCGCGCCCCGGCTTCGAGGGGCCGGGCCGCGAGGCGCGCAACGTCGTGGGGCGCGCAGACCTTCGGTCGCCTCGCGCCAGGTCATGGAGATGCTCGCCTGGCGAAAGGCGGGCGCGTGGGACCGCGCAGTTCTGGCGCGTCGGTGGAATCTGCCACCGCCGAGCGCGCGCACGATCTGCTTCGAGGGCGCCGATGCCGCGCTGGTGGCCACCGCCGCGCTCTTCGATCCGCTGCTCGCGGTTCGCTTCCGCCAGATCCGCGCGACCGCCGTCGCCTGACCGGCGCGCGGGCGGCCGAGGCCCGCCCCGGCGCCCGACGCGTGTGCTACGCCACGGCCCGTGCGCTGGCTCATTGTCGCTTCCCTTCGAGCGGCCACGGGCTCACGGGAGTGGACTTCGCCGACGAGTTGCGCCGGCTCGGTCACGGTCGGACGTTCAGTGTACCGCAAGGACAATCCGCTCTACAAGGAACCGGACAGCCAGGGCCGCCTACCAGAGCCTACATCTTGCGCTCGCTCGAGCGCACGTGCGTCAACGTGGCGTCCCAATCTCGATCCTGGTGATCAAGGGCACCCACCATCACCACGCGCTAATCGCCCGCGTGAAGCGTAAGTGCGACCTCCTGTTCGTCAACTTCTTCCCCGACAACCCGCTCTGGATGGTGCCCTCGCGCGCGATCGAGGCCTACGACGTCTTCTTCACCAAGGAGCGCTACGCGATGCGGAGCCTACAGCGGGGTGGGGATCCGGAACCTGGCCTACTTGCCCATCGTATTGCGTGCCGTCCGAGCACTACCGCGGTGACCCCGACAGCGGACGAGGCGCGCCTCTACGGCGGGCGACCGGCGATTCGTCGGCGCAACCGCTATCCCTACCGGGAGCACTTCGTGCAAGGCGCTGCGCGACTACCCGCTGCGGCTCTGGGGGACCGGCTGGTCCGCCGCCAGGAGCCCGGCCATCAGCGCCGGTCGCGGGTCCGGCGGTCTTTCGAGGCGAAGCTCACTCGTGCTACTTTCGGCGTCGCGCGCTCTCGCCTCAATCATCACCATCCGATGAACGACATCGTCGGGGTGAACACCCGCGCCTTCGAGCTGGCGGCGGCCGTGCGGCGTGCCAGATCGTGGATCTCAAGGAAGACCTCCAGCACCTCTTCAAGCCCGGCGAGGAGATCATGTGGGCTACCGCGACCTCGGCGAGCTCGCGGCGCCAGCTCGACTTCCATCTCGCGCACCCCGACGAGGCGCGCGCGATCGGCGAGAACGCGCGCCGGCGCGCGCTCGCCGAGCACACGCTCCGTCACCGGATCGACGAGATGCTCGCCACCGTGAACGACCGCTTCCGGTAACTTCGCCCGGCCGTACGACCGCCTTCGACGACGACTCGCCTCGCAGCGCCTCGTCACCGAGCGTCTCGGCTGGGTGCCGCTGCCCCGGCGCTTCTACCGGCGGACGGCGCGCCTGCGTCGCGCGAACCTGCTCGGCTGTGTGTCCTCGTTACGCAGCGCGGGCGCGTCGTCACGGCGGGCCGGGTCGTCGGAGACCGAGGCGTATCTCGGGACCGGAGGACGCGGCCTCCCACGCCCGCGTTCAGGCCCGGCAGCCGCGCTCCTACGGCGGACGGCGGCTTCGCGTACGTCTATCTGAACTACGGGATCCATCGCTGCCTCAACGCGATCGCCGGCGCGGCCGACCGGCCGGGTGCGTGCTCATTCCGCGCGGTAGGAGCCGATCCGTCGGCCTGCCGGCGATGGCGAGGCGACGCGGCGTCTCGACTCGGATCAGGCGCGGCTGGCCAGCGGGCCCGGCAATCTCACGCGCGCGCTCGGCATCACCCTGCGCGACAACGGCGCCGACCTCACGCGCGGGCGGCTCACCACTCGAGCCCCGGACGCGCCGCGGGCGTTTCGCGTCGCGGCGGGCCGCGCATCGGCATCACGCGGGCCCGCGACGCTTCGCCTGCGCTTCTGGATCGCCGGGAACCGCTTCGTCTCGCGATAGCCCCGTCGCGTCAGAGCGGATAGGGCACGAGCTCCTGGCCGATCTCGACCTCACCGGCGAATCGCTTGGCGCGCCTCCTGCGGCGAGCGCGTCGTACCGCGTCGTGGTACTCCGCGCCGATGTGCGTGAGGATCAGCCGGCGCACGCCGGCGCGCGCCGCGACCTCCCCGGCCTCGGCGGCCGTCGAGTGCGCGTGTCCGCCGGCGCGCCCGGGGTCAGCGCTCGGAATGGGTCGCCTCGTGAACGAGCGTGTCGACGCCGCGGGCGAGCGCGACCACGGCATCGCAGGGCCGGGTGTCCGGACGAGTAGACGAAGCTCCGGCGCCCGGCGACGTCCACGCGCACGGCGAAGTTGGGCATGGCGCCGTGGTCGTTCGGCGAGGTCCGCACGCCGAGTGGTCCCAGGTCGAAGAGGTGCGCGTTGTGCCAGCTCGACTCGATCGCGCGGACGGCGAGCTTGAACATCCCCGGACGCTCGAGCGTGTTGAAGAGGCTCAGCAGGCTCCGCAGCGGCTCGACGTGCTCCGGCCGGCAGTAGACGGTCAGGGGCGTGCGGCGCCCGAGCACGGCCAGGTTCCTCACGAGCGCCGGCAGCCCGTAGGAGTGGTCGGGATGGATGTGGGTGACCACGACCGCGACGAGCGCCAGCGGGTCGACGCCGACGCGCCAGAGCTTCTGGACCGGGCTTCCGCCGCAGTCGAGCAGCACGGCGCCCTCGGGCGCGGCGACGACGATCGACGTCGTGTCGCGGACGGCCGACGGAGATCGAGCCCCGGAGGTGCCGAGAAAGGCGAAATGCATCAGCGCGCCTTCAGGCTCGCCGGCTCGAAGAGGGCGTCGGCCGGATTCGTGTTGATCGCGATCGAGCGGACGGTGAACAGCATGAGCAGCTTTCCGTCGACGAACACCTCCTGGCGGTACGGGAAATAGAGCCTCGCCCGCCAGCGGCCGGTGCTCGGAGAGCGTGAGGTCGACCAGCTTGGTCCCGTTCGGAAGCCGCTCGCGCGTCACGAGCCGGACGACGCCGTAGTCCGGGTCGAGCCACACGGCGGGGACGTCGCGGTCGCCCGGGCGGGCGCCGATCACCGTCACCGTCCGCGTGCCCACGCGCGCATGTGCGCTCACGTCGTCCCGCACGCCGCGCGCCCGCCACTCGGCGAGCAGCTCCTCGGCCCGCCGCTTCACCGGGACCAGGACGTTCGAGAGGCGTTCGCAGCGGCTCGACGGCCGGGAGCTCGACCACCCTCCCGTCGGCCCGCCGGACCCAGACCCTGATTGCCGACGGTGATCTGGACCTCGCGCTGACCGTCCAGGGTCTGCTCGACGCGCTGGCGCTGCGGGACCTTGAAGAACATGCGCTGCTCGCCGGACAGATAGGGACGCTGCCCGTCCGGGAGGTACAGGGCGAGGTTCTGATCGATGACGACGTCGCCGATCCGGACGTCGGAGAACCGGGCCACGAACGCTTCGACGGCGGCCCGGCTGTCCTGGGCGACGCGCGACGGGCACGCCCACGCCGATCGAGGCCAGCAGGAGCGGGAGGACGACGGCGCGCCCCACGGATGTGGTTATAATGCCGTAGATGCAGCTGAACGCAAACCCAAGGAGCGCCCGTGCCGAGTGATTCTCTGAGCTCCGGGATCCTGGCTCTCGTCTGGAACTCCGGCCCGATCGCGAAGGGCGTTCTCGTCGTGCTGATGATCTTCTCGATCGTCAGCTGGGCGCTCATCGTCGAGAAGGCATTCCAGTTCCGGCGGGTTCGCCGGCAGACGTTCGAGTTTCTGAGGGTTTTCCGCGAGGCTCGACGCACCTCGGTCGTGCACACCGCGGCGCGGCGGCTCCGGCAGCGCCCGCTCGCGCAGCTCTACTTCGCGGCCTACCAGGAGGTCTCGGGGATTCCGAGGTCCTCGACAAGGTCGCTCGACGACGTCGACGAGGGACTCGGACCCGACCGCCTCGAGGCGGTCAACCGCGCCTGCGACGCGCGTCCGCGCTCGAGGTCGCTCGGCTCGAGCACTACCTGCCGTTCCTCGCGACCACCGGCCAGCGCGACCCCGTTCATCGGCCTCTTCGGCACGGTGTGGGGCATCATGACGGCGTTCCACGGAATCGGCGCTCAGGCTCAGGCGAGCCTCGCCGTCGTCGCGCCCGGAATCTCCGAGGCGCTGGTCGCGACGGCCGCGGGGCTCGGCGCCGCCATCCCGGCGGTCATCGGCTACAACTACTTCGTCAACCGCGTGAAGCACTGGGCCGTCGAGATGGAAGGCTTCACGATGGATCTCCTGAACGTCCTGAGCCGGCCTGTAGCCAAGGCGGGACGCACGGCCAAAGATGGCGTTTAGGACCGAGTCGTCGGACGCGCGTCGGATCGGCACGCAACCTCGCCGAGATCAACATCATCCCGCTGGTCGACGTCGTGCTGGTCCTGCTCCTGATCTTCATGCTGACGGCCCCGATGATGTACCGCGGCATCGACGTCAACCTGCCGGAAAGCCGCGCGTCGAAGCCGACCGCCGTCGAGGAGCGCCTGGTCCTCACCGTCACCAAGGACCAGTCGCTCTTTCCTGAACGACCGGCGCGTGCCGCGCCAACGGCCTCGAGGGGGCGCTGCGTCAAGCGTTCGCCAACCGAACCGACAAGACCCTGTACCTTAAGGCCGACGCCGGACTCTCGTACGGCGCGGTCGTGGAGACGATGGACCGCGTCCGTCGCGCGGGCATCGAGCGGCTCGGCATGGTGACCGAGCCGGCTCGGGAGCGCTGAGACCCCGGCGCTTGCCGTGGCTCTTCCCGCCAGCTTCCACATCGGTCCAGCGTTGGGGCGGCTGCGGCTTCCGCTGGCCCCCGCGGTCGTGTCGGCCATTGCCCACGTGGCGTTCTTCGCGGTCTGTCATCCTGGGGGCGTCGATGTGGACCGACACCTGGACCGAAGCCCGTGTTCGTCGTGCTGACGCCGAGCGTCGCGGCCGTCGGCTCCCCGCGCGGCGAGCCGACGCCGCCGCGCGTCGAGCAGGCGCCGATCCAAGCCGCCTCCGACCGAGCTGCCCCGCCGCGAGGCCGCCCGCGATCTGCCGGCACGCGAGCTGCCCTCGCGCGAGCTGCCGCAGCGAGATTCCGTCGGGCTGCCCGATCGGAGTCTGCCGGACCCGCTCGCCCGCGCCCGCCGCGACCGGCCGACAAGGAGCTGCCGACCACCGCGAGCACCACGCCGACGACGGCTCCGCAGACGCCGATCCGGCGCGAGGCCGCGGCGGCGTGCCGCCGCCCCCGCCGCTCGGCGCCGCGTCGGGAACGCGCGACGGGATCAGGTCCGCTCACGCTCAGCGTCTCTGATTTTCCGTACGCCTGGTACATCCGGCAGATTCAGGGAAGATCCAGGAGAAGTGGCTGGGGCGCGCCATCCCCGGTCAGCAGCCGGCCGTGGTCTTCGAGATCCGACGCGACGGCCGGCTCAACGTGGTGACGATCGAGCGGAGCTCGGGCAGCGCGCTATTACGACCAGGTCGCGCTCCGCGCGATCAACGACGCCAGCCCGTTCCCGCCGCTTCCCGACGAATTCAAGAAACCCGTGCTGAGGATCGGTCTGCAGTTCGTCTTCGATCCGACAGGGGATAAGTGGTGCGACGCCTCGCTGCTGCCGCTCTGTTGCTCGCGCTCGCCGCAGTCACGTCGCTCGCGCTCTGGGCACCGCTGCCCGCGGCGCGCGCCCAGGCCGTCGACGTCTACATCAACGTCACCGGCGGTGAAAAGAGCAAGAAGCTCAACATCGCGGTTCCCGATTTCACGCTCGCTCACCGGGACCGACACGGCGCTCGCCAAGCTCCTCGCCTCGGTGGTCGGCAACGATCTCACGCTCTCCGGGTTCTTCAGCGTCGTCGCGGCGACGGGCTCCATTCCCGCCAACAACCCCGCGGCGCTCGCGCAGAGCGTGGACTGCGTTCGCGGCCGCCGGCGCCCACGCGGGCGTGCACGGGCTCCTGTCCATCCGCGGCGATCGCCTCGAGGCCGAGATGCGCCTGTACGATCTCACGACGCCGGAGCACCGCCTGATCGCGTCGCGGAAATTCGAGGTCGCCGGCGCCGCAGTCGCGGCGCCTCGCGCACAAGATCGCCGACGAGATCGTGCTCCAGTTCACCGGCGAGCAAGGGGTCGCCGATACGAAGATCGCGTACGTGGTGGGGCCGCCCGGCTCCAAGGAGATCGTCGTCGCCGACTACGACGGGGCGGCCGCGGCCAACGTGACCCGGAACGCCTCGATCAATCTCTCGCCCGTCTGGAGCCCCGACGCGCGCATCGATCGCGTTCACCTCGTTCATGAACGGCTATCCCGACCTCTTCCGCCTCTTTCCCTTCGAGCGGCAGCGGCCCGTGCAGACGCTTCGCCTCGTTCGTGGGCATCAACTCCTCTCCCGGCTGGAGCCCCGACGGGCGCTACCTGGCGCTCACGCTCTCGAAGGACGGCAACCCGGAGATCTACGTGCTCACGCTGGCGACCGGCGTGCTGCAGCGTCTCACGCGACACGCGGGGATCGACACCGAGCCGACCTGGTCGCCGAGCGGCCAGCAGATGGCGTTCGTCTCCGACCGCGCGGGACAGCCGCGCATCTTCATCATGGACAAGGACGGCAGCAACGTACGCCAGCTCACCTCGGGCGGCTTTCACACGCAGCCGCGCTGGTCGCCGAAGGGCGATCCCATCATCTACACGCAGCGGTCGGGAACGCACGACCTCTGGGCGATCAGCCCCGGCGGCTCGAGCCCGCACCAGCTCACGAGCGGCCAGGGCGACAATCAGGGCGCGACCTGGGCGCCCGACGGACGTCATCTCGCGTTCCAGTCCGAACCGCACCGGTCGCTGGCAATTGTTCTTCATGTCGGTCGACGGTCTGACGACGACACAGCTCACGCAAGGGACCACCGAGGCCACAAGTCCCCTCATGGTCGCCTCGCCTGCCGTGATAGGATTGGGACCCGAAAGTTGACCTCAAAGCGGAGTCCAAGGGGGCGTCATGCTGACTCGCGCGGCGCACGCAACGTTGTCGTCGGTGCTACTGGTGGGACTGATCATCAGCGGTTGCGCGAAGAAGCCCGCAACCACGGCTTCGGCGGCCGCGCCGCCGGCTCCCGCACCGGCTCCCGCACCGGCGCCACGCGCCACGGCGCCGTCGACGCCCGCCGCGCCGAGCACCGCCGCACCGGCGCCGGCTCCGCGCCGCGCGCTCGCCGGCCCCGCGGCGCCGAGGCCTTCGCCGAAGGAGTTCGCGGCCATCGACGCCTTGAAGGACATCTTCTTCGAGTACGACAAGCACGACATCCGGCCCGAGGACGCGAAGACGCTCGACGCCAACGCCTCCTGGCTGAAGTCGAACGCCGAGAACCTGGTGCTGATCGAGGGACACTGCGACGAGCGTGGAACCAACGAGTACAACCTGGCCCTCGGCGAGCGTCGCGCGAAGGCGACCATGAACTACCTCGTCTCGCAGGGGTCCAGGCTAACCGCATCACCATCATCAGCTACGGCGAGGAGCGGCCGCTTTGCAACGAGAAGACCGATTCGTGCTGGGCCAAGAATCGCCGCGCGCACTTTCTCGTCAAGCCGCGCTGAGCCCGCGTGAGGTTCCGGGGAGGAGGCTCGCGCTCCTCCTCGGCGTCGTCCTGTCGCTCGCCGGTTGCGCCGAGGTCCAGGAAGCCACCGGCGTCGCGACCCAGCAGGATCTCCTCCAGATTCGCCAGGACGTAGCGTCGGCGCAGCAGACGGCCCAGCGTGCCAAGGCCGACGCCGACGCCGTCTCGGCGCAGGTCAAGGGCCGTTCGCCCGGAGGAGGGCGACAAGCAGGTCGCGGCCCTCAGCCGTCAGGTGGACAGCCTGAGCGAGACGCTGACGACGCTCACGGGGCGCGTGGACGAGCTCGGCGACGCGGCTGGACACGCTGACCCGTCAGCTTCGCGCGACGGGCCAGGCGCCCGCGACGTCAGGATCGCGGCGCCGCGCTCCTCGTCGGCGGCTCCGTCGGGGTCCGGCTCGGCGTCTCCCGGAGCTGCCCCAGGCCCCGTCGCGGCAGTACCGCCGCGCCCCTCGGCCGCCTCGCTTCAGCCGCAGGACATTTATCAGGCGGCGTACATCGATTTCAGCAAGGGCAGCTACTCGCTGGCGATCGCGGGCTTTCGCGAGTTCCTGCGACGCTACCCCGATCACGAGCTGGCCGGCAGCGCCCAATACTGGATCGGTGAGGCCTACCTCTCGCTGGCCCGCGGATTCAGCGATTCCTCGCAGAGCGACAAGGCGACGGAGTCCTTGGAGCAGGCCGTGCAGGAGTTCAAGAAGGTCCTCGCGAACTACCCGAGAGCCGACAAGGTGCCGACGGCCCTATACAAGGAAGCGCTGGCCCTGATCGACCTGAAGCAGCCCGGCCTCGCTCAGGCCCGCCTGCAATATCTCGTCGACAACTTCCCTCGCTCCGAAGAAAACAGCCTGGCCCGCGAGCGCCTCGCCGCCCTCAAAAGCCGCTAGCCCGGTCCCCGAGCCGCAGCAGGTCGCTCTCACCAAGCCGCCGTTTTCCCGAACGCTAACCACGCAAGAACCGCGTACGTCGCCGGGCGGCGAGGGTGGGGCGCGGGCAGGCTCCGGGCCCCGTGTAGTCAGGGTCACCAGAGCCGCACACGAAGGTCGATATCGCGAGCGCGTGAGGCTAGCGGGGCCCGGGGGCCTGCCCGCGCCCCCACCCGCGCCGCCCGGCGAAAGCTAGTCGGATGACTCCTCGAGACCGAGCACCCACACGACCGTCACATCCTTTGCGTGACCCGAATAGACCATGACGGTACCGCGAGGGTCGTCCGTGTGGGCCGAGCTGACGACGACCGGGGATCGGAGGTGAGGAAATCAGGCATCGCTTGCCAGAGGGTGAACGACAGGATCCCGACGGCTACCGCCGCACCCCCGAGCGCCCATCGGGGATTCCACCACCTCCACGCCGCCCGGACGGGTGGCGGGTTCTTGCCTCTGGCGTCCTCGATACCCCGGACGACTCCTGGCCAGAAACCAGCCCAGTCGGGCTCAACCCCGCGCGGGCCTGGGCTCAAAGTCCGCTGAAGCATCGCCCTGAGGCTCCGGAGCGTATCGGCCTCGCGCTGACAGGTCGTACACCCGCTCAGGTGTCTGGCGGTGGCCTGTGCCACACCACCCTCGAGGGCTCCGTCAATGTAGGCGCCGATACGGCGGCGGGTCCGGAAACAGGTCAACACGACTGTTGGACGGCCCCGCCCACCACCCGTATTCTCATGGCCGGATGATACCCGAACAGCCCGCGACCCTGGCCGTCGGGGCGACCTCAGCCTCGAGGCCCTGCTGGCGCTTCCGGACGCTCCGAGCGCGGGCGTCGTGATCTGCCATCCTCATCCACTGTACGGCGGCGACATGGACAATCCCGTGGTCGTGCGCGTCCAGGAGGTGTGCGCGGGCCTGGGCGCTGGCCACCCTGCGCTTCAACTTTCGCGGCGTCGGCGGCTCGGGCGGCGCACACGGTGGCGGCGTTGGAGAGCAGGACGACGCGCGGGTGGCGCTCGAGGCCCTCGCCCGGGCGACAGGCGGAGCGCCGGCCGCGATCGCCGGCTATTCGTTCGGCGCCCGGATCGCCGCGCTCGTCGCGTGCGACGACCCTCGAATCGGGGGCCTGGCCCTGATCGGGCCGCCCCTCGGGATGTACGACTTCGCCTGCATCGAGGGCGTGCGCGCGCCGACGCTCATGGTCGCGGGCACCGCCGATTCCTACTGCCCGGCCCCGGATTTCGCGCGGCTCAGCGCACGCCTCCCGTCCGCCACCGCGGTCTCCATCGAGGGCGCGGATCATTTCTTCCTCGGCAAGCTCTTCCCGCTCGGTGAAGCGGTCGCGAAGTGGGCGCGGGGGCTTCGCCGGGAGCGCCCGGCTCCCTAGACGCGCGGAAGCTGGCGGGGCGTCGCGTTGCCGGCCGAGAGGATGACGCGCACGCCCTCCTCGACGGACAGTCCGGTCGGCAGCACCTCGTCGCGCGGGACGAGCACGACGTCGCCGAGGTAGAGGTTGTTCGTCGGAATGAACAGCGTGACCATCTCGCGCTTACCGTGCGGCGTGTCGACCAGCACGTGGCTCGTGACGAAGGCGAACGCGTACTCGCCCTGGCGCGGATGCTCGACGAGCACGACCGCCCCGAACGCGCTCCGGCGCTCGGGCGAGAACGAATCGATCAGCATCTTGACCGACGGATAGAGCCGGCGGTAGATGGGCACCCGGAGCAGGAGCTTGTCGCCCCAGGCAAGCACGCGACGGCCCACGACGTTGCGCGCGATCGTGCCCACGACCAGGATGATGGCGACGGCGGTCAGGAACCCGAGCCCCGGGAGGGGCCGGCCGAGCATCTTCTCGTACATGGGGGCGAAGACATCGTCGATCCGGCTCCAGAAAATCCACAGGAGCCATGCCGTGAGGAAGACGGGGACCGTGACGAAAAAGCCGGCGATGAAGCGAACCTTGAGCCAGTTCCGCATGGTTTCTCCGAGAATAGCACCCCGTGCCAGCGGCGCGGGCAGAGTGCGTCGGCGCGCTGGCGCGGCGCCGCCGCGTCGGGAGGTGATCGCGCGGTCACGCTGGCGCGGGCGGGCATCGCCGCTGGCAGTCCGCTTCTTCGCCACCTGTCCCCCTACATCACCGGCCAGGTGCTGAAGGTCGACGGCGGCGAGGGCGTGACGAGCTGAACGGCGATCGCTGACTACGGGCGAACGATCCGGCCGCCGCCCATCGTGCGCAGGAAATCGCCCAGCGACGCGAAGCGCATGAACGGATTACCGCGCTTCTCGTCGCCGATCGTCGACGACGGGCCCCCGTAGTTATGACCGGGGAAGAGAATCGTGGAGTCCGGCAGCGCGCCGAGGCGCTGGGTGAGCGAGTCGTACATCTGAGCCGGATCGCTACCCGGCAGGTCGGTTCGCCCGCATGAGCCGATGAAGAGCGTGTCTCCCGACACGAGCCGGCCGTCGATCAGGAAGCACTGGGAGCCCGGCGTGTGCCCGGGCGTGTGCATGAAGGTCAGCGTCAGACGTCCGATCGTCAGCGTCGCGTGGTTGTCGACCGTCACCAGGTCCGAGCCGAAGCCCCGGAGGAACTCGCGCTCGGCCTTGTGGACGTAGACCTTCGCCTTGACGCGCGCCAGCAGATCCTCGACGCCCGGGATGCGCCCGGGCATTCCCCACGACTCGAGGCTGCCGCCGACATGGTCCTGGTGGGTATGCGTGACGAGCGCGCCCGTGATCGTCATGCCCCGCGCCTGGGCGGTCTCGACGATCGTTTCGATCTCCCACGCCGGATCGACGACCACGCACTCGCGCGTTACCGGATCGCCGATGAGATAGACAAAATTCTGCATCGGCCCAAGCTCCATCTGCTCGAGGTAGATCGTGTCGTCGGCCACGGCTCCCATCCTACCTCCAGTGGCCCCGCCCACGCCAGAACGGCGCCGCCGCCGTGCTCGCGCGTCGCCCGCGGTGATCGGGGTAGAATACCGGCCTCGACCCATCAGTCCGCTGGGGACCGCATGACAACGGCACAGTCCACCGCAGCACGGCGCGTGACCTATCAGCTCGAGACCCTCTGGGACTACGACTACGTGCCGACGCACGACGAGCTGGCAACCCTGTACGAGACCGCCAAGAAGAACCAGTGGAACGGCTCCACGGCGATCGACTGGAGCCGGCCGGTCGGCACGGAGGGCCCGGTGCTCAACGTGCAGATGGCGTTCCAGGGGACCGAGTTCTACTCGAAGCTCACGGACGAAGAGAAGAAGGAGGTCGAGATCCGTGTCTCGGCCTGGCGTCTCTCCCAGTTTCTTCACGGCGAGCAGGGCGCGCTCGTCGTGTGCGGGCAGCTGGTCAACTCGATCCCGGAGCTGGACGCGAAGCTCTACGCCGCGACCCAGGTCGTCGACGAAGGGCGGCACGTCGAGGTGTTCGAGCGGTACGTCAAGAAGCTCCACAAGATCTACCCGGTCGACCCGCTCCTGAAGGCCCTGCTCGACGAGATTCTCGCGACCAATGTCTGGGAGCTGAAGCTCCTGGGCATGCAGATGATCGTGGAAGGGCTCGCCATCGCCGCCTTCAACCTGATGCGCAAGCAGACGGGGGATCCGACCCTGGCGGACCTGCTGGACTACGTCCTGCAGGACGAGGGTCGCCACGTGAACTTCGGCTACTTCGCGCTGCGGCGCTCGATCCCGACCATGGAGCCGTCGAAGCGCGAGCTGCTCGAGGACTTCACGTTCCGGGCGTGCGACCAGATGTACGCCAGGGACGAGCGGACCGGATTCCAATCGGTGAAGAGCGTCTGGACGGCGATGGGCTGGGACGGCGACGCGGTCTGGCGCGACGCGATCGCCAATTCCCCGACGACCAAGGCGTTCAACAGTTTCTTGTTCCGCGACAATCTGATGCCGCGCCTGGAGCGGCTCGGGCTCATCTCCGAGCGGATCGCGCCGCGCTACCGGGAGCTCGGGCTCCTCACCTGATCAGCCCTGAAGTCGTCGGGCACCCTCGGGGGCTCGCCGAGCTGCTTGGCGTCGACGGAATAGATCGTCGGCGCCGTCTTCACCTTGACCCAGGCCTGATCGCCCTCGCGTTTGCCGACGAGCAGCGCCGCGGCTTCGCCGCCGTCCGCCTTGAGCAGCGTGACCTCGAGCGTCGGCGCGTCGAGGCCGTACTCAGCCGGCTCGGCGCCCGTCGGCGCGGCGATCGTCTTCCACTTCAGGGCCCGAAGCGCGTAGAGCAGATTGTCCACGGTCGCCGCCTTCGCGCGCGCCGCGTGGGCCCTCGACCACCTTCCAGTCGGCCTCGCCGCTCCGCTCGACGACGACGGTCTGGTTGCCGGCCCGCACGCGCATGCGCTTGATGTCCCGCGGCTCGAGCCCCGGAAAGAGGGTCCGGTCGCGCAGGTCGTCGGCCGAGCGGCCGATCTCCTCGAGCGCCTTGCCGTCGACGAGCACCACCGGTCCCCGGCCGACCACGCCCGCGTACGCGGTCGCCGCGCCGCCGCGGCGCTCCGGCGACGGCGCCAGCAGGAGCGTTCGCGCCGCGGGCGAGCCCGGATCGCCGATGCTCACGCGCACCGTAGGCTTCGCCAGGTAGCGCGGGATCCCGGCGGCGTCGTCGGTGAGGAAGGCCTGCGCCCTGAGCTCGCGGAGCTTGAACAGCACGGCGCCCGCCTCGACCTGGTCGGCCGGCAGCGCTCCGGCGCGGTGATCTTCCAGCGCCCCTTCTCCTGCGCCAGGGTCACCGCACCCTTCGGGCTCTCGATCTCGATCCGCGTCACCTTGTCCCGGTCGACCTCGACCACCGCCTTGTCGCGGAGCACCGCCACGTTCTTCGGCACGGCGGCCCACGTCTCGTCGGGGATCAGCACCACCGCCGACTCCCCCGCCCGCATGGCGTAGACGCCCTTCTTGGCGGTATCGGCGCGACCGAAGAGCAGCGTCTTCGTCGCGCGGTCCTTGTCGCGGCCGGTGTGGATCGCGACCCGCACCGGCCGGTCGAGCCCGAACGGCGCCAGCGAGGGCGGCGCCTCGGCCACGAACTCCTCACGCGAGCCCCGCGGAGCTTTCCAGGAAGTCGCGGATCGTGTCGGAGTCGGCCGGCAGCGCCCGCGGGCGGCTCAGTCGCCAGCGCCCGTCGGCCTGCTCCGCGGCGATCGTATCGTCGGCCGTGACGATCTCGAGTCCGGTGACGTCCTTCTGGTCGAACGCGAGCACGGCCTTGTCGCGAAAGTCGGCGACCGGCCGCGTCGAGTCGCGCAGGACCGATTCGCCGACCACGAAGACCGCGGGCTTGTCGGCCTCACGCGCGTACACCCACACGCCGGTCGGGCTCTTTCCCCGAGGACCAGCCCGAGCGACTTTCCGTCCTTGAGCTTCGCCGTGATCTCGACCGCCGGCTTGTCGAGGCCGAAATCGCCGAGCGCCTTCGGGGCCGCCTCGATCTCGCGGTCCATCCGCGCGGTGACGACCGAGGTGACCGTTTCGTCGATCGGGCCGCGGTCGCCGCGCGCCTTGACCGGCGCGAGGATCTGCCAGCCGTCGGCGTCGCGCTGAAGCTTGACGACGCCGTCGGGACGCTTGATCTCCAGCTCCGTGACGTCGGCCGGCTCGGCGGTGAAGACGCGCAACTTGCGGCCTTCCGTCTTCTCCCGCTCCGGGCCCAGGCGGACCTCGTAGACGTAGTAGAAGGCGCCGAGCGCGATCAGAATGACGGCCAGGACCGCGGTCGACTGCCAGCGCATCGGCTGGGTTAGTTCGCCGCGCGGCGGCGAACGACCGCGGCGATGCCACCGGCGAGCACGAGCGCCGGCAGGACCACGACCGGCAGGAAGAAGACGGCCTGCGCCTGGTTCGCGCTCATGAACACCGGCGTTTGCTTCACGTCCTGGGGCGGATCGAGATCTGGTCTTCCTCTTCGGCGAGCCAGCTCACGGTGTTGAGGAAGAAGTCGCGGTTGCCCTGGATGTTCAGGAACTGGTTGGCGGCAATGTTCGACGTGCCGTACACGACAATGCGGGCTTTGTCCGATCGTCGCGACTGCAGCGACGGCGAGCGGGCCCCTGAGGTCCTGGGGATCGGGCTTCGCCACGCCGCGCTCGAGGTCCGCGCGGTTGGTTTCGCCCCCAGCTCTCCGGGCTGGTGCGGGCGAGCGACTGGACGTTGACGCCCTTGGGAGGGGTCTTGAGCGCGGCGACCGACCGGGTGAGCGGAAAGAGCGTGGTGACTCCACCCATGTCGCGGGTGATCGGGTGGGACTCGTACTGCTGGATGATCGGCACCTCCGGCCCGATGCCGAAGAGCCGTCCGATCGGGTTCGTCTCGATGACGAGGTCGTCGTCGAGCTGGAACCCGTACTTCACCAGGCTACTTCTTGAAGCCCCTCGTTCTGGAAGCGGGTTCACCATCGCCAGCACCTTGCCGCCGCGGCCGACGTACGCGTCGAGAGCCTCGAGCTCGGGCGGGAACAGGTCGTTGCGCGGCCCGGGAGAATGACGACCACGGCGTCGGCCGGCACCTTGCCGCTCGCGCGCCAGGACCAGGGGCTTCACGTCGTAGTTCGACTTCTCCATCGCGGACTTCGCTTCGCTGAAGCCCGGGCGCTCGGTGTTCCGAGACCTCGGCCTCGCCGTGGCCCTGGCACCACGTAGACGACGCGCTTGCCTTCCCGCGGTGACCTTGACGAGGCCGTTCGTCAGCTTCTCTTCCTCGGCGTCGAGCACCTTTCTCCGACTTCGCCTTGGTCTCGAGCACGATCGTGCCGTACGACTCCGACACCGTAGCGGCGTGGCGAGGCCCGGCTCACGGTCGGGGTCCGACGCTCTTCCACGTGAGCTTCCCGTTCGAGTAGCGGGCGTACTGCTTGAGCAGGTCCTCCGGCCACGCGCTTGCCGGGCTGATCGCCGCGGATAGAACGCGACCGCGTTCACATCGGTCTTGAGGCCGCCGCAGCAGCTGGATGGTCTGGGGCGACAGGCTGAACCGCTTGTTCTCGGTGAGGTCCTTGCGCACGCTGTGCTGGAACGACAGCGCCTGCACGACCACGGTCACGCCCGAGCACCGAGCGCGATCGCCGACGGCCGTGTTCGCGCCGTATTTCGTGCGTCCGATGCCCGAAGAGGCCGCGGTAGTCCTCGACCCTGGCGAGCAGCGACGCCAGGAGCAGCAGCACGATCCCGCGCGCCAGGAGTAGTCCACCAGCGGTAGCCGCGTCATCCACGCCGGATACACGAACGTCAGGATCGCCGTGGCCAGCCAGCACGGCGAGGCCGAGGTAGCCGCCCCAGTCGAGGAGCCGCCGGATCATCCCTTCCACCGCCGCGCTTCGACCGAGCGGATAGGCGAGAAACAGCGCCAGGAGCGTCAGGTTCACGTAGTAGAGAACGTCCTTCGTGTCGATGACGCCCTTGGCGAAGTTGTCGTTGTGCTCGATGGTCGACAGGTGCTGCAGCACCTTGCCCCACGTGCCGCCGAGCGAATCGGCGCCCCAGCCGATCACCCAGAGCAGCAGCAGGATCCCGAAGCGTCCACGCGGCGGCCACGATCTGGCTCACTGGTCAGCGACGAGGCGAACAGCCCGATGCGCCAGGAACGACGAGCCCATCAGCAGGAGGCCGAGGTAGCCGCTGAGCACCGTGCCCCACTCGACGCGCGCGAAATAGGCCGAGCATCAGCGGATAGAGCAGCGTGAGCACGAGGAGCACCGCATAGAGGCCGAACACCGCCAGGTACTTGCCCAGCAGCACTTCCCAGTCCCGCACCGGGTACGTCAGGAGCAGCTCGATGGTGCCGGTCTGGCGCTCCTCGGCGAGAAGCCGCATGGTGAGGAACGGCACCAGCGCGAGGACGAGGACCACCGAGATGTTCCCGAAGAGCGGTCGCATGACGCTCTCGGTGACGTTGAGATCGCGGCCCATCGACGGGTTCATCGCGGAGCTGCAGCGACGCGCATCGCGAAGCCAGTTGAGAATCTGCGAGAAGAACCAGCCCATGACCACCAGGAAGATGAAGAACACTGACGTACGGCGATGGGCGACGTGGCGTAGAGACGCATCTCCTTCTTGAAGACCGGCCAGATCTTCACGCCGCCGGCCTCCGCCGCGGCTCGCGCCGGCCTCGCCGCCTTCCTCGCCCGGCCACGATCCGCATGAACACCTCCTCGAGCGTCATGCCCACCCGCGCTGAGCTCCAGCAGATCCTACCGCTGCTGGGCGGCCAGCTTGAAGATCTCGGCGCGCACGTCGCGGCCGCTTCGCCGCTTCCACGACGTACCGGGCGGCGCCGTTCGCCGACCATCTGGTCCTCGACCGACAGGACGCCGGGGATCCCACGGATCCGGTCGCGGACGGCCGGGCGGCGGACCGACGATCTCGACCTCGACGCGCGCCAGGTCGGGAAGAACTGGTCGACCAGGCTGTCGATCGGCCCCTGCGACCACGGTCGCCCCTTGTTGATGATGATCACCGCCGCTGCACACCATCGAGACCTCCGGGAGGATATGCGTCGACAGGATCACGGTGTGCTGGCCGGCGAGGGACTTGATCAGCGACCGGATCTCCGTGATCTGCCGCGGGATCGAGACCGATCGTCGGCTCGTCGAGGATGAGCACCTCGGATCGCTCACGATCGCCTGCGCGAGACCGACGCGCTGGCGGTACCCTTCGACAGCGTGCCGATCAGGCGGTTCTGGACGTCGGCGACCACGCAGCGGTCCATCGACGTCGGCGACCCGGCGCCGCCGATCCGACCGCGACACGCCTTTCACCTCGGCCACGAACTCGAGCGTACGGACGCGACGCGCATCTCGGTGTAGAGCGGCACGTTCTCCGGCAGGTAGCCGATCCGGCGCCGCACCTCCAGGGACTCGCGGAACACGTCGTGCCCGGCGACCCGGGCCGCACCCGCTCGAGGCCGGGCATGAAGCAGGAGAGAATGCGCATGGTCGTGGACTTCCCGGCTCCGTTGGGTCCGAGGAAGCCCACGATCTGACCGCGGCGCGACGCTGAAGCGACACGTCGCGGATCGCCGTGACCGGGCCGTAGTGTTTAGTGAGGTCGTTCGACTTTCGATCATGCGCGGCCGGTCACGAATTATACAACGGGCGGCCGCTCAGTTCGACTGGAACGACCGGCATGCGCTCCCGGAGCCAGGATGGGACCGCCACCAGCGCGCTCGTGGCGGGATCCTGGCACGCGTGGAGCGTCGAGCCGGTGGCCACCGATTCGCCGGCCTCGTTCAGGATCTCGTACGCGAACCGGAAGCCTGCGCGCCGGCGCTCGCTCACCCAGCAGCGCACCTCCAGGAGATCGTCGAGCCGGGCCGGCTTGCGATAGCGCACGAGGGCCTCCACGCACCGGGAGGTGCACTCTGCTGATCGACCTCCGACATCGCGGAGCCCCTGCTGGCGGAGGAACTCGACGCGGCCCACCTCGAAGTACGTGAGATAGTTGCCGTAGTAGACGACCTTCATGCAGTCCGTGTCCTTGTACCGGACACGGATGCTGGTGGAGGCGACGGGCGTCGCCGGGTCCGCCTCCATGCTAGAGATACTGGCCGTAGCGGATCTTCTCCACGACGCCCCGGACACCCTTGTAGTCGTCGATCGCGTCCAGCAGATCCTCCGTGGAGACGGGCGAGGCGGTCGCGCCCTCGGCCTCGCCCGCACCTTCACCTCGAGCGCGCGCCGGGCGATCACCGAGATGTCGGCGCCGCTCATCCCGCCCATCACCGGCAGGATCTTGTCGTAGTCGATCCTCGCGAAGAGCGGGCGGCCGGCCGTCTTCTCGGTCCGGGCGCGGACCAGCTCCAGGATCTCCTTCTGGGCGGCGGGATCGGGCAGCGGGATCTCGATGAGATGATCGAGCCGGCCCGGCGCGACGAGCGCGGGGTCGAGCGGCGTCGGTCCGCGTGGTCGAGGCGACGACGAGGATCCGGGCGGCGGTGCCGAGCGCGTCGAGCTCTCGCAGAGCGCGGCCACGAGGCGGGCGCTCGCCTCCCGCGCCTGGGGCGGCGGCAGGAGGTGCTCGAGCGAGAGCGCCTCGGCCTCGTCGAGGAACAGCACCGCCGGGCCCTCGGCCATCGCGATGCGGAGAATCTCCTGGAGCAGGTCGCCCGTATTCGCCCCGAACTTCGAGGTGAGGTTCATCAGCTTCAGTGGTAGAAGATCGCGCTCGACGCGGTGGCCACCGCCTGGGCGAGCTTCGACTTCCCGGTGCCCGGCGGGCCGTAGAGCAGCACGCCCTTCGGCGGGTCGATGCCCCACGACCGGTACAGGTCGGGATTGCTCAGCGCGAGCGCAAACCCCTTGAGGCCCGTCTTGGCCTGGCGGAGCCCGCCGACGTCGTCGAAGGTGACGGTCGAGCGCATCTTCGTCTCGACGCGACCGGTGAGATCGCCGAACTTCTCGCCGAGCTTGCTGAAGACGTCTTCCAGGCGCCGCTGGAGCGCCCACTCCTGGTCGGTGCGCTCGGACTCGGCCATGGCTCGTCAGATCGACGGGCGGCGCGGGAGCGCGCCGGCGCCGGCCTTGTCGAACACGCGTTCCTCCACGAGCACCGGCGCCTTCGCGCGGATGGCCAGGGCGATCGCGTCGGGACGGACGCGCGTCGAGCTGGAGCTCCGGCCCCCGGTGTTGAGATAGACGATCGCGTAGAAAATGTCGTCGCGCAGGTCGGTGATGACGACGCGCGTGAGCGTCACCTTGAGCCGGCCGAAGGCGTCAGGAACAGATCGTGCGTGAGCGGCCGGGGCGGCGTCACACCCCGGAGGGGCACCGCGATTCCGGTGGCCTCGGCCAGCCCGATCGCCAGCTCGACAGAGCGCTTGTCGCGCTTGCCCTGCAGCACGACCGTCGGCTGCAGGGTGTTCTGGTCGATCAGGACCGCGACCACCTCCACCTCCCTGCGCGCCCAGTCACCTTCGGCGGCGCGGCCTCCGGCCGGTCAGGGGGCCAGGTCGGCCGGACGTGGCACGCCGAGCGCTGCGAGGACCAGCAGCGCGATCACGCTGAGACGGACGGTCGTGTGTCATGCCGGCTCCCCTCGGTGAAACGGTGCAGCGCCAGTATGAGCGCCGCCGATCAGGCGACGCGACGATCGGTCAGCGACATGCTGAGCGCCGCGCCCAGGAGCAGGAGCGACGTGAGCATGGTCCACATGAACGCGTAGCCGATGGCGTGGCGTGATATAGCCGAACGCGAACGAGCCGACCGTCTGCCCGACCAGGAAGACCGCGCTGAACATGGCGATGATCACGCCGCGCCGTGCCTCCGGCGCGCTGATCCGTCACCAGCGCCGCGAGCCCCGGATAGAGAAGGCCGTGGGCGCCCCCGGACATCAGCCCGGCGATCGAAGAGCACCGGGACGACCGGCGTGAGGCTGGTGCGGCTGACGACGAAGCCCAGCAGGGCCAGCAGCGCGGTGGCGCCGGTCTGCACGAACATCGACGGGACGATCACCGCGCGCCGCCCGTGCGTGTCGATCAGCCGACCGCCGAGGACCCGCACGCCGATCGCCGAGACGGCGAACGCGCGTGTAGAAGAGCGACAGCGTCTCCACGCCGAGGCTGTCGGCGAAGGTCGGCAGGAAGACGAAGATCGTCACCGGCGCCGAGTCCAGAAGAACAGCGTCACGGCCATGTGGCGATGCCGGAGCTCGTCGAGGCCGCCGCGCTCCCAGAGCGACTCGGCTAGGGGCAGCGGTCCGCCCGGACGCCCGCTCGGCAGGCTCCAGACGTATCCGGCCGCCGCGTGACCGCCATGGCGGCGGCCAGGCAGAAGAGCGGCCGAAATCCCATCCGGCGAATCATCCCCTCGCCGATGAGCGGCGCGACCGCGGTCGCCACGAGCCCGCGACGCCGTAGATGCCGAGGGCCCAGCCGCGGCGGGCCGGTGGAGTCAGGTCGATGACGTACGAGTAGTTCGCGACGAAGAACGCGGGAGAAGGCGATCCCCTGGAGTACGCGCACGACCGCCAGCGTCGGGATGGACGGCGCGAGGGCCGCGAGCAGCGCCGCGACGGTGGCGAGGGCGGTGCCCAGCAGCATGAACGGCCGCCGGCCGAGCGCATCGACCAGGGGCCCGACGAGCGGCTGGCAGAGAATGCCCACCGCGTTGTAGAGGCCCATCACGAGGCCGATCTCGACCTCGGTCCCACCGGCGCCCTCGATGTAGAGCGGCAGGAGAATGAAGCAGCTGAGGCCGAAGAAGAAGAAAAAGTTGGTGATCGTCGCCCGGATGAAAGCCTTGTCGGCTAAAATGGGCGGCGGCACGGGAAAATTATCGCATGATCACCATTGACGCCATGCTTCGCCGCGCGCTCGAGGTGAGCGGCCGCGATCTGATCCTGACGCTCGATCCCGCGCTCCAGGGTCTGCCCGACACGGCTCACGGCGGCTCGGTACTCGCGGTCTTCGACGCGCTCGCCGAGGCGACGGCGCCGCGCGAGGTCTCGGGGACCTATCATCGCCGCGTCCCGCTCGGCATTCCGCTCGCGCTCCAGCGAACCCGCGCGGACTCGGCGCACACGTTCGCGCTGTCCGATCCGTCCTCGAAGAACGTGCTCGTCGAAGGCCGCGTCGTGCTCGCGGGGAGCCCCGCCGACGCCGCGACCAACGGGACCGGCGCGGCCTCCGCCCGCCAGTATCCTCTGCCCGTCTCGCGGACGTGCTTCGCGTGCGGGACCGACAACGACCTGGGGCTGCGCGCCCAGCTCGGATTCGACGCCGACACGGTCGGAGGAACGTGGGAGCCCCGTCCCTCGTTCCGGAGGGCCGACGGGTCGCTCGCGCCGGCAGCGCTCACGACCCTGCTCGACGAGACCGCGTTCTGGCTCGGCGCGCTCGCCACCGGAGAATCGGGGATGACGACGGAGCTCCGCGTGTCGCTCCACCGGCCCGCTCCGTTCGGCGCGGCCATCACGGTCGGCGGCGCCCGCGCCGCGGTGCGCCCGCGGGGCGACGACCCGCGCTATCAGGAAAACCAGCATCGCGGCGCACGCCGACGGTCGGGTCGTGGCGACGGCGCAGATCACGTTCGTGGCCGTGCGGGGCGCCGCGCGCCGACTCGTCACCGGGATGCTCGCGATGAACGATCCGGCCTGCGTGCAGCGCGTGTTCCCGGCCTATACGCGCTGACCCGCCGATGGGCGGCGCCCGGACGGCCGTGCTCGTCGTGCCGCCGACCATCTGTCTGCTCTCCAACTTCCACCGTGTCGCGCCGGCCGTGGTCGCCAGTGGTCGACCGGCACGATCCTGGACGCAGCGTGGACGGGGCTCGCCTCGGGAGGCGTGCGGATCTATCCCGCAGCGGGCTAACCCACCGCATTCAGCGTATGTTTGGGACTGGCGACCGGTGCGCTCGTGTCGACGCTCTTCGTGACCGAGACGCGTTGTCGCAACATCTGGAGGCGTGCAGCTCACTGAAGCTTTGGAGGAGACGCACGATGCCCAAGACCACCCAGCTCGTCCTGACGCTCCGTTCGAAGCCCGGCGTTCTGGCCGGCATCAGCAGCGCCTGGCCGCGGCGCGTGTCAGCATTCTCACGCTGTCGGCGGCCGAGGCGGCCGGGCGCGGAAAGATTCGCATGATCGTGAGCAACCCGGCCGCGGCCAAGCGGACGCTGCGGAAGGCGCGGATTCGCTTCGTCGAGGAGCCGGCGTTCGCCAAGCGGCTCCGCAACAAACCCGGAGCGCTCGCGCGGCTCGTCGAGAAGCTGGCACGCGCTCGCGTCAACATCAGGACCGCCTACGCGACGACCGCGGGCCGCGGCGGGGCCACCGTCGTCCTCACCGTATCGAACCCTTCCAAAGCTCGTCGTCTCATCGGCTAGCTCTCTCGCGGGAGGCGGCCGGTGGCGGGGCAGACGTCGGGACGGGCGGGGGTCGAGAGGACCACGCGGGGCGCGTGCGCTGCTCCGCTGCGGCTGGGCTCCATCCAGGCGCTTCACTTCCGCCGTCGCGGGCCGGGAACGGGTCCCTTCGACCCCCGCCCGTCCCGAGCGTCTGCCCCGCCACCGGCCGATTCTCGTCGCCGCATGGATTCAGGAGGCTGGGCGGAGCCCCGGCGCTGCGCGCGTGCTGCGTGGTCGTCTCGACCTCCGCCCGGTCACGAGTTGTCTCTGGCGCCGCCGCCCGGCGGGTTAGCGGAGGGGGCGGAAGAAGGCGCGGATGTCGGCGGCGAGTGCTTCGGGTTCTTCGAGCGCGGCGAAGTGGCCGCCGGACGGCATCACGGTCCAGCGCTGGATGTTGTAGGCGCGCTCGGCCCACGCGCGCGGCGGCAGCAGGATCTCGCGCGGGAACGCGGCGTAGGCGGTCGGCACCGTGATCCGCTGACCGTCGGGGAGGGGCCACGGGCGATGGAAGCGCGCGTAGTACGGCCAGAACGACGAGTTGATCGCGCCGGTGACCCAGTAGAGGGTCACGTTCGTCAGGAGCGTGTCCTTGGTGAAGCGGCGCTCGACGTCGCCGCCGCAGTCGCTCCACGTCCGGAACTTCTCGACGATCCATGCGGCGAGCCCGACCGGTGAGTCGGTGAGGCCGTAGGCGAGCGTCTGCGGCCTCGTGCCCTGGATCCACTGGTAGCCCGTTTCCTCGCGCAGCCAGGTCTGCAGCTGCGTGATGTACGCGCGCTCCTCGTCGGTCGGCGTCGCGGGTAGAGCGGGGTCGCGGCGCACGGCCAGAAGGTTCAGGTGGATGCCCGCCAGGCGCTCCGGGTACTGCAGACCGAGCCGCGAGGTGACGAAGGCGCCCCAGTCGCCGCCCTGAGCGGCGAAACGGCGGTAGCCGAGCACGTCGGTCATGAGGCGCGCGAACGTGTCGGCGATCTCCTCCACGCCGAAGCGCGGCTGATTCGGCTTGAAGGAGAAGCCGTAGCCCGGCAGCGACGGCGCCACGACGGTGAAGGCGTCGGCCGGGTCGCCCCGAAGCGGCCCGGGTCGGTCAGCATCGGGAGAATGCGCTCGAACTCCACGATCGATCCGGGCCAGCCGTGCGAGAGCAGGAGCGGCATCGGCGCCGGACCGACGCCGGGCTCGTGGATGAAGTGGACGTCGATCCCGTCGAGCGCCACGGTGAACTGCCGCAGCCGATTCAGCCGCGCCTCGTGGGCGCGCCAGTCGTAGCGAGCGCGCCAGTACTCGACCAGCTCCCTTCATGTAGGCGACGCTCGTGCCGAATCGCCATGCCGCGTCGGGCGGCTCGTCGGGCCAGCGCACGCGCTCGAGACGGGCCCGCAGATCCGCGAGCACGGCGTCGTCGACCTTGATCGTGAACGGTCGGGGCGTCATGCGGGCTTCCCGGCGCCCTGCTTCGCCGCCTCGACCCACGCCTGCCACGTTTCGGGCGCGTGGCCGACCGCCACGCGGCCGCCGCAGCGCACGAGCGGTGTCCGGAGGAGCGCGGCTCCGTGAGCGCACGCTCGAGCAGGCGCTCCGGCGAGTCGCCCGCGACGCGGAGGCCGAGCGCCTTGAAGCGCGCGCTGTCGCGATCGATGAGCGCCGCGGCGCCGAACTTCTCGGCAAAGCGCCGGAGCCTCGCCGCGCGCGGCGGGGCGCTCCTTCAGGTCGACGAAGTGCACGGAGACGCTGCGCTCCTTGAAGAAGCGCTGCGCCTTGCGCGTCTCTGGCAGTCGGTGAAGCCGAAGATCTGGGCCTGAACGGCGCTCACGAGATCGAAGCCCTCGGCTCGGTGGCCAGCGACGCGAGTCGGCTCTGCAGCTCTCGCCAGGCGCTCTCCGGCACGGGCTGAAGGCCCGGATGCCTCGCGCCCCCGACGCTCGGGCCGTGGAAGTCGGAGCCGCCGGTCGCGACGAGACCGAGGTGCCTGCACATCTCGCGGTACGCCGACGTCTGGACCGCCGAGTGCTCGGGATAGAACGTCTCGATGCCCATGAGTCCCGCCTCGACCAGCTCGGGGATCAGCTTGTCGCGGTTCGCGAGCCCGGGGTGAGCGAGCACCGGTACTCCGCGGGCGCGCCGGATGATGCGAACGGCCTCGACGGGCGTGAACCGTTTGCGCGGAACGTTCGCCGGGCCGGTCGCCGAGAGGTACCGGTCGAACGCCTCCCGAACCGACTTCACGTAGCCGTGGTCGACCATGACCTGCGCCACGTGGGGGCGGCCGGCCGAGCCCTCCTTCACGATGGCGAAGACCTCGGCCGGATCGATCGGCATGCCGAGCTCGGCGAGCCGCGCCGCGATCCGGTGCACGCGCTGCCGTCGCTCCTCGCGCTGGGCGCCGAGGAACTCCTGGAACCACGGGGCTTCCCAGTCCAGGCAGTAGCCGAGGACGTGGATCTCGGCGCCCGGAACGTCGCAGTTGATCTCGAGACCGGGGACGATCTCGAGCTGAGGGTACGCGACGCGCCTCGTCCATGGCTTCGGCGAGACCGCCCGTGGAGTCGTGGTCGGTCACGGCGAGGACGCGGACGCCGTGGCGCGCGGCCAGGCGCACCAGCTCGCGCGGGGCGAGCGTGCCGTCGGACGCGGTCGTGTGGAGTGCAGATCGACCGCGCCCGGCACCCGTTAGTCTCCCAGGTACGCCAGGACCGTCCGGACCGGCGTAGCCGGTGGCGCCCTTCGGGGCCAGCGGCAGATCCTTCTCCGTGAAGGCCGGCCCCGCGATGTCGAGGTGCGCCCACGGCGTCTTGCCGGCGAACTCCTTCAGGAACAGCCCCGCGGTGATCGCGCCGCCGCCGCGTGGTCCGACGTTGTTGATGTCGGCCACCTCGCTCTTCAGATTGTCGCGGTACTCGTCGATCAGCGGGAGCTGCCAGAGCCGCTCGCCGGCCGCGTCGGCGGCCTTCAGCAGCCGATTGGCCAGCGCCTGGTTGTTCGTCATGAGCCCCGAGCAGAGCTGGCCGAGCGCGATGACGCACGCCCCGGTCAGCGTCGCCATATCGATGATCTCGTCGGGCTGGATGTTCGTGTTGGCGTAGCAGAGCCCGTCGGCGAGCGTCAGGCGCCCCTCGGCGTCGGTGTTGCCGATCTCGATCGTCGTGCCGTTCATCGCGCGCAGGATGTCGCCCGGACGGATGGCCGAGCCGGACGGCATGTTCTCGGTCGCCGCGATCAGCCCGTGAACCTCGACCGCGGATTTCAGCGCCGGCAGCGCGCGCATGATCCCGAGCACGGCAGCGGCGCCGGCCATGTCGTACTTCATCCGCAGCATGCCGTCGGGCGGTCTTGAGGTCGAGCCCGCCGGAATCGAACGTGATGCCCTTGCCGATGAGCACGACCTTCTGCGCTTGCGCCCGGCGGGCGGCCGTCCAGACGGCTGGTAGGTCAGGTGGATGAACTTCGGCGGCTGCTCGCTCCCCGCGGCAACGCCCAGGAAGGCGCCCATGCCCATCTTCTTGCACTCGGCCTTCTCGAACACCTTGACCTCGATGCGCGATTCCTTCGCCAGCTCGGTCGCCGCGCGCGCGAGGTCGGTGGGATGCAGCTCGTTGGCCGGCGCGTTGATCAGGTCGCGCGCGAATGACGTCGCGAGGGCGAAGCTCTCGCCCCGCCGCATGCCGTCGGCCGCCCGCGCGCGCGGCGGCGCGTCGGGCTCCACGAGCCGGAGCTCGCCGATCGTTTTCTCGGCCTTCTCGCGCTTGTAGCGGTCGAACTGGTACGTGCCGAGGATCGCCCCCTCCACCACGGCCTGCGCCCGCTGGCGCGCGGTCAGGCGGTCGCCGAGCACTTCCGCGGCAACCGTGCGGGCGCCGAGGTCGCGCGCGGCGCATGGCGCCGGCGGCGCGCGCGGCGCAGCACCTCGGGGTCGTCTCGGCGCGCGGGCCGAGCCCGGCGACGACGATGCGACGTCCATCGGCGTGTGCGTGCGTCACCTGACCCGCCTTCGCCGAGAACTTCTCGGCGTCGAGCACACGCTTGAGCTGCCCCTGGGAAGCCCGGTCCAGACGCGCCAGGCGCTCCGGCAGCTTCGTTTCGCCGACGTAGAGACCGATCAGCAGCGCATCGGCGGTGACGATCCTCGAGCCGTTTCGTGACGATCTCGACTTTCACCCGGCCGTTCCTCCTCTCAGCGCTTCGGCGCGCCGGATCATATCCAGAAGCCCCTGGGTCGTGTCGAGCTCGGTCACGCGCTCGATCTCGAACCACTGGGCCTCGGCGGCGTCGCTGCCCGCCTCGACGTCCAGCGAATCCGGATACGCCAGGTAGTCCACCAGCACGTAATGATAGCGGACGCGCCCGGCATCGTCCTTCACGACCCGATCGATGACCCCGGCGACGTCGACGACGCGGATCTTGATGCCGCACTCCTCGACGATCTCTCGCGAGATGGCCTCGACAGTGGACTCGCCGAGCTCGACGAGGCCGCCGGGCAGGCTCCACTTCCCGAACGACGGCGCCTTCCCGCGCCGCACGAGCAGGACCTTGTCCTCGTGCAGGATGACGGCACCCACACCGACGCGCGGGTAGTCCGGATATTCGCGGCTCATGCCGGACCCGCGAGCCAGGCGTCGGTCGCGTACTTCTCGCCGACGAGGCGCTCGACGCTGGCGGTCTCGTGAGCGCTGAGCCCGTCGGGCCGCAGGCGAATGCCGTGCTCGGTCTCGAACGCGGCGGCGAGCGCGGTCGCGACGTCGTCGAACTCGGCCGGTGGCCGAGCGCGGCCTCGAGCGTGGTCAAGGTCGCCAGCGGCTCCGGCCGTCGTCGGAAAGATCGCGGCGAGCCGTCCCGCGTCGACGCCGAGCAGGATGGAGCCGTGCTGGACGAACGTGCGGCCGTAGCGCCGCTGCGCGCTCCCGACGAGCTTCTTGCCGCCCAGCTCGATCTCGCAGCTCCCGGTGCGCGCGAAGCAGAAGGCGGGCGTCGGCTCGTCGCCGCGCGCGGCACCCATCATCTCGACCGGCGCGCCCAGGGCCCTCAGCCCCGCCGCGAGCGCGCGGCCGATCCACTCAGTAGCTGTACAGGAGATCGCGCGCCCGCCGCCGATGTCCTCGGCCGCCGCCACGACGCTGTAGGTCAGCTCACCGTCCGGACCGTCGTGATAGATCGCGCTGCCGCCGGTCAGCCGCCTGACGATGCCGACGCCGAGCCGCCGACACGCCGCGACGTCGACGTGGTCGTCGAGGGGCTGGCCGTAGCCGAGGGAGACGGTCGGCGGAGCCCACGCGTAGAAGCGCACGGTAGGCGGCGCACCGCTCGCGCGCCGCTCGAGCCAGAGCGCTTCGTCGATCGCCATGTTGGTGGCGCCGTCGGTGGGCTCGGTCACGAGCAGGCGCCAGGTCCGGTCCTTGTCCGTCACGGCCCATAGCATCGCATGGAGACCCGGTGGATGCTTGTCACTCCCGTCGGCCGGGAATGGAGGGCCATCTCTGGCGCGAACAGCACGACTGAAAGCATTGGGACGAGACTGACTTGTCCCATCCTATGTCCTCGCGATACCGGCCTCAG
>ERZ1370068.10323-contig-9033_pt1 | contig 48272 bp, 71 predicted proteins | sample MGYA00561227_ERZ1370068 | MGnify/ENA primary metagenome ERZ1370068 (study PRJEB38410, sample SAMEA6850437) | metagenome | study: Metagenomic assessment of the ecological functions of the soil: analysis of the soil microbiota associated with the... | reverse complement strand
CAGTTACTTTTTACGTATTGCTTTCGCACAAATTCCTTCCGAAGGCGTATTCGCTGAGACAGCGCCGGGGACGGTCGTAGAGGCGAGACTGAAGCCTTCACGCAACTCGCCGTCGGGCGCAACGATGCGTCAACACAAGAGGGAGCTTTTCCAGGGAACCAAAACGCCACAGGGGACAGCGCGTTTGAAGCATTCTATACCCCGCCGGGCAAGGTTTAAAGTGGTTTTTGAAGCTGCCCAGCCCCCGGCTAACTCAGTACCGGCGGCGGTAGCGCGGTGGAGTTGGGGCCGGGGATGGATTGATCACCATCAGAACCGCCAGTGGAACCTCTCTCTTGGGAAAGGCCGCGATCTCTTCCTAAAATGGCCCTGACTGGGGCCCAAACCTCGGTTCGCTCCCGGCTTTGCTCAAAAAGTGCTGAACGCGGTTCGAGGAGGACCGACGCGCGTAGCGTCGTGATGAATTTAGCCCGGCCTTTTCAAGGCCGGGATCAGTTGTCCAACATTTGCGCGTCGCGTTAGCGACGCCATGAAACCCAGAAACCCCGGCTCTTTGCTTCACCGTCGCGACGCGACGGGAGGTACTTATGACTAGCTTTTGACTGGCTACAAAGGCCGGGCTACTCATATTTCGACGCTACGCGTCGGTTTTTCGGAGCGAAGGCGACTTCGGTAAAGCCTTCGCTCCCGCTTCGTCGTCGCCCCACGCGGTCAGCCTGCGGCTTACCGTCATACGTTACCCTGAGCTGCGGCTACGCCGCCCTTGAGGCGCGGCCTCGAACCGCACGAACCAGCAAAGAAGCCCGCGAGATTTCTCTCTTAGCGGGCTTTCATCAATAATCCCTATCCCAGTGCGCCTTAAACGAACGCGAAATCGAACTGCTCCTGGAAAATAAGCGGGTCGCTGTTGATGTCCAGCGAGCCGATGTAGTCTTCGATCTCGTTCAGCACATCCCGCTCCGATCCGCGCAGCGGCTTTGGCCACTTCGGGATTGACGCGCAGCATGGCCTGCCGCGCACCTTCGCCTTCGCCCTCGCGCGCCAGACTGGCGGGCCTGTTCCGAGGATCTCGTAGCAAACGGTCTGCGAGGACTTGACCAGCCCCGCTCCTGACAATGCTGGCAGGCGAACATAGCGTTCGCTCCAAGCGATTGCTTCACACGCTTGCCGTGTCATGATCCACCAAACCAAAATCATTGAAAGACAGAACCTTGGTCGGGCGACTTGTCGTGCCGTAAAGCTTCCTGCAAGATCTGCATCACCGCGCTGTCGATTGCGCCGCTCTTCCATGTCGATCAAATCGAGCACGATAATTCCGCCCAGGTCACGCAAACAGAATCTGGCGGGCAATCTCTTCGACCGCTTCCATGATTCGTGCGCGTGATCGTGTCTTCCAGACGGGTAGCGCCGCGGCCGACGAACTTGCCGGTGTTGACGTCGATCGAAACCAGCGCTTCGGTTTGATTGATGACCGGAGTAGCCACCCGACCTCAACCAGACGCGAGGTTTGATGGCGCTTATCGATCTCGGCCTGCACCCCCGTAAGCTTCGAGGATAGGTTGATCGCGCGTGTACAGCTTTACTTTCTGACCATGCGCGGCTGCATGCGGTTAACGAACTCGATGCAACCCTTTGATACTCGTCTTCCGAATCGATGCGAATCGCGGTGAAGTCTTCCGAGAAGTTGATCGCGAAAGAATTCGCTGCACCAATCGAGGTCGCGATGGACCAGAGCCGGCGCCTTGGCTTTCTCGGCGCTCTTACGCATGTCCTGCCAGGTGCGCAGCAGATACTGGGCGTCGACACGCAGATCCTCTTCGCTGGCGCCCACACCCGCGGTGCGCACGATGAAACCGCCGGTCGGCGAACCTTCGTCCGCGTGAATCTTCTGCAGATCAGTTTTCGCAGGCGCGCGCGTTCGTTGTCGGAATCGATCTTTGCGCGAAACGCCGAGATGCTCGACCGTCGGCATGTAAACCAGAAACCGGCCCGGCAAAGCGATGTGCGAAGTAATGCGCGCGCCTTTCTTGGCGATAGGCTCTTTGGCAATCTGCACCAGAATCTCCTGGCCTTCGCGCAGGAGATCGGTGATGGTCGGCTGTGCGCGATCGTGTCTCGGAGACCTGCGCCAGTCCGCAGAGCTGGTGGTTGACGACGGCCGCGCGGCCACGCTTTCCTGGGGCTCAGAGCTCTCGGCGGGTTCCTCGACCTGGGCCGGCTGTTCCTCAATCACTTCGGGTGATTGGGCCTCGACTTCGCACGATCTCGGCGTCTTCATCATGACCGTTGCGCAGCGCCTTCGCCGTTTGTCTCAGGAACCCGTCTCGAGACCCGTTTTCGGGCGACGTCGCCGCCGGCCACCGCGGCGGGTAGCCAACTCTTCACGCGGGCGGGCGGTCGTGATGCTGGCTTCAGAATCGGGAGAAAAGTGTCGCGAACGCGTCTTCACTCGGCGTCTCTGGTATCGCCGCGGCGTCAGCTTCGTCTTCCGCTTTTTTCGATTTGAACAGGCGGCCAATCACGCCGGTCTTCCGTTTCCCCGAGCGCGTCGCAGCGGGCTTTTCCTTGACGGGTTCCGGCCGTGGGCGGCGGCTCGGATGTCCACGAGCTTCCTCGGCGGCCAGGGCTGAAGCTTCCTCATCATCGCTGACGCGCTGGAACGACAGCTCGTCGTGGACTGATGTCCGGCTCTTCGTCCACGAATCCGGCGACGTGAGCCTCTTCGATTTGACGCTGACGGGCCCGCGAAACGCTGGCAGCCTCTTCGTCGTCGGCGATCCGTTGAAAGTCCCCGCTCTCAGTGAGTCCGTCGGTTAGCAGTGAACCGACCGGCGCACTCGGCACGTCCTCGAGATCGAATTCAACCGCGTGGACCGCATCCATGATGCGTTCCTGAAGTCGCGCGTCTTTGAACATTTCTCCGTTCATCGCGCGCTCTTCATCGTCGCTAATCCGTTCAAACGATAGGGCCGCCCAGAGCGAATGGCGTATCGATCGGTTCGGCCTCGGTTGGAATAATGCTCGCGTTCTTCCGGGGCCGGCTCGGCTTTGCCTTTGGTGGTGCGACCGCGACGCGACCGCCGACGGCCACGCTTGCGCGCGCCAGTCTCTTCTTCTTCCTCGGCTTTCACTTCAACTGGGATGGCCTCGGCTTCAACTTCGCGCAGCGGTTCGGCGCGTTCGTGCGTGGCCTCGACCTGTTGCTCGCGTTCAACTCGCCCCAGCTCGATATGTTCAGTAGCTGCGCGGCGTAGCGGCTTCATGATCGCCCTTCCTGGATTTGTCGACGACGATCCGTTTCGAACTCGGCCTCTTCGTCAAAGAAATCCGTGACGTAAAGGAACGCGTCGCGCTCCAGGCCGATATCCACAAAGGCGGATTGCATTCCCGGCAGCACGCGCATCACGCGTCCTTTGTAAATATTGCCGACGATCCCTGGTTTTCTTCGCCGCGTTCAATATAGAACTCGGTGACTCTTTCATTTTCGACGATGGCGATTTTCTTTTCGCGACCGTTAACGCTAACAATTAACTCTCTTGACATTGATTTTCTTTCTGTTGATGCGCTGGACACACGCATTACCGGCGCGGCTTCCGCGCTGAGATCGGTTGAGCGTGCGATGCGCAGGCATCTGTGCCTGCGATCGATTTGCGCAATTGTTGATGGAAGTTGCCGTCAGAATGTGACGGCAGTTGATTTGCGATACCGGCCTGCGATTGCGATCCGGCGACGCGTTTGAAATCGATCAAGCAGATCGAGATCTCTCGCGTGATTTGGAAGTACCATCTGCCCGAGCAGACGGTTAACTTGATTCAAATGGGAACTCCATATGACGCGCGAGGCTATCGTTTCGATAGCGCCAGGGAGCGGGGCGTCGGTCGATTAAGACGCGCTCTGAAACCTGGTTCGCGGTCGGTAAATGCCGTCTGGTTGACGGCTTCAAAAATCTTCGCTCAACCCTTCACTGCTGGTAATTCGTTGCTGTGATTGCTTTTCCGGCCTGGCCGGGCAAGGCGAGCGAACGCAGTATAGCAGAGGCACCTGCTGAACACCGCGCCCAATCCTGGTGGTCAGCCGTTAGGTAATTCGGTGTCGATGGCTGGCGCAGTACCGGTAGACGTTTATAGCTGACCGGGTGTCACGAAAATGTTCAGCTCAGGAAGGCGAAACCTTCCGCCTGGTGAATGTTTACGCTCGCTACAGAGCCATCGCAGTCACCTGGGTCGCTCGACTCACAAACGTTGCGTCCACTCCGTGGCTATCAGCGACCCGCCAGCCCCGCGGCCAGGGCAATGGTATGGCGATACAACGATCAAATGGTCTTACGGCCTAGTGGCGTTCTTTGATCTCCTGCGTAAGTTAAGTCAGCGCGTCCAACCGGGCAAGAACATGACTGACCGAGGACTCGAATTCGCGAACGCGGTCTACGCCGCGGTAGACGAACTCAACCAACAATTGCCGGGCGGAGTGCGCGTCGAGAAGTCTCTGGACGCCCCGCTTTACGGCGCTGCAGGCAAGCTGGAATCGCTTTCGATTTCGTGATCCTGATCATGGAGGTCGAGGAAAAAATTAACGCCGAGTTCGGCACGGACATAACCATCGCCGACGAAAATCTTTTTGTCGAAAGAGAAGAGTCCCTTTTCCACCCTGGGGACGCTGACCGAGTATCTGCGAGGATCTTTTGAAGGAAAAGGAAGCAGACCTGATGCAGAGACTGCTGCATCACCCGGATTCGGATACCGCAGACTGGACAGTCTGCGATACATTTAAGAAGAAGTCTCCGGCAAACTGTTGCATGCGCCCAAAACCCCGCCAACTGTTTTGTTGCGCCAAACCGATCACGACTTCAGCTGCCTGAATCTCCTGCCGCCACTCCTGGAATTCTTCACCTGGAAATGTAAAACGCTGTCGGCGCCACCAGGTGATCAAAGACGATGTCATGTGTTGCTCACGCCAATCGAAGCCTGAAACGAATTCCATGTATTCGTTGTAAAGAGGTGCTGCGCGATAGATCGGCCGCCCTCGCTCCGGTTCAAAGGACCGTACGAAGAGTTTCGAAGCCAGCGTACATCAGCGCCGTCGGCGCCTTGGCCAGATGGAAGAGCAGACGCGAAGGCATGCGCGAGGTCATGTGCTCACGCAACGGATTGACGAACCGGATGATCCACTGATTGTTTTCAGCGCCGTAGACCCAGGCCGAAGCATGACCGCCCGGGCTTCACCTTTGACACCAGAGAGCGAAATCCCGCACGCGGGTCGGGCAGGTGATGCAGCACCCCGACTGAGAACGCATAGTCAAAGAAGCGGCCCAAAGGCAGATGATACAGTCAGCCTGGATCGACGTGCGCGTTTTCGATTCCCGGGTAGCTGCGAATGCGACCTCAACCGCGGCGCTTAGGTCGACCGGCCACAATGTCGCGCGCGCCCCAGCCGGCAACTCTGCGAGCTGATGCCGGCCCTTGCCGCAGCCACCTTCCAACACGACTTTGTCTTTGAAAAATTCACGCCGCAACCGGGGCAATCCAGTCGAGAAATTCTTCGGTCGTATTTCTCATCCTCCTGAGATAAACTCCTGCCAGCGACCAGCCGAACTCTGTCGGCCGTCGCTTGCTTCTCGGCATCAATTGTTTCCAGATCGGCAAAACGCGGGATGCCGCGCGACAATTCGGAATGCGCGTTGACAGCCAGACGCAGGTCAAGCTGGCCGGACATAATCTCCATGCCGTCCTGTCCGCGGCTTGCAACGTCAGGTCTCCTGGCATTCAGGACAAATCAGATAATCGAGGAGTTTCGCTTTCACTTTTCCTGGACGACTGCTGAATTTTCTACCATGGCAGGGTTCCGGCAAGCTCCGGACTTTGCGCTGGCAGAGGCCACAAACTCCGCGATCGCAATGGTCAGTGATGATGTGGATGGAAATCGTCGACAGTCAGGCAGGTCGCCGTGATAGCTCAATAAAGACGTCGCCACCACTGCGATACTTTTTGGCACCTCGACTGACGTCCGAAGCCGCACCAGCTATTCCCGGTTGTGCCAGGTGATCGCCACGTCATGCGCCTTAATGTCCGTCCACCACTTTGCGAACTCTTCCTGGCGGACGTAATGAGCGGTCGGCGCGACCAGGTGATCAAACACGATTGTGTGATGTTCTCGCCAACCGAAATCGCTGATGAAGGTCAGATAATCTCCGTAGAAAAGGAAGTGGGCAACTTTTTTGGGCGCCAATTTTCTTCAGGGGCCCGTATACGAGCTTCGTTAGCATGAAGAGAATGGCTGTAGGCACTTTCGATAAATGCATGAGTAAGCGAGGATTAATCCTGCTGAAGTAAAATGCACGCGCAGCGGATCCAGTTAGCTTCGTAATCCAGCGCGTTGTTCTCAGCGCCATAGATCCAAACGGAAAGATGACCATCAGGCTTGACCTTTGGTCGCCAGCGAGTTGAACCCATCGACCGGATTGGGAAGCACAATCAGCACTCCCACACACCAGGCGCATAATCAAACACTCTCGCAAACGGCAAAGTGACAGATGTCTCCCTGCACCACGTGCACATTGTCGAGATGCCGGGTCGCCGCAAAGGCAGTGTCCACCGGCATCGCTGAGATCGATGCTAATGACTTCGCGTGCTCCCCACGCTGCACGCCAGCAGCGTGTGTCGTCCTTTACCACAGCCGGCATCGAGGACCACCTTGTCTTTGAAGAATTCCGGTCTGACCGGATTCAGCCATCCGAGGAACTGTCGCTCATATTTTTGATCGTCCTGTGTAAAGTGGGTCCACTGCCAGCCAAAACTGAACGCGGTCGCCGCTTTTCCAGCTTCCAGATCAGCATGATCGGCAAACCGCGGAACACCGCGGACGATCGGAAAGTTCCTCCCGCAGCCTGAACAGCTCAGGCGGCCTTCCATTATTTCGATTCCGTCTTTGTTCTTTGATTTCGCTAACGACCAGCGATGCCTGACAACTCCGGGCAAGCGAGATATTCAGCTAGTCTTTCTTTCATGCATACAGGGGAACTCTTTGAAGCTCTTGACGATATCCAGCGCTGTCGGAATTTTGCATCAAATAAGACTAAGACTTAAGCCCGCAAAAATCGGTAGCAGCCAGTGCATCGGCAAAGCATAACGGATCTCAGGATGGACGAACGTGCCGGGACCCAGATAATAAACTATCGCAGCCAAAAACAAACTAGTGACGGGCCAATCACGCCGCGCGGCCAGCCAAAGTCCAACTAACGCCAGCGGCAGCAGGGCATAGCGGGTTACGCTTTGTATCATGCCCAACGCATTAACTCCACGCGCGACTATTCCTTTCTGCCATGACGCAGGCAGGCACCTGGCGCTGGTTACATTGATGCCGGCAGTGCCGTAATAGGAAGCGGGGCGCCGGCGACCTTTAGCATCCCCACATTCGCTTGAGCATTACACCCGCGTACCAGACCGGGTGTTGCCTGATGAAGTTTAGCGCCTCGTTACGGCGCGCGCGGTCGCGGTTAATTCCGTCAGGCCAAATGTTGGTCATGGGAAAATCAGCCGGCAGATGCATCTCGGCCCGGTCGCGCTCAACCACCTTCAGAATCACCAAATTCAAAACCGTTCGCCCGGCCAAACTCGGTTTCGCCCAATCCCTCCCACAGATTGACGCCGATGCCTGCGCCCACAGTGAGTTCGCGAAACACCAACATAGTTGCGAATGACAATCGGCGAAACCAGGAGGAGCGTGCCGAGCAATAGCGGGGCGACCAACCTCAGAACGCTTTTGAATGTGCGGTTCCGGCGAAGGCCAACAAAGCGACCGCGAGGAAGACGCTCAGGTAGAGCGGATTCAATCTCAACCAGCACCGCGCAACCAAGGACGACGCCCGCAGCAAACGCCAACTTAGCGTTGCCTTTCTTTAAGGCCAATACCAATAGCCATATTCCGCCGATGACCAACCACGCCGTCGGGGCGTCGGCAAACGGCGAAACTCCTACGAAGTGCCAGCAGCGGCGAGAAAGCCGTCATGACGCTGGTCCACATGCCGGCCCGCAAACCAAACGCCGTCACCGCCAGTCCCGTGATGAACACGAGCGAAACCTAAAAGATCGATAACCGTCTGAACCGCCTGAACGGCGTAGATGGAATGCTGACCGGTGAGTCGAAAGATGGCCGCAATCATCAACGGATAACCGGGCGGAAAGAAAATCACATCTGTGCGTGAGGGATCGCTAACCCAGAAGATGGGCTCTTTGCCATCTATAACTGCGACCGCGCGTTCCTCAAACGCAGCATAAGTTCCGCGCTGAAACCAGGCCGGGTCGTCCAGGCGATTACGAAGAAAATTAAACGTCAGCAGGCGAACCGACCCGGCCAGCAACAGAACGACAAGGAAGAACAGGACCCTGCTTCGCGTGACCGCAGAGCGCCAGTGCGATGAAGCCGCTTCTTTGTAGTCGCTATCCTGCGCGTTCATATACGTCGCTGGTTGAAAGATTGGTTAGTGGATCAGCAGAATCACGCAGCGTCACTTTTGCGCGGAAATGATCACATTCCAGCCGACTGTTCTGCGAAGGGCACGAAATATTCTCTGGAATTAGTCGGCCCAGAAAGTAGAATTCACTGCGCATCAATTGTTCAATCGTGATCTCGACCCGACTGAAGTTCGAGAACAGACTTCGCGCTTCACGACGGCTATAAGCTTTGACCAATGGGCGGCCACCGCCGGCGTTGAATTCGACGTACCTGCTCATGATGTCGTTGGCAGAAGTTCCGCGCAGAAATTCTCCGCGCAGGATTCCGTAACGCAGCACGACCTGGCTCCAGTAAGCCCAGGAGCCGCGATGATAAAGCATCACCCGGGCCTGTCCGCCGGGCTTGAGCACTCGATGAATCTCTCGCACCGCGCCAGCCGTGTCCGGAGTGTGATGCAGCACTCCGTTTGAATACGCCACGTCGAAGCTTTCGTCAGCGAAGCGGTAAGCGCTCGCAATCGGCAATCGCGAATTCACCAGTTGTGACCGTACAACTCGAGATGACGACGTGAAGTTTCGATTGAGCGCGGCGTCAGATCTACGCCGGTCACTTTCGCGCCGCCCCGAGCAAATTGCAGAAGGTCGGTGCCCATGCCGCAGCCGACTTCGAGTAACTTCGCTCCGGAGAATTCGTTGAAGCCCATGACTTCAGGCATCCACGGCGCGTACTCCTGATAACGGTGGCGTTCTACTTCGTCAAAGAACTCGCGCGTGCCGAACTCGTGTTTGCTGCCGCTAGACAGCGCCGGCTGGGTCGCTTGCTCCACTGTTCGCGCGCGCGCTGTTTGTCATCAATCCCGATCATTGTAGTCAGTACCGCCTGCGGTAGCGGGCGATTGTACGTCGTTCTAACAAGGGACTCTTCAGCAAGGATCAACCGCCCGCTACCGCAGGCGGTACTGACCTGCCCGATACTGATCGATCACCTCGTTGCGCATTCTGCTTCCACGTGTGCCGCTCAACCGCGGCGCGTCGCGCCGCACTGCCCAAACGCTCTCGCAGTTCACGGGACTCGCTCAAACGCAGGATTGCTTCGGCCAACTGGCGCGCATTGCCGGGCTCGATCAAAGGCCACTCTCTTCGTCAGCCAACACATCGCCGATTTGTCCCAGACGGCTTGCGACGATTCGCCTTTCCCATCGCCATGTATTCGAAGAGTTTAGTCGGCGAGCCGAAGAACTCGCTGCCATCTTCGAGCGGCACGTGCGGCGAAAGCAGGATGTCACACGCATCGAGCAGCGGCGGCACGCGCTCATGTTCAAGATGACCGGTGAAGATCACGCGATCCTCCCGGCCGGCAGCGCGAATGATGCGTTCGACTTCATCGCGAAATCTTCCCGCGCCCACCAGCAGGAACCGCACGCTTACGAATCTTCGGGCATCAGCGTAATCGCTTCGGCCAGCGTGAGCACTCCATGCCATGGCCCAAACGTGCCGACAAAGCCGGCGAGGATTTCGTCCTCCGGGATGCCCAATTCCTCTCGGACCGCGGCGCCGCCAATATCGGGACGAAACTCTTTCGGTATCGACTCCGTTCGGATTGACGACTATCTTGTCATCAGCAATTCCGATCCGCAGAAGATTGCGACGCTCGACTTCCGAGACGACGAAGATCCGCGGCCGCGGCGTTCAGGTTCAGCCGCTCGAATCTTTCCAGCAACGGAATCATTCCCGACATGTCCCAGTGCTTGCCGATCCAAACTTCCGATCCGTTGTATTCGAGAAACAGCGGCACGCGCGCTTGCAAACTCGCCTCGACCCCGGCCCAGGTGAAGCGGCCATAGCGTTGGTAAATAAGATCGACGGGATTGTTTTCGATCTCTCTAAAACTCCAGCAGAAAAAATCAGATTGTTGCGAAGATCGAGAGGCCGCGCGCGTGGTGCCAACCGGCTCGGGATCGACCAGCGTTAGTTTTGGTTTCGTCGAGGCCCTGCAATGTAATCGTTACTAATGACTCGGACGCTCGGCGCCGAGTTCGCTCGCCGCGTTGACGAAACCATTGATGTGCGTCGCCGCGCCGCCACGCGGCTGAACCCGGGCTGGAGGTGCTGCGCAAATAAGCGATCCGAAACTGCTCCCCTTTCTTCCGGCGAAGGCTGGAGCGATCAGCGGTGACTTGCTCGAGCTGTTTCAGACGCGACTGCGATTTGGCGATAGCCGTTGTACTCGCGGCCGCTTCAGAGCTGAGCCGCGCCGGCAGTCGCGCGAGAATTCCGGCCCGAGTTTCTTCTCGACTATCGCCGCGCGCGTCAACCAAGCACGACGCGGCTCGCACCGCCCAGCGCTCCAAACAGCAACATGGCATTCTGACCTCGCTGCCAGATAAGACGTTCGGTGGCGACCGCGAAGATATCCGGACGCAGCGAACGGAGCGCACTCCAGGCGCTGCGACCAACTGCCGCTATCGAGTTGTTCGCGAGGAATGTTATCTACGCTCGCGCCGGGATATTTCTCCAGCAGCCAGCCGCGAGCATGCTCGGCGTTTCCGCTGAGCGCCAGCAAAACTATCTTCATGAAAGATTCACTCGGGTACGCACGCCTCCGGCGTGCTCGCTTTGTCGATCAAATGTTGCCTAAGTGATGGCTCCGCCACGCCGATGCGCGGCAAGTCTATGACTTGCCGACAGGGACCCTTCTTCTCTCCGGGTCCCTGACCCGATTTAGCGGTCGACAGACCCGCCGGTTCTGGTTAGGGCATTTCGGCAAGTCCGAGACTTGCCGCGCATCGGCGTGGCCGAGCCATCGCAACTGTACCGCCGTAATCCCTAAGCGACATCCTACTCTGCGATCAGGAGCGGCCCAGACGCATTCTCGCAAACAGCTCGCGCAAGTCCTGCGGCGCGCGGCAGAAAAATCTCACCGGGCCGCCGCCCGGTTTTCCGGCAAAAGTACCAGGCCACCAGAACAAATATGAGCGCATAGCTCAGAGTCGAATTCAGCGCCGCAGCGCGGGCCCCAAACGCCGGCACCAGGGCCAGGTTCAGGGCGAGATTAGCTAATACCGTCACGATCCAAAATCCGGGGATCGCTGCCGGTAAATCGGTTCCCGTGAAATGCTGAACCAGAACCGACTCGAGGCCGACCAGATAAACACCCGGAAGCAGGATCAATAACTGCGTCGTAGCTTCGGCAAAGCGCGCTCCATAAACAAGCGGCAACGCAACGATCCCACGCAGCGGCGGCCAGGCAAATCACTAACATCATGAACGATGCGTTTCGCGTTACCTGCACCGCAAACTCGGCCCGCGGGTCCGGCTGCGAAGCGACGCGCGGAAACAGTAACGTCGCAATCACGCCGGGTAGCATCAGCAAGAGAAAGGAAACCTGCGACGCAACGGCATAGACACCCGCCTCGGCTGTGCCGCGAAAGTAATTAACGATGAGCAGATCTGCGTCGAAAGATCACGAAGCCGGCCATGATCGAAATGTAGCAATTTGATCGCGTACTGGAGCATCGTCTGCAACAAACTCAAATCCGGACGAGCCGCGCGCCGATCCGTCCTGGGCCCGCAAAACTTTCCCTGACAGCTACGAGCAGGAAGAAACTAACAACGACGGCGGCGCCCGGTGTTGAAAGCGATGAGCGTCGTCAGACCCGCGCCCAGAATTACCAGCGCCACAGTGGCATTCAGCAGCGAAAATGCCGGTGATAAGCACTCGAGCAGATTCATCTGTCCGATCCGATTGACGGCGAGCAATACGTTAAGGCCCACCAGAATCAGCAGTTGAAAAGGGATGGAAAGCGCCGCGATGCCCAGCAGGTTGGTTGGCGCCGCGCCGAATAGCGAAGGCTTCAGTTTGCCCAGGGCGAAAATAACCAGCGCCGCCAAACTACCCACCACCAGCCGCAAACATGATCGCGTTGGCCCAAACCGGACCGAGGTTCCGCCGATCCCTGGCAATAAAATAAGTATTGGCTGAAGGCAGTCCGGCGCTGGCAATCTGTAAAGTCAAAGCCACCAGTCGCATTCAAAACTGCGAGCGTGCCGAATCCTTCCGGTCCCAGCCAGTGTGCAACCACGATGCTGGAGCCCAAAAGGCCGGCCAGCATCAACACGCGCGTGCCAAACGTCAAAGCTACGCCGGAAACGAGATTGGCCAAGCCGCGGCGCCGGTGGGTACTGGAGCTTCGGCGTCAGTCATAGCACAGGGTTGTCGTGGACGGATCAGTCATTCTTCGCTTCGATAACGGCGTGTGCGCCTGTTTGAATCTGAGACTTGCGCGTGAGACGAACCAGTTTGGAGTTCCGCGCTTTAGGCGGCTCGGCGTCTCATGTGCCGCCTGAAGGCGGAACTCCAAACTCACTTAGCCAATCCAGCGATCGTACCAAACAGACTGAGATTCAGCAGGCACCAGAGATTGGCGCTCCAGTCTTTGGTCTCACGGCTGATGCTCGTCGGCCATGCGGCCGATGAAATCGTAGTCAAAAAACTTCCGCTCACGAATCGATGAATTCAACAATTGCTGAATCAAGTCGTTGCCTTCACGGCCCCCGAAACCATTCACGCACCGGCGCGCCAAACCCACGCTTGCGTTGATAGAGCACGTCCGCGGGCAGAATCGGTTCCAGCGCGCGCTTCAAAATGTGCTTGCCGGTCTCGGCCTTTTACTTTGAGCTCGCGCGGCAAACTCATCGCATATTCAATCAGATGATGATCCAGAAACGGCACGCGGGCTTCGACTGAAGTCGCCATCGTGATCTTATCAACGCGCATCAGCAGCAATTCCGGCAGACGCAGTTTTCAACTCGAGATAGGTCATACGCGCGGCGGCGTCGGCATCAGGACGAGCGGCAGCAATCGTCTCCTGGTACCGCCGCGACAATGTCATAGGTTGAAAGTCCGTTGAAGCGCGCGCGCATTTCGTTTGTCAGCACACGCTTCTTCATCGTTTCGTCAAAGACGATCGCGCCGCCCCAAAAAAGCGATTCGTTTGATCCCAGGCGCCGGACCAACTCAGAAGCCATACGCTTCTTCAAAACCTTCTGCACCAGAGGCTGGGCGACGGCGGCGGCCGCGCGACGAGCGATCAACGGCGCGCGTTCAGCATGACGCCAGAAACGATCTTCGATCTGCAAGTAGGATCGGAACCAGTCATAGCCCGCAAAAATCTCGTCTGAGCCTTCGCCGACCTGAACCACAATGGTGCCCGTATCGCGCGCCAGCTTCGAGACGTAGTAGAGCGGGATGCAGACCGGATCGGCAATCGGCTCGTCCTGGTGAAACACCAGCTCCGGCAGAAACTTCTGCATCTCCTGACGGCCAATCATCACTTCGTGATGGTCGGTGCCGAATCGTTTTGAAATTGCTCGCGCGGATTCCAATTCATTCAACTCTTCGCAATCGTCAAAACCGACCGTGAAGGTGCGCACCGGCTGGGTCATCAATTCCGACATCAACGCCACGTTCGCTGATGAATCGACTCCGCCGGAAAGGAAAACTCCGAAAGGCACGTCGGCCATCATCCGTTTGCGGATCGATTCGCGCAGCAGCTTGAGGATGTTTTTCTGATGCTCGGCCTCTGAAAGCTCAGGCGCCGGTGAAGGCAACGCGTCCCAATACTGTTTGAGCTGAGTATCGCCGCCACGATTGACGACCAGCATGTGGCCGGCCGGAAGTTTTTGAATTCCGCGAAAGAGAGTTTGCGGCGCGGGCGTCGTGACAAAGGTCAGATAGTGATAAAGCGCTTCTTCATTTATTTCCGCCGTCACCGACGGGATGTTTCAGGATCGCTTTGATCTCGGAAGCGAAAATGAAGCGGCCGTTCTGATGATAGAAGTAGAGTGGCTTGACGCCGGCGCGATCGCGCGCCAGCACCAGCCTTTCCCGTTCAGCGTCCCAAAGCGCGATAGCGTAATCACCCTCGAGGTCGTGGACAAAGTCGAGGCCACGCTCTTCGTAGAGATGGAGAATCGTTTCAGAATCCGTCCGCGAAGCGTAAACGTGGCCACGCGATTCCAGACCTTCGCGCAATGAAGCATGGTTGTAGATCTCACCATTAAAAACCAGCCAAACGCGATCCGTGCAGCCGCGCATCGGCTGATGACCGGCGGCGGACAAATCGATGATTGACAGCCGGCGAAAACCAAATCCGCCACGGGCTTCATCAAAAACCAGCCCGCCGGAATCGTCGGGCCACGATGCGTCATCACGTCCGACATGGACGTGAGCAAGTCGCGCTGCACATTGCCGCGCGTCGCGCCGTATTCCCAGATTCCGCAAATGCCGCACATGTTTTAGATTTGCAGATCGTCAGACTCAGATCTCAGATTTGAAATTTCAAAGGTGTCAGAAGCCCAACCGTTAAGGAGAGGCCGCCTCAAGCTAATGGAGCCCTTGCTTACGCGCGGGCTTCTGAACACGACTTGCCATTCGCTCGCTCTCGTTTTCACTTCCGCGAATCGGAATCAGCATGAATTCCATGCGCAGCGGCGCTGCACTCTGAACTCTCCAGCAGACAGAGACAGACGGTTCTTTCTCACCGTAATCGGCGGATGAAAACCGTGGTTCCAAAATCGGTTCACTCTCACGATGCTTGCCCTCCGCTTACGGTCGGGCTTCTGACAAACGATTAACAATCTGGCGCCGGTCATCTTATCGCACACCTCGACGATACCATCAGTACGTACTTTCGAATCAGATTCGGGGCCAGATGAAAGCGGAAACAAAACTCATGTGTCCCCTCGCCCGCCAATTCATCCTGAATCAACCAGAAACGTTTTCGTTTGTCGAATTTGATAGTCCGGCGATGCGTGATCGGGTTGCGACAAGCCGCTCGGTAACCGTTCTGCTCGGCCAGAAACCAGGTCGGCATCGGCGGTTGTTTCCCAGTGCAAGTACCTTTGGTTGAGCTTCGTTTCCGATCACGAACGGCACCCGTTCGTCGATCGTGTTCTGTTCAGGCGCCGTCAACCTGCACTGTCGAGTGATAAGCTGTCGATCGAAACAGATTCCGCTCGTGAAGATTGGCCGTGTAAAGGTACGAACCAGGATCGACGATGAACGCCGTTCCGCCCGCTGACACTTCGATGCTCAACGCATCGTTATGGCCGTGCGAACCGCGCCCATTCACCCCAATTCCACCGGCATTGAAGTGCAGGTACAGATCCTGCGTGACGAAGCAGGTAAACGCCGGCGTCAGGAAAAGCCCGCGAAACTGCCCGCCTCGCTCGCCGGCAGCGAGTCATAATCGCGTAGACCCTGCTCTCCCAAAAGCCAGAGCAGTTCGGTACGCACGCCTCCGGCGTGCTGTGTGGTTTCACCCACGCCGCTGTCGTGCTGCACGCCGGAGGCGTGCGTACCTGAATCGCGGTTCCTGAAACACTGCCGCGCCTAGCGCCAGAACGTAGGCGTGATCGTTGCCGGCGCGCCTCACAATCGGAAACACCTGTCCGCTGTCAGAGTCACCTATCAACGGCGCGCGACCGTCGGGCCGCAGGTAAGCGCCGCAGGTACTCAATCATCGCGCGCAAATTGCTCCAGTGCTTTTCATCGATATCGAGACCGTTTGCGTGGCAAAGCATAAACGAGTAGAGGAACAGCTCGACCTTCAAACGGTGATAGCCGGTTGATGCTTCGTAATCTGCGCCGTCCGGCAACAACTGCTTATCCATCTCATTCAGCATTTCGCGGAAACCAAACTCGCGCCATTCACTTGCCGCCGCTAATTCCGGCAGCAGCAGTCCAATCCAAAGCAGGCCCACGACGTCGGCCAGGTAGTGGTTGCTGGTGGCAATATGCGAGAACTCGAGGTTTCGTCGAATGTGTGCGCCATGCTGATCGAGCGTCTGCAGAAATTCCTTCAGGGCAATCTCATCCATTTGTGGCGCCCGCAGAAATAGCGCGAAAGCGCCGAGCAGGTTCATCGCCCGCAAGGCAACTTCCATCGCGCAGTTCCAATTGACGCCGCGCGCGACGGGATTCTGCTCGCGCCAACTGTCGAGCTGCCGAAAGAAAGCGTCACTTAATTTGTCATCGTTGGTAATCGCATACGCCCGGCCGAGCGTGATGAAATGCGCGCATCGATTCAGTTCCCACACGACTCGCGCGTCCGAGCCATCGTTTCTGATCAGGTTTATGTCAGCGTGATAACTCAGGGGCCAATCAAATCCGGATAACGGATCACGACTCCATTGAATCTCACCCTCCCCAAAACACTTCTCACCAAAACCGAGGAGCGGCCAACAATGTTCGTTGGGCGATCCGTTCTGCTTCCTTGATCAATGATCCGGCTTCGTCAGGGAAGATTTGCCTCTGCAACCGCGCGGTCGTCGCGGGGTCTTGAAAACCAGGAAAGAATTTGGGGCGCGTACGCGAGTGAAAGTGCGCCAGCAAATCCGCAGCGCTGACGCGCGCAAACTCCTCGCGCAGGCGCGCCGGCTGCTGATTCAACTCGGCAAGTTGCGCCTGCTCTTTGCGCCGCGCGTTTTCACGCTGAGGCGGCGCATGGCTTCCAGCGCGGCGGTCCGCGCATTGACCTCGCCGCGCAGAACGCGCTTCGTTTTGGAGATAATCTTCAAGAACAGGAAGGTTAAAGGGAAAACAGGAAAGGGCAAAGCGGTCAGAACCGCCTGCGGTAGCGGGCGGTTGATCTTCGTGATCGAACTCAGTTGGATCGGCATAGATTAACCGCCCGCTACCGCAGGCGGTTCTGACAGCGCGTCCAAAATCCGATCAGCCGTCTTTCCGTCCCAGAGCGGCGGGATGCGCAGCGTCGACTGGTCGGGCGGATTGTCGAGGGCCCGATTCGCGACAGCCACGATCCTCTCTGTGTCGGTACCGGCAAGCGTATTGGTTCCCATCTCCACCGTGATTGGCCGCTCAGTATTCTCGCGCAAGGTAATGCACGGAATACCCAGCACCGTCGTTTCTTCCTGGATACCGCCGGAATCCGTCAAAAACCAACTTGGCGTTGCTGAGCCAGATTAAGAAAATCCAAATAACCCAGAGGATCGATGAGCGCCAGGTTCCTGATGTTTTCAGTTCGCTCCGTCAACCCAAGTTCATCGATCATCCGCCGCGTGCGCGGGTGCGCGGGAAAAATGATCGGCATGCGCCGGCTGATTTCTTCAAAGCGTCCAGAATGCGCGCGAAAGCACCTTTCTCATCCACATTCGATGGACGATGCAGCGTCAGCAATGCGTATCCGCGCGGCTGCAAATGCAGTTCGGAAAGAACCTGAGAGTGTTGTGAGCGTTCCAGGTGCGCAAACAATGAATCGATCATGATGTTGCCAACAAATCGAATTCGCTCCTCCGGGATTCCTTCAGCGCGAAGGTTTTCATTCGCGTCGGGTGACGGAGTCAGCAACAACTCGGCAATCTGATCCGTCAGAATGCGATTGATTTCTTCCGGCATCGTGCGGTCGCGACTGCGCAGGCCGGCCTCGACGTGGGCAACCTTTACTCCCAGCTTGGCGCAAACCAGAGCGCAGGCGACGGTTGAATTTACGTCGCCCACGACCACAACCCAATCCGGCTTTTCATTGATCACGTACGGTTCGAAAGCCTGGATGACACCGGCTGTCTGCACGGCGTGACTGGCTGAGCCGACGCCAAGATCCACGTCCGGCTCGGGCATCTCTAGGTCGCGAAAGAACGCGTCAGACATCGCGGCGTCATAGTGTTGACCGGTGTGCACCAGAATCGACTGGAACTCGTCTGACCGGCGCTTCATAGCTGCGACTATGGGCGCCACTTTCATGAAGTTGGGCCGGGCACCGGCAACGTTGATGACTTTGAGCATGGGCTTTACAGGGTCACTAAATCGAAATCCGCAAGCGCGCATGACTATCCCCGATCTGCGTTCGTCTAGTCAATTGGGCGCTCTCGGGCAGAGGAAACAGCACACTCCGCGGGATTGTTCTCGCTAATTTATTCGTCTGAATTTCATTGACAATCAAGCGTGTCTTTTGTTAGTTATGCTTCGCTGTTTGCGATTCAAATCCTGATAAAAGAATCAGAATTCTTTGTTATTGTTCAGCAAAGAGCCCGTTTGCGTTGTTTTCTGCTGACAAACGCTGCGGTTTACTTCAGTCGGCCCTCCCATGGCTTTTGGAGTATCAAGTAGTCAAAAATTGAAACCTTAGGAGATTAAACATGTCCCAAAATTGGACCCCGCCCTCGGCCGGTGGCTCGACACCTGTACCAAACAATCATGGTTATCGGCCATCATTTCGATTTATCTGCTGCTGGCCGTTCGCGTATTGCGGCGATCATCTTTGCCGCGAAGGTCAATGGTCAGGTCGCCGCCGGCGACATCGCCGGTGCTCAGGACTCTTCCAAGAAAGCTAAGATGTTTAGCTTTATCGCCATCGGCATTGGCGTAGCCGTTTTGGTTGATTTACGGCATCATCGTGCTGGTCCTGGGGTCGGCCTGGCGCATGATGAGCGGCGGTCGCTAAATCCAGGAGCGAATTCGCACCCAAGCAACGACCGCGTCGGCCCTGGAGTATGAAAGCATCGAGTCTTTGAGCGAGCGCCGGCGGTCGTTGCTTGCTTTTTGGCCAATGATAGCGAATCGCACGATCCTTTCAAAGCATCAGCCAGGCATCCCCGATGGTAGTTTTCTGTACCAAATGCGGCGCGCAAAACGATGACTCCTCGCAGCAGCTGTGTTCCAGTGTCAGGCCACGCTGCCCGTGATCGGCAGCCCGGCCCACGAGTATCAGCCGGATTATCAACCGCCTTTCCAAACAGGTTACGAGCCGATTCAACCTCCGGCGCCAATGTACGGCCAGGGCTCAAATCTGGATTGGCAAAGCAGGCGGCGCGGACAAAAAGATCGTCGCGGGCATCCTGCGGAATCGTGGTGGGCGGATTTGGAATTCACTAAATTTATTCTGGGCTACCAGACGAAGGGATCATCATGTTGCTCGTGCTCGGTGCTGAGCTGTGGCATGCTGGCCGGAGTCATGCACGTCATCGGCATCGTTGAGGGGATCATCTATCTCACCAAGAGCGGACGAGGATTTCGTCAGGACTTACATTCAGGGCCACAAGGGTTGGTTGTAGACGCGGTTCGGACTTCGTTAGATTTGTCGCCAGGTGAGTTTTGGCATTGGTCATGGCGAATTTCTACTTTATCGATGACAACTCCGGATCGCGCGCGTCAATTGATGGCCGCGGCCACGGTTCGGGCGGGACTAACCGCCGTATCGATCTTTCCTGTTCTTCTTTAATCCTTCGAGCCCGGCCAAATCAGTTGGTTTCCCAAGTGTCCGTTCCGCCTGGTTACCGGTTTTCAATGTCCCGGTTGTGGTTCGACGCGCGCGTTTTATCAATTGCTGCACCTTCACCCCGGTCGCGGCCTTCAAGTTTAATCCGCTGACGATCGCTGACGTTGCCGTTCCTCATCTACGGCTTTCTGGGGTTCACCAAGAGCGCTGTTACCGGAAAGCCCTATCGTCCGTTTATTCATTCCGCCGATTTACCTCTGGGCCTGGCTGGTTCTGATGATCTTCTTTTGGATCTTTCGAAACACGCCCTGGTATCCGTTTGTATTCGTGAGGCCGGCGCAGATTACTCTTCACCCTTCGTCGATCGAATCGAAACAAACTGCGCCGCCGCCGAATCATGCTCGCGCTTCCGGCGATACAAGAGTGAAACCGTAATCCCTACCAGCAGCGCCAGAGCCAATCCGCCAAAGAGCAGTTTTCCCAAATCATTGAAGCCGCACTCATCGCAGTCACCCGCCAGCAGGGCAGCATAGGCCGCGCTCTGGAACGCGTTCACCAGAAACACCCCAACGGCAGAAGTCATAATCAGGTCGAATAGTTGAAACATTGCGAACCTCCGCTAAGTGGTCTGTACGCTTAGACACTCAGGCCTTTCGGTTTGTTCCTTCGGCTCTCACCCTGATCTCAAGGGGCAGAACCGTTTCCCGCATTTACGATTTGCCATTCACCCTTTACCATTCATCTATGAATTCTGATCCCGCAATCCGCATCGCCATGCTGCCGCGCGACACAAACTCGCAGGGCACGATCTTTGGCGGCGTCATTCTCAGTTACATCGACATGGCCGGGGCCATCGAAGCCCACCGCCATACCGAAATGGATCGCTTCGTCACAGTCGCCATGCGCGAGGTGATCTTTCACGCGCCGGTATTCGTCGGCGACCTGGTCAGTTTTTATTGCGAGACGCTAAAGGTTGGGACCACTTCGATCACTGTGCGTGTCGTCGTCGAAGCCGAACGTTATGGTGAGCCTGACCAGAAAGCCCGCGTTACCCAGGCTGAAGTGGTCTACGTCGCGGTGGATAAAGAAGGGACAAAAGTGAAGATTACGGTGAAGTGATCTAGTTCGGAGTTCCGCGTTTACGCGGCGTTTCAGCGAAGCGCACAGACTGAAGGCGGACTCCGACACTCAAATTTACCAGCGATGATATGCAGGGTGTCCGGGCTTTACGGCTACGAATGTTCCATGGCAGGTGGCGCAAACTTTACCGTGCGCAATTAACTCGCCTTCAACGATCGCGCGGTCAGCCGTTGACTCAATTACACGCGCTCGCAATTCGATCGGTTTATCAGTCGGAGTTGGACGCATTAGTTTGATCGCATAATCTGCGGTCACAGTGCACGGCGGATGCTCCGCGCCGGCTTGCTTCATCAAATGATAAGCAGCGGCCCAGTTGCAGTGGCAATCGAGCAGCGTGCCGATGATGCCGCCGCTCAACATTCCGGGAAAGGCCTCCTGCCAGGTTTCCGGATCGAAGGTGGCAACGACCTCATCCCCTTCCGGGAAGCTGCGAATGTGCAGGCCCTTTTCGTTGGCCGGCCCACAACCAAAGCAAGCCATGTTCGGGGCGTAAGTTTCCTGGAGACTTTTCATATGTCCAATGTCCAACGTCCAATGTCCAAAGTCAAAAGAGGCCCCTACCGACGTTGGACTTTAGACATTGGACCTTGGACTGTTCTTTAGCTGTTCGCGCAACTTGAACCTCTGCACCTTCCCGGTCGCCGTGTAAGGCAGCTCCGACACAAATAAGTAACGACGCGGTTGCTTGAATCGCGGCAATGCACTCGCACAAAGCTCACGCAAACTGCTTTCCGACTTCAGCGGCTCGCTTCCGTCGGCGAGCACGACAAACGCGCAAACGCACGATAAACCGTCGTCGTCAGATCCTTCAACCACCGCCGCAGCCCGGGTTGATTCATGTTTCAGCAAGACACTCTCGACTTCGATTGGTGAAACCCATTGACCGGTAGGTTTGAAGCAATCGTCGCTGCGGCCCATGTGCCACCAGAATCCGGCCGCTGTCACATCTATACAAGTCGCCGGTCCGCGTCCAGCCGTCCACAAACGTTTCCGCAGAAGTCTCAGCCCGCTGCCAGTAACGCGACGCGGCGCTGTCGCCACGAATCCAAAGGTTGCCGACCTCACCAGTCTTCGTGGCCACGCCTTCATGATCAATTAACTTTGCTTCGTATCCGCTCAACAGCTTGCCACTGCTGCCATAACGACAGGTCCCCTGAATGATTCGACATGAACATGTGCAGCATCTCAGTCGAGCCGATCCCATCCAGCACTTCCACCCCAAAGGTCTTCTGCCAATCCTGGCCCAGCTGCGCCGGCAAAGCCTCGCCTGCCGATATGCACAGACGCAAACTCGAACAATTGAGCGCCGCTTTGTTACGGTGATGCTCAAGCAGCATTCGATAGACAACCGGCACGCCAAAAATATTGTGGGTTGATATTCGTTGAGGATCTGACTGACTACCTCAGGTGTCGGTTTCTCCCGGCAGAGAACGGTAGTCAGGCCGTTGAGCAAAGGAAAAGTGAAGCTGTTTCCCAACCCATAGGCAAAAGGCAAACGCGATGATGAAAAAGACGATCGCCTTCGCGAAGTTGCAGGACCTCACGACAAAAGTTTCGTTGGTATAGAAAATGTCTCGCCTGCGTGTGCACTGCGCCTTTCGGTTCACCGGTGCTGCCGGAGGTGTAAAGAATGAAGGCGTCCGCATCCGTGTCAGAAGCCCGACCGTCAGGGAGGGCATCTATCGTCGGCGAGATTCCGCAAGTTACGCGACGCCCATCGTTCGCAAAGTCCTCAACGTGCACGCCCGGAATTCCTGAGCAGTCCGTCGTCGCTGCGACGAACGAGGATCAGGTTCTTCAGTATCCGCCGGTGCCGGAGAATTCTGAAACAATGCCGTCGCGGCTGACGCTTCAACCACCGCCGCGCACGCGCCGCAGTCTTTGAGAATGAAAAGTTGATCTTCGCGGCCGAGTGCGAGATTGATCGGGACCGCGATCGCACCCAATGGAGATGATGGCCACGAATGCGGCGATGAACTCGGGAGAATCAGCCAACAGCAAAGCCACGCGATCTCCCTGCTCACGCCGAGCGCATTCAGGACTTCGGCGACCCGCTCCGTCTCAGCGCGCAGGTCGGCATAAGTAAGTTTGCGACCCTCGAATAGCACCGCCTCACGCAACGAACGATCGGCAGGAAATAGACGCTCGAAAAAGATTCATGGTTAGTTTGCGGGCTGAAAATGTAACACAACCCCGCGCCCAGCGGCCTCTCCGACCCGCCTCAGAGTCAATTCTGAACGCGTTCAAAAAAGTGCTTGACAGCCTCAACGAGGCCGAGCGTATGCTGCAAGAGTTGAACGTGTTCAATTTCACTGAAGGAGGCCAAAAATGAACATCACAATCATGACTTACCTGCTCTATCTCGGCATTACCATCGCGCCTGACCATCTGGGTCGCGCACACGCTGCACAAAAACGGCCGCATCTTTCTGGTGGACGTTTTTCACGGCAATGAGCCCCTGGCTGACTCGGTCAATCACCTGCTGGTGGTGGGCTTTTACCTGATCAATCTGGGTTACGTCAGTCTGGCGCTGAAACTCGGCTACGACATTGTCGACTCCGAAGGAAGGTATCGAGGCGCTTTCGGTAAAAGTCGGAACGGTGATGCTGGTGCTGGGCGGCATGCACTTCTTCAACCTGCTGATTTTCAGCCGGATGCGCCAACGCGCGACTCAACGTAACGCTCCACCGCCCGTGACGCCTGATGCTTTTACGCCCGTTGCGGGAGGTTTGACCATGTCGAGACTAACTCTGCTCTTCGATCCTGCTTGCGGCCTGTGCCGGCGCGTCCATGGATGGCTGGCCGACCAGCCGAAGCTCATCGAACTGCGGATGATCCCGATCAAGACCGAAGCGCGCCAGACAAGCGCTTTCCGGAGTTGAATCATGAAATGACGTCGGAAGATCTGACGGTGATCACTGATCAAGGCGCAGTGTACTTCGGCCCTAAAGGCCTGGCTGATGGTGCTTTGGGCGCTCAAGCCGTTATCGCGAATGGTCTTACCGTCTCGTCTGTCGCCAGAGCTTTTGCCGACAACCCGGCGCGTCGTGTCGATGATTTCGCAACATCGTTACCAAATCAGTCGCGTTACCAGCTGGCCTATCGAGGTAATCTGCCATGGAACCTGCCTACCTGCATAAAGAGACGAAGACGCCCAAGGGCGAACAGACCCGCGAGTTGATCCTGAACAGCGCGCTCGATCTTTTGGGAGAGCACGGCTACGAGAAGACGACGATGCGGGCCATCGCCCGGCGCGCCGGAGTTTCGCTCGGCAATGCGTATCACTACTTTGGCTCGAAGGAGCACTTGATCCAGGCGTTCTATCATCGACTTCATGAAGAACACCTGACCGTGACGCGCCCGGCGCTGGAAAAAGAGTCGAGTTTTAGAGCGCGCCTGCTCACCGTCATGAAGCTCAAGATTTCCACGCTCGAGCCTTATCACGAATTTGCCGGCGTACTGTTCAAGACTGCTGCCGACCCGCACAGTCCGCTTAATCCATTCGCGCACGCCTCAGCACCGGTGCGCCGCGACAGTATCAAGTTTTTGAGGAACTGGTCGTGGATACCAGGGCGCGCATTCCCGCGGACCTGCGGGCTGAATTACCGTACCTGCTTTGGCTGTACCACATGGGCGTGATTCTTTTCTGGATTCACGATTCGTCACCCAGGCGCGCGCGCACCTCTCGACTGATCGATCAGACGGTCGATTTGCTCGACAAACTGATTTCACTGGCGAGCAATCCGCTGATGCGGCCGGTGCGCAAGCGCGCTTTGACGATGATTACCGAATTGCGCGATTTGGAATTGGCGGAAGCCTGAAGCGTGCGACAAAGCAGCTTGATTATTTGGTCGCTCGAATCAACATAAGTCAGGAGAGAATGCATGAGAATCGCAATCACTGGTGGAACCGGTTTCATTGGCGGGCATCTTGCCAGGCGGCTGGCTGCCGAGGGGCACGAAGTAATCCTGCTGGCCCGCGGCACTCGCGAAAAGCAAGCGCGACCGGGAATGAACTTTGTCGCGAGCGACTTGTCGAATGAAGCCAGCCTCGCTGAAGCATTCGCTGGTTGTGAGGCGGTCGTGCATTGCGCGGGAATCAATCGCGAGATCGGATCTCAGACCTATCAAAAGGTCCACGTCGAGGCTACCAGGAACGTCGTCAACGCAGCTCAAACAGCCGGCGTCAGGAAAATCATGCTGATGAGTTTTCTGAGAGCCCGTCCCAACTGCGGCTCGCCCTACCACGAATCAAAATGGGCAGCTGAGGAGATCGTCCGGCGTTCGACCCTTGATTACACAATCATTCGGGCGGGGATGGTTTACGGCCGTGGCGATCATATGTTGGATCATCTCAGCCATGCGTTGCACACGTTTCCCTTCTTTGCGATGGTTGGCTTCCAAGAGAACAGTATCCGCCCGCTCGCGATCGAAGATCTGATCGAGGTGTTGCGGGCCGCGTTAACCGATCAGCGACTGAGCCAGCGGACGTTCGCTTTGACCGGCGCCGAGGAACTTTATCTCAGCGAGGCCGTGCGCCGCGTTGCTGCCGTCACGGGCACCAGCGTCCGGATGTTCCGCGCGCCGGTTTGGTTCCATTACCTGCTGGCTCGTTTTTGGGAGTTGACCATGAACGTTCCGCTGGCGGCGCGGGCGCAGATCCGGATTCTCTCAGAAGGAGTCGTCGAGCCGGCGCTGCCCTGCGATCCCCTTCCCGCAGACCTCTTGCCGCAGCGCAAGTTTACCGATGAGCAAATTCGCAAGGGCCTGCCTGAAGCCGGTCCGTTCACTCTGCGAGACTTGAGGTGCTGCTGTGCCTGAACCCGAATCGAAAGCAATCGTCCTTTATGACGGTGTCTGCGGTCTTTGCAATCGTGCTGTGCAATTTCTGTTGCATAGAGATCGTCTCTGATCGTCTTCAGTTCGCTTCCGTTGCAGAGCGACCTTGCCGCCAAAGTGCTAAACCGGCACAGCATCGATCCGAAAGGCTCTCGACACGGTCTATGCCGTGCTCAATTATGGTGAGCCAAACGAGACATTGCTCGCCAAGGGAGATGCTTTTCTTCTTTGCGCGGCGTCATCGGTGGTATTTGGAGTGTCGCGAGACTTGTGCAAATTCATTCCGCGGCCGGTGCGCAACTGGCTCTATGACTTCGTGGCGCGGCACCGCTATCAGGTGTTCGGCAAGTCTGAAAGCTGCATGCTCCCCGACCCGAAGCAGAGGCATAAGTTCCTTGAAGTGTGAAGGTGAATTATGAAGATCGTGATTCCCGGGGCTCTGGTTACGTAGGAACGGTGCTCGCTCGCGCCCTGCACAAGCAGAATGAAGTCGTGGTGCTCAGCCGCCGTCAAAGAAAGCGCCGTGGCGTACCGTTAGCTGGGACGGAGAAACACTCGGTGACTGGGCCCAGGAATTTGAAGCTGCCGACGCCGTAATCAATCTCGCCGGACAAAGCGTTAACTGCCGCTACACCGACGAGAATCGCCGTGTCATTACCGAGTCGCGTCTGAAATCAACCAAAGTTGTCGGTGATGCGATCGCGCAGGCATGGAAGCCGCCACGAGTCTGGCTACAGGCGAGCACGGCGACGATCTACGCGCACCGTTATGACGCGCCCAATGATGAAGCGACCGGCATCATCGGCGGTTCGGAGCCCAACGCGCCGGACACCTGGCGGTTCAGTATCAAAGTGGCAACGGATTGGGAGCGCGCGCTGAAAGAATCGCCAACGCCAAATACCCGCCGGGTGGCGATGCGCAAGCGCGATCCTTATGCATCCTGACTCAGGCTCGCCCTTCGACATCATCCTGCGTCTGGTGCGATTCGGATTGGGCGGTCAGGCCGGCGACGGCCGGCAATACATGTCCTGGATTCATGAGCAGGATTTTGTGCGCGCCGTGCTCTGGCTGATCGAGCATGAGGAACTGGAAGGTCCGGTTAACCTCGCTTCGCCTAACCCTTTGACGAACGCTGAATTCATGCGCGCCTTGCGCGCGGCCTGGGGCGTGCCGCTGGGCCTTCCGGCTTTCGAGTGGATGCTCGAACTGGGCGCGTTCATGCTGAACAGCGAAACAGAACTGATCCTCAAGAGCCGTCGAGTAATTCCGACGAGGCTTTTGGAATCGGGTTTTGAGTTTCAGTATCCGGAATTGGCCGGACGCGGCGAGAGAGTTGTGCGCCCGAGTGCGGGGGAATGAGTGTCAGTACCGGAGCGATAGCGACCGGCGTGAGAACCCCGGCCAACTCGAAATAAAGAGACAACCCGGTCGCCCGGGCGAGCGATGGCGACGTTGAGAACCCCGCCAACTCGAAAAAGACAACGGTCGCTACCGTCCCGGTACTGACCTCATGACCGTCGTTCTTTGATGAGGCAAGGACGCTACCCTGCTCACTGAGGCGAAGTTCCTCACATCGACGAAGCGCGACTCAGATTCACGCCGCCGTTGGTCGTGACGGCCCGAATCGTCGCGCCCACCTGAGCCAATATCAACGCTGATTTCTTTCGGCATGCGTCCGCGCTCATTTAGCGGCACATTCAGCGGAAAGTCCGACTTAACATTTCCATTCGTCGTGCCAGTCTCGAGGTGCGCTGAATAATTGTCCGGCATGACCAGGTTGACGCCGCCGTTGGTGGTTCGGACATCCAGCGTCTCGCCTTCCCAGCGCGAGCCCGCGAGCTCAACGTGTACGCCGCCGTTTGTCGTATTCCCGGTGACCGCGCCGCCCACACGACTCAACGAGACTCCGCCGTTCGTGGTGCTGAATTGGATTCGGCCACTCACATCCACGACCGAAATGCCGCCGTTATGGGCCTTCAGTGAAAGATCCGATCGACCCGGAACGAAAATCTCATAGCTCACGTGCCATTGATAATCGTCGCGCGAGTCAGGGCCTTCGGCGTGAATGTTCAGTGCGGCAGTTTCGATTCTTACCTGCTGCGCGAACTGATCTGCTTCGGCCTGGGTTGGCGCGCTGGTCTCAATTTTTGCGCGGACCAGAATCTCGTGGCGATCCCAGCCTTTAATGGCAATGCCGCCGTTGTTCCTGCCGTCGACGGTGATTGCGCCGCTCGCCGGCAACGTCTGCTCTTTGATCTCGCAATGGCTGGCTTTCCGGTCATCGCGGTTGTCGTCGCGACACTGCATCGAGCCCTTGTTGCTCTTTTGGGCCTGCACGGCGCCGGCGATGAAACCGACGATTGCGAATGTCAGCAATGCGTAACGAAGTGCCTTGGTCATAGTGGTTCTCCTTTGAAATTCAGGTCTAATGCTGATCGAAATATCCTGGAATTGTTTAAGTTAGTGGTTCGAACGCAGAAAAAGTCGCGCAGATAAACTTCCGTGATCCGACTTTAGCGCGTACATCGACATAACACCGGCCAGCGGCGGTTTGTGGCAGGTAACGCGGCAGAGTTTCACTTAGTTCAATTTTCTTCGATTGCTGCAGCCGAATAATTTTGACGCGGCCCGGCTTTGAATCCCGCTGGGTTCTCCTCTATCATGGCTCGCACGACATTTCCGGCTAGTCAATCAAACGGGGCCGTAGCTCAGCTGGGAGAGCGCTTGAATGGCATTCAAGAGGTCAGGGGTTCGATCCCCCTCGGCTCCACCAAATTCCCCCAACCGCCTTACCAACGCAGTTCGTTTTTCATTAAACAGTCACTCCCGGCAGCGGATAACCTGGCAGGTGCAGCCGCGCTCGGTCACGCGTTCATTACCAGCGAATCAACCCGATGCTGATTTCAAACCTCGTTAAGCGCGTTCTCAAGATCGGCATCATTCTGGTGGTTTCACTGCTGGTTGTTGAGTTGCTGATGACCCTTCTCGATCCGTATCTCTTCAAGGACCGCTTTGAGAACGATCCGGACATGGGATTCAAGGTCCGCGCTTATTACCCGACCGGGCTCGGGCTGCATGGACGGGGGATGACGGAACGTTGACCAACCAGTTTGGTTTCAACGATCGGGATTACTCACTGCAAAAGCGCCCGGGTCTTCAGAATTGTCGTCGTTGGCGATTCATTCGGGTGGAGCGGCGGTCTTGAAGACAATTACACCGCTATTCTTGAACGCAAGTTTGAAAGCCGCGATGGCGCTCATCAGGTTGACGTGATCAATACCGGATACCCTGGCACACACACCGGCGAACAGCTGATCATGCTGAAGAAGTTTGCCCTGCAATACCATCCCGATTTAGTGATTCTCGGGTTTTTCGCCGGCAATGATTTTTTCGACGCCGATCCAAATCGAAAACGAATAGTTGTCAACAAGTATTTTCATGATATCGACAAACGGTACGAGCTTCGTGTGCTACGGTTATCCCATTGTCGCCCGCTCCCGGCTCTGGCTTTTCTTAAAGAACAGATTCGAGTCGGAGACGATGAACGCGGAGGCAAGACGTGAGGGCGAGGAATGGGCCACCGCGACGGGGCAGCCAAAGCCGCTTTCTAAACCTGCCGACCGAAACCTATCTTCGCGTACAAGGGGCAAAGCTCGAATTCTTTAACCGGAACACTTCAGCCGATAACTTCGGGGCTCACACCGCGTATATTTTCAAAGCCATCGATGAGATGAACGAGTTGCTAAAGTCGAAAGGCATCAAGTTCATGGTGGCGATTTACCCGGACGAGTTCCAGGTCAGTCCGGTTCAGTTCGAGGCGCTGGTTGAACATTTCGGGCTGAAAAGAGGATTACGATCTTGACCTGGCCCAAGAACCTCTTGAAGAAGTTTCTTGAATCAAAGCACATTTCGTATCTGGACATGCTGGATCGTTTCAGGACGGAAGAAGAGCCGGCGCGAACTTACTTGTACAAGAATACGCATTGGAATGATGCCGGAAATAACCTCGCGGCCGGATCTCTTATTTCAATACCTGAATACGCAGCCGTAGTGGATTCAACATGGGCGTCCGTTATTAGCGTGCAGACGTGCCAGACCAGTACAGCAGACTGTCCAGTCTGCTGATTTTGCATCCGACGCTTCCTGACTGGTTAGGCGCAAGCGTCTCGCTTGCTCCTAAGGACTTGAGTTCGCGAAGTACAGCAAGCGGGACGCTTGCGCTCCAGTCATTGCCTGTTTCTGACCGGCAACATGAACCTCCAACTTTGCCTCAGGCTCTCGACGGATTCCGGTAACTCTGACGAATACCGTTCGCCCGACGCCAGTGTCATAGACAGCTTCCCGAGCTCCGCCCACAACGAGGTGAAATGTCGGCATACCAATCTGCTCTTTTCGCGCGCGAACAAATGCGGCAGCCGGCACACGGAATGCGAAAACTGATGCAGTCCGGCAGCAAAACTGTCATGCGAGCCGGAATCTGCTCACCGGACTTGATTGCGTCCCAGCGCGAAACTCCCGACACTGCCAACGAATTCTTCAAGCCCAGAATATCCATCGTTGTCGGAAATAAATCGATTAAGTCGAACCCGCCGCCAAGGCGGATACCGGTCTTCTGGTGACCTGCCGCTTGCGGCAATTTCATGATAAGCGGCACGTGAAGCGTCTCGGGTCGTCAGGAGAAAGTGATGATAAGGAAGACTTTCGTCTTGCAGGATTTCACCATGGGGCGCCGTGACAATAATGAGACTCTGATCGTTACAGCCCCTGCTCTTCAAGATAAGCCATCAGCGCGCCAACCTGCGCGTCAAAGTAGCTTACGGTGCTCAAGTACATATCGAGCGGATAGCGAAAATCGACAACGTTCGCTAACCACGAAGTAATGTCCGTCTCAGTCGTTTCCAGTAGCGCGAGCATTTCTTTTAGCCATTGCACCAGGTCCGCCGGTACACTTCCGGCAACCATTTCGCGCGTCTCTAGTGCAATCAGCCATAACCCAAAATCATTTGCAGATTGACCACGAGTGGCTCGCTCTCCCAGATTGAGCACATGCTCAGCAAGATCAGGCCGGTGATCACTCTGACCCGTGAGCACCGCCGCGGTGTCTTCCAGGATGTCGATCACTTCGGCGACAGGCCGGCCCTCTTCGAGTAGAGGCATCGTGGCGCGGATGATCAAAGCCGACTCGACCGATCTTATGCGGGAATTTCGTCCGGTAAAAACTCGCGTGCGGCATCTGTCGGATCGTCCGAGTAATACAACGCATTAAAGGCGCGGGCGGCATTGATGGCGGATGAATATCAAAGTAGTGAATCCAGGAAAAGTACGGCTGATCGCCACGCTGATCGAAGCGTTGAATAAATTGCCGGGTCGTGACCGCGCCATCCTGCATCGGGTTTGAAAGCGTCGGCTACAACTTCCGCGAACACTTGATCGAGATAATTGTTGCGTCCGGACAGCTCGAGTGAACTGGGAGCAAACAGCGTGTGCCAGCCGTTCCTCGCCAGCACCCCGGGCAAACTATCTTTCGCCAGCGGAAACGGTTGCCATTCCCTGCTGACACCGTGCTCATGCGGGTGCAGACCCGTCAGCATTGATACGTAACTTCCAAAGGTCATGCGCAGGATTGCGACCAGGCCTGCTCAAAGAGCACGCCGTTTCCGGCGAGTTGATCAAGGTTCGGAGTTTCGACCTTTGGATGTCCATAGCCCGCAAGGTAACGCGCGGACAGAGCATCGGCGGTGATTAGAAAACATGAGGGTGTCGATCTTGATGTTGCGGTAACGCGCGCGCGGCGACGTCGTGATCAATTCGGGGATTAGCCCAACCGGCCCAGGCGTATTCAGTCGAACGGCGCCAGCCGACTTCAGTCTGCAAAACGATCCGAAGCGTCTGACCTTCGTAACGGGACAGATCAAGTGAGTGCCGCCGCCAGCCGCGATCCTCTTCGCGCCGGCGCGGATCAAGTCTTGTTTCGAAAATCGTTTTCTGGCCCTTCGAGGTTTCGACCTTGATCACAAATCGAACGGCATTTCGGATATGCGCCCAGGCGGCTTGCTTAATCCCGCAAGCGAATGACAACGTCGCCTCGCGGCCAATTGCTGATGGGTGCAAAAGTGATTTTTGACGGTGGGTGTTGGAAGATTGCGGTTTCCACATCACGTCGAAGAATCATCTTCTCCAGGTCGACATAATTCTCACCGGGAGCGTCGATCGACGCGTCTTCCAGCAAATCAACTAAGTATTCGGTACGTTGCATCGACGGTTCGAGTAAATCTCCTCATAGAGTGCCAACATTTCACGAGCATTTTCTTCCATCGTCTTGATTGCATGATTTGGTTCGACGGGAACGGGATGAAGCGCAGCGATCGCCTCTGCCCACGCCGAAACGTCACCAGGTGGCACGAGCCAACCGTTGATTCCCTCTCGCACTGAAGTCGCCAATGTGCCGATACGACTGGCCAGTATCGGGAGTCCATGTATTGTGCTGCCTTTACTACCAGCGGCTCATTTTCGTACCAGAGCGCGGGCATCACGAGCGCGTGAGCCGTGCTCAGCACCTGGCCCATCTGCTTAACCTCAAAGGTACCCATCAGCGTCACCCGATCATCGGCGCGCGCCAGATCTTTCAACGAATCAAGATACTGATTCGAGCCGCTGGCGTCTCCATGAGATCAGCATCCGCACTTTTGCGTCTGGCCGCAGCGCCAGCGCACGTAGCACGACATGAACGCCTTTGTGATAGACCAGACTCCCGATAAAAACCAACTCCAACGGTTCCGACGGTAGGCGCGTCGCAGGCTTCAGCCCTTCAATCTCGAGGCCATGCTGCAACACGCGAATCTTCTCTTCGTCAAAACCGTTGCGCACATACACAAGCTTTCTGGAAATCAGAGAGCGCAATCACCGCATCAGCGCGCTCGACGACCTGGCGCAGATAGCTCTGCCTTTTTCTGATGGCGTTGACGTCGCGCAAAAAGCGCGATGATGATCCGCGGTCTGACATCATTCGCAGAATCGGCGCGGGCAGTTTCTGCATCCGGCCTGGCCGGCAAAGCCATGCGTCTCATGCTCACAACGCAAGCAATCGAGATCATGCGCCGGGCCCTGGCAAAGTTCATGGTTCCAGCGCAAAAGCGTGTGACGCGGGCAAACGAACCAATAATCGGTCAGCGTCAGATCACTGGGAGGCCTTTGTCGTAACAAAGCTCCAGGGCCGCGCCCGACAATTTCATTCCATGCACCGCATGAACCAGATCGGGTTTCGCGGCTGCCAGCACTGGCCTGAGCATCTCCACGACCTGCGGATTGTCGTATTCAGCCCGCGCCGGATTGTCGGCGCGGCTCCAGATTGTGATGGATCTCGGTTAACAGGGATGCCATCGTGTTCAGTCACTACGGCCTGAGTAATCGGATGCGATTAACGGAAGAGGTGACTCAACGTGAGTAATCACCTGCACGTGATGGCCGGCCTGTCGCGCGCCTACAGCTAAGCCATGCGTGAAGACCTCTGTGCCGCCGACGTGGCGCGGAAAATACTGATGTGTCAGGTAAACGATCCTCAAGACGATGCAGGACCTATTAGGACAACCTGTGACCATAGGCAGCAAGAGAAGGGCGCCTGGTGTGCCCCGATAATGACCTCATACGGTTAGCGGCTTTCAGTCCGCAGAAGTCAACGTCCGCCTCGAAGAATCGGGACTGTGGAAATAGCCCACAGGCTTCAGAAGCCAACGTCAATACCGAGTCCAGCGCCAACGGCGCAGGCGATAGCCGTCGGCCTTAACAGTCGGCGTTGAGAGATCGGATGCAACGCCCACTTCGCAGGCGATTGCGTCTCCGATTCGTCTGGGCTCGCGCCTCAGGCTTTATGCTGACGTGCGCTCCGCGGACTCCAGGATTTTGGACCAGGTGAGTTGCAAGGCTGTACCTCGCTCAAGATGCAAAGCCTGATTCGCCGAGCTTTGCGCCCTCGCAAAGCCTCAGCTGGGGCTGATCTGACCGCTGCTCTGCAGCTCGGTGAATCATTATGCCGCTTGACGCGCTCGATCAACTCTCGTTAGACTCCGCTCATTCAACTCTACAGGGAAAAATCAAAGACATTAACAAGTCTTACCGATGAGCACTTCAGTAGACGAAGCGAATGCTGTCACGTCGCCCCTGCCGGAGCCGGCGACGACATTTAAGCCAAGGGAGACCAGGCAGGTTCCCGACGAACCCGTAATCAAGCTCAGACCAGCCAGCTTTTGGGAAGCAATTGATTTCGCGGAACTGTGTGGCCCATCGCGACGTCCTTTACTTTTTGATGTGGCGCGATCTGAAGGTCCGCTACAAACAAACTCTTCTCGGCGCCGGCTGGGTGGTCCTCCAGCCGATCCTCGCTGACTATCGTGTTCGCGGTTTTCTCGGAAAGCTGATCAAGGTCCCGTCAGACGGCGTTCCTTATCCGATATTTGCCTACTCAGGATTGCTGCTGTGGATCTTTGTCTCAAACGCCGTCTTGAGTAGTTGTTATAGCCTGGTCATTAACGCTCACATCATTACGCGGATTTATTTTTCACGAGTGCTGATTCCGACGGCGACGGTCGGCGTGCGTCTGGTCGATCTGATTATCGCCGCGGCCGTGCTCGATCTTAATGATGCTTTATTACCGGATGCCTTTGACCTGGAGCCTGTTGCTCTTCCCTTTGTTCGTGATTCAGGCCGCGATTCTCGCGTTGGCGATCGGCATTCTGGGGGCAGCCTTAAACGTTCGCTATCGCGACGTGGGCACGCTGGCGCCGATTCTGCTTCAGGTCTGGATGTTTGTTTCACCGCTCGTCTACTCCTCTTCGATCGTGCCGGCGAAATCACGTTTCCTGTATTCACTAAACCCGCTCGTCGGTTTGATCGATGGGTTTCGCGCCGCTCTGTTCAATTTGCCATTACCCTGGACCAGCATGATCATCTCGGCGGTGGTGACGTGGCCGTTGCTGATTTTCGCGATCCATGTTTTCAGGAAAATGGAGGTAAGTTTCGCGGACGACGTTTAGGCTTTGGTTAGCTCTCGATCCATCGTCGTGACGATATTCAAATGAAGCCGATCATCAGATGTGAAAATCTCGGCAAGAAGTATCTGCTCGGTGCGCGAGAAACGGTCGCCCCGACGCTGCGCGAGGCTTTGAAGAACTCGCTGAAGAGCAAAGCCCGAATCTTCGGCAGCCGTAATGGAAACCGTCAGCCGATGGTTTGGGCCCTGAGGGATGTCAGCTTTGAGATTTACCCGGGTGAAGTGGTTGGGATCATCGGGCCGAACGGCGCGGGAAAATCGACGCTGCTCAAGATTCTGGCTCGCATCACGCGGCCCACGACGGGACAAGCCGACCTCTACGGACAGACTGGATCCCTGCTCGGCGTCGGGACGGGTTTCCATCCGGACCTTACAGGTCGGGAAAACATCTATTTGAATGGCGCGATTCTGGGCATGGATCGAAACGAAATCGCTCGGAAGTTCGACGAGATTGTCGCCTTTGCGCAGATCGAGGATTTTCTCGACACGCCCGCCAAACGTTATTCAAGCGGAATGTACCTGCGTCTGGGATTTGCGATCGCCGCGCATTTAGAGCCGGACATACTTTTGCTGGACGAGGTTTTGACGGTCGGCGATGCGGCTTTTCAAGCGAAGTGTCTGCAAAAAATCAAAGATGCCAGCCTCGAAGGAACCACGGTCCTCTTCGTCAGCCATAATGTCTACTCAGTCGAACAATTATGCGATCGCGCCTTTCACATTCATTCCGGCCAGTTGCAGGACGATGGCACACCTGAGATGGTCATCAGCAACTACCTAAAAGACGTTTCGAATAATTCCGCAGACGGGCCACGCGCATCCTGCGCGTAATTCACCGGGGCTACCTGAAATCCAACAGCGCGCGCAGAATTCGTTCACTGGCGTGCCCATCGCCGTAAACGCATCTGTCGCTATGCTCATTGACCGGTAGGCTTCGCTGTCTTCTCGCAATCTGGAAATCTCTGCGACGATCGATTCAGTTTCGAGGCCCACCACGCGCCCCACTCCGGCATTCACGACCTCTGGCCTTTCCGTCACATTCGCAGCACCAGCACCGGCTTTCCCAGGCTCGCCGCTTCTTCCTGCAATCCTCCGGAATCAGTAACGATCGCGAAAGACTTGTGCGCCAGATGAACCAGCGACTGATAGTCCATCGGATCACGCAGAATGATCCCCTCAACTTCACCGAGTAACTGCCGGACAGGAAGATCGACCTGAGGATTTCGATGTACCGGATAAACCATGCGGATATGGCCACGATAGCGGCGAGCAATCTCCAGCAACGCCTCGACAAATATTCTCTAACGGACGGCCAAAGTTTTCGCGCCGGTGAGAGCAGTCACCAGAATTACCGGCAGGCCATCCAGGAGCGAGCTCACCTCCGGCCGGAACCGGACGCTGCAACATCAGCTTGAGAGCGTCAATGCCCGGATTTCCGGTCACGCTAATTCGATCGTTCTCAATGCCTTCATCAATCAGGTTCTGCCGGGCATTTTCCGTCGGCGCAAAGTGCAGGTCGGCCAGCAGGCTCACAATCCGTCGATTGATCTCTTCAGGAAACGGCTGCCATTTGTTTCTGGTGCGCAATCCGGCCTCGATGTGCGCGACCCGCAAGCCGGCATGAAATCCGCCAAAGCCGCAGCGGCAGCGGTTGTCGTATCACCCTGAATCAACAGCCAACCGGCTTGCTTCCTTTTGAGTACCGGCTCAAGCTTCCGAGCACCGCCGCCGCCACTCGCGATGGCGACTGATCTTCCGACATGATGTCGAGATCGTAGTCAGGTTCGATCTCAAACAGCTTGAGCGAAGAATCCAACATGCCCCGGTGCTGTGCAGTCACACAGACCTTGACCTCAAACTAGATCAGCCTGCTGCCGCATAAGCGGAATTACCGGCGCCATCTTGATGGCCTCCGGTCGCGTGCCGAATGATAGACAGGATTCTGAGCATCGAGTGTGGGCGTTACGGTCGAACGTCTCTCACACCGTTGGATTTGATCGCCAGGAAGAGACCTCTTGAGTGTGCAAAGTTGTGAAATTGATACGACTCGGCTGAGTAATCGTGCTGCTCAAAAACCAGATCGAAACCTGATCTCAGCGCGCGCGCGCAAAAGCGATTCTTTCTGTCAACCAGAAGAGACCGGTTGTTTGAGTATGATGCCCAGGGCATCACTTCCCGATCGGCATGGGGCTCGAACTCGAAAACCAGCGGCCTTCATACTGAAAGCCATCGATGCTTTCCCGGACCAGCGGGCCGAGCTTGAGTCTGGAATCAAGTTGCTTAAGCGCGCGATCGTCAGCTGGAGCATAGTGTGATTCGATCACCATGACGCCCTGGTCGCTGCAGCTGCTTGTGGCAGCCAGGCGATCGGGTGATTCAGGTGATAGAAAATTCCCAGCGCGAGCACCACATCAAACATCCCATATTTTTCGCGACTGAAATTCTTTACATCATCCAACCGAAATTCGAGTTGTCCCAAATCAAATTGATCTTTGAGCAACACGCATTTTCCGAGATTCATTTGCCTTGCTTCGAGACCGATGACCTCCATCCCCTGCTGCGCCATCGCCAGCGGTAAATCCGCCCTCGAGACAACCAAGGTCGGCCACCGCGCAGACCTGCAAGTTGTCCGCGATAAAAAAGCAAGCGCGCGCAGGATGGCCTTTGAGGCGCAGATCGGTCTCCATGAAATCGGGACGTTCCCGGCATCGTGCTGATGTCCGAATTGAGCCGGATGTTGTGACCGGTCCATTCCTGCGTCGCCAGACGCTTGTCTTAACTCTTCATTCGATAGAGACATTCGTGAAACCCGTTGCCAGTCGGATCAGACCTTGCGCAGCCAAAGACCGCCGCCCGCTCCACCGGCTGATTGAGGCATGAGCGCCCTGCAGCTGATCTGAATGAAAGCGTTCGAGATAGTTAATAAACAGAGCTGATACGAAACGACTGATTGTATTGCAGGAAGGCTCGCAGTAAATATGCTTCGTTCCACGAGATTCCCAAATCGCAAATCCATCGCCTGGGATATTCAAAAGGATAAAAGACATCGTGGAAATGAACGTACACACCCGGCTGCGAGTCTCGGGCAAGACCTCAAACACGAGATAATTGACATCGCTGCCCACTTTGCTCACGTGGGTCGAGTCAATGAAAAGAATGTCGTTAGCAGAATAGTCGAAGCAAACGTCTCTGGCTCAACATCCTGCGGTGTCATCTCGCAAGAGCTGAATTCGCTGCAAATCGCCCGGCTCGATCAGGGACAGAAACGATTCAGGATTTGGTTCGATAAAAGTGCAGGAAATACTATTCTCAATAAAGCGTTCGGTTCGGTATCCAGCATCACGCAGGATGAATAGCCGGCTCCTACTTCGATAATTCTTTTCGGTTTGAGATGCCGGATCAGGCCATACAAGGCAACTGCCGTCCGCAAATCCGAACATCGGGTTTTTCAGAAGAATATCGCAGCCCCTTCTGCTTCTCGACCTGAAAAGGAACCTGCTCGTTGTATTGCCGCGAGTGCACTGGAGCGTACGAAGTTGCTCGTCGGTATTCAGGTCGATTGCCGAAAGGGATTCGGGGATTCTGAATATTCTTTCTTCATTTCGGCGGACTTCGTCATGATCAGGGATGGGCGAATAGAAGTGGCCGTCGGGCGCGAGTGGCGACTTGGCCTTGCTGGTTCCGCTGCATCATCCTGCTCAACCGAGGAAGTATCTGGCGTCGCGTCCGATCTGCCCGCAAGCGGCATCATCCTTCTGAGTTTCTTGATTACCCGGGATGTCATTGAAGGCACACACTTCTCTGGAGTGCTGCTCATGGAGCGCGCCAGAGGCGTGCGTACGATTATGATTCAGCCACCTGTTTTGACGATGGCGTTCGAATCTGCAGCGGTGCATTCTTGTGCGCAATCCAGGTCACGTTCCATTTCGCTTTCATAACGACGCCGGTTCTCGGTGAATATCTTTTTCATATTCACCATTGGCGATCAGTTTCTTGAAGGCGGCCTGGCCAAAATGGTGAACAAAGACGTCCGCGGCGCAGACCACCCGCAAGCCGATTGATTTCGCGCGCATGCAGTAATCGTCGTCCTCAAACATGCCGATTCCGAACTCTTCATCCAACGGACCAATTCGATCGTAGGTCTCGCGTCGCATGGCCAGACAGAACATTGCCAGCATATGAATGTCAGCTACCCGACCGTCGCTGGTTCGCATCCATTCTTCGGCGAACATCTCCATCTCGCCCAGCGTGCGATATTCAGCGGCAATCTTTGCTTCGTTGCCGGCAGAAGTTGGTCACTGGGCCGACTAAGCCAATCTCCGGATTGTCCAGGTGCCGAAGTAAGCGGCTTAACCAGCCACGGCGAAACTATCGTGTCGTTATTCAGAATCACCAGACGCGTCCCGGAAGCTGGCCGTCGATTCCCTGATTAACGGCCCGCGGAAAGCCTCGATTCTCGGAGTTCAAAACAACCTTCACGCGACGCGTTTTGACTCGCCAATTGCCGCAAATACGCTGCGTGTCTCATCGCTCGACCGGTTATCAACCACGACGATTTCGTAATTCGGATGAGTCGGTGTTCCGGATCACGCTTTCGAGGCAAAGCTTGTTCATCGCGAGGCCGTTGTAAGTTACGACCACGATGCTGGCCAGCGGACGTCGCGTCGCTGAGTCCCGCCACGATCGCCTGGTACTCGTTGGCGCCAGGTATTCTCTCGCGGCGAACTCTCTTCGCCGCTCCTGATTGCCGGATCGTCTTCCGCGACTGCCTCTATCGAGCTGCTCGACAAACTGGTCGCGATCGCGCGCCATGTACAACAGCTCACTGAAACGAGTGCAGCTCGGGCAAATCCAACTGAGACCACCGGTTTGCCGCAGCTCAAGTATTCGTACACCTTCACCGGATCGGTCGCCTGCGTCGTGTTATTTATTTTGAAGGGGATGACACAGGCGTCAAAGTGATAAAGGTATTGCGGCATCGTCTCGTAAGGTTGCTGGCCCAGCACCTGTACGTTTGGCAGACCTGCGCAACTCGGTCACATCCAACCTCAAAGACGCCGCCCAACAGCACAAAGGTATAACTCAGGTCTGCGACGGCGCGACTTCGATCATCAGATCGAGATCGAACCAGTCGGCGATCGCGCCAAAATAGCCAACGATCGGGGTTGCGGTCTCGCAGAAAGCATTTTGTTCGGCTGGCAGCGCTCCTGATAGAAATCGAAATCAACCGCGTTACGGGCACAGCACGGTCGGACGGTCGTACCTGCGCCACTTTTCCGACAATCAATTGGCGGTTACCACCGAGCAGATCACAGCTCGTCCACCAGACGGCTCTTCGGCATGCGCCGCCAGTCGTCGAATCCGGGAAATCCATCCCAGTCGTCCATGCAGTCGTAAATGACGCGCCATCCCCAGCGGCGTTGGGCCTCCTGGGCCATCGTGGTCCATGAAGGCGTCATCACGATAGGCAATGGCCTCTCCGATGCCGTACGCGGCTCGCAACTCTTCGAGTGCGCGCACACAATGACTCCGCGTTCCCGCCTTTCACATCCTCCTGATTAATCATGACCGGCCGCAGCGCGGCGAGGAGTAACCTGATAGAAGATTCTCTTTCAGCCGGGTCAAAGAAAACCTGGGACGGGTCTGCGTCGGCAGCGTCTGATCGAGCCGAATCAGAAATACGCGATGCCCGTTTGCCGCAAACTGCGACATGATTTGTTGCGGCCGTTGAAATCTGAAATTCCAATCGACAATCGAAAGCAGATCACGTCGGGGCGCAAGCTTTCCAAGGTTTCGGACTTGCGGCGCGGCGGTTTCGCCCAACGCCGCCGGTGAGGCCAGAGTCAGTTTTCTGTTCCGCTGGTGTCAGCGGTCTCCGGGCGAAGAGCCGGCACCGCGGGCACGTTGCTGAGAGCCTTCGCTGGTTTCTCTTTCCCATTACGCTGAAATCGACTCAAGGACAGGGTGAGAGCGGTAATACCAGGACCTGCTTGACCCGGCTGGCCCGCTGCGACCAACGCCACGCACGGCAACTCAGGATGGCATTTATCGCGCGCATCCCTGGCACGTGAGCTCGTCGGTCAAAGCCATCATCATCGCGTCGCGATCCGCCAGGCTTGAATCGCGCGCGGCCACTTCGGCAAACAGATTGTTGATTACCTTCTGCTGATGCACATTCGTCGAGCCGAAGTTTCAAGCGCTCTCCCAGCTGCTCGAAGAAGTCCCGGATCATTTGCGACTCGGATGCGGACGCATTGACCAGCGAGCAGCAGCTCCGCCGGCGTTTGGGGCCGGTCAAAACCACGCCCAGGCCGTGCTCATGGACTGAATTCGAAGTGAGGGAATCGTGGCTTTGATCTCTTCCCAAAGCCGCCAGACACCGGATTCCTTTCGCGCACGTTCGATGTCGTGCAGGAGGATCACACCGCGGTCACTCATCTTCGGCAGCCAGCTTTCAAAGTCGTGTTTGACCACCTCGTAGCGTGTGATCACCGTCGATGTGCAGGAGATCGATGCGCGCCGTTTTCGAAGTTGTCCGGGGCTTGATCAAATGTAACTTTGAATCAGACGACGAGAAGCCGCCGTAAAGCGGATCGTGATGGCGCTTTAGATCCGCAAGAATCTCATCGCCGTAAAAGCCGCTTTGTTCATCTCCGCGCCACGTATCAATCGCACTCAGCGAGTATCGAGCTGCAACTTGTTTCACCGCCCTGGCAGAAAGCGCAGTACGAGGTGCCGGTAAAGGTTCCCAGCTCAACCACAACCCGCGGCCGTAAAAGATCAATCAACAACATGGCAAACGGAATGTGACGCGGCCCGATGCTGTGGACGCAAGTCTCAGCGGCTCCGTGAGGCAGATAGGATGCGACAGTGGAGTAAACCCTGATTTCGACATTAGAGAAATCGCCAGAGAATCGAGTCGGGATGACTTAAACAATCATGTCGTTACGGCGTGCGCCTAATCTAGTATAGTTCGCCTAGGCCTGCAATCGACAGTGGTTGAGTGAGTCCGCGATCCTGGTTGGACGAGAGGTTCAGTGATGGTTACTCTCCCTCAGGCGCAAGGCCATCTCGAGGAACTTGCCCAATGCAGAGCCAGGCTCAAACAATTCCGATTCGAATTCACCTCGATATGAAAATCAATCTTTGTGCCGAGCGAATCGCCTCCCTAAATCCCCAAGAAACCTGCATGAGTGATCACTGCTAATCAAACCGTTCGGTAACAGAGCTAATAAACTTAATCGTGCCGGATCATGCTCGGGCAGAACTCGCAGCATTACGCCTGACTAGCTTCCATCCATTCAGATTTCTGAGCGCTCAACATGTGATCTTGGAAATGCTGGCATGCCAGGGCATTTTCGCCTCTGGATCGATTCGTCGGGCGCGAAGACTACCGGAGCATCCTTCGAACGGATGCGGTTGGCTGCGAACGGTTATATCTTCCGGTCCCAATCTCGCTGCGCTGAATTCAACTGCCGAACTTCATTTGGACCGCGAGAGTAGCGCTTCACCAGTGGACGAAACGAAATTCGGCTATTCTTACAATTGACGAAATCTACGAGTGGAATAAGTCTGAAGCGCGCCAGCCATCTTGGCACCACAGATCCAAAGCATCCAGTCGTGGCGGAAATGGAGCGTTGGGGAAGCTAAACGTATCGGGCCGTCTGCAGGTCCTGCAGATGCCGCGCTCACTGATAGTTTTAAGGAGTTGCGTCACAACACCTTCCGAAGTCAGGACCGACTCGAGTCAGGTCGTACCAACGTCGTCGCCTTCGACACGTGAAATCCTCTGCACCGCGCTCATGAAGAGATGACCAAGCGCGCGATCGCACAAGTTGACGGGACCTTTGTTGCTGCATCCGTCTGTGGGCAGCGACTGAAACCGGGGGATATCGATCGTTGACACGCGCGGTACGTTCGTATAAGATCGTGATCCGAACGTTACTACGACCCAAATCGAATCAGTGCTGGCGCTCCTGCCCTGGCGATGCGCCTGGCAGGACCGAGGAAAGCGCTCTGGTACGCTGTCATCCGGCGAAACTATGGTGCGAATCATTTGATTGTCGGCCGTGACCATGCCAGTCCGGGAACGAATTCGAAAGGTGAACCGTTTTATGACCCATATGCCGCCCGGCAGTTGGTGCAGCGGTTCAGCGGAGGAACTCGGCGTCACGGCAATACCCTTTCAGGAGATGGCGTATTTTCCGAACGCCGGATACAAGGAAACGGCGGCGGCAGCGATCGAGTCCGGCAGGACGATTTCAGGTACCCAGTTACGTGCAGATTATTTTGCAAACCGGACGCGAGTTGCCGGAGTGGTTCAGCCGTCCCGAAATTGCGAGGCTGCTGGCCGAAGCCTGCCCGCCGCGCCACCAGCAGGGCTTCTGTGTCTGGTTTACCGGATTGAGCGCCGCTGGTAAATCGACTACTGCCGAAATCTTAACTGAGTTGTTGCTGGAGCAGGGCCGGCGCGTGACTTTGCTCGACGGCGACACCGTACGCACACATCTTTCCCGGGGCCTCGGGTTTAGTAAGAAGATCGCGACGCGAATATTCAGCGCATTGGCTTCGTTGCCTCAGAGATCGTGCGACACGGCGGCGTGACGGTTTGCGCCGCCGTGAGTCCTCATTCTGCGACGCGAAACGATGTGCGGAATATCGGTGGGTGGCGATCCGGTTCATTGAGTTTTGTGGATACTCCATTGCCGGTGTGCGAGCAACGCGATGCAGAAAGGTTACGCCCAGGCGCGGCGCGGCGAGAATTGAAACTTCACCGGCATTGATGATCCCTATGAAGAGGCCGGACAACTCGAGATTGTTCTGGAGACCGAAGCGAGTAGCTGCGGAAGAAAACGGAGCCCGGATAATCAGCTATTTGGCGGAGCGCGGATTCGTACGCATCGGGAGCGATAAGCCTGACGTTGCTGTGTCAATCCCGCAGGAGCCGAGCCATGAAGGCCATTAACGGTTATTACGTTCGCCAGTTAACGGCGAGAGGAAATCGACGTTGGCGAGCACCGGAATTTCGTGGGTGGCTTGTGGCGGGAAATCGGCGATTTGCAATTCGAATTCCTAATGCGAAACGGGTTAGCAGCGCACCGGCACCTTAATCGATGTTGGTTGCGGTGCATTGAGGTGCGGTATTCCGATAATTCGTTATCTTGATTGTGGAAATTATTTCGGCCTGGACATTAACTCATCTCTGATCGAGGCCGCCAGGTCTGAGCTTGCGAATGAGGGACTAGCGAACAAGCACCCTCAGCTCCTGGTAAACGAGAAATTTGATTTTGCGCGCTTTGGCGTCCACTTTGATTTTGCCATCGCGCAATCAGTGCTTTACTCATTTGGATGCGAAGCTCATCACTGAATGCCTGATCGAACTTCATAAGGTTTTAAAACCTGCCGGAAAACTTTTGCCACTTTCTTTCGGGCGCCCTCTTCGGGACATACCGGACCCATCAGACACGAACCAGAAGGCGTCGTCACGAATTTCGACGCTGATCCATTTCATTTCTCGTTCGCCAGAGTTGGATCAACTGGCTGGCGATGCGGGTTTCTCAGCCAGGTTAATCGGTGATTGGAACCATCCACGCGGCCAGCAGATGCTCGAACTGTCGCCGACATCAGGCGGCTACCTTGATTGAGAGCCAACGCTGATTGTTCGGATGTTGCCAGGAATATGGATTTGCGACGAGTCCCGCCTCCCTGGCGAACTGAAGCATGCACTCTTCGGTGTAAGCGACGCAGTCGCGGTACGTCCATTCTTCGCCTTCATGGTTTCGCTCGCCATGAATATAAGTCGCCACCAATACCGACTCAGGATGCATGACCGCGGCTGCTTCGCTTAGACACTTTTCTATTTGACCAGGCGCAGCGTGTGAAAAAATCGAATGCGCCAGCAGATAGTCGAATTGCCGGCCAAACGCCCTCAGCCTGAACTCAGGAGTTATGATCGAATACGGGCTGCTTGATTTTGATAAGATCCCGTCCCACCTCTTTTTCAATTCCTTCATCAACCAGCCACTTGTTTGGTTCAGACCAAAATAATTCCAGGAAGCAGGAACGGAATGAACAAGCGCCCAGCGCGCAACGAGCCACAGCCTATGTCCAGCAGTGTGTGGTGCTCGCGCAGTCCCAACGTCGTCAGCAGATTGAATTGCGTCGCCGCGACGACATCATATTTTCCGGAGGTCCGACAAAGGCCCGATAATCCCGGGAACCTATTGGCAAGCCAGCGGAGGGATTCGTTTTGACTGACGAGGGTTTGCGTCTGCGAAACAAGTTAGTAAATGGTTTGAGCGCCTGACATTCTAACGCTACACTGTCAGATCCTGTTAACATCGCTTACCTTGTGCATCGAAAAAGATGATTGAAGCGTCAGATGCCTCTCGGGACGTGAATGACTTGCGGCCGGTGATCTGCGTTGCCGGAATGCATCGATCGGGCACTTCGATGGTAGCTCGTCTGCTTAGTCTGTGTGGTGTTTACCTGGGATCCCCGGAAAATTTGTCGCGTTCGGGCCCGGACAACCAGGGGGGCTTTTGGGAGAACCCTGACTTTGTCGAATTGAATGATAATCTTTTGGCGGTGGTTCATGCGGGATGGGACCTTCCGCCTTCTGAATTCGAATGGGCGCCACGCCCGGAGTTGGCTGCATCGCTCGCCAAAGCAACGCAATTGATCGAGCGCTCGGCGGTCCCACCAGCGCTTGGGGGTGGAAAGATCCTCGTAACTCTCTCACGCTTCCCTTCTGGCGGCGGCTGATTCCAAACCTTAAAGTGATCATTTGCCTGAGAAACCCGCTTAGAGGTAGCTCGTTCCTTAACGGTGCGCAATGGGACGTCACTCGCTTTCGGGTTGAATCTGTGGCGAAGTTACAACCTGGCTGTATGCTCTTTGGCTGCGAAGCAAGATCGCCTGGTGACTCATTACGAAGCATACTTTTCTGATCCGCGCGGCGAGTTGCGACGGGTCCTGGATTTCTGCGAGTATTCCGCCTCCGGACAAAGAAATCGACCAGGCTTGCCTGACTGCGACTTCAGATTTAAGACATCACAAGATTCCCCGGGAACTCCTGGCCGCGCAGGCATCGCCACAAATCATCGGAACTCTATTCGGAACTATGCGCCGAGGCGGGTCCCTTGTTTCAGGCTTCTCTCAGGTAACCAAAATCATATGGCGACTGTCAGTGTCATCATCCCAACACATGCTCGTCCGGACTTATTGCCGCGCGCAGTCGACAGCGCCCGGCAGGCCGGCGCTGACGTCGAGATCATCGTCGTCGACGATGCATCCACTGGACGCCACGGCCTGAGGTCTGTAAGAACCTCGCCAACATCAAGTACGTTCGAGTCGAAAGAAATCAGGGCGTGGCCGGCGCCCGCAACATCGGCATTTTCGTCAGCAGCTCAGAATACATCGCGTTTCTTGACGACGATGACTTAAGACTGCCGGGCTCGCTGGATCTTCAGCTGGCGGCGCTGAAAGCCAACCCGCCGCCGGCTTTGTCTGCGGCGCAATGATCATGGCCGATCAGGATTATCAGCCGACTGGAGAAGTGATTCGCCCGCAGCACGCTCAGCGGCGATGCATTCTTGGGAACTGCTGGAACTGGACTTTCCGGTAATGCCGTTGTGCACCTTGATTCGGAAGGAATGTTTTCAGCGTATCGGCCTGCTCAACCGTCGTATCAGCAGCATCGATGATTGGGACATCTTTACCAGAATTGCCGAACTTTACGAGGTAGTCGTAATCGAGGCGGTCGGGATTTATCGTCAGCCCACTCCGTTTTCAGGACAGGGTTCATCGGCGCGAGCGGCGCAGCTGGGACGCGTGGCCCGCCACCAGCTCGAGCTGTTCCGTCTGCCCAGAGCAGCGTCTGCCTCCGCCGCTCGCCGTCGTGAAGCCCGGGCCCGAACCATCAATCGCATTTCTGAGGAATTTGATCTGGACTGCCGCCAAGAAATATCTGCCGCAGGGCAAACTCAGTTCCGGCGTGTGCCAACATTAGCCGTGGCGCTGCAACTCGATCCGATGAGCTTCATTCGGCCGGGTGCTTACCTGAAACTGGCGAAGAACCTGATCGGAGATAAGCGAAAGCGATCTCTCAAACCTCAGTGACTGCGTCGCGGAATCTGAGTGATGCCCAGAGCCAGCGTCATCATTACCACCAGCAATCGTCCCGCGCTGTTGCCGCGCGCGATCGAAAGTGCCACGCGCCTCGGGTCGCGAAATCGAGATCGTGGTGGTTGACGATGCTTCTTCAGACGAGACCGCGGATACCTGTCGCAGAATTCCCGGAATCAAATATGTCCGGGTAGACCGCAATCAGGGCGTGGCCGGCGCCCGTAACATCGGCCTCGTCGGCCAGCTCGGGCGAATTCGTGACTTTTCTTGATGATGATGACTTGCGGGTTTCGGGTTCACTGGATAGCCAGATTCGAATTCTGGATCAGACACCTGAAGCGATGATGATTTACGGGCAAGCGATTCCCGAAGATGCTAGTGGTGAGCGGCGCCAGCCGTATCCGCGCGAATGTCCGCAGGAGACATTTTTGGGAGCTTCTGATTCAGAAATTTCATTCCCTCGGGCAGCGTGGTTTTTCGCCGCGCCTGCATATCTCAAATAGGGCTGCTCGACGACAGCATTCCCGGCATCGACGACTGGGATTTATGGATCCGCATCGCGGAGATCTTTCCGGTGGCCGCGATCGAAACTCCCGTGCTCGTCTGGCGGCAATCAACGGCGATCTCGGCCCAGGGCAGCTCGGATACTCTGGATTTGATCGAACGCAGCCGCCGGCGTTTTCGCCGGGAGTGGGTGCATCTGCCACGGGTCGCCGGCGCTGAGCCTGAGAAAAGGAAATTCGTCTGGCAAGCGTTCTCGAAAAACATCGCCGAACATCTGGCCTGGGAGTCTTTCGCTGCGGTTCGGACTGCCCAAATCATTCGCGCCTCAAGAGGCCTGCGGACCTTGCTGCAACTGCATCCGGCCGCGGTCGCCGGCCTTGCACGTCGCTGGACTAGCGCTTCAACGACCGCTACTCTCCTCAAAGCCCTGGTCGATCGCGCGGAATTGCCAAATGCGAGAGAGCATTTCAAACAGGTCCGATCAAACCTACCCCGACGATGAAAATTACTCTTTGCAGAGCCATCTTGAAGGGCCAATCAGCGGCGCGGACGAGACGCTTGGTCACTTATGCGGCGCAACTGAAGAAAGCAGGACTGTCCGTTTCGGTTCTTTTGATGTACTTGCATGCTGAAGAAGATCAGTACTATCAGCGACTGCTTGAATCTGATGTTCCCGTTTGCTGGATTGCTTCAAACCTGACCCAGAGCTCATTGGGAGCCGGCCGGAGGTTTGCTTCGAAGGTATTTCATAGTTTCCCCGGCTCGAAAGCGTTCCTCCGTCGCCGGACCCAGCCCTTCTTGACGGCGATGGCCAATCGCTATTACTCGCAATGCCACGATTTTCTTAAGAAAGAGAAACCCAGACCTGGTTCACGTGATGACGCCGAACGCGGGAGCCAGCGTGATAATTCGCGCGGCCCACGATGCTGGAATT
>ERZ1370068.7718-contig-6619_pt1 | contig 48297 bp, 66 predicted proteins | sample MGYA00561227_ERZ1370068 | MGnify/ENA primary metagenome ERZ1370068 (study PRJEB38410, sample SAMEA6850437) | metagenome | study: Metagenomic assessment of the ecological functions of the soil: analysis of the soil microbiota associated with the... | reverse complement strand
ATGCTTACTTCGTTCAGTTACGTATTGCTCGTCGGCAAGGGCAAGTACCAGGTCGAGCAGGTCATCACCGAGGGCAAGGCAGATCGCGCTGCAGGCGCGCGGCGACGAGCAGGCGCGCTGGAAGCTGCACGTCATTCCCGACCTCGCCGCCGACCATCGAGTTCGCCCGGCCGATCGGCGTCGACAAGTGGTCGACCAAGATCGAGTACATCGCCGGCGACGATTTCGGCGTCACCGGCGTGCAGCTGCAGATCCGCCTGCACGGCAGCGTGCTGGGCGACGACATGCTGAGCGACGACGAGGAGCCCGAGGTGCTGCGCGTCGACCTGCCGGTCGCGGGCAGCGCCAAGAAGGTCGCCGACACCTTCGTGCGCGACCTGACCAGCCATCCGTGGGCCGGCCTCAAGGTCACGGTGATGCTGTTCGCCACCGATGCGCTCGGCCAGAAGGGCCGCAGCTCGGTCGAGACCTTCCTGCTGCCCGAGCGCGTGTTCAACGACCCGACGGCGCGCGCCCTGATCGTGCTGCGCAAGGCAGCTGACGCGCGATCCCAAGGCGTCTGCGGCTCGACGTCGCCGACGGCATGCGCATGATCCAGGTCAAGCCGGAGAGCTACCGCGCAGCGACCCGGTGGTCCAGCTCGGCCTGCGCATCGGCGCGGCGCGCCTGGCCGCAGAACGGCGACAAGCCGATCATCGTCGACAGCCAGAAGCTGCTGTGGGATCCTCGCCATGCGCCTCGAGAGCGGCGCCATGACCGGACGCCGAGCGCGCGCTCGAGCAGGCGCGCCAGGAGCTGCGCGACGCCATGCAGCGCCAGGCCGGCGACGAGGAGATCGAGCGCCTGATCCAGCAGCTCTACGACGCGATGGACGCGCTGGCAGAAGGAGCTGGCCGAGCAGATGAAGGATCCGGAGGAACGCCGCCGCATGCATGGAGCAGGCGGAGAAGATGGATCCCAACAACACCATCACCGGCGACGACCTGCAGAAGATGCTCGACAAGATTCGCGAGATGGCGCAAGAACGGCCAGCGCGAGGAGGCCAAGCGCCTGCTCGAAGAGCTGCGCAAGATGATGGAGAACGCCACGCCGATGATGGCCCGGCCCAGCCAGCAGCGGGCAGCAGCGCCAGCAGCGGCCAGCAGGGGCCAGGGCAACCAGCAGGGCCGCGAGATGATGAACCAGCTCGACCGGCTGTCGCGGCGGCAGAACCAGCTGCTGGGCGAGATCCGAGCGCGAGGGCCGCCAGCAGCAGGGCCGCCAGGGCCAGCAGGGTCAGCAGCGGCCAGCAGGGCCAGCAAGGCCAGCAGCGGACAGCAGGGCCAGCAGGGCCAGGGTCAGCAGCCGGGCGACGGCCAGTGGGGCGAGCAGCAGCGCGGCCAGCAGGAAGGCCTGCGCCGCCAGCTCGGCGAGCTTCATGAACAAGCTCGACGAGAACGGCATGCCGATGCCCGAGTCGCTGGGCCGCGCCGAGCGCTCGATGCGCGAGGCCGAGGACGCGCTGCGCCGCGGCGATCCGCGCGAGGCGTCGCGCTCCCAGCGCCGCGCGCTCGACAACCTGCAGCAGGGCATGGGCGACATGGCCGAGCAGATGCGCCAACCGCGGACCGGGCAACGGCCAGGACATCGCCGAGATCGAGGAGCGCGAGCGGCGCAGCGAGGATCGCGATCCGCTCGGCCGCTCCGACGGCAACTACGGCGACGCGGTCGACACCGGCGTCGACAAGGTGCCGCTCGAGCTCGAGCGCCAGCGCAGCCGCGAGATCCTCGACGAGCTGCGCCGCCGCGCCGGCGAGCAGCAGCGGCCGAAGGACAGAGCTCGACTACATCGACCGGCTGCTCGGGGCGTAATTGAACGCGACTAGATGCAGTCCGATCGTTGTCGGAGCCGCCACCCAGTGGACGCGCCGCTCGTTCGCGACGCACTGGAGGCCTGCGGACTGCGATTGCGCTAGGCCGTCTTCTCCACCACGCCGATATAGGGCAGGCCGCGGAAGCGGTGGGCCCAGTCGAGGCCGTAGCCGACCAGGAACTCGTCGCCGGCACTGGAAGCCGACGAAATCGGCCTCGAGCTCGGTGCGCCGCTTGCCGGGCTTGTCGAGCAGGGTGCAGATCGAGACGCGACTGCGCGCCGCGCTCCTGCAGGCAGGTTCTTGGCGAAGCTCGAGCGTGAAGCCCGATTCCAGGATGTCGTCGACCAGCAGCACGTCGCGATCGCGCACGTCGTCGACGATGTCGCGCACGATGCGCACGCGGCCGGTGGTCTCCGTGCCGGTGCCGTAGCTCGACAGGGTGAGGAAATCCATCGACCAGTCGGCGCCGGCGCGGCTCAGCGCGCGGATCAGGTCGGCGGCGAACACGAAGCTGCCCTTCAGCACCGACACGACCAGCGTGTCGGCCGGCAGCTTGGCGGCGAGCTCGGCCGCCATCTCGTCGACGCGGGTGGCGATCTCGGCGGCGGAGAAGCGGATCGAGACGGTCGGACGGTCGGGCATGGCGGCTCGCTATTCGACGGTCGGCACGATGTCGGTCGTGCCGTCGGGCGGATCGTCGAGCGCCTGGCTGAAGCTCAGCCGCGCGCCCGGCGCGATCGGCCCGTCGACCAGCGGCGATAGACGCGCTCGCCCAGCACGTCGTCGTCGCTTGCGGAAGATCAGCTTCGAGCGCGCTGGTCGAGCCCGCCGCGCGGCTGGCAGTTGACGATCTCGCCGCGCACGACGTAGCGGCCGTCGACGACGCTCGATCCTGCTGCGTGGCGAGGTCGATCTCGAGCTGCGGCCGGCTCGGCGCGGCGGCGCGTGCGCTTCGGCCGGCGAGGCGAGCGACGATGCCGCGCGCGGCGTCGAGGCTGAGGATGCGCGCGCCATTCGCCGGCGGCAGCATGCCGCGATCTCGTCGCGGTAGGCGAAGGCGGCGGCGCCCAGCACGAGCGACCAGCGCGGCCGCGGCGCGTCAGCCACCGCCGCCACGGACCGTGCGGCGCGGCGTGGCGTGATGCCGGCAGCCGGCATTGTAGTGCGGCTGCGGGCGATCGCGGAAGTCCGGCACCGGTCGCTCGGCGGCGGATCACCAGATCGGCGCGGCGGGCGCGGCCTCGACCTGTCTCGAACCAGCGATGGTGGCAGCGGGCGCACTGGACGGTGCGGCCCGGCCGGACCGATCGCCAACGGATCGACGGCGTATCGCGCCGCGCAGTTGGGACAAGTGACTTGCATGATGAGCGGGCGAGCTTCCCACCAGATGTGCTTGCGGGCGGACATTAGGCCACTAAAACTGGCGCGCACAAGCCATGACAGGATCTCGTCCCTCTGGCTGCGCTCGCTCCTGCTTCAACGTCGGCTGGTACGCCGGGCACGGCGGTCGCATCGCCATCGTCGGCGCGCCGATCCTGCTGCTGCCGCGCCGCGCGGTGGTCGCCTGGGCGCAGCTTCTGGATCCGCTTCGTGCCTGTGGTGGCTGCAGCTCACGTGTCGGCCTCACCCATCGCCTGCAGCGGCCTGCGAGAACTTGCCGGCCGGCCCGGTGATCATCGCCTCCAAGCACCAGTCGTCGTGGGAGACGCTGGCCTACACCCTGCTGTTTCGACGACGCCGCCATCGTGCTGAAGCGCGAGCTGCTGTTCATCCCCGTCGTCGGCTGGGCGATGGCGCGCGCCGGCAACATCGGCGTCGAGCGCGGCGATGGCGCCGGCGCGCTGCGCGGCCTGGTGCGGCAGGCCAAGGCGGCGCATCGCCGAGGGCCGCTCGATCCTGATCTTCCCCGAGGGCACGCGCGTCGCGGTCGGCGCCGAGCGGCCCTACCAGGTCGGCACGGCGGCGCTCTACCGCCAGCTCGGCGTGCCGGTCGTGCCGGTGGCGCTCAATTCCGGGCCTGTTCTGGGGCCGGCGCCAGTTCATCAAGCGGCCGGGCGTCATCGACGTCGAGATGCTGCCCGCCATCGCGCCGGGCCTCGGCCGCGAGGCTTTCATGACGACCTTGCGCGAGCGCATCGAGGGAGCGACGGAACGGCTGGTCGCAGGCGCCCAGCGCGAAGGAACAAATAAAGAACTGTTGATATCTAGGGGTCACAGCCTACGTTTCGGCAATGGAATGGGCTCCGGTTTCCCAGCGGATCTGGGACATGAAATACCGCTTCCGCGACGCCTGCGGGCGACGCCGACGCCGACCTGGACGCCACGTGGTGGCGCGTGGCGCGGCGCCCTGGCGGCGCCCGAGCGCGACCCGAACTGTGGGCCGGGCCGCTTCCACGAGGCGCTGCCGGGCTTCAAGTTCCTGCCGGCCGGCCGGGTGATCGCCGGCGCCGGCACCGGCCGCAGCGTCACCCTCTTCAACTGCTTCGTCATGGGCACGATCCCCGACGACATGGCGCGGCATCTTCGAGCAATCTGCGCGAAGCGGCGCTGACCATGCAGCAGGGCGGCGGCATCGGCCACGACTTCTCGACGCTGCGGCCGCAGGGCGCGCCGGTGAAGGGCGTCGGCGCCGACGCCTCGGGGCCGCTCTCCTTCATGGATGTCTGGGACGCGATGTGCCGCACCATCATGAGCGCCGGCTCGCGCCGCGGCGCCATGATGGCGACCCTGCGCTGCGATCATCCCGACATCGAGGCCTTCATCGACGCCAAGCGCGATCCCGGGCGGCTGCGCATGTTCAACCTCTCGGTGCTGGTCACCGACGCCTTCATGACGGCGGTCGAAGGACGACGCCGACTGGGAGCTCGTGTTCGGCGGCAAGGTCTTCCGCACGGTCTGACGGCGCGCGCGCTGTGGGACGCGCATCATGCGCGCGACCTACGACTATGCCGAGCCCGGCGTGATCTTCATCGACCGCGTCAACCGCGCGGAACAACCTCGCACTATTGCGAGACCATCCAGGCGACCAACCCGTGCGGCGAGCAGCCGCTGCCGCCCTACGGCGCCTGCCTGCTGGGCTCGATCAATCTCGCGCGCGCTGGTCGAAGGATCCGTTCACGCCGCAGGCGCGCGCTCGACATGGCGGCGCTCGAGCGGCTGGTGCCGCTGGCCGTGCGCATGCTCGACAACGTGATCGACGTCTCGCGCTTTCCGCTGCCGCAGCAGGAGAAGCGAGGCCAAGGCCAAGCGCCGCATCGGGCTCGGCGTCACCGGGCTCGCCGACGCGCTGATCTTCTGCGGCGTGCGCTACGGCTCGCCCGAGGCGGTGCGAGCTGACGCGCGACTGGCTGGGCGCCGTGCAGCGCGCTGTCCTATCTCGCCTCGGCCGACATCGCGGCGGAGAAGGGCAGCTTCCCGCTCTACGACCGCGACGCGCTACCTCGCCGGCGAGACGATCGCGGCGCTGCCCGAGGACGTGCGCGCGCGCGATCGGCCGCTACGGCATCCGCAACGCGCTGCTGAACTCGATCGCGCCGACCGGCACGATCTCGCTGCTGGCCGACAACGTCTCCTCCGGCATCGAGCCGGTGTTCGCCTTCAGCTATGTCGCGCCACGTGCTGCAGCCCGACGGCTCGCGGCGCGAGGAGAGCGTCGAGGATCACGCCTTGCGCGTCTGGCGCGGCGCTCAAGGGCGAGCGACGCCGCCGTCCGACGTCTTCGTCGATGCCCAGACGCTGACGCCGGCCGATCACCTCGCCATGCAGGCGGCGGCGCAGGACTACGTCGACAGCTCGATCTCCAAGACCATCAACCTGCCCGCGCGACATCTCCTTCGAGGCCTTCAAGGACGTCTACGAGGAGGCCTATGCGCACGGGCTGCAAGGGCTGCACGACCTATCGGCCGAACGACGTGACCGGCGCGGTGCTCGAAGTGAAGCCGGCCGAGGCCGTGCGCAGCCGTTGCCGGCGCTCGGTGCCGGCGGCGCGCGAGCGGCGGCGTGGTCTACATCGCCCAGCCGCTCGACCGGCCGGAGGACCTGCCGGGCCAGACCTACAAGATCAAATGGCCGGGCAGCGACCACGCGATCTACATCACCATCAACGACGTGATGCAGGACGGCCGCCGCCGGCCGTTCGAGATCTTCATCAACTCCAAGAACATGGAGCACTACGCCTGGACCGTGGCGCTGACCCGCATGATCTCGGCGGTGTTCCGCCGCGGCGGCGACGTCTCCTTCGTGGTCGAGGAGCTGAAGGCGGTGTTCGACCCGCGCGGCGGCCAGTGGATGGAGGGCCGCTACGTGCCGTCGCTGCTGGCGGCGATCGGCGGCGTGATCGAGCGCCACCTGATCGAGATCGGCTTCCTGGCGCCGGCCGATCAGCCGCGCATCGCCGAAGCCGCCGAGCAGCGCCTGCGGCTGGCCGCCGGCGCGCGCGAGCCCGTCGACGGCGACGGGCGGCCGGCGCCGACGCCGGTCTGGGCCAGTGCCCGAACTGCGGCGCCGCGGCGCTCACCCATCAGGAAGGCTGCGACGTCTGCCTGAATTGCGGCTATTCGCGCTGCGGCTGAGGCCTCAGCCGAGCTCGAGCGAGATGCCGGCCGACTTAGCTGACCTCGGCCCAGATCGCGGCGAAGTCGCCGACGAACTTGGCGTATTCGGCCGGGCTCATCGGCTTGTCTTCGGGCAGCAGCACGACCTCCTTGAAGCGCTCGACGACCTCGGGCGCCTTGTAGGCCTTCTGCAGCTCGTCGTAGAGCCGCGCCACGACCTCCGGCGCCATGCCCTTGGGGCCCGAGACGCCGACCCAGGTCGAGGTCGTCATCTTGGGAAAGCCCTGCTCGGCGAAGGTCGGCGCGTTGGGATACATCTCGATGCGCTTGCTCCGAGCTGATCGCCAGCAGGCGCACCTTGCCGGAGTTGATGTGCGGCACGTTGGTGGTGATCGGATCGAACATCGAGGGGATGGCGCCGGCCAGCATGTCCTGCAGCGACGGCGCCGAGCCGCGGTAGGGCACGTGCTTCAGCTTGATGCCGGCCAGGGTCGAGAGCTGCTCGCCCATCAGATGGGTGTTGGAGCCGATGCCGGAGCTGCCGAAGGCGATCTGGTCGGGCTTGGCCTTGGCGTCGGCGATGTAGTCGGCCGAGCGTCTTGTAGGGCGAGTCGGCCGGCACGATCAGGACGTTGGGCGTGTGGCCGATCAGGCTGACATGGGTGAAATCGGTGACCACGTTGTAGGGCAGCTTTGGGTAGATGCCGGGCGCGATGCCCAGCGGCGAGGCATGCGAGATCACCAGCGTATAGCCGTCGGCCGGCGCCTTGGCGGCGAGGTCCGAGCCGATCGTGCCGCCGGCGCCGGGCTTGTTCTCGACCACGACCTGGGTGCCGAGCGCCGCCGAGAGCTTGGGCGCCAGGATGCGCGAAATCGTGTCGGCCGTGCCGCCCGGCGGGAAGGTGGCGATCAGCTTGATCGGCGCCTTGGTCGGCCAGTCCGGGCTTGCCTTGGCGGCCGGGCGCCAGGGATGAGCCGAGCGTGGCGGCCGAGGCGGCAAGGACGGTACGGCGGGTCAATTTCATGAGGCGCTCCTGTTCATGCGCGCCTGATGGCGGCGCGTCATGTCCGCGAAGCGCTGCAATGGATATGCCAGCCGGGATGATTCGGCCCTTGATTTGACATAAGAGTGACCGCAAATCCGGGCCGGCAATGGAGACGGACAGGAATGATGTCGGCGGGCGATCCTGGCGGCGATGGCTGTTGGTCGGCGGCACTGGCGATGGCCGGTCCGGCGGTCGCGCCTGGCTCAGGCCCTGCCGACCGACCGCAGCGAGCTTGCCTATTCCTACGCCCCGCTGGTCAAGCGCGTGTCGCCGGCGGTGGTGAACATCTACACCACCACGACGGCCAGCGTGCAGCGCCGCCTGCCGTTCCCTTTCCCGGCGTGCCGCAGGCGCGGCGAGCGGGTGCAGAACTTCGCTGGGCTCGGGCGTGCTGGTGCGGCCCGACGGGCTGATCGTCACCAACGCCCATGTCGTGAAGGGCGCCGACGAGATCCGCGTCGTGCTGGCCGACCGGCGCGAGTTCGACGCCAAGCTCGTCACCCAGGACGAGCGCTACGACCTCGCCCTGCTGCGCATCGACGCCAGCGGCGAGAAGTTCCCCTTCCTCGAGATGCGCGATTCGGACTCGATCGAGGTCGGCGACATCGTGCTGGCGATCGGCAATCCGTTCGGCCTCAACCAGACCGTGACCAGCGGCATCATCTCGGCGCTGGCGCGCACGCGCCGGCGGCGTCAACGATTCGAGCTTCTTCATCCAGACCGACGCCGCCATCAATCCCGGCAATTCCGGCGGCGCGCTGGTCAGCCTCGACGGGCGGCTGATCGGCATCAACACCGCGATCTATTCGCAGACCGGCGGCTCGGTCGGCATCGGCTTCGCCACGCCGTCGAACATCGTCGCGCCGCATGGTCTCGATCGGCGAGCATGGCGGACGCATCGTGCGGCCGTGGCTCGGCATCAACATGCAGCGCGTGACGCGCCGACCTCGCCGCCGGCCTCAACCTGCCGCGGCCGGCCGGCCTGGTCGTCAAGGACGTCTTCGCCGAGCGGCCCCGGCGCGCGGGCCGGGCCTCAAGCGCAACGACGTGATCGTGCGCCTGAAGCGACCAGCCGATCGACGACGAGGCGAGCCTGCGCTTCCGGCCTGCGCCACGTTGCAGGTCGATGCGACCGTGCCGGTGAAGGTCATCCGCGGCGGCAAGGAGTTCGTCTTCGACATGAAGCTGGCCGCGCCGCCGGAGGATCCGCCGCGCGATCAGGCGCGTGCTCGACGGCCGCCAGCCGCTGTCGCGGCGCCGACGGTCGTCAACATGTCGCCCGCCGTCGCCGACGAGCTCGGCCTGGTCGAATGGCGGCCGGGCGTGATCGTCATGGAGGTCGAAGCCCGGCTCCTATGCCGGCCGCTTCGTGCGGCCCGGCGACATGATCCTGGGCGATCAACGGCCAGGACGTGAAGAACGTCGCCGAGCTCAAGAAGCGCATCGCCGCCGGCGTGGCCAGCGTCAGCATCGGCCGCGAAGGCATGGTGTCCACCGTCCAGTTCCGCTGAGCCGGGATGGCGTCGGACCGTGCCGGCTGAACTCTTCGCCTCGCTCGCCCCGACGCCGCTGCGCCGAACGGCTGCGGCCGCAGTCGCTGGGCGAGATCCTGGGCCAGGATCATCTGCTCGGGCCCGAGGGCCCGATCGGCCGCATGCTGGCGGCGCGGCAAGCTCGCCTCGATGATCCTGTGGGGGCCGCCGGGCTGCGGCAAGACGACGATCGCGCGCCTGCTGGCCGAGGACACCGACCTGCATTTCGAGCCGCTGTCGGCGGTGTTCTCCGGCGTCGCCGACCTGCGCCGCGATCTTCGAGGCGCGCGCGCCAGCGCCGCGACGGACGGCAAGGGCACGCTGCTGTTCGTCGACGAGATCCACCGCTTCAACCGCGCCCAGCAGGACGGCTTCCTGCCCTATGTCGAGGACGGCACGGTCACCCTGGTCGGCGCCACGACGGAGAACCCGTCGTTCGAGCTGAACGCCGCGCTGCTGTCGCGCTGCCAGGTGCTGGTGCTGCAGCCGCCTCGACGATGCGGCGCTGTCGACGCCTGCTGGCGCGCGCCGAGCAGGCGCTGGCCAGCAAGCTGCCGATCGACGACGACGGCCGGCAGCGCGCTGTTGCGCCATGGCCGACGGCGACGGCCGCTACCTGATCAACCTGGCCGAGCAGCTGCGCCCGGCTCAAGCGAGCAAGGCGCCGGTGCCGCCGGCGCGGCTGGCGACGCTGCTGCAGAAGCGCGCGCCGCTCTACGACAAGGCGCAGGAAGCGCACTACAACCTGATCAGCGCGCTGCACAAATCGCTGCGCGGCTCCGGACGTCGACGCGGCGCTCTACTGGTTCGCGCGCATGCTCGACGGCGGCGAGGACCCGATATACATCGCGCGCCGGCTGGTGCGCTTCGCCGTCGAGGATATCGGCATGGCCGATCCGCAATGCGCTCGCCCAGGCGCTGGCAGCCTGGGACACCTACGACCGGCTCGGCTCGCCCGAGGGCGAGCTGGCGATCGCGCAAGCGCGTGATCTATCTCGGCACGGCGCCGAAATCGAATGCGGGCTACGCGGCCTTCGGCGCGGCCAAGCGGGCGCGCGCGAGACGCATGGCTCGCTGATGCCGCCGATGCACATCCTCAACGCGCCGACCCGGCTCATGAAGGACATCGGCTACGGCAAGGGCTACGAGTACGACCACAACGCCGAGGACGGCTTCTCCGGCCAGAACTACTTTCCCGGACGGCATGGCGCGCGCGCGACTTCTACCAGCCGGTCGAACGCGGCTTCGAGCGCGAGATCCTGAAGCGCCTGGAATACTGGAAGAAGCTGCGCGAGAAGAAGCGCTGAGACGCTCAGGGCTGGCCTTGTAGCCGTAGGCCGGCGAGGCTGTTGACCAGGAAGCCCCAGCGGTCGATGCCGTTGATGGTGAGGAACGTGCCGCGCAGTTGCGGATGCTCGATGAAATAGAGCGCCGCCGGCCGATGCAGCCGTCCACGGCCGGAGATCGGCGTTGAGCAGGATGTTGACGCTGTCGTAGACGTTCTCCTCGCCCACCATGCGCACGCCCAGCTGTCGGCGGACTGCTCTGCGCGCCGTCGGCGGCGATGACGTACTGTGCCTTGACCTGCCTGCCGCGCCGCTCGCGCGGTCGACGAGCGTGGCGGTGACCGGCTGCATCGTCCTGCTCGCAGGCTGTGACCTCGGTGCTGAAGCGGAGCTCGCCGCCCGCCTGCCGCTCGGCAAAGGCGCGCAGCACCGGCTCGAGGTCGTCCTGGGCGCACAGGCAGTTGCGCACGGGGCTCACGGCGACGCTCTGCGGCCGGAACGCCACGGCACCCGGCGCTCGATCTCCTCGCCGGCCAGGCGTGCGCGCCCAGACGATGAAGCCGGCGCGTTCGGGCGGCAGGCCGGCCTTGCGGATGGCCGCCTCGACGCCGCATTGGCGGTACATCTCCATGCTGCGCGCGTTGATGCCGCGCGCCTTCGGATGAATGGCCGTGCCGGGGTGACGCTCGACCAGCAGCGAGCGCACACCCTGCCTGCGACAGCAGGATCGAAGCGGTGAGCCCAACCGGGCCGCCGCCGACGATCAGGACCGGTACGTCTTCCATGGCTCCTCCGGCTCGAGGACCAGCTTAGCTTCTCGGCTTGCCCATTTCTCGCACGACTCGCCTGTCGCGGCCGTAGACGTCGTCGCGGAAGATCGGCGGCGCCGTCGGCGGCGGCGGTCACCGTGCGGTAGGTGACGTAGAGCGTCACCGGTTCGGGAAAGGTGTAGTGCGCCTGCTGGGCCGGCATCGATGACCTGGCGCACGCGTTCCTTGCTGAAGCCGCCGCGGCCGCTGAACACCTTCTCGACGAAGTCGAGCGGGTTCTGCAGGCGGATGCAGCCATGGCTGAAATTGCGGCTGCCCTCGGTGAACAGCCAGCGGCTGGCCGTGTCGTGCATGTAGATCCCGTACCGGTTGGCGAACGGGAAGAAGATGTAGCCCAGCGCGTTGCTGGCGCCGGGCTCCTGGCGGATGCGGTAGGGGAACGCCTTGGGATGGATCGAGCTCCAGTCGACCGTCGCGGGATCGAGCTCGGTGTCGTCGCTCCAGCTCTCGAAGATCTTGAAGCCGGCCGCTGCCAGCGCGTTGGGATCGCGGCGCAGCATCGGCAGGTATTCCTCGCCCGAGATCGACTGCGGCACCGTCCAGTAGGGATTGGTCTGGAAGCCGCGCATGACCGACTGGATCTCCGGGCGTCGGATCCTTGGGCGTGCCGACGATCACCAGGCTCTGGAAGCACGCGCTTGCCGCCGTCGACGAAGACCATCGAATAGTCGCCGGCATTGACCAGCACGTAGCGGCTGCCGAGATCCTCCGGCAGCCAGCGCCGGCGCTCGAGGTTGGCGACGATCTGGCTCGATGCGCTCGTCGATCGTGGTGTTGAGCGACGGCGTGGTCTTGGCGCCGATGACGCCGTCGACCGTCAGGCCCTTGGTCTCCTGGTAGGACTTCACCACGGCGGCCAGCGGCTCGTCGTAGAGATCGGCCACCGCGCGCCGGCTCGGGAACCGCGAGGTCGAGCTCGGCCAGGCGCTTGCGCAGCAGCGGCACGCGCGGATCGGTCATGCCGGGCTTCAGCGCGATCGCCGTCGGGCAGCGGCGTGAACGTGGCCTTGGCGCGCTTGTCGCGCCAGGCCGCCAGCGCCTTCTGCAGCGCCGGGTAGTCGCCCTTGGGCGGCAGCGCGCGCGAGATAGGCGGCGAAATCCGTCGGCCTCGGCGGCGGCCTTCAGCGAGATCGGCGCGCTCGACCTTGCGCTGCTGGATGTCGATGTCCTTGTCGACGCGGTTGGCGCGCACCCGTCCGGTCGACACGTCGCTGGCATAGGCGACGAAGGCCGTCGGTGAGCAGCGTCTCGGTCGCCGCGGGTCGGCTGCCGGCTGCCAGCGCCTTCTCGACGTCGGCGACGCCGGTACCAGGCGGGATCGCAGCCCGTGGTCCGCGGCGCCGCGAATGGCCTTCAGCAAGCGCCTCGGCGCGGGCCTTGGCGGCGTCCGATCCGACCCACAGAGTCTCATTGGCAGAGGCGGAAGCGACCCGAGGATGGGTACGACGAACGCCAGAACAACGGCGAGAAAGCGAAGACGGATCACGCCGCAGGTATAGCCGGAAACGTCCGATTCGTCCATTGAGGCGCGAAGCCATGGCTGCGCAGGAAGCCGAGCAGATCCGCCGTCGCACGCTGCTTCGAGCTCGGGCGTGCCGCCGCCGGCCCGCGCGCCTCTGGTCACGCAGTGCTGCCGCGCCCAGGCCTGGTATTCGGGCTCGCTCATGGCGCGTCCGGCGGCCGGAACGAAATGGCTGCCGTCATCCTCGATGAAATTTCTGCAGCACGACCAGTTCTCGGCGTCCTTGATGTCGAACACCGGCCCGATCGACTCCCAGCCGTGATGGGCGCTGCCGTAGACCTTGACCTTGATGCGGTCGTTGCCGGCCGAGCGCATGCGCTCGGCATATTCGATGGCGAGCGGCGCCGGCGTGTAGTCGTCGCGCGCCGGCCAGCATGAAGAACATCGGCCGGCCGTGCGTCGTGGCATCGCGGTGCTGGGCGGTGGCGCCGGGGCAGATCGCGACATGGAGGTCGAACAGGTGAGGGAAGCCGCTCGCGCCAGCGCTGGCGCACGGCGATGGCGGCATTGAGCGTCGCCACGCCGCCCTTGGAGACGCCCATGACGCCGATCCGGTGCGGGATCGATGCGCGGATCGGCGCGCAGCAGCGCGAGGGCTGCGAAGGCGTCGCCCTCCATCTGGCGCCGCCGAGACCAGGGTCTGGTCGGCCACCGTGCGGCGCACGCCGCGGCCGGTGAAGCTGTCGACGATCAGCGCCGCCGCGCCGGCCTCGTTCAGGGCCTGCGCGTAATAGTGCTCGCGATGGCGCTGCACGCCGGCGCTGCTGGTCAGGATCACCATGCACGGCGAGGGCCGTGTCGCCTGCATCTCGGCAGGTGCAGGCTGCGCCGTCAGCGCGCGCCGGCCGGCAGGCCGCCGGATGATCGAAGGTCAGCGTGTCGAACGACACCGATTCCATGGACCCTGTTTAGCTTGTCCCTTAGGTTGCGCGCCATGAGCGTCAGCCCCGCCCCGGCGTCGCCCGTGGTCAGGTCCAGATGCGCGCCGTCTCCGGCGACGAGGCCGGGCTGCGGCTCGACCGCTGGTTCCAGCGGCATTTCCCGAGCTGAGCCACGGCGCACTGCAGAAGCTTCTGCGCACCGGCCAGGTGCGGCTCGACGGCAAGCGGGCCGAGGGCAAGGACCGGGTCGAGCCCGGCCAGACCGTTCGCCTGCCGCCCGGCGTCACCGCCGTCGCCGCCGCCCAAGCCACGCGAGATCCCGACCGGTCTCCGACCGCGATGCCGCCGAGATCCAGCGCCTGGTCATCCACCGCGACGACCACGTCATCGTCCTCAACAAGCCGCCCGGGCTGGCCGTGCAGGGCGGCACCGGCACCGAGCGCCACGTCGACGGCATGCTGGACGCGCTGCGCTTCGGCTTCGAGGAGCGGCCGCGGCTGGTCCATCGCCTGGACAAGGACACGTCGGGCGTGCTGCTGATCGCGCGCACCGGGCAGGCGGCCAAGCGGCTGGCGCGAGTCGTTCCGCGACCGCGAGACCGAGAAGCTCTACTGGGCGGTCGTGGTCGGCGTGCCGCCCAAGCCCGAAGGCGCCATCGACCTGCCGCTCGCCAAGCGGCCGGGCGCGCGCGACCGCGAGACTGATGCAGGTCGATCCCGAGGAGGGCCAGAAGGCGCTGACCCATTTCCGCATGCGTCGACCGCGCCGGCAAGCGCGCGGCGCTGCTGGCGCTGTGGCCGCGCACCGGCCGGACCCATCAGTTGCGCGTGCATTGCGCGGCGATCGGCTGTCCCATCCTGGGCGACGGCAAGTATGGCGGCGAGGAAGCGCTGCTGGCGGCCGTCGCCGATGCCCGCCGTCTGCATCTCCACGCCCGCCGGCTCGCGCTGCCGCATCCCTCGGGCAAGGGCGAGCTGAAGGTCGAGGCGGAAGCGCCGCCTCACTTCCGCCGTACCGTCGAGGCATTCGGCTTCTCGATCGAGCGGCGATTGAGCGAGAATCGGCTGGCATGCGCATTCCTTGGAGGCGGCTGACCTGGGCTCTCGATCGCGGCGGTCCCGATTGCCGTGATCGCGGGCTTCGTCCTGGGTCGCCACGCGCGACCTCTCGCGCTATCAGGCCCGCCTGACCGAGCAGATCCGCAAGGTGACCGGCCGCGAGCTGGCGGCCACGCGTGCCGCTGGCCGTGCAAGCTCGGCAGCGAGCCCGCGCATGGTGGCCGAGGGCGTCACGCTGTCGAATGCCCCCTGGGGATCGCGCGCCCGAGCTGGCGCGCGGTGCGCAAGCTCACGCTGTTCATCGATCCGGTCGTCGCTCTTCCTGGGCGAGGTCAAGATCGGCCGCATCCTGCTGGAGGGCGCCGACATCCTGGTCGAGCAGCAACGACGTGGGCGACACCAACCTCGAGATGCTGCCGCCGCCCGACGGATCGGGCCCGCATCGCGGCGAGAACCGTTCGCTTCAGGCTGCGCACCAACCCGGCGTTTCCCTGGATCGGCACCATCGAGGTGCGCGATCTCGGTGCTGACCATCGCCGAGGGCGCGGGACGGCCGCCGGTCGTGCTCGAAGTGCCGAACGCCACGCTTCAGCTCGTCGGCGCCCAACCAGCCGCTGCAGATCGAGGGCCGCTTCGCCGCACCGCAGGCGCGCCGCTCGAGCTCGCGGGCACGGCCGGCTCGTTCGACGGCTGGATGAGGGGCCTGCCCGGCAACATCGACGTGCAGGGCGGCTTCGGCGGCGGCAAGATCGCGATCAAGGGCGGCGTCGGCGTCAAGGGCACCACCGTCCAGATCACAGTCCGAGGGGCCGGATATCGCGGTCTTCGGCCCCTATATCCGCCTGCCGGTGCCGGCGCGGCGGTCCTTACGTGCTGAGCGCCAAGGCCGCGACCCAGCGCAGCGCCTTCAAGGTCGAGGTGACGACCCTGAAGGTCGGCTCGAGCGAGCTCACGGCCGATGTCGCTGTTCCGCGTCGACCGCAAAGGCACGCGCGACCATCACCGTCAATGCCGATGTGAGCCGTCTCGATATCGGCGATCTGCGCGCGCCGCCGGCCGCCGCCGCTCCGGCCAGCGCCGCGTCGCCCGCCCAGCCGCGCCTCGTGCCCACCCTGCCGTTTTCGGCGAGCTGGCTCGGCCGCTCGACCCTGTCGGTGACGGCGCGGCTGGGCGAGATCGTCGGGCTGGGCAGCAAGGTGCAGAACGCCTCGATCACGCTCACCTCGAGCGAAACGCGCTTTGCCTTCCGCGGCGGCCGCCACCGTCGGCAGCGGATCGGCGGGCTTCGACCTGGCCTACGACCCGACCGGGCGCATCGGACAGGCGACACTGACCGCCTCGGCCAACCGCGTGCCGCTGGGCGATCTCTCGTCGCTGCTGGGCTTCGACCTCGGGCTGCGCGACGCGGTGGCCGACATCGACCTGACGCCTGCGCGGCGGCGGCCGCACCACGCGCGATGCGCTGAACTCGGCCAGCGGCTCGATCGACATCACGGTCGCCAAGGGCACTTGGCCGCGCGACCCGCTCGCCAACTGGCCGGCGGAGACGCAGCGGCTGCTGGGCAGCGGCGACGGCGGCGTGCCGTTCAACTGCATCGCCGGCCGCTTCGACGTGAGCGGCGGCGTCGCCATCGCTGCAGGCGGCTGGTCGTCGACACGCCGCGCGCCACCCTGGTGGGCGGCGGCTACGTCCATCTGCGCAGCGAAGGCTGGGAATTCATCCTGGCGCCCGAGGCGCGCGACAACCAGAACGCCGCACTCGCCTCGCCGCTGCGCGCTCAAGGGCGGCAGCGGCCGGCCGACGACGGGCGCGCTGGAGCCCGGCCTCGCCCGGCTGATCGTGCCGGGCGGCAGCGTGTGCCAGCCTGGTCGGCGCAGATCAACCAGGCGGCACGCCAGGCCGGCGCCAATCGCCTGCGCCGTGGTGGCGCCGCGCGTCGAGGCCCTGCGGCCCGGCTTGCGCGCGCAGATGCCGGTGCCCTCCGCGGCCGATCTGCGCCAGCGCCCGGCCCGGCCCCAGGCGCAGACCCCGGCGCAAAGCCCGGCAGCAGCGCTGAGCTAATCCACATGCCAAAAGGCGGCGGCGGCAGTCCCGGAGGATTGCCGCCGTCCCCGACCATCCGTCCAGCCTGCATAGCTTCGCCCGAAGACAAAAGCCCGCGACTGGGCTAGAATCGGACAGGAAGCGCGAACACGGTCGTGCCGTCTCCCTGGCCGCATCCGGACGCCACCGTGAGGCTACGTCCTGATGCCCGGTGCAACGGTTTTACCGCCGTTGCGGGCAATCGGCCCTGGTCGTAGCGATGCATACGCCTCGATCAGGTGCCCCTGTCATGGGGCTTCTGCCGGATTTTCCTCGAGGCTGCCGAGGATGACGCCTTGGTCCCTTTGGGGTTCGGGCAGGTCGATTGTCACCGCGCGTGGCAATCGAGGTCGAGAAGAAGCCGGAGCTTACAGCGGGTGGATTGTGCGGGATAGCGGGGGAGATTTCCGGAGGCGGGTGGCCATCACGCCTCGGGCGCAACGACGCCCTTGGTGAGCAGGATGTTGCCGTAGAAGCGGCGCTCGCCGGTCTGCACGATCGCGTAGGCGGTCTCCGCCGCCGCGTAGAAGGCATGGCGCTCAGGCCAGCGGCCGGTTTGGCGCCGTGTTTGACGAGCGCCGCATTCATTTCGGCGACTACCGGCGGCAACGCAGCCGGCTCACCCACCACTTGCATGACCGCGCACGGCTCGGCGATGAACGTGTCGATCGGCAGCACCGACAGCACGGCCTGCAGGGCGCGGCGCGGCGATGCCGGGCAGGTGGATCAGGCGGCGGCCGCGCGTGGCGGGATAGTTGGCGTCCACCAGCGCGATGCGGTCGCCAGCGGCCCATCGCGGCCAGGGCGTGCAGCAGATCGGGGCTGAGCACGGGTCGAGGCCGAGCAGCATGTTTCCTCCGGTTGTCTCCGGTAAGAGAATTACATTTGTGGGTTCTATGGTACCCACTTATTCAGGGCAGCCCCGCGCGTGATCGGAAAAATGCCTGTGGTTTCAATGCGCAGAACGCGCGGAAACCGCCCTTGTCCTCGGGCACGGGCGGCGCGTAAGGCCTCGCTTCAATGAAGCGCTTCTACAAAGAGACCGGCGGTCGACGCCGGCGACGGCGGCTGGCGCGTGCTGCTCGACGGCAAGCCGATGCGCACGCCCGCCAAGGCGGTGCTGGTGACGCCGACCAGGCGCTGGCCGAGGCGATCGCCGCCGAGTGGCGGGCGGTGCCGGACAAGGCGGAGATCAACGTCTCGCATCTGCCGCTGACGCGGCTCGCCGCGACCGGCTCTCGATCGCGTGACGCGTCCAGCGCGAGCGGGTGATCGAGGACACGGCGAAGTATGCCGGCTCCGACCTGCTGTGCTATCGCGCGACCGCGCCCGTCGAGCCTGGTCAAGGCGCCAGCACGAGACCTGGCAGCCGCTGCTCTGACTGGGCGGCGGAGCGCTATGGCGCGCGGCTTGTCGTTGCCGAGGGCACGACATTCGTCGCCCAGCCGCCCGAGGCTGTGGCGCGCTGCGCGCGGCCGTGGCCGCGCACGGCGATCTGGCGCTCGTCGGCGCTCTACAATCTCACGCACATTTCGGGCTCGCTGGTGATCGCGCTCGCTGTCGCCGAGGGCCACTTGCCGGCGGACAAGGCGTTTGCCGCAGCGCAGCTCGACGAGCTCTACCAGATCGAGCGCTGGGGCGACGATCCGACTTGCGACCTTAGCGGCACGACGAGCATCAGGCACGACATCGAGGCCGGCGCGCGCTTCCTCGCGCTGCTGGAAGACCAGCGATTGAAAGGATGAGCATGGGCAGCGGGCACGAAATTCCGTCAGGTCCTGGCCAAGAACGGCCTCGTCGAGGCGATGGCGGCGCACAGTCCGCTGTCGGCCATGCTGGCGGCCGAAGCGGGCTTCGACGCGATCTGGGCGTCGGGCTTCGAGCTCTCCGGCGATGTACGGCGTGCCCGACGTCAGCGTGGTGTCGATGACCCAGCATCTCGACATGACGCGCGCCATGGCCGACCGCTCCGGCCTGCCGGTGGTGGCCGACATCGACACCGGCTTCGGCAACGCCATCAACGTGCTCTATGCCGTCGAGCAGTACGAGCGCGCCGGCGCGGCGGCCATCGTGATGGAGGACAAGAGCTTCCCAAGGTCACCAGCCTGATCGCCGGCGGCCGCCAGGACATGGTCCGCATCGAGGAGTTCCAGGGCAAGATCGAGGCGGCGCGCGCGGCGCGGCGCGATCCCGACCTGCTGATCGTGGCGCGCACCGAGGCGCTGATCGCGGGACTCGGGCCAGGACGAGGCGCTGAAGCGGGCGCGCGCCTACGAGGCGGCCGGCGCCGACATGATCCTGGTCCATTCCAGGCAGAAGACGCCGGACGAGATCGAGGCCTTCGTCAAGGCGTGGGACGGCAAGGCGCCGATCGCGCTGGTGCCGACGGCCTATCCGCAGATGACGGTGGCGCGGGTGCGCGCAGCTCAAGAAGATCGGACTGCTGATCTGGGGCAACCACGCCATTCGCGCGTCGGTCGGCGCCATGCGCAAGACCTTCGCCCAGATCCGCAAGGATGGCGGCATCCACGGCGTCGAAGCCAGCATCGCCACGGTCGAGGACGTTTTCGAACTGCAGGGCATGGGCAAGGTCAAGGACGACGAGAAGCGATTCCTGCGCTAGCAACGCAGACGCACTGCAATGGCCGAAAACGGACCGGAAGGCCGGAGAATATCGATGCAGCAGATGCTGAAGAAGCTCGAGCGCCGGCGGGCGGCGGCGCGCCTGGGAGGCGGGCCAGCGGCGCGTCGAGGCGCAGCACGCCAAGGGCAAGCTGACGGCGCGCGAGCGCATCGACGCTGCTGCTCGATCCCGGACTCGTTCGAGGAATACGACATGTTCGTCGAGCACCGCTCGATCGACTTCGGCATGGAGGAGCCAGAAGATCCCGGGCGACGGCGTGGTCACCGGCCACGGCACGATCAACGGCCGGCTGGTCTATCGTCTTCAGCCAGGATTTCACCGTGTTCGGCGGCGCGCTCGTCGAGGCATGCATGCCGCCAAGATCTGCAAGATCATGGACATGGCCATGAAGGTCGGCGCGCCGGTGCATCGGGCTGAACGATTCTGGCGGCGCGCGCATCCAGGAGGGCGTCGACCTCGCTGGCCGGCTATGCCGACGTGTTCCAGCGCAACGTGCTGGCCTCCGGCGTGATCCCGCAGATCTCGATGATCATGGGGCCGTGCGCCGGCGGCGCGGTCTATTCGCCGGCGATGACCGACTTCATCTTCATGGTGAAGGACAGCTCCTACATGTTCGTCACCGGTCCCGACGTGGTGAAGACCGTGACGCACGAGACGGTGACCCAGGAGGAGCTGGGCGGCGCGCTCACCCATACGCACGAAGTCGGGCGTCGCCGACCTCGCCTTCGAGAACGACGTCGAGGCGCTGCTGCAGCTGCGCCGCTTCGTCGATTTCCTGCCGGCTCGAACAACCGCGAGAAGCGCGCCGGTCCGGCCGACGCGCGATCCGCGTCGACCGCGACGAGCCCTCGCTCGACACGCTGGTGCCCGACAATCCCGAACAAGCCCTACGACATCAAGGAGCTGATCCTGAAGGTCGTCGACGAGGGCGACTTCTTCGAGCTGTCAGCCGGAATGCGCCGCGCAACATCGTGATCGGCTTCGGCCGCATGGCCGGCCGCACCGTCGGCTTCGTCGCCAACCAGCCGATGGTGCTGGCCGGCTGCCTCGACATCGACAGCTCGCGCAAGGCGCGCGCGCTTCGTGCGCTTCTGCGACGCCTTCAACATCCCGATCGTGACCTTCGTCGACGTGCCGGGCTTCCTGCCGGGCACCGCGCAGGAGTACGGCGGCATCATCAAGCACGGCGCCAAGCTGCTGTTCGCCTATGCCGAGGCGACGGTGCCGCAAGGTCACGGTGATCACCCGCAAGGCCTATGGCGGCGCCTACGACGTGATGGCGCTCGAAGCACCTGCGCGGCGACGTGAACTATGCCTGGCCGACGGCGCGAGATCGCGGTGATGGGCGCCAAGGGCGCGGTCGAGATCATCTTCCGCGCCGACATCGGCGACGCCGCGAAGATCGCCGCGCGCACCGAGGAATACCGCGAGAAGTTCGCCAACCCGTTCGTCGCCGCCAACCGCGGCTTCATCGACGACGTGATCATGCCGCACGGCACGCGGCGGCGGATCTGCCGGGCGCTCGCCACGCTCGAGACCAAGAAGCTCGAGAATCCGTGGCGCAAGCACGGCAACTCTTCCGCTGTGAGCACTGTCGCCGGAAGAGCGCATGAGGCGCGGTCGTGCGGTGCGCCTGCACCTGATCGCGGCGTTGTTCGCTCTTCTGGTGCTGATCGCCGTCAACGCACTCTTCAGCAGCCGCTATCCGTGGTGGCTGTGGGTGCTGATGGCCTGGATGCCGCTGATCGCCGGCCATACCGCTTGGGCCATGGGCCTGTTCGACCGCAATAAAGAAGGATCGTGAGTATGGCCGCCAAAAAGAAGGCCGCCAAAGAAGCGAAGGCCGCAGCGCCGCGGCAAAGCGCGGCGCCGGTGACGCCAAGCCGCCGTTCGACAAGATCCTGATCGCCAACCGCGGCGAGATCGCCTGCCGCGTCATCCGCACCTGCAAGCGGCTCGGCATCAAGACCGTCGCGGTCTATTCCGAGGCCGACGCCGACGCGCTGCACGTGCGCGATGGCCGACGAGGCGGTGCTGATCGGCCCGCCGCCCGTCGGCGCAGTCCTATCTGCTGATCGACAAGATCGTCGAGGCCTGCAAGAAGACCGGCGCCGCAGGCGGTGCATCCCGGCTACGGCTTCCTGTCCGAGAAGCAGGAATTCCAGAAGGCGCTGGCCAAGGCCGAAGATCGCCTTCATCGGCCCCGATGCGCACGCCATCCACGCCATGGGCGACAAGATCGAATCCAAGAAGCTGGCGCTGAAGGCCGGCGTCAGCACCGTGCCGGGCTACCTGCACGCCATCGCCAACGCCGAGGAGGCGGTGAAGATCGCCGGCAAGGTCGGCTATCCGGTGATGATCAAGGCCTCGGCCGGCGGCGGCGGCAAGGGCATGCGCATCGCCTACAACGACGAGCGAGGCGCGCGAGGGCTTCGCGCTCGGCGACCAACGAGGCCAAGGCGTCGCTTCGCCGACGACCGCGTGTTCATCGAGAAATACGTCGAGGAGCCGCGCCACATCGAGATCCAGGTGCATCGGCGACGGCCACGGCAACTGCGTCTATCTCTGGCGAGCGCGAGTGCTCGATCCAGCGCCGCCACCAGAAGGTGATCGAGGAGGCGCCGAGCCCGTTCCTCGACGCCAAGACGCGCAAGGCGATGGGCGAGCAGGCGGTCGGCGCTCGCCAAGGCGGTCGAATACAAGAGCGCCGGCACGGTCGAGTTCATCGTCGACAAGGACCGCAAGTTCTACTTCCTCGAGATGAACACCCGCCTGCAGGTCGAGCATCCGGTGACCGAGCTGATCACCGGCCTCGATCTCGTCGAGCTGATGATCCGCGTCGCGGCCGGCGAGAAGCTGCCGTTCCAGCAGAACGGACGTGAAGCTCGACGGCTGGGCGGTCGAGGCGCGGCTCTATGCCGAGGATCCGTTCCGCAACTTCCTGCCGTCGACCGGCCGGCTGGTGAGCTATCGCGAGCCGCGCGGCCGGGCCCGACGTGCGCGTCGATACCGGCGTCTACGAGGGCGGCGAGATCTCGATGTTCTACGACCCGATGATCGCCAAGCTCTGCACCTACGGCAAGACGCGCGATCGACGCCATCGACCGCATGCGCCGGCGCGCTCGACGAGTTCTACGTCCGCGGCGTGTCGCACAACGTGCCGTTCCTGGCGGCGCTGATGGCGCATCCGCGCTTCCGCGCCGGGCAGGCTCACGACCAACTTCATCGCCGAGGAGTTCAAGGGCGGCTTCACCGCGGCCCATCTGCCGCCGCGCGATCCCGCCGTGCTGGCGGCCGTCGCCGCCGTGGTCGACCGCATCCAGGCGACGCATCGCGGCGGCGGCAACGATCCAGGACAGACCGCGTCGTCATGCTCAACCGCGAGCCGGTGGCGCTGGCGGTGACCGGCGACGGCACGGACTTCGCGGTCGATGTCGGCGGCCGACGCATCGCCGATCGAGACCGACTGGTCGCCGGGCGAGCCGCTGATGCACTGCCACGGTCGACCGGCAGGCGATCGTCGGTGCAGGTCGATGCCGTGGGCTCGGGCTGGCGGCTGATCCATGAAGGCGGCCAGGCCGAGGCGCTGGTGCTGACGCCGCGCCAGGCCGAGCTCTACGCCCTGATGCCGGTCAAGGCCGCGCCCGACACCTCGAAGTTCCTGCTGTCGCCGATGCCCGGCCTGCTCGCTTCGGTCGCGGTCAGCGAGGGCCAGGAGGTCAAGGCCGGCGAGGTGCTGGCCGTGGTCGAGGCGATGAAGATGGAGAACGTGCTGCGCGCCATGCGCGACGGCACGGTCAAGATCGCTGCACGCCAAGGCCGGCGACAGCCTGCGCGTCGACCAGAAGATCATCGAGTTCGCCTGAGGGACGATGGCGCTGCAGGCCCGCCTCACCATCATGGGCCGGGTGCAGGGCGTGGGCTATCGCGACTGGGCGATGACGACCGGCCGGCGCCTCGGCCTCGCCGGCTGGGTGCGCAACCGCACGCGACGGCTCGGTCGAGGCACTGATCGTCGGCGAGGACGACGCGCCGTCGGCGACGATGATCGATGCCTGCCGGCGCGGCCCTGCGATGGCCCGGGTCGACGCGGTCGATGTCGAGCCGGTCGATCTCGATGTCCTGCCCGCAGGGCTTTACGCAGCTTCCGACGGCTCTGACGAGCCCTCGCGCGAACACTCTCGTCGAACGTCTCCGGCCAGCGCGATGTCGAGGTCGGCCAGGGTCGACCGGCAGGCCGAGATCGACCAGCGAGGTCACGCCATGCGTCGGCGATGCCGCAGGGCACGATGCCGCGATAGTGCGACAGGTCGGGCTCGACGTTGATCGACGATGCCGTGGAACGACACCCAGTGGCGGATGCGCACGCCGATGGCGGCGATCTTGTCCTCGCGCGGCTGCCGTCGGGCAGGCCGGCTTGTCGGGACGCGCCACCCAGACGCCGACCCGGTCCGGCGCGGCGCTCGGCCGCGTCACGTTGAAGCGGGCCGAGGGTGCGGATGGTCCATTCCTCGAGGTCGGACACGAAGCGCGCGCACGTCCTGGCGGCGGCGCGCGTCAGGTCGAGCATGGCATAGACCACGCGCTGGCCGGGGCCGTGATAGGTGTACTGGCCGCCGCGGCCCGCGACATGGACGGGAAAGCGCATGGGCTGCAGCAGGTCGCGCGGCCTTGGCGCTGGTGCCCGGCGGTGTAGAGCGGCGGATGCTCCAGCAGCCAGACCAGCTCGCGCTGCGCGGCCGGCGCGGATGTCGGCCACGCGCGCCTCCATCGACCGCCAGTGCCTCGGCATAGGGCACCGCGGCCGTCCGAGATGCGCCATTCCGGCTTGTTCATTGTGGCAAAATCGGTACTTCCGGGCCTCAAGCGCAATAGCGTCAGCGTCGCGCCTTGCCACTGGGGGTCTATTTGGTATCCCCGCCCCATCGAACCGGCGCGGCCATGGCGGAATTGGTAGACGCGCTAGCTTGAGGTGCTAGTGCCGCGAGGCGTGGAAGTTCGAGTCTTCTTGGCCGCACCAAACTCGCCGGTTCGATCGAAAAGGTGATCGTGTTGCCGCCTTCGGGCGGCCCTTTTTGTTGTGGGCGAGGAGGCGGGCTTGGCGGACGAACTCACCGAAAGCGCGCTTCGCTACCATCGCCTGCCGCGACCGGGAAGATCGAGGTCGTCCCGACCAAGCCGCTGGCCACCCAGCGCGACCTCTCGCTCGCCTATTCGCCGGGCGTGGCGGCCGCCTGCCACGAGATCGTGCGCGATCCCGGCACGGCGGCCGAGCTGACGGCGCGCGCCAACCTGGTGGCGGTGGTGACCAACGGCACCGCCGTGCTGGGCCTGGGCGCCATCGGCCCGCTCGCCGCCAAGCCGGTGATGGAAGGCAAGGGCGTGCTGTTCAAGAAGTTCGCCGGCATCGACGTCTTCGACATCGAGATCGCCGAGCTCGACCAGGACAAGCTGGTCGACATCGTCGCCGCGCTGGAGCCCACCTTCGGCGGCATCAACCTCGAGGACATCAAGGCGCCGGAGTGCTTCTACGTCGAGCAGCAAGCTGCGCGAGCGCATGACGATCCCGGTCTTCCACGACGACCAGCACGGCACGGCGATCATCGTCGGCGCGGCGATGCTCAACGGCCTCGTCGCTGGTCGGCAAGGACATCGCCAAGGTGAAGCTCGTCGTCTCGGGCGCCGGCGCCGCGGCGCTGTCCTGCCTGGGCGTGCTCGAGAAGCTCGGCCTGCCGCGCGAGAACATCTGGGTCACCGACATCGACGGGCGTGGTCTGGAAGGGCCGCAACGAGCTGATGGATCCGTGGAAGGAGCGCTACGCGCGCGACACCACGGCGCGCACGCTGGCCGAGGTGATCGACGGCGCCGACGTGTTCCTGGGCCTGTCGCGCCGGCGGCGTGCTCGAAGCCGCGAGATGGTGGCCAAGATGGCGGCCAAGCCGCTCATCTTCGCGCTGGCCAATCCCGATCCCGAGATCACGCCGGAGGACGTGGCCGGCGGTGCGCGACGACGCCATCATGGCGACCGGCCGCAGCGACTATCCCAACCAGGTCAACAACGTCCTGTGCTTTCCCTACATCTTCCGCGGCGCGCTCGATGTCGGCGCCACGACGGTCAACGACGAGATGAAGATCGCCTGCGTGCGCGGCGCTGGCCGACGCTCGCCCGCAAGGAGCCGTCCGAGGTCGTGGCGCGCGCCTTCGGCGAGCAGGCCGGCGGCTTCGGGCCCAACCAGATCATCCCCAAGCCGTTCGATCCGCGCCTGATCGTCGAGCTGGCGCCGGCGGTCGCGCAAGGCGGCGATGGACTCGCGGCGTGGCGACGCGGCCGATCGCCGACTTCGACGCCTATCGCCAGCAGCTCAGCCAGTTCGTCTTCAAGTCCGGCCTGATCATGCGGCCGGTGTTCGAGCAGGCGCGCAGCACGCCCAAGCGGGTGATCTTCAGCGCCGGCGAGGACGACCGCGTGCTGCGCGCCGCCCAGATCATCCTCGACGAGGGCATCGCCCAGCCGATCCTGATCGGCCGGCCCGAGATCGTGACGCCGGCGCGCCGAGCGGCTCGGCCTGCGCTTCCGGCCCGGCATCGACGTCGAGCCTGATCGATCCGTCGGACGACCCGCGCTACGACCGCTACTGGGGCGCCTACCACCAGCTGATGGAGCGGCGCGGCGTCACCGAGCCCACGGCGCGCAACCTGGTGCGCTCCAGCCCGACCCTGATCGCGGCGCTTGCCGTGAAGCTGGGCGACGCCGACGCCATGATCGCCGGCGCCTACGGCCGCTTCCGCACCCATTTCAATCACGTGCGCGACGTGATCGGCACGCGCGAGGGCGTCAAGCACCATGGCGGGCCTCAGCCTGCTCGTCATGCCGACGCGCTCGCTGTTCATCGCCGACACCTACGTCAACGACGATCCCGACGCCGAGACCCTGGTCGACATCACCCTGCTGGCGGCCGACGAGGTGCTGCGCTTCGGCATCCAGCCCAAGGTGGCGCTGCTGTCGCATTCGAGCTTCGGCAGCTCCGACCATCCCTCGGCGCGCAAGATGGCGGCGGCGGTGAAGCTGCTGCACCAGCGCGCGCCGGCGCTCGAGGTCGATGGCGAGATGCATGGCGACGCCGCGCCTCGACCCCGAGATCCGCCGCAACGTCTTTCCCGCGCTCGCGCTCAAGGAGCCGGCCAACCTGGTGGTCTGCCCGTCGCTCGACGCCGCCAACATCGCCTTCAACCTCCTGAAGACCGCGGCCGACGGCCTGCATATCGGCCCGATGCTGCTGGGCACGGCGCTGCCGGCGCACGTGCTCACGCCGTCGGTGACCGCGCGCGGCATCCTCAACATGACGGCGCTCGCCGTGGTCGAGGCCCAGCGCCTCGCCGGAGGCGCGTGGATGAGCGAGCGAGCCCGACGTCCTCGACGAGGTGACGCCGGAGCTCGTCCGGCGCGTCGAGGACGGCGCTCGCCGAAGACAGCGACCGGACGAGGTCGAGGGCGCTGCTGGCGGAGCTTGAGCGCCGCCGGGCCAGGCCTCGGTCCTCGAGCAGGTGTCCGAGCCCGAGCGCGACAAGCTGGTCGGCATCCTCAAGCGCGATCTCGATCCCGAGGCGCTGACCGAGCTCGACGAGGAGGTCCGCGAGGACGTCCTCGACCAGCTCGACAGCAAGGAGATCGCCGCCGCCGCGCGCGAGCTCGAAACCGACGACGCCGCGACCATCCTCGAGGACCTGCCGGAGGAGGAGCGCCGCGAGGTCCTGGCCGAGCTGCCGGCCGCCGAGCGCGCCGAGATCGAGCGCGCTGGCCTATCCGGAAGACACCGCCGGGCGCCTCATGCAGCGCTCGCTGGTCAAGGTGCCCGGACGGCTGGACGGTCGGCCAGGTGATCGACCATTGCCGCGAGGCGACCGACCTGCCGGACGACGTCTACGACATCTTCGTCGTCGATCCGGCCGGCCGGCTGCGCGGCTCGGTGCCGCTCGGCCGCATGCTGCGCACCAAGCGGCCGGTGCCGATCGTCGACATCGTCGATCCCGACATCCCGTCGGTGCCGGCGACCGCCGACCAGGCCGAGGTCGCCCACCTGTTCCGCGACAAGAACCTGGTGTCCTGTCCCGTGGTCGACGAGCGACGGCCGGCTGCTGGGCGTGATCATGGTCGACGACGTGGTCGACGTGATCGACGAGGAGGCCGAGGAGGACCTGCTGAAGATGGGCGGCGTCGGCATCGACGACATGCACGCCAATCCCGTGCGCACCGCGCGGCTGCGCGCGTGTGGCTGACGGTGAACCTGGCGACGGCGGTGCTGGCCTCGCTTGGTGATCGGCCAGTTCGAGGGCGCCGATCGAGAAGATCGTGGCGCTGGCCGTGCTGATGCCGATCGTGGCCTCGATGGGCGGCAATGCCGGCACGCAGACCGTGACGGTGGCGGTGCGCGCGCTCGCCATGGGCGAGCTGACGGCGGCCAACGCGCTGCGCTTCGTCGCCAAGGAGGCCGCGGTCGGCGGCCTCAACGGCGATCGATCTTCGCCCTGATCATGGGCGCGGCCGTGGTCGCCTGGTACGGCGACTGGCGGCTGGGCGCGGTGATCGGCGCCGCCATGATCTGCAACCTCTTGGCGGCGGCGCTGGCCGGCACCCTGATCCCGCTCGGCCTGCAGAAGTTCGGCATCGATCCCGCCGTGTCGTCGACGGTGTTCCTGACGACCGTGACCGACGTGATCGGCTTCCTCGCCTTCCTCGGCCTGGCGACGGCGTTTGCCTATCTCTAGCGCGCAGAAGTCCAGGTGCGCCGTGCTCTGGCGCGTCAATGCGGCCGGGCCAGGCGTGAGCGAGCGCTGTTTCCACGCAAGACGGCCAAAGCTCGCCGTCGATCTCGGCCCGCCAGCCCAACATGACGCGCCGCTCCAGGGCGACCTCGCGGATCTCGGCTGTCGCCAGGCCGCGGACGCAGCAGCGAGCGCGGCATCAGGCTGACGCCCGAGGCCCGCCAGGACGCGCGGCGGCGCAGCGCTCCTCGTCGGCCGAGCGCAGCACGGCGCGCGGCCGCACGCCTTCGGCGGCGAACATGCGCTGGGCCTCGTCGTGCGCCTCGCAGGCGGCGCGCAGGATGAACGGCGTGTCGGCGAGATCCTTGACCGACCAGCGGTCGCGCGTGGCGATCAGGTGGCTGGCGTCGGCTGCCAGCAGGTAGGGCTCGCGCCACAGCGAGACGGCGTTCGCCGCGCTGATCGCGTTGCGTGCGGCGAACAGCGCGATGTCGCAGCGTCCGCGGCGCCAGCGTTCGGCCACGGCCTCGGCGGTGCCTTCGGAGATCTCGAGGTCGAAGGCGATCTGGCGCTGCGCCGCGGCCAGCCAGTGCATCGCCGCGCGCGACCGGCAGGGTCGAGGCGCAGCGCGATGCGCACGCAGGCGCGTGCGACGGCTCGACCGCTGATTCGGCGCGGCGCCAGCCGCCATGCTTCGACCATGGCGCGGGCGTGCGGCAGCAGCCGCTGGCCGGCAGCCGAAAGGCCGCTGCGCCGGCCGCGATCGAACAGGCGGGCGCCGATCTCCTCCTCGAGGCGGGCGATGCCGGCCGACAGCGTCGGCTGCGTGACGTGGCAGCGTTCGGCCGCTGCGGTGAAGTTGCCGGTCTCCGCCACCGCCAGGAAATAGCGGATGAAGACCAGGTTCATGGCATAGAGGATGCCAATGTCAACTAGAGAAACAATCGATTTTATCTATGAGTCGGCCGATGGCTATGTTCCGCGCCATGACAACCCTGAAGCTCGCCTTCGCCGCCGACGGCATCGCCGTCGTCACCCTCGCCCATCCGCCCATGAACGCCATGGATGCGCGGCCTGCTCGAAGAGCTGGCCGCCCTGTTCGAAGGCCTCGCCGCCGATCGCAGCCGTGCGCGCGGCGGTGATCGCGGCCGACGGACCGGCCTTCTCGGCCGGTCTCAATCTCAAGACCGGTGCCCAGCCTCGACCGCTGGGCCAGCGCCGGCTGGTCGACGCGCTCAACGACGGCTTCGGCACGCTCTATGCCTGGCCCAAGCCGCTGGTCGCCGCGGTCAACGGCCATGCCATCGCCGGCGGGCTGATCCTGGCGCTGTGCGCCGATTGGCGGGTCGTGGCCGACCGTGCCGATGCAGGTGAGCCTGGCCGAGGTGCGGGTGGGCGTCACCTATCCGGTGGCGGCCTCGAGGTCGCGCGCAGCGAACTGTCGCCTGCCGCGGCGCGGCGCCTGATCCTGCTCGGCGAGACGCTCGATGCGGCACGGCGCCGAGGCCCTCGCCGTGTTCGACGAGCGCGTGCCGAGCCGCCAGCCTGCGCCAGCACGCCATCGCCACGGCCAGGCGCCACGCCGGCGCTGCCGCCCCAGGCCTTCGCCACGATCAAGCGCGAGTTGCGGGCGCCGCAGCTTGCCCGCATCGCCGCTGCCCGCGCCGGCCATGCCGAGCCGCGCCTCGCGGCCTGGCTGCGGCGAGGAGGCAGGCGTCGGCGGCGCTGCGCGCCTCGGCGGCGGTGTTGCGCGGCGCGGCGTGATCGGCGAGCGGCTTCGCATCGACGCTCCGGCGGGCTATCGTGCCGGCGGGGAGGACGCTCGATGTCCGATGATCGCCCGCCTGGTCGGCGTATGCTCGTCCTGTTGCTGGCCATGGCGCGCCGCGCAGGCGCAGAACAAGGTGCCGTCGGAGCGCGCGCTGGAAGCGCTGGTCAAGACATCGCTGCTGTCGTTCAACGACGCCAACGTCACCGGCAACTACACGGTCTTCCACGCCAAGCTGTCCAAGCCGTTCCGCGAGCAATTCTCGCCGGAGCGGCTCAAGGAGACCTTCAAGGAGTTCAGCGAGAAGAACATCGACATCGACGTCATCGCGGCGCTGCAAGCCGAGTCTACGAGCCAGCCGCCGTCGATCGATGCCGACGGCAAGCTGCTGGTGAAGGGCTACTTCCCGACCGAGCCGGTACGGGTCAACTTCGAGCTGGACTTCATCCCCTCCGACGGCGAATGGAAGCTGATCCGCATCAACGTCAAGCTGGGCGCACGCCGCCCTGACATCCTTCACCTGTCAACAGGACAAGACAATCCCATGATCCCCAATGCGATGCCGCCGTTCGACTTCGGCCTGGGCGAGACCGCCGATGCGCTGCGCGAGCAGGTCCAGCGCTTCGCCTCGGCCGAGGTGGCGCCGATCGCCGCCGAGATCGACAAGACCGACCGCTTCCCGCGCGAGCTGTGGCCCAAGATGGGCGAGCTCGGCCTGCACGGCATCACCGTCGAGGAGGAGTATGGCGGCGTCGGGCTGGGCTATCTCGAGCATGTCGTCGCGGTCGAGGAGCTGAGCCGCGCCTCGGCGGCGGTCGGCCTCTCCTACGGCGCCCATTCCAACCTCTGCGTCAACCAGATCCGCCGCAACGGCAGCGACGAGCAGAAGCGCCGCTTCCTGCCCAAGCTGATCTCCGGCGAGCATGTCGGCAGCGCTGGCCATGAGCGAGTCCGGCGCCGGCTCCGACGTCGTCTCGATGAAGCTGCGCGCCGACAAGAAGGGCGACCGCTACGTGCTGAACGGCACCAAGATGTGGATCACCAACAGCCCGGACGCGCAGGTGATCGTGGTCTATGCCAAGACCGATCCCGCCGCCGGCGCGCGCGGCATCACCGCCTTCATCGTCGAGACCGACCGCAAGGGCTTCAAGGTGGCGCAGAAGCTCGACAAGATGGGCATGCGCGGCTCGTCGACCGGCGAGCTGGTGTTCGAGGATTGCGAGATCCCGGCCGAGAACGTGCTGGGCGCGGTCGGCAAGGGCGTCAACGTGCTGATGAGCGGCCTCGACTACGAGCGCGCCGTGCTGGCGGCCGGGCCGCTCGGCATCATGCAGTCGGCCATGGACGTCGTCGATGCCCTACGTCCACGAGCGCGCAGCAGTTCGGCCAGCCGATCGGCGAGTTCCAGCTGGTGCAGGGCAAGCTCGCCGACATGTACACGACCATGAACGCCTGCAAGGCCTACGTCTATGCCGTCGCCAAGGCCTGCGACCGCGGCCAGACCACGCGCAAGGATGCGGCCGGCGCCATCCTCTACGCCGCCGAGAAGGCGACGCATGGTGGCGCTCGACGCCATCCAGCTGCTGGGCGGCAACGGCTACATCAACGACTACCCGACCGGCCGCCTGCTGCGCGACGCCAAGCTCTACGAGATCGGCGCCGGCACCAGCGAGATCCGCCGCATGCTGATCGGCCGCGAGCTGTTCGCCGAGAGCGTCGCGCCTCGAGTCTAGGACTTGACCGCGTGACTGGCGTTTGCGTACACACTGTGTACGGAAAGCCATGCCGCGTTATCTCACCGACCAGGACATCGCCGACTTCCGCGCCGAGTTGTGCCGGGTCGCGACCGAGCGCTTCGCCCGCTTCGGCTATGAGGGCGTCACCATGCGCCAGCTCGCCGAGGCGCTGGGCTGCAGCCCCAAGACGCCCTATCGCTATTTCAAGGACAAGGCCGACATCCTGGCGACGGTGCGCGCCCAGGCCTTCGCCAAGTTCGCCGACGCGCTCGAGAGCGGCCGCCGCCTCGGCCCGACCGGCGACCCGATCGAGCGCGGGCGGCTGGATCGGCGAGGCCTATCATCAGTTTCGCGCTCAAGAACTGCGCATGCCTATCGCATCATGTTCGACATCGATGCGCCGATCGACGACGAGCCATCCCGAGCTCGGCGCGCAGGCCGAGCGGGCCGCCGCTACATCACGCAGCAGGCCGAGGAGCTGGCGGCAGGCCGGCGTGATCGACGGTCGATCCGAAGCTGTTCGGCTGGTCGATGTGGGCGGCGATCGCACGGGCTGGTGATGCTGCAGCAGGCCGGCATGCTGGAGCATGGTCCCGACTACCGGACCCTGGCCGAATTTCCACGGCGCCCTGATGCTGAAGGGCGCCGCCGGTCCGGCAGAGCAAGGCGAGGAAGAAGCGATGACGCCGGGCGTGACGGCGGGCGAGCGTTTCCGGAGCTGGGCCGACATCCAGGCCAATGCCGCGCGCGGCGCGGGCGGCCTCGCGGCGCTGGGCGTGCGCGAGGACGACAGCGTGGCGCTGATGCTGCGCAACGACTTCGCGACCTTCGAGGTCAACATGGCGGCGGGCCAGCTCGGCGCCTATGCCGTGCCGATCAACTGGCATTTCACGCCGGAGGAGGCGGGCTACATCCTGGCGCGACTGCGCGCGCCAAGGTGCTGGTGGCGCACGCCGACCTGCTGGCGCAGATCGCCGCCGGCATTCCCGCCGGACGTGAAGGTTCTGGTCGTGCCGACGCCGACGGAGATCGCCGCGCGCCTATGACGTGCCGGCCGAGAAGCGCCAGCGCGCCGGCAGGCGTCGAGACCTGGGACGCCTTCGTGGCGCGCAGCGCGGCCAATACCGCAGCCGCCCAAGGCGGCGCGCGGCAGCATGATCTACACCTCGGGCACGACCGGCCGGCCCAAGGGCGTGCGCCGCCAGCCGTCGACGCCCGAGCTGCAGGCAGCCGCCGCGGCGAGGAGGTGGCGCGCTACTGGGGCCTCGTCGGCCGATCCATCGATCGTCGTGCTGATGAACGGCCCGATGTATCACTCCGCGCCGGCCGCCTACGGCATGAGCAGCGCGCGGCTCGGCCTGCACGTCGTGCTGCAGCCGCGCTTCGACGCCGAGGACATGCTGCGGCTGATCGACAAGCACCGTGTCAGCCACATGCACATCGTGCCGACCATGTTCGTGCGCCTGCTGCGCCTGCCCGACGAGGTGAAGCGACGCTACGACCTCTCGTCGCTGCGCTGGATCACGCACGGCGCCGCGCCCTGCGCGCCTGCGGTCAAGCGCCAGATGATCGAATGGTGGGGACCGGTCATCAACGAGTACTACGGCGCCACCGAGACCGGCATCGTGGTCTGGCACAATTCGGCAGGAGGCGCTGCAGAAGCCGGGCACCGTCGGCCGCGTCGTCGAGGGCGCCATCATGCGCATCGTCGACGAGCACGGGCCGCGACGTGAAGCAGGGCGAGGTCGGCGAGATCTATCTGCGCGGACCGCATCTCTCGAGTTCACCTACAACAACGACGACGCCAAGCGCCGCGAGATCGCGCTCGGCGATCTCGTGACGGTGGGCGACGTCGGCTACCAGGACGCCGACGGCTACCTCTTCCTGTGCGACCGCAAGCGCGACATGATCATCTCGGGCGGCGTCAACATCTATCCGGCCGAGATCGAGATCGGTGCTGATCCAGATGCCGGGCGTGCGCGACTGCGCGGTGTTCGGCATTCCCGACGAGGAGTTCGGCGAGCAGATCTGCGCCCATGTCGAGCCGCTGGCCGGTGCGCCGCTCGACGCCGTCGGACGTGCGCGGCTATCTCGGCGCAGCACCTGGCGCGCTACAAGGTGCCGAAGGTGGTCGAGTTCAGCCGCCAGCCTGCCGCGCGAGGATCTCGGGCAAGATCTTCAAACGCAAGCTGCGCGCCCCATATTGGGAGAAGGCGGGGCGCAGCATCTGAAGGAACGCCCGAGGAAATCAATGTCCGACGACGACGTCACCCTGTTCGGCAAGCTCAAGAACAAGCTGATCGACAGCAAGCAGAAGTGGGCCGAGGACGGCCGCCTGCTGACCGGCAAGACGCGCGGCGCCATGCCGCAGCGCCTGCCGCCGGGCCAGCGCCAGGTCGAGACCTGGCCGGTGCTCGATCTCGGCATCCAGCCGGAGATCCCGACCCACGCCTGGCGGCTGTTCGTCGACGGCGAGGTCGAGAACCCGATGACCTGGAAGTGGGGCGAGTTCACCGACCTGCCGAAGACCACGGCTGACGACGGACATCCACTGCGTCACCGCCTGGTCGCGCTACGACAACAAGTGGGAGGGCGTGAGCGCCCGCGACCTGCTGGCGATCGTGAAGCCCAAGGCGGAAGCGCAGCACGTGATCTTCCATTCCTACGACACCTACACGACCAACGTGCCGCTCGCCGATTTCTCGGCCGACGACGTGCTGCTGGCGTGGAGCTGGAACGGCGAGCCGATCAGCCGGGAACATGGCGGCCCGCTTGCGCGTCGTGATTCCCAGGCTCTATTTCTGGAAGAGCGCCAAGTGGATCAAGCGCGTCGAGTTCTCGGTGTTCGACAAGCCGGGCTTCTGGGAAGTGCGCGGCTATCACAACTACGGCGATCCGTGGCTCGAGCAACGTTATGACGAGGAGACCTGACAATGGCGTCGGCGCACGATTTCACCTTCACGACCATCGACAACAAGCCGCTCGACATGAAGGCCTACGCCGGCAAGCCGGTGCTGGTGGTCAACGTCGCCTCGTTCTGCGGGTTCACGCCGCAATACACCGACCTGCAGAAGCTGCACGAGACCTACGGGCCGAAGGGCCTGGTGGTGCTGGGCGTGCCGTCCAACGATTTCGGCGCGCAGGAGCCCAGGACCGAGCCGGAGATCGCCAAGTTCTGCGAGACCATGTACGGCGTCACCTTCCCGCTGACCGCCAAGCAGAAGGTGGTCGGGGTGGATGCGCACGGGCTCTATCAGTGGATCTCCGGCGAAGCGAGGCGAGGCTGCGGCGCCCAAGTGGAACTTCCACAAGTACCTGATCGGCAAGGACGGCAGCCTGAAGGGCGCCTGGCCGAGCCGCGTGCGGCCCGGGCTCCGAGCGAGATCACCGGCGCGATCGAAGCTGAGCTCAAGTCGTCCTGACAGACTTTCAGAGCGCCTCGCGGACCGTCGCGAACACAGTCGTGGAACATCTCGGTCGTCAGCCGGCCGGTGTTCGTGTTGTAGCGCGAGCAGTGATAGCTGTCGGCCAGCGTCAGGCCGGTCGGCAGCGCATGCAGCCGGTCGTGGATGAAGGGATAGGCGCCGGCCGGCCGCACCGTCAGCGCGCGCAGGACCTGGTCGTGCGCGCCCTTGCCCAGCGCCAGCGATGACCTTGAGCTTGGGCATCACCGCCAGCTCGGCCTGCAGGAACGGCCGGCAGTTGGTGAACTCGACGGGCAGCGGCTTGTTCTCGGGCGGCAGGCAGCGCACGGCGTTGGCGATGCGGCAGTCGACCAGGCGCAGCCCGTCGTTGGGATCGGCGCTGGTAGGTGCCCTGGGCGAAGCCGAACTTCAGCAGGGTCGAGTAGAGCAGGTCGCCGGCATAGTCGCCGGTGAAGGGCCGGCCGGTGCGGTTGGCGCCCTTCATGCCGGGCGCCAGGCCGACGATCAGCAGGCGCGCGTCGAGGTCGCCGAACGAGCGGACCGGCGCGTTGTTCCAGTCGGGATATCTGCCCTGCGAGCTCGTGCCGGAAGGCCGACGAGCCTGGGACAGCGCGGACAGTCGAGCGGCGGCTCCTCGAACGGCTGCGCAGCCACTGGAGCGTCGCGACTAGGCCGACCGCATCAGCGCTTCGGACGGGCGTCGTCGAGCTCGCCGTCCTGATCGCGCTGGCCGAGCTGGGCGGCACCGCCGGACGCGGCGTGCGCTCCGACGGGTTGCGCGCGATCAGCGGCGCCAGCTCGGCCAGCTCGATGAAGTCGTCGGCCTGGCGGCGCAGCTCGTCGGCCACCATCGGCGGCGCGGACTTGATGGTGCTGACCACCGAGACGCGCAGGCCCCTGCGCTGCACGGCCTCGACCAGGCGGCGGAAGTCGCCGTCGCCGGAGAACAGGATCACGTGGTCGAGATGCTCGGCCATCTCCAGCACGTCGATGGCCAGCTCGATGTCCATGTTGCCCTTGATCTTGCGGCGGCCCATGGCGTCGGTGAATTCCTTGGTCGGCTTGGTGACCATGGTGTAGCCGTTGTAGTCGAGCCAATCGATCAGCGGCCGGATCGGCGAATATTCCTGATCCTCGACCAGCGCCGTGTAGTAGTAGGCGCGGACCAGCCGGCCCTTCTCGCGAAAGACCTTGCAGCAGGCGGCGGTAGTCGATGTCGAAGCCCAAGCGCGCGGGCGGCGGAGTAGAGGTTGGCGCCGTCGATGAAGAGCGCCACGCGCTCGTTGTCGTAAAAATTGCCTTTCATGGCGGTTATCCTTTTGGAGAATATGCGCAGAGGGAGCGAAAAAAATTATGTAACAGTAGGAGTCACAGGTAACCCACACCCTTCCTACCACGTGTTAAGTCTAGGCCATTATCTTATAGATCACAAGGGGTTGGAGGTATTTGCTGGTGGAAAACACTGGGCAAGGCTCAATTTTCATAGGCGCCGGCGCGAATCTGGCCCATCCGACATATGGGTCGCCGCGTCAGCGCACCTGGAAGCTGCCTTCGCAGAATTGGGCGCGCCGCGGGCGTCTCGGTCATCCGGGTCTCGCCCTGGTACCGCACGGCGCCCGTGCCGGCCTCCGATCAGCCATGGTACGTCAACGCCGTGGCGGAGGTTGCGACAGAGCTGGCGCCCGATCGGCTTCTGGCCGTGCTGCACGAGGTCGAGCAGGCCTTCGGGCGGGTCCGGACCGTCGCCAATGCGGCCCGCATGATCGACCTGGATCTACTGGATTTTCCGGGAGAAATAGCCGCCGGCGGGCCGGGGCGGGCCATTCTGCCGCACCCTCGGATGGCGGCGCGGGCCTTCGTGCTGCGGCCCGCTGGCCGACCTGGCGCCGGGCTGGCGCCATCCGGTCAGCGGCACCCCGATCCAGGCCCTGCTGGCGGCCTGCCGGCCGACCAGATCATCGAGCGCCTGTAGAGCCCGAGGGCCCGCGTTGGCTCTTGCGCTTTAGGCTGGGGCGCGTATAACCGCCCGCTCCCGGGAAATCAGAGGTCGCCATGGCGCGCGTCACCGTCGAAGACTGCATCTGTGCAGGTGCCCAACCGTTTCGAACTCGTCATGTTCGCCGCCCAGCGCGCGCGCATCGTTTCGGCCGGTGCCCAGATCACCGATCGATCGCGACCGCGACAAGAACCCGGTCGTGGCGCTGCGCGAGATCGCCGAGACCAAGCTCGACCAGGCCGTGCTCAAGGACACGCTGATCTCCGGCATGCAGAAGCACGCCGACATCGACAAGCCCGAGGAGGTCAACGAGATGGCCGAGACTCGAGCAGGAGCTGGCGGCGGCGCTGGCTCAGGGCGGCGCCGAAGCGGCCCAGCCCAGGCGCTGCCGATGGCCGAGGAAGACGACGTCACCGAGTAAGTCAGCAGCGGCATTAGCGGGGCTCGGCCCAGCTATTCGCGCAAACGGCGTGGAGTGAGCGCAATCGTCCCCATATAATGGACGATTGCCATGATTCGTCAGTTTGAACTCGTCGAGCGCGTGCAGTCCTACGATCCGGATGCGGACGAGGACGTGCTGAACCGCGCCTATGTCTACGCGGCTGAAGAAGCACGGCACCCAGCTGCGCGCCTCGGGCGACCCCTATTTCTCGCATCCCGTCGAGGTCGCCGGCATCCTGGCCGAGATGCAGCTCGACACCGCCTCGATCGTCACCGGCCTGCTGCACGACACGGTCGAGGACACCGACGCCACGCGCGACGAGATCGCAGCGCCTGTTCGGCGAGGAGATCGCCCGGCTGGTCGACGGCGTCACCAAGCTGTCGCGCATCGAGCTGCAGTCGGACCAGCACCAAGCAAGCGGAGAACTTCCGCAAGCTGGTGCTGGCGATGTCGTCGGACATCCGCGTGCTGCTGGTGAAGCTCGCCGACCGCCTGCACAACATGCGGACGCTGCACCACATCAAGGACCCGGCGCAGCGCCGGCGCATCGCGCGCGAGACGCATGGACATCTACGCCCCGCTCGCCGAGCGCATCGGCATGGAGCAGGTCAAGCGACGAGCTCGAGGACCTGGCCTTCGCCGAGCTCAATCCGGACGGCCGCGCCTCGGTCGTCAGCGCGCTCGAGCTTCCTGCGCGAGCAGCGGCGAGCAGCTCGTGCCGCAGCATCGATCGCCGAGCTGGTCAAGCACGCTGAAGGACGGCGGGCTCGAGGCGCAGGTCTCGGGCCGCGAGAAGACGCCCTATTCGATCTGGCGCAAGATGCAGCGCAAGAACGTCGTCGTTCGAGCAGCTCGCCGACATCATGGCCTTCCGCATCATCGTCGACGACGTCGCCGCAGTGCTACCAGGCGCTCGGCGTGCTGCATGCGCCGCTATCCAGGTGCTGCCGCGGCCGCTTCAAGGACTACATCTCGACGCCCAAGCCGAACGGCTACCGCTCGCTGCATACCGGCGTGATCGGCCCGCGCGGCCAGCGCATCGAGATCCAGATCCGCACCGAGCGAGATGCACGAGATCGGCCGAGCGCGGCGTCGCCGCGCACTGGATCTACAAGCAGGGCGGCCCGTCGCACCGACGGCCGGCAATACGCCTGGCTGCGCGAGCCTGCTCGACATCCTCGAGCAAGGCGCCCGGCGCCGAGGAGTTCCTCGAGCACACCAAGCTCGAGATGTTCCAGGACCAGGTGTTCTGCTTCACGCCCAAGGGCGAGCTGATCGCCCTGCCGCGCGGCGCCACGCCGGTCGACTTCGCCTATGCCGTGCACTAGCCAGGTCGGCGACACCTGCGTCGGCGCCAAGATCAACGGCCGCATGCTGCCGCTGCGCACCCAGCTGCACGAACGGCGACCAGGTCGAGATCGTCACCTCGCAGGCGCAGACGCCGTCGCCGACCTGGGAGCGCTTCGTCGTCACCGGCAAGGCGCAGCGCCGCGATCCGCCGCTTCATCCGCACGCAGCCAGCGCGAGCAGTACATCGCAGCTCGGCCAGTCGCTGCTCGACAAGACCTTCCAGCGAGGAGGGCTACGACGGTCACCGACAAGGCGCTCGACGGCGTGCGCGCCGAACTTCAAGCAGGCGAGCACCGACGATCTCGTCGCCGCCGTCGGCGCGGGCCTGGTGGGCGCGCGCGAGGTGCTGACCGCGGTCTATCCCGGCCTCAAGCAGCCGCGCAAGAGCGGCGGCGCCGACGTCGTGCCGATCTCGCGGCGCGCAACAAGGCGGCAAGGCGGCGACGCGGCCGCGGCAAGAAGGCGGCGTGCCGATCGCCATCACGCGGCCTGATCCCCGGCATGGCGGTGCATTTCGCCGCGCTGCTGCCATCCGCTGCCGGGCGACCGCATCGTCGGCATCATCACCACCGGCAAGGGCGTCACCATCCACACCATCGACTGCGACACGCTCGAGAGCTTCGCCGACGCGCCCGAGCGCTGGATCGATGTCGGCTGGGACTCGGTGAGCGAGGGCGCGCCGGCGCCTATACCGGCCGGCTCAAGATCACGGTGTCCAACCAGCCGGGCAGCCTGTCGAGCCTGTCGACGGTGATCGCCCGCCACGAGGGCAACATCTCCAACCTGCGCATCGTCAACCGCTCGATGGATTTCTTCGACATGGTGATCGATGTCGAGGTGGCCGACGTCAAGCACCTCGCCGACATCACCGCGGCGCTGCGCGCCACGCCCGCCATCAACGCCGTCGAACGCGCCCGCAATTGACGGCGTCCGACGCCACCCTCTCGAAAGTAGCGTATGCCTGCGCCCCATCACCTGCGTCTTGGCGTGAACATCGATCACGTGGCGACGGTGCGCAACGCGCGCGGCGGCGAGCTGCCCGATCCGCTGCGCGCCGCGCGCATCGCCGCGGCGGCCGGCGCCGACGGCATCACCGCCCATCTGCGCGAGGACCGCCGGCACATCGTCGATGCCGACATCGAAGGGCTGATGCGCGAGCTCAAGGTGCCGCTCAACTTCGAGATGGCGGCGACCGCAGGAGATGGTCGGCATCGCGCTGCGCCACCGCCCGCATGCCGCCTGCATCGTGCCCGAGAAGCGCGAGGAGCGGACCACCGAGGGCGGGCTCGACGCGCGCCGGCCAGCACAATCACCTGAAGCCGATGGTCGCCCGGCTGAGCGACGCCGGCATCCGCGTCTCGCTGTTCATCGAGGCCGATCCCGCGCCAGCTCGAGGCGGCGGTGACGCTGGGCGCGCCGGTCGTCGAGCTGCACACCGGCCGCTATTGCGAGCTCGAGGGCGACGCGCAGCGCGCCGAGCTCGCGCGTCTGCAGAAGGCGCGCCGCGCTGCTGCGCCAGGCTCGGCCTCGAATGCCACGCCGGCCATGGCCTCGAGCTACGCCGATGTCGGGCCGGTCGGCGGCGATCCCCGAGGTGCGCGAGCTCAATATCGGCCACTTCCTGGTCGGCGAGGCGATCTTCGTCGGGCTGGAGCAGGCGATCCGCGAGATGCGCCGCGTCATGGACGCCGCGCGCGCGGCGGAGCCGGCGCGTGATCCTCGGCATCGGCAACGATCTCATCGACATCCGCCGCATCGAGAAGTCGCTGGAGCGCTTCGGCGACCGCTTCGTGCAACGCGATCTTCACCGAGACCGAACAGAAGCGCTCGGAGGGCAGGGCGACGCGGGCGGCCAGCTACGCCAAGCGCTTCGCCGCCAAGGAGGCCTGCTCCAAGGCGCTGGGCACCGGCCTGCGCCGCGGCGTCTTCTGGCGCGACATGGGCGTCGTCAACCTAGCGCGGCGGCAAGCCCACCATGGCGCTGACCGGCGGCGCGCTGGCGCGGCTGCAGGAGATCACGCCGGCCGGAATGTCGCCGCAAATCGACCTGACCTTGACCGACGAATATCCCATGGCGCAGGCGATCGTGATCATTTCTGCCGTGCCCGTCCATGAGCCGATGCAGGCGCGGCTCCCGCATTTTGCAGTGCTCCCATGCCGCGGTCGCGGCGGGAGACAGCGGCTTTGTGCCCTGCTATAGGCGCGGCTCGTTTAAACTGGTACGGCGATGACGGACGTGGCTGAACGTCGTAAGCGTGGACAGGACAAGGCCGGCGGCTGGGGCGAGACCATCCGCACGGTGGTCTATGCCGTGCTTGATCGCACTGGTTGTGCGCACATTCGCCATCGAGCCGTTCAACATCCCGAGCGGGCTCGATGATCCCGACCCTGCTGGTCGGCGACTACCTGTTCGTGTCGAAATACTCCTACGGCTACAGCAAGCATTCCTTCCCTTTTTCGATGGGCCTCTTCTCGGGCCGCATCTTCAGCCAGCCGCCCGAGCGCGGTGACGTCGCGGTGTTCAAGTATCCCGGCGACCAGGGCCAGGGCCTCAACCGCACCGACTACATCAAGCGCATCGTCGGCATGCCGGGCGATCGCATCCAGGTGACCAACGGCGTGCTGCACATCAACGGCACGCCGGTCGAGCGCCTGCGCATCGGCGACTACGTGAAGGGCAACAACGGCCACTACCAGAAGGGCACGCTCTACAGCGAGACGCTGCCCAACGGCCGGCGCTACACGGTGCTCGAGTACTACCGACAACGGCATGGCCGACAACACGCCGGAGTTCCTGGTTCCGGCCGGCAACTACTTCGTCGATGGGCGACAACCGCGACGATTCGCTCGACAGCCGAACGCGCCTGATGCTGCGCGACTTCTCCGGCTCGGCGCGCGATCGCGACCAGCTCGGCTGGTACGTGCCCGCCGAGAACCTCGTCGGCCGCGCCGAATTCATCTTCTTCTCGCACGATCCGTCGGCCGCCGGCTGGCTGGAGCCGTGGAAATGGCCGCAGGCAATCCGCTTCAGCCGCTTCTTCACGGCGATCCACTGAAGCCGAGCGACGTCGATCTGGCGGCGCTGGCCGGCAAGCTCGGGCACGCCTTCGCGCGCGTCGAGCTGGCGGTCGAGGCGCTCACCCATCGCGGCACGCTCGACCGCCGGCCCGACCTCAAGGCGGCCTTCCCGCACGGCAACGAGCGGCTCGAATTCCTGGGCGACCGCGTGCTGTCGCTGGCCATGGCCGACCTGCTGCTGCGCCGCTTCCCGCACGAGCGCGAGGGCCAGCTCGCGCGGCGCCACGCCGCCCTGGTGAGCGCCGCGCACGCTGGGCGAGATCGCCCAGGCGATCGGCCTGCGCGATCACCTGATCGCGCTATCGCGGCGCGCCGCCGGCGACGCCGGCGATCCTGTCCGACATGCTCGAGGCGCTGCTGGGCGCCATCTTCCTCGATGCCGGCTTCGCAGGCGGCAGCGCGGCGTCGTCGAGCGCCTGTGGGACGAGCGGCTGGGCAGCCACCATCCCGCGCCGCGCGCCGCCCAAGACGCAGCTGCAGGAATGGGCGCAGGGCCGCGGCCTTGCCCTGCCGGCCTATCGCCAGGTCGGCCGCGAAGGCTCCGAGCACGCGCCGGTCTTCCTGGTCGAGGTCACGGTCGGCAGCCTGCCGGCGGCGCAGGGCAGGGGCCAGACCAAGCGCGACGCCGAGCGCGCCGCGGCGGCGCGCTGCTCGAACAGCTGAGCAAGGCAGCTGAGCAAGGCATGACCGCGCACGCGCACGCGCCGGCTTCGCCGCCATCGTCGGCGCGCCCAACGCCGGCAAGTCGACCCTGGTCAATGCCCTGGTCGGCTCGAAGGTCAGCATCGTCTCGCCCAAGGTGCAGACCACGCGCATGCGGGTGATCGGCATCGCCATGACCGATCTGCCGGACGATGGCAGGCGGCGCGCGCCAGGTCGTGCTGGTCGACACGCCGGGCATCTTCCGCATCGCCAAGCGCCGGCTCGAGCGCGCCATGGTCGCCGCCGCCTGGCAGGGCGCCGCCGACGCCGACCTGGTGGCGCTGGTGGTCGATGCCGAGCGCGGCGTCGGCGCAGGAGACCGCGGCCATCGTCGAGCGGCTCAAGGAGCAGCGCGCGCCGCGCTTCCTGATCCTGAACAAGATCGACCTGGTGCCGCGCGAGAAGCTGCTGGCGCTGACCGCCGAGCTGAACGCCAGGCTGCCGTTCGAGCGCACCTTCATGGTGAGCGCGCTCAAGCAGGACGGCGTCGAGCGACGTCCTCGCCGACCCTGGCGGCGGCGCTGCCGGAAGGGCCGTTCCTCTATCCCGAGGACCAGGCGGCCGACCTGCCGCTGCGCCTGCTGGCGGCCGAGGTGACGCGCGAGCAGGTCTTCCTGCAGCTCCACCAGGAGCTGCCCTACGAGGCCGCGGTCGAGACCGAGAAGTGGGAGGACCGGCCCGACGGCAGCGTGCGCATCGAGCAGACCATCCACGTCCAGCGCGACGGCCAGCGCGCCATCTTCCTCGGCAAGGGCGGCGCGCGCATCAAGCAGATCGGCGCCCGCGCGCGCCACGAGCTCGGCCAGATGCTGGAGCGGCCGGTGCATCTCTTCCTGCACGTCAAGGTGAGCGAGCGCTGGGCCGACGATCCGGCGCACTACCGCGCCATCGGCCTCGACTACGAGCCTAGATGCTGGGGCCGCCGCTACAGTGACGCTGACTTCGCAGATGCATGATCGCGCGACTGGCGCGCGCACCATCATGAACGGACCTCGACGCTCGCATTGCACCGCTAGCGCCGATCGGCGAAAGGCGTCATATCCGCTGCATGGACTGGAACGACGACGGCATCGTGCTGTCGAGCGCGGCCGCACGGCGAGAACGGGCTGATTGCGTCGCTGCTGACGCGCGACGCATGGCCGCCACGCGGGCTTCGTGCCGGGCGGCGTGTCGCGCCGAGCGCCGGCCGATCTGGCAGCCCGGCAACCTCGTCGAGGTCGGCTGGCGGGCGCGGCTGTCCGAGCAGCTCGGCAACTATTCAGGCGAGCTGCGCGAGCCGCATGCCGCGCGCGCGCTCGACGATGCCGCCGAGCTGGCGGGCCTCTCCGCCGCCTGCGCCCTGATCGATGCGGCGCTGCCCGAGCGCGAGCCGCATCCGGCGATGTTCGACGGCTTCCGCGCCTTCCTGGGCGCGCTCGGCCATCCCGGCTGGCCGGCGATCTACGTGCGGCTGGAGCTCGGGCTGCTGCAGGAGCTGGGCTTCGGCCTCGACCTCGAGAAGTGCGCGGCGACCGGCGCCACCGAGGATCTGGCCTACGTCTCGCCCAAGACCGGCCGCGCCGTGTCGCGGCCGCCGCCGGGCCCTACAAGGAGAAGCTGCTCGCGCTGCCGGCGTTTCTGTCCACCGGCGGGTTGCCGGTCGGATGACGATCGAACTGCTGCAAGGGCCTCGATTTGACGGGCTATTTCCTCGAGCGCCACGTGTTTTGGCCACACAACAAGCCCTTGCCTCCCGCGCGGGCGAGATTTATGGAAACGCTGCAGCGCTAAGAACAACAATGGCCGCGGCTTGAACCGCGGTCGGTCCCCTCTCAGTTCCGGTAGATGGCAAAACGCAACAACGTCGTTCCGCTGGCTGCGGTCAAGCCGGTGCAATTCGGACAGGCGCTCCAGCGAGCGCTACCTGTCCTATGCGCTGTCGACCATCATGGCGCGCTCGCTGCCCGACGTGCGCGACGGCCTGAAGCCGGTGCATCGCCGCCTGCTCTACGCCATGCGCCAGCTGCGGCTCGACCCCAACAGCGCCTTCAAGAAGAGCGCGCGCGTGGTCGGCGACGTGATCGGCCAGTATCACCCGCACGGCGACCAGTCGATCTACGACGCGCTGGTGCGCCTGGCGCAGGATTTCGCCGCCCGCTATCCGCTGATCGAGGGCCAGGGCAATTTCGGCAATATCGACGGCGATAACCCGGCCGCCATGCGCTACACCGAGGCGCGGCTCACCGAGGTCGCCGAGGCGCTGCTCGCCGGCATCGACGAGAACGCCGTCGACTTCCGGCCCAACTACGACGGCTCGACAGAGGAGCCGGTCGTGCTGCCCGGCGGCTTCCCGAACCTGCTGGCCAACGGCGCCGCCGGCATCGCCGTCGGCATGGCGACGCTCGATCCCGCCGCACAATGCCGGCGAGCTCTGCGACGCGCTGCTGCACCTGATCAAGACGCCCAACGCCGCGCATCGACACGCTGGTCGACCTGGTGCAGGGGCCGGATTTCCCGACCGGCGGCGTGCTGGTCGAGCCGCGCGAGTCGATCGTCGAGGCCTACAAGACCGGCCGCGGCGCCTTCCGGCTGCGCGCGCGCTGGACAGGTCGAGGAGCTGCCGCGCGGCCAGTACCGCATCATCGTCACCGAGATCCCCTACCAGGTGCAGAAGGGCAAGCTGATCGAGCGCATCGCCGAGATCATCAACGCCAAGAAGCTGCCGATCCTCGAGGACGTGCGCGACGAGATCGGCCGACGACGTGCGCATCGTGCTCGAGCCGCGCACCGGCAACGTGCCGAGCCGAGCTGCTGATGGAGCAGCTGTTCCGGCAGACCGACCTCGAGATCCGCTTTCCGCTCAACCTCAACGTCGCTCGACAGGACAACACGCCGCGGGTCATGGACCTGCGCGAGGCGCTGCAGGCCTTCCTCGACCATCGCCGCGAGGTGCTGGTGCGGCGCTCGACCTTCCGGCTGGCCGCGATCGAGCGGCGGCTGGAGATCCTCGACGGCTACCTGATCGCCTATCTCAACCTCGACAGGCTGATCAAGATCATCCGCGAGGAGGACGAGCCCAAGCCCAAGATGATCAGGGCGTTCAAGCTCACCGACGCTGCAGGCCGAGGCGATCCTCAACATGCGCCTGCGCGCGCTGCGCCGGCTCGAAGAGTTCGAGATCAAGGGCGAGCACAAGAAGCTCACCGCCGAGCGCAAGGACCTGCAGGCGCTGCTCAAGGACGAGAAGCTGCAGTGGGCAGACGATCGCCGACGAGGTCAGGAGACCAAGCGCAAGTTCGGCGGCAAGACCGAGCTCGGCACGCGCCGCACCGAGCTCGGCCGATGCGCCGGCCGAGGTCGAGCACGCGGTCGAGGATTTCGTCGAGCGCGAGCCGATCACGGTCGTCTGCTCCGACAAGGGCTGGATCCGCGCCGCCAAGGGCCATCTCGACGACAAGGCACGCGGCCGAGCTCAAGTACAAGGAAGGCGACGGGCCGCGCTTCGCCATCCATGCCCAGTCGACCGACAAGGTCCTGGTGTTCGGCACCAACGGCCGCTTCTACACGCTGGGCTGCGACAAGCTGCCGAGCGCGCGCGGCCATGGCGAGCCGGTCCGGCTGATGATCGAGCTCGGCAACGAGCAGGACATCGTGCAGCTCGAAGTGCTGAAGGGCGGCCGCAAGTTCCTGGTGGCGTCCGACGCCGGCCGCGGCTTCATCGTGCCGGAAGACGAGGTCGTGGCGCAGACCAAGAACGGCAAGCAGGTGCTGAACCTCGCCGACAAGGAGAAGGCCCAGGCCTTCGCCGTCGTGCCCGAGAACGCCGACTCGGTGGCGGCGCTCAGCGTCGGCCGCAAGCTCCTGATCTTCCCGCTCGATCAGGTGCCGGAGATGGGCCGCGGCCGCGGCGTGCTGCTGCAGAAATCCAAGGCCGACCGGCTGTCCGGACGCGCAGGCCTTCCGGCTCGGCGATGGCCTGCCGTGGTCCAACCGGGTCATCCCCGCCGAGCGAGCTGAAATTCTGGCGCGGCGAGCGCGCCCAGGCCGGGCGCATGCCCGAAAAAGGCTGGCCGCGCGCCAAGCGACTTCAAGGACTGATCGAATGGACCTGACGCTGATCTGGAAGACGGTGCTGATCGGCGTCGTCGAGGGCCTCACCGAGTTCCTGCCGGTCTCCTCGACCGGCCACATCATCCTCGCCGAGGAGGTGCTGCACTTCCAGGGACCGCCCGGCAAGGTCTTCGAGATCGTGATCCAGCTCGGCGCCATCCTCGCCGTGTGCGTGCTCTACCGCGCCAAGATCTTCAGCACCGTGGCCGGCGTGGTGCGGCGCGAGCCGCTGGCGCTGCGCTTTGCCGCTGCCGTCATCGTGGCCTTCCTGCCGGCCGCGGTGGTCGGGCGTCGCCGCGCACAAATACATCAAGGCGCTGCTCGACAGTCCGATGGTCGTGGCGGTCGCGCTGATCGTGGGCGGCATCGCCATCCTGATCATCGAGCGCTTTGCGCAGCGGCCGCGCATCAAGTCGGTCGACGACATCGATCTCAAGACGGCGCTGTTCATCGGCGTCTGCCAGTGCCTGGCCATGATCCCGGGCGTGTCGCGCTCGGGCGCCGACCATCATGGGCGCGCGGGTCTTTCGCGTGGACCGCGCAGCCGCGGCCGAGTTCTCGTTCTTTCTCGCCATCCCGACCATGATCGGAGCGGCGGTCTACGATCTCTACAGGAACTGGTCGACGCTCGACTGGCACGGCGGCGGCCTGATCGCGCTGGGTTTCGTCGTCGGCGTTCGTTTCGGCCGCTGGTCGTGGTCGGAGCCCTTCGTGCGCTTCATCAGCCGCCATGGCTTCGGCGTCTTCGCCTGGTACCGCATTGCAGTCGGCGCATTGGCGCTCGGCCTGCTTATTGCGCTGACATGCGTTGAAGCTCTGCTGCGCGCGCTGCCATGCTTCCGTGGCACGCGCATGTCATAAACCGCGCCGCCGGCAGTCGATTGCGAACACGCATCTGATCAAGAGTCTTAGGGAGTTTCTCGATGCAACGTCGCAAGTTTCTGCGCACCGCCGGTGTCGGCGGTGCCGCGATCGCCGCTGCCGGCACGCTCGCCGCGCCGGCGATCGCGCAGTCCATGCCGGAGCTCAAATGGCGCCTGGCCTCGAGCTTCCCCAAGTCGCTCGACACGATCTATCGGCGCCGGCGAGGATCTTCGCCAAGCGCGTCGCGGCGCTGACCGACAACAAGTTCCAGATCCGCGTGTTCGCCGCCGGCGAGATCGTTCCCGGCCTGCAGGTCGTCGACGCGGTGCAGAACGAGCACGGTCGAGATGCGGCCACACCGCGTCCTACTACTATGTCGGCAAGGATCCGACCTTCGCCTTCGACACGGCGGTGCCGTTCGGGCTCAACACGCGCCAGCACAATGCCTGGGTCTACTACGGCGGCGGCCTCGAGCTGATGCGCGAGTTCTACAAGGACTACAACATGACCTCCTTCCTGATGAGCAACACCGGCGCCCAGATGGGCGGCTGGTGGCGCAAGGAGATCAAGACGCCCGAGGACCTGAAGGGCGTGAAGATGCGCATCGGCGGCTTCGCCGGCCAGGTCATGGCCAAGCTCGGCGTGGTGCCGCAGCAGCTCGCCGGCGGCGACATCTATCCGGCGCTGGAGAAGGGCACGATCGACGCCGCCGAATGGGTCGGCCCCTACGACGACCAGAAGCTCGGCTTCAACAAGGTCGCGCAGTACTACTACTATCCCGGCTGGTGGGAAGGC
>ERZ1370068.2070-contig-1232_pt1 | contig 48307 bp, 57 predicted proteins | sample MGYA00561227_ERZ1370068 | MGnify/ENA primary metagenome ERZ1370068 (study PRJEB38410, sample SAMEA6850437) | metagenome | study: Metagenomic assessment of the ecological functions of the soil: analysis of the soil microbiota associated with the... | reverse complement strand
TACGTATTGCTCTGGCGCAACCGCATCGGATCTGCACCCGGCGCAGCACGAGCGCGTCTCTGGGATGCGCTCTGGCTGCCCAGCCTCGACGCGACGGAGTGACGACGTGTTTCAGGATGTGAAGGTCGGCTCGCGAATGCTCCTGAAGTCCTCCGGCTTCACGCTGACTGCCGTGCTGATTCTCGCGCTGGGCACGGCGCGAACACCGCGATCTTCAGCCTGATCAACGCGCTGATGCTTGCGATTGCTCCCCCGTCAGCGCGCCGCAGGAACTGGTGCTCTTTTCGGTGGCGGGACCACGCGTGCCTGGCGCCGCCCGTTACAACCTGAACTATCCGCTCTACGAGAGGCACGATCCGCGCCGAGCAGCACTCGTTCGCGGACCTCATCGCGGGCGCGCGGCTGTCTTCCGCGCGCGCCTGCTCGTTCGGGAACTGGGCACCGATGCGCCGCTGAGTCCGTGCAGCGCAGTAGCGTGTTTCCGGAAACTTCTTCAACGTGTTCGGGGTGAAGCCGGGCGTTGGGACGCCTGCTCACCGAAGCAGACGACGACCCGGCCAACGCCGCAGGCCGGCGCCGTCATCAGTTACGAGTTCTGAATCGGCGATTTGGTCTCGATCCCTCCAGGTGGTGGGCCGCCCGATCGCCGCTTCAACGACGCGCGCGCTGACCATCGTTTCGGAGAAGCAGGCCGCACGGGCTTCTTCATGGATCTTCGACGCTCGGCACCCGGCCTGACGCTGTGGTGGCCGGATCAGGGCGATGGCATCGATCCAGAACTCTGGGCCGCGAGACCGGGATGGAGCCCGCGCCTATCGGCCGCTTTCCAATGCCCTGGCGCTGGCGACGGCGCAGTGCGCAGGCAGAAGTGGGAAGTGCGTCATCTCCGCCGCCAGACAGAGGAAGCGGAAGCCAGGCGCCCTGGCCAACCGGGATCGCGACGCTGGCAGCGCAGAGATCGCTGGATTTCGAGCGCGCGCCTGTGGCAGGCTCTGAGGCGGCGCGGAGCCGGTTGCAATGAGATCGGCAGACAAAAGCAGTTTCATGCAGCCGGCTGATCGATCGGGATGGCCACTGCGTGGCCCTGGTGCTGTTGATTGCGCGTGCGTCAACTCTCGTGCGAGCGCCTGCCATGCTTCTGCGCGCGCCACCGCGCGGCGCAAAGTGAGATTGCGGCGCGATCTTCGCGCGTCGGCGCGGCGCGCCGGTCAGCCTCTTGCGCCAACTGCCGACCGAAAGCGTGCTGCGCTGGCGGCGCTTGGCGGTGCCGCTTTCGGGCTGCCGGTCTGCACCATTCACTGCGCCTGCGCAGCGCTGATGTGCGTATCTCGCCGCGGGCGATCTCCTCGACGCCCGCTCGACGCCAACGCCCCCGATGCGCGCGCGTCTCCTGGCGTTCGCTGCGTTGGTCGCCCATCGGCGGCGCCGCATCGCGCTGCTGCCCGGCCTTCCGCCTCACTCTGGCAGGCAGTGCTGACGCGGTCGATCCCGACTCGGCTGCGATGGCGGATCAGACGCGCGCGATGCGCCGTGGCCGGTCGCGGTCTGACGCTGGAACAAAGTCGCCTCGGTCGCTGACGCGGCGCTCGCGCTCTCGTTGTTTCTGCCTCGTCGGGGCCGGGCTGTTCGTCCGCAGCCTGCGGAACCCGCGAACGCTCGGATGCGCTTGGCATCGACCATCGTAGAATCATCCGTCCAGCTTCACCTCGGACTGGCGGCGCCAGCCTGGCGCGGCGCGCGTCGCACAGTCTCTGTACAAACGAGCTGCCGACGCGACTGCGGATCGAAACTGCCGGGCGTCCAGGCAGAATAAAGCTGCCGAAGCGGACGCTGCCTGTCAGGCTTCCAGCCTCCTCGGCACCGGTGGTGTGCGTCGCATACCGTATCACCGTCACCGAACAATCCCAGCAGCCGCGCTCCCGCGCGCCGACGAGCTAACTGCTTATCCTCACGGAGGTGGGGCCTGCGCCACTCTCGGACGCGCGACTGGAAGACGCCGAGATCTCGTGGGCCGCGCGTTCGCCCGCAGGATTTGACCAGGCCGATACGGCGGAGAGCGAACGGCCCGCCGCGGCGAGACAATTCCGGCCACCACGGCGGGCGCGCTGCCGCCTGACGTGCCGCTGCCGCCGCTGTGGATCGAACCAGGCAGACGGCTCTTACGCCATTCTTTCGGCGCCGAAAACGCCGCTGCGGCGACAGCGTTTTCTGCCCGGCATGGGCACCGTGGGCGCTGGCAGCATAACGTGATCGGCGTCACCACCGCGATGCGCAGAGCTTACGCCGCGTTGAATCTGTGCAGATCCCGGTGCCGCTCACCTACGGCCCCATCACTCTTCAGCAGTCGCGCCGAATCCCGATGGATGCTCCAGCCGTCTCCGGCGTCTGAACGGCGAGATACCAGCCGACTACGCAGCGGCGATCCAGCGGCCGGGAAGCGCTGAGCTCGCACCCTCCTGGCGCAGCGCTGATCAGCGTGCGGTGGCGGATGAGCGATGCGGGTCGACGAATCGCCGGGTCAGCAGTGGCGAACGCGCTCTGGCATTGCCCAGGACCGCGAGCGCGCCTGTCCAGCCTTGTCTCGGCCTGTTGCTGGCCTGCAGGCCGTACGGGGATGTCAGCGACCGTCACGCAGCGGACCAACGAGATCACATTCGCGACGGCCCGCGCGCCGAGCGGCGGCACGCCGTCCGCCCGGTCATGCGCGAGGTGGCTGCTGATGGCGCTGGGATCGGCGCCGGACAGCGTCGCGCTGGCGGCGACGCACTGGCGACGCTGTTCACTCTGCCTTCGACTCCGGCGCCAGACCATCCGGGCGACCATCGCGCCTTCGCCACCCTGCTGCCGGCTTTGCTGCGGCTCTGGCTCAGCTGATCGCCCGGCAGCGCCGTGCTTGCGTCGATCCGCGCTTTGCGCTGAGTATGAATAGCCTCGGACATCGCCTGCCGAGCGCCTTTGAGGTAACATCGCCCGCGCCCTGTCACCGGACATGGGTGGAGGAGGCGAGGTATGGACCGCTCAGCGACGCGACCTCGGGGAGAAGCTCACGCTGACAGCCTTCCGCGGGCGTGCGTCCTGGGCGCCGGCACGCGTACCGCTGTCGGCGTTTGCGGCGATCGACTCGAAGATCAAGGGCGTCCAGATCGGCGCCATCACCTACAAGCTTCCGCGACCATCCCGAGTGCCGAACGACATCATCAAGGCGTATCAGACGCGATCGGCATCGGCGAGATGGAGCTGATGTCCAATCACGCCGAAGCGCTGGCCGAGCGCACCACCCGACCGGGGCGGCCGGGCGGACCGGGAAGGCCGGTGGCGGCGGCCGCCCCGGGTGGCGGACGCGCGGCCGCTCACCGCCCGAGCAGAACAGGCGGCGCGCGACGCCGCCGTCAAGGCGTTGCATGACTGGCGGATGCCGCGTCGGCGGCGACGTTCGCGCCGCGTGCGCAGAAGATCGCGGACGCGCGGCATCGACCTGCGCCTGCTCTGCTACAACATGAACGTCCGCACGACGCAGGATGACGAGATCGAGTGCGCCTTCATGATGGCCGAATGGCTCGGCGTGCAAGGCCGATCTCGACGTCGACGCAGGTCAGCATGGCGAAGCGCCTGGCGCCGTTCGCGGACAAGCACAAGATGCTGGTCGGCTTCCACGGCCACGCCAACACCACGGATCCCGATGAAGTCGCGAAGCCTGAGAGCTTCGCGCGGTGATGGCCGCATCCGAAATACTCACGGCGCGAACATGGACATCGGCCACTACACCAGAGGCCGGGCTACGACCCGGTCGCGTTCATCCAGGAGCACCACGCGCGCATCACGAACCCTGCACCTGAAGGACAAGAAGAAGGCGACCAACGGCTGGCGGCAACACGCCGTGGGGCAGGGCGACACGCCGATCAAGGAGGTGCTGAAAGCTGCTGCAGAAGAGAACAAGTGGGACATCCCGGCGAACGTCGAGTTCGAATACCAGGGCGATCCGCTGGTCGAGATCCCAAGGCCTGCACTGCAAAGTGACGACCTCGCCTTAGTAATTGATATTTTACGCTGGCGCTTGGTGTTGCGCGCGAGTGCTCGTGCCTAGGTGCTGAGTGATGAGAGAGTCGTGCCGTGCAGGTGCCCTTGAGATGCATCGAGGCACAGCATTCAGCACTCCGGCACAGCACCAGCACCTGGTACGGCACTGCAAGGCGGCACTTGCACTCAGCAAGCACCCCAGTGACGCAGCACCTAGTACCCTTCCGTTCTTAGTTCACCACGGATCGGTGCGCTTTTCTGGCGCCATAGCGCGCCTTTGTCCGCCGCCATTAACCCCACCGCACAGATCATCGTGCCGTCCTTGATCTGGTCGATCACGTTGTTCTCGTTGCAGGCGTTGAGGAACTTGACGCCCGCCGCCTTGGTGGCATTGAGCACGCGGCGCCGCACCGCCGCCATTTCGGCTGCCGCTTCGCCGCCGCCCTGATAGGTGCCGGGGCGGCCCATCAGGTAGAAGCCATGATCGCCAGGACCCCATTCCGCGAAGGCGATACCCGGCACGCGGACCGAGGTTTCGACATTGGCGTCGGCGCGCGGATTCTCGATCTTCAGGCCGAACATGAACTCGCCGTCCGGGTTCATCGGCCACGGATCGGCGATGCGCATGTATTCCTGCGGAGTCACGCCCCAGATGCTCGACGCGTAGGCCTGCGAACCGTTGCCGCGCGTGCCCTGAGCCAGGCCCTCGACGCGCGGGGCGAACGGATAGCGCGCGGCTTCGATCATCAGGCGGGCGGCTTCGGGGCTTTCGGCGTTGCACAGCAGGATGCCGTGCACGCCGGCGGCCAGCGTCTGCTGGATCATCCAGGCATTGGCGCGCAAGGCGTCGGTGGTGCCGGCAATCGGCAGGGTGACGATCACCGCCGGCGTCTTGTGGCCGCGTGCGCGTCGGACCGGCGTCCACCAGGCCGCGCATGAATTCCCGCAGTTCCTTGAAGTCGAGCGGGCCGTGCTCCATTTCATAGGTGATGTAGTCGGCTTTGGTCGCCGCCATCTCCTTGCCTTCTTCATAGCCGCCGCCGCTGATCTGCGCGTAATAGACCGGTTGGCCCTTGAGCCACATGTCGATGACCCGGTTGACATGCTTGCCGGTGCGGGTGGTCTGTTTCGGCATCTCCGGCGGTGTCGCACTCGGCGGCGACACCGCCTGCTGGGCGCCTAGCCGACGATCGTCGTCAGCATGGACGGCCGCCATGCTCTAGCCAGCAACACCGATTTGGTCTTCATCGACATTCTCCTGGTCAATGTGTGGTTCACGACAGCCTTGGCGCGTTCCAGGCGAGCAAAAGGATGTCATAAAGGCCGGAAGCTGACGACATTCTTTCCCCGGCGCTCAGGCGGCAAGGAAATTCGCGTGCAGAAAGCCCGTGCCTCCTTTGAAGGCCCACCCCGGACGATGCCATCGTCGTCGTCGATGGGCATCACGGATGAGGTGAGCGCCGAGGCGCTGACGCGGCTGCCGGACGCACTTCGGACACCGGGAATACTGGAACGGTCGAGGAGCAGAATCGTCAGCGCCGTCCTCGGCGGACACGACGTGCTCGCGGTGATGCCGACCGGATCAGGGAAGTCGCTCACCTATCAGCTGCCAAGCGATCGCTGCTGCCTGGCACGACGCTCGTGGTATCGCCGCTCATCTCGGGTTGATGAAGGATCAGTCGACGAGCTGAACCGCCGCGGGATTCGGTCCGGCGCGCTGCATTCGATGCTGACCACCGACGGCCGGTAGCAGCATGCTGAGCGCCGCGCAACGCTGCCGCCTGCGGCTGTTGTAGTGGCGCCGGAACGATTCGCGTCCGATCGGTTCCTGCGGCTCCTCGACGAGCTGCCGATCGCGCGGTTCCGTCGTCGACGAGGCGCATTGCGTGCTCGGAATGGGGTCACGATTTTCCGTCCGGACTATCGGACGTCTGGCTGATGCCGCCGCGCGCTGTGCAAGGCGAGCGATCGCGCCGGTCGTAGCAACAGCCTATCGCCGCGTTCACCGCGACCGGCGACGCCCGAGGTCCGCGACGACATCGTCGCGCTCCTCGGCCTCGAGCAGCCGCAGGTGCTCGTCGCCAGATTCGATCGACCGAACATCTACCTTCGCGTCGAACGGGTCGAGGACGAAGAAGAGAAGCGACCGCGGCTGCCGCATCTGGTGCGCGGGCGCCCGTGCTCTTGTCTACGCGGCGACGCAAAGAGCACCGAAGCAGCCGCGAGCGTGTCTCGAACGCCTCCGGTGTGAAGGCGTCGGCGTATCACGTCGGTCCGGAAGAGGAAGTGCGGACGCGCGTGCAGGACACGTTCGCCCGCGGCGCCGTGCCCGTCGTTTGCGCGACCAACGCCTTCGGGATGGGCATCGATCGGCCTGACGTGGACGCCGTCGTTCACTACGCGATCCCCGGATCGCTCGAGGCTGCTCACCAGGAGCATCGGACGCGCCAGCGCGACGGACGGGCGGCCACAGCAACCCTGCTGTGGGATCCGGCCGACGTCGCGACGCGCGAGCACCTGATCGACAGCCCGCGGCGCATCGACGCGACCGGCGGGCGACGCCCGCGATCCTCCGGAAGTCGCGCGTCAGAAGGGCTCCGAACACGCAAGCTCCGGCGAGATGATCGGAGCACGCCGGACAGCGCGGCGTGTCTGCGCCTACGGCATTCTCGCGCTACTTCGGCGACGCCGCCGCCCGTGAACGGTGCGACGCCACGGCAGCTCGCTGACCGGCGCCATCGACCGCTACGAGCGTGAGTGCGTGCAGACGATTCTGACCGGTATCAGCGCGGGCCGGGGAGCGCTACGGACGCTACCGGATCGATCGCCATGCTGGTCGGCGACACGCGGACACCGCTTCGCCTGCACTCACCGGCCTGCCGGCGACGCGGTGCGCTCCGTCACGAGCCGTCGGATGCGATCCGCGGCTGGACTTGAGGCGTCGATCGCGGCAGGACTGGTCGCCGTGTCGACCGATCAGTATCGAACGCGTGAGCCTCACCGACCGCGGCCGCGACGCTCAGATGCGGGTCGAGCTCCGGGATCTCGGCGTTCGTAGACCGGCTGCTGGTCGCCGTGCTGCCATGCGAGACGCCGCAAGCGAATCAGAGACTGGAACGACTGGCGCGCCTTGAAGAGGCTTCGGCGGCGGGCGTGGTCGGCCGATCCGGACGCCGCCGTTTGAATTCGACGCCGAGCTTCTCGAGGAGTTTCGACGCGCGCCCGATGAGTGATCGCGGCCCGGCGGTACTCTGCTACCGTCCGGGCGGTGTCGACAGTGGAGGCGATCGGCATCTGGCGCGCTCGATTCGACCAGCTGGCGCGCCATGTAGTTGACCACCTTGGCGTCGTTTCCGCACCGACGTCAGATGGGCGCTGCCGCAGGAGCTGCTCCTTGCGGCCGCGGAGCGTTCCAGAGGATCTGGTCCTTCACGCCGGGCGTCGACAGGTCGCGCTGCCCCGCCTGTTCGGTGGTGCAGCGACCAGCACCAGGTGATATGCGCGCCGCCTGCGCTCGCCACGTTCACGGTGCCCGGGGCTTTGTTGAGCACGCGCGTCGCGCAGCTGCGGCGGCGCCTGCTTGAGCCTCGACACCGGCACGGAAACCGAGGTCGCCGCCCGCGGCGCCGACTCGGGATCCTCGGAATAGCCCATCGCGAGATCGCGGAAAGACTGCCCGCTGCCTTCGAGGCGCTCCATCAGCATCTGCATCTTCGCGGCCGCCGCCTTGTGGCGTCGTGGCATCGTCGCCGGTGCTCGTTGGCGACCTGTGGATCGCGCACCGGCGTGACGACGATCTGCGCGATGTGATACGACTCTTCCGCGACGTTGAACTGCCCGCGGTTGGCGTTGAAGAAGTCGGTGACGTCCTGGTCGCGACACGGCGATCTTCCAGGCCAATCGTGCTCGATCGACCTTCTCTCGGTGAGCAGTTCGCGCCTGGATGCCTTCGCGCATGTCCGGCCGCCGTGAAGCCCGCGCTTCGACAGCTCCTGCTGGAAGGCGTCGTCGGCGATGTTCTTCTTCGCGTCCGCGTACGCGGTGTCCAGCTCGTTCTGGGGCACCTCGAGCTTCCGACGCCGCCGCCTTGGCGGGCAGGATCTCCTGAAGGATCAGGTCGTTGAGGAGACTCAGTTTCCCGGCAGGCGTCTCTTCCTGCGACAGCGTCTGCAGACTGTCGCGCACGCGCCGGTAGGCCTTGTCGACGGCGTCCCGCGTGAATCTCCTTGCCGTCGACGCACTGCCCACGTGTCAGCCGAGACGGTCGGCGGCTAGGCGTTGCGCCGGTCGGGCGACAGCGCCGCGGATCGCGCATGCCGCAGCCAGTACGCTCGGCCCGACGAGCGACGACTGCGGGCGCTGCTGAACTGACGCGGGTCTGGCATCAGACATCCCGCCAGCGTACTCCGGATCGCCGAGCGAACGACGGCCTCACGGGGTCCCTCGGCGTAGGCTCGACGCGCTGCCGCGTGCGGACCTGTCACCTTTTACAGGCTCGCGACTCCTATACTTGGGGCGGTAACCATGACGACGCGACGCCGCACGAGCTCGGCCGTTGGGTTCGAACGGGCGGAGCAGGCGACGCTGAAGTCATCCAGCAGGTGCTCGATGGAAACACGGCGATGTTCGAGCTGCTGATGCGCCGCTACAACGAACGCGTATACCGGGCGGCGCGGGCCATCGTGCGCGACGACCAGGAGGCCGGAGGACGCGTCATGCAGCAGGCGTATGTCAACGCCTTCACGCATCTCCGCCAGTTCAATGGGGCGGCGCAGTTCTCGACGTGGTTGACGAGGATTGCCATCAACGAATCTCTCGCTCGCGTTCGCCGCCAGGCGCAGGTACGGGCCTTCGACGACGAACTCTCGCATGTGGAGCCGTTCATGTCCACGCAGTCCTCTCCGGAGAATCCCGAACGCAGGCATTTACCAGCGAGCTGCGCGAACTGCTGGAATGGGCGATCGACACGCTGCCCGACGGCATGCGCGAGGTCTTCGTGCCACGAGCGTGGAAGGCCTTAGCACGGCGGAAGTGACCGATGCCTCAGGCGTCACCGAGGATGTCGTCAAAACCCGGCTGTCGCGCGGCCGCGCGGCGTTGAGGCGCGTCATGCTGGAACGAACGGGGCGACCGCACCGGGCGCTTCCGGTTCTACCGTCCTCGCTGCGACCGTGTCGTCGCTCAGGTCCTCGCTCGGATCGCGCACCTGCGGCCTAAGCGCCTCGACCTACCGTCGTTTCGTGTCACCAATCGGTCGTTCCGCCACTCCCCGGTCACCCAGGAGGCCTCATGACAGGGCCCCGGGCGAGCGGTCGGACCTACGCAGGACTCATCGGTGCCTTGCCTCGGTCGTATTCATCCTCGCGCTGGCCTTCGCCATTTCAGCGCTGGCGACTCGTGCAGAGCAAACCGTGGCGACGCGTCTGAGCGGGAGCGTGCCACGCGTCACAGCGACGGTCAGGCGATATTCCGATTCGACACCGTTCGGCGACGAACAGCTCTGGACCGATGTGTTGCGCATGCACGAGGTCATCCCGACCGTCGATCCAGCGACCGCGCTGGCGGTTGGCCTCAAGGTCGATGTCGATGCGCTGCCTGCAGGATCATCGCCAGGCGCTCCAGCGCCAGGTCGGGTCGACCTGACGAATCCCGCCGTGACGGTCTCGCTGCTGCGCTTGAATGCCGTCGTCGGTGTGAAGGGGCGTCGACAGAGGCGGCCAGCCTCACGGAGATCGGCGTGACCTGCGCGCTATTGCCATTCGTCCGTCGACGACTCATTGGCGCCGGGCGTTGGCAAGCGGCTCGACGGCTGGGCGAACACCGATCTCAACGTCGGCGCCATCATCGGCGCTCTCGCCAGCGCTGGACGGGCCGGCCAGGGGCGGAGTTCAGGAGCTGGGGACCGGGAAATACGACCCGCGGCATCACGCGTTCGACGGCACCAACCTCATTCCGCTCAACAGTCCGTCGCCGTGCCCGATCGTGATCCCTCCGATCTACGACTTGAAAGGCGTGGGTTCGAGACGGTGACGGCCGATGGGCCCATCTCATGACTGGAACAGCTACGTGGGCGTTGGGCAGATGGGTGGCCAGGCAATTTCGCCGATCCGAGAATCGGCCCGGCATCATCAGGCAGACGCCGGATCTGGTCACGCCGAAGCCGGCTGCGCTGCTGGAGTACCAATTGAGCTTGCGCAGCCCGACGCCAGTAAGGACAGCTTCTAATGGCGAGGCTGCCGCGCACGCGGCGAGCATGTGTTTCCGCGACAGGCCCAGTGCAGCGACATGCCATCAGGGGCCGAACTTCACTGACGTCTTGAGCGGTCCCGGACCGGCGCGTGCCGCTTCTGCACGATCCATCGGAAGTTGGGACGGACCCATGATACGCGTCCAGATCGGCAACCGGCAAGTATCGGACGACACCACTTCGCAGGCTGCTGCAGCATCCACCGTACTTTCACGACGGCAGTGCGCCCGACCTTCTCGCCGTGGTGAATCACTGCGACAAGCTATTCGGTCTCGAGCTGACGCCGAATCAGAAAGCCGATCTCGTCCAGTAGCCCGAGAATCGCTCTGAGCCAGACCACTGCGAACCTCGCGCTCGCCAGCGCAAGCGCCCCCAGGGCTGCCCTTCACCTCGGCGAATCTACCGTGCCAGACGGGACGCGGCCGTCCACCGAGACCGTGGCGAGCGAGCTGAGAGTCCAGACGCATCGTGTGGCTGCGGGCGGGCGAAGCTGGTCCTCTGGAAGCACCTCGCGAATCCTCACGAACACCAGGTGCTCCCGCGTCCGCTCCCACGGATGCATCCCGCCGAAGCCGACGCGTGCGTGGCCGCCGGCTGTCATCCGCAAAGACGACTTGATCCGTCGGCAGCGAGACCCTGAGGCCGTGTCGGGAAGAGCACGAACGTGCCTGGCGGGCCGTTACCGATGATCCGAAACGTCGAGGGCTCGATCGCGGCTCCGCGGAATATCGACGACGGCGTGACGAAGTCGATGAGGAGAGGAATGTCGTCCACCGGCGTGTCTGTCCGCGAGCGAACCGCTCAGTAGCGCGGCACCGACGGATCCACGAGCATCGACCAGGCGTCGATGCCGCCGCGCAGGTTGTAGAGATTGCGGAACCCCTGCTGCCTGGAGTATCTCGGCGGCGTGCTGACTGCGGACGCCGTGGTGGCACTGGAAGACGAGCGGCGTATCCCGATCGCGGAGGAGCAGCGCGTCGTGATACGCCTGATCGAGCAGGTGCGAGCCGTCGATCGACGGCTATCGCGCGCTCCTCGTGCGGTGCGAACGTCCGACCAGCTCGATGGCCGTGCCGCCTCTCGAGCAGGGCCTTCAGATCGGGTGCCGACGGCTTGCCGGATTGGAGGAGCGTCGCTCGTCATGATCGTCAGGATTCGCCACCGTTCAGGGTTTGGGCGGCTGGCGTTCGCTGGCGCGATATCCGCTGCAGCAGGTTCGATCAGCGCGTAGTTGCCTTCGTGGCACGCGTATTCGTAGATCGGTCCCGGCGAGCGCGCCATGGTCAGTTCACCTTTCCACGGCTGCGTAAACGCCGTGGGATTGTCGATCTCGAACCGGTAGAGCAGCGTGTCGGCGTCGAGCAGGCTGAACCGCTCGACGAGGTGGAGATTCCGGTCCCAGCCGAAGTTGCCGCCCGCGTCGCCGTAGAACCCACCGCCGTCGTTGAAGTTCGTCGTGTCCACGACGAGCGTCGCGCCCTTCCCAGCGGCCGATCGAATCGCCGAGCCACAGCCTGATGTCGGGCGAGAGATGCTGCGGCGGTCCAGATGAATGATTCTGGCGTCGTGGATCATCTCGACGTGCACGACGACCGCATCCTTCGTCTGCACGATCTGGTAGTTGCTGTTGTAGGAGTAGGAGCATCGGCGGCCCCGCGGTGAGGAACGCCAGACATTGATCCTGAAGGCCGGTGTCCTGCGCGCTCGCCACGTTCTTCGATCGCGTCGAGGCGGCGGCGCTGCCACCGCGGCCGCTTCGGGTGTGAGCGGCGGAATGCGTCCATCGGGCGGATCGGTGACGATGGAGGTCCGGCAGCGTCTTGACGGTGCGAGTGCCGAACTCCGGTAGAACGTGTTGTAGGTGCCGGTGCCGGTGTTTCTCGGAAGGCGTCTGGGGCGGACGGCTCCTGGTTGTTCTCAGCGACCTGGCGTTCCCACTGCGCGGCTTCTTCGGGCGTAGAAGAAAGCCTTGTCCTTCAACTGCGCCGGGCGTTCGAGCGGTGTGGCGGTGGCGGAGTTCAGATGCCGTCGAAGCCCGCGCGGACGTCCGGCATCGGCGCTGCGTTGCGCGGCGAGCAGCGGCGCCAGGGAGACGGCGGCCACGGCGAGCAATACCGTTAAGCGACTCACGGATCTGCCTGAGGGTCTTCTTGGGCGCGTTGAAGTTGCGCTCGACCGTGTCGTTGACGTCGGTCGACACCGGATGGTCCCGCCACAGCCAGCGCATCATCTCCGGCAGAATCGGTCCGCCCATCCGCTGGCCGTGCGTGTTGATGCCCCACGTGTAGTTCACGTCGTAGCCCTTGTCGGTGAGCGCCTGCATCAGCCGGACGTTCTGGTAGAACCAGTCGCGGCGCTGATCGTAGACGCCGCCGCGTCCCACGCCGCGGTTGTCGTTGCGGCCGTCCTGCAGAAAGATCCGGATCGGCTTCTTCTCGCTCTGCCGCGACGATGTCGGCGTACGCGTCGCCGCCGCGCAGGTTCACGAAGCTGCCGACGATGCTCAGCACCTTGCGGAAGTCGTTCGGCCGCTGCCAGGCGACCGTGAAGGCGGCGATCGCGCCGGAGCTGGCGCCGCCGATGCCGTGCCGATCGGGATCCTTCGAGACGTTGTACTCCTTGTAGATCGCCGGCATCAGCTCGTCGACGACGACGCGCGCGTAGCTTGTCGTCCAGCGTGTTGTATTCGGTCGGGCGGTTCGTGTCGCGGTCGCCCCAGTTCGACGGCGTCGGTTCCGGCTGCTCCGGCGTGCGGCCGGGATTGATGAAGACGGCAATCATCACCGGGATCTCGCGGCGATAGATCAGGTTGTCGAGCACGTTCGGCGCGCGGACGACGCCGTCCATGTCCTTGAACGCCTGTCCGTCCTGAAACACCATCAGGCTCGCCGGCGACCGCTCGGGTCGTACTGCGCCGGCACGTACACCCAGTAGGTGTGCTGCGTGCCCGGATACGCCTGACTCGGGAGCACGAACGGCCCGCGCACCTCGCCCTTCGGCACGCCGTCGTGCGGCCAGCGAATCGGGGCCGATCTGATAGAAGGCGTTGTAGTCAGGTCCTTGCGCCGCGGGCGGCTGTGCGCTCGGCAGCGCGCCGACCGACGCGACGGCAACGGCCACGACGACGACCTGCAGGCTGGTGATGTTCACTGGCGTCTCCACCCTGGAAACTGAGGGGACGGAGGGAACGGCTTAACCACAGAGCAACGGGAGCAGCAGAGATTGAACGGAGGGCGGACAGTTCCGACGGGTCGGCCTGCGACGGCAGGCCGACGAGCGCGAACGGACCGGATCGCGAAAACGAACACCTCGGGATTCACTGGGTGCTCGTTTTCACGATCGCGTCCGTCGCGCCGCGTCGCTTCGCGACGCCCGTCGAACCTCGCCTCTGCTGAATCTCCGTTTCTCCGTTTCTCCGTGTTTAACCGTTCGCTCCGTCTCCTCCGTTGATTCTTCACTCGGACACCGGTTTGGTGGGATCGACCCACAGCCAGCAGAGCGCACCCAGCAGGAACAGCACGCCCGTCAGATAGAGCGGCGCGCTCCAGTTCGAAAAGTTCCGCACGACCGCGGCGACCGAGGATCGGGCTGAGGATCGCTCCGACCTGCCCCGAGGTATTCATCGCCGCGCTGACCGCGCCCGACCGGCGGCCGCCGATGTCGACGCAGGTGCCCCACGCCGCCCCGAGCAGGAAATTCGATGACGCGCCGCCGAGGGCGATGAGGACCGCCGCCGCCACCGGCGAGGCGACGAAGGCGCCGGCGATCGTGAACACACCGGCAACGGCCAGCGCGCCGCCGCCGATGGTGATCCGTCCGGGCCGCAGGCCAAGCCGGCGCACCGCCCGATCGGTGGAGACGCCGCCGAGGAGATCCGCGGCGGAACTGAGGATCAGCGGCAACCCCGCGAGAATGCCCGCCGTCATCCCGGTGAGGCCGCGCGACGCGAGATAGGTCGGCAGCCACGTCACGTAGAACGTGCCGCCGAATGCCTGCGTGAAATACATCAGGCACAGGCAGACGACCGTACGGTTCCAGAGCAGCCGCTTCCATTGCGTCGGCGTCGAGCGCGTGGCCGGTATCGGCGCCGAGCCCGCTCTCGATCAGCTGGCGCTCGGCCGGCGCCGACCGCCGGGATGGTCCGCCGGCGAATCGCGAAACCATCGATACCAGGCCACCGCCCAGACGAACCCGAGCGACCCGAACAGCGCGAACAACGACCGCCAGTTGAAATACGACGAGCAGCGCCGTCACCAGCAGCGGCGTCAGCCCGCCGGCCAGGTGCATGCTCATGAAAAAATGCCCTGCGCCGTGCCGCGCTCCTGCCGCGGAAACCAGCGCGAGAACGTCCGCGCGGCGTTGGGCAGCGCGCCGGCCTCGCCGGCGCCAAACAGAAACCGGATCGCCAGCAGCGACGAGTAGCTGAACGCGACGCCTGTGAGCACGGTGAACGCCGACCACCAGCAGACAATCCGCGTCAGCACCCGCCGCGTGCCGATCCGATCGCCCCACCAGCCCGTGGGAATCTCGAACGCGGCGTAGGCGAGGTAGAACGCGCTGAACACATACCCCATCTGCGTCGGACTGAGGTTGAGATCGCGCGCGATGTCGGGCCGGGCGACCGAAATGCTGACCCGATCGAGATACGTGATGGCCGCCGAGCACCATCGTCATGCCCAGCACTTTGTGGCGGACACGCGGTGTCCGCTGGCGGCGCCATGCTGGAGAGGCCGGAACTCACGTGGCTCGAAGAATAGGAACGATGTCGAGACACTGTCAATGCTAAATTCCGCGGCATGGCGGATTCGCGGCCGACGGTGCTCGTCACGGAGTCTGAATACCGGAAAGCGGAAGCCTCGTTCCTGTCGGCGCCAGGGCTGGCGTGCCGTCGCGCGCCTGATGACGAGGCCGATCTCGCGGCGGCCCTGCGCGAGACGCCCGCCACGTATGTGATCGTCGGTCCGCGACCTTACAGCGGACCGCTGTACGAGGCGCTGCCGCAGGGTGGAGTCATCGCGCGATTCGGCGTCGGGCACGACAACATCGACAAGCGCAAAGCCACCGCGGCCGGTCTCCTCTGCACCAACACGCCGGGCGTGCTCAACCAGTCGGTCGCCGAACACACGATGCTGCTCGTGGCCGCCGCGGCGCGGCCACTGCTCGCCACGTCAGCGAACATGACACGACACGTGTGGGATCCGGCGCCTGGCGTGGAGCTGCAGGGGAAGACACTCGCGATCGTCGGGTGCGGCGGCATCGGACGCGCGCGTCGCGCGCATCGCCGCGCTCGGATACGGAATGCGGGTGCGTGGGCTGTTCCAGGCCGGACGCGCGCGCCGCCCGCGGCGCTGGATCACTTTGAGCGCGATCACGAACGATTTCGCGACCGCCGTGCGGGCAGGCGGACTTCGTCAGCCTGCACATGACCGCGAGCCGCGAGAACGTCCACTTCATCAATCGGGAGCGGCTGTCGCAGCTCGGCGAGCGCAGCCTGGCTGATCAACACCGCGCGCGGATCGATCGTCGACGAAATCGCGTTGTTCGCAGCCCTCAGCGACCGCCGTCTGGCGGGCGCCGCGCTCGACGTCTTCGAGCGCGAGCCTTACGCGCCCGCCGAAGGCGGCGGCGACCTGCGCTCGCTCCCGAACGTCATCCTGACGCCGCACATCGGCAGCAACACCGCCGCGGCCAACCGCCGGATGGCCGAGCGCGCGCTCCAGAATGTCGCGTTGGCCGAAGCCCGCGCGTTCGCGCAGATGGATCTGCTGAATCCGGAAGTTCTCCTCACGTGACACCTTCCGAACCGGAGCCTCGACTTACTACAATGAATGCCTCCGCAAACAGCGAAGGTAGGCGTGGCCCTTTCCGTGGGAACTCGGCTCGGCCCGTGCGAGGATCTTGGCCGCCATCGGCGCCGGCGGCATGGGCGAAGTGTATCGAGCCCGAGACACGAAGCTGAATCGCGATGTCGCGATCAAAGTCCTGCCCGAGATCGGTCGCGGGCGATCCGGATCGGCTCGCGCGCTTCAAGCGGAAGCGCAGGTGCTCGCGTCGCTGAATCACCCGAACATCGGTCACATCTACGGCTTCGAGGATTCCGGCGCCACGCACGGGCTCGTGCTGGAACTCGTCGACGGCCCGACGCTCGCCGACCTGATTGCCCAGGGGCCGCTTCCCCTGCGCCAGGCGCTGCAGGTTTGCCAGGCAGATCGCGGAGGCGCTGGATGCGGCGCACGAGCAGGGAATCGTGCATCGCGATCTGAAGCCGGCCAACGTCAAGGTCACGCCCGGCGGCCGCGTCAAGCTGCTGGATTTCGGGTTGGCGAAGCCGATGGGCGGCGTCGTGAATCCGGACCTGTCTACACTCGCCGACTCAGACCTTCGAGGGCACGCTGACAGGCGTCTTGCTCGGAACCGCCCGCATACGAGTCCGGAGCAGGTGCGCGGGACGCTGCTCGACAAGCGCACCGATATCTGGGCGTTCGGTTGCGTGCTGACCGAGATGCTGTCTGGGCGGCGGGTCTTCGCCGGCGACACGGTCCCCGACGCGATCACCGCGATCCTCGGACGCGAGCCCGACTGGAATCTGCTACCGGCCGGGACGCCGCTCGCCGTTCGCCGCCTGCTGCAGCGATGCCTCGAGAAAGACGTGAAGCAGCGGCTGCGTGACATCGGAGACGTGCCGGCCGACATCGATCATATGCTGGCCGATCTGCAGTCGGGGACCTCGGGTGTCGTATCCTTCGATGCTCCGGCGGCGCGCTCGCGACCTGGTCGCCGTCTTGTTGCAATCGCCATCATGGCGCTGCTGGCGGTCACGGCCCTCGCAGCGGGCATCTGGAGAATCTCGTGGTCGCGCGGTAGCGAGCCGTTGTCGGCGTCCCGTTCGGACTGGACGCAGCTGACGAACTTCCCAGACTCAGTCGGCCAGCCGTCGCTCTCGCCGGATGGGCGCATGCTGACCTTCATTCGTGGGCCGAACTCGTTCACGACATCCGGTCAGGTGTACGTGAAGATGCTGCCCGATGGCGAGCCGAAGCAGTTGACCAACGACACCATGACGAAGATGAGTCCGGTGTTTTCACCGGATGGCTCGCGAATCGCTTACACCACGTCGAACGCGCACAACGAATGGGACACGTGGGTGGTCCCGGTTCTCGGCGGCGAGCCGAGGCAATGGCTGCCGAATGCATCGGGGCTGATCTGGACGGGCCGGCAGAAGCTGCTGTTCTCCGAGAAGATCCGCGGCAGCGAAGGCAACCATATGAAGGTCGTAGCGGCCGATGAGAGCCGCGCCGACGCGCGCGATCTGTACGTGCCGATGCCGAAGGGCGCGATGGCGCATCGGTCGTATCCCTCGCCCGATGGCCGGTGGGCGCTGGTGGCGGAAATGACGGACCGCGGCGCCTGGACGCCGTGCCGTCTGGTTCCGATGGACGCCAGTTCGCCCGGCCGCCACGTCGGCCCGCCTGATGCGGCGTGCTGGTTTGCCGGCTGGTCTCCCGACGGCGCATGGATGTATTTCAGCTCGAGCGCCGGCAACGCGCTTTCACGCGTGGCGCCAGCGTTTCTCGGCGAGCGATACGCTCGACGCCGCCCGAGCAAATCACCTCCGGACCGACCGAAGAGGAAGGCCTCGCCATCGCGCCGGACGGCCGATCGTTCATCACCGCCGTCGGCATGAAGCGACGGTCCGTCTGGGTGCACGACTCGAAGGGCGAGCGCGCCGTCTCGCTCGAAGGCTACGCACTGAACCCGACGTTCACGCCCGACGGCAAGAAGCTCGTCTACTTCGTGTCCGACAGCGCGTCATCGCATCGGGGCGAGTTGTGGATCGCCGATCTGGACACGGGTCTCAACGAGCGTCTGCTGCCCGGCTTTTCGGTCGGGACCGGCGGAACGGCCTCGGCGAGATCGGCGTTCGACGTTTCGCCGACGGCCAGTGGGTGGTCTTCGAAGCGGTCGACACGGGCGGGAAGAGCCGGATCTGGCTGGCGACGCTCGACCGCCGCGCCGCCGCGCCAGATCCCGAACGTCGAAGGGGACGCGCCGTTGTTCGATCCAAACGGCGACGTCCTGTTCCGCGCCCGCGATCGAGACTATGGCTTTGCGTACCGTGTCCGCCCGGACGGCACCGGCCTGCAGAAAGTCCACGAGCACCCGGTGATAGAAAACATGGGCGTCACGCCGGACGGGCGGTGGCTCGCGGTGTAGCGCGCCCGACGAAAGAACGGGCGGGCGGGACGATCCTTCTGCCGGTTGGAGGTGGAACGCCCGTGGCGGTGTACGGGACAGGGCACGCGCATCAGGTGGTCGCGGGATGGACGGCTTCTGTTCATGACGGTGTCCGAGCGGACGTGCGTGGTGCCGGTTCCGAGCGGCCAGCCGCTGCCGAAAACGCCGGCCACCGGCTTCGCATCCGCGTGCGGAGATCGCCGCTGTGCCCGGAGCCCGGGTGATCGACGCCACGGATCCCGCACCGGGTCCAACGCCCGACGTGTACGCGTTTTCCCGCGAGACCGTGCAGCGGAACCTGTACGCATTCCGCTTCGATAGACGCTCTAAGTTCTGAGGTTCCGCTGATAATCGCCTCAATCGACTGTCCGGCGTGGCCGGCTGAGGGGACGCCTAGCCCAATGCGCCATCGTGGCGCATACATCCGGACAGCCGCGCCGGGGCGCAGCCCGGACTGCGGTCGCGGCCGGCCGATCCGATCGGATCGCCAGCATCTCGTCGACGCCTTCGGCGAGAAACAGATAGAGCGTCTCTGCCGCGTAGGCCGGGTTTTCTCCGCGTTCAGCCAGACGTAGTACGACAACTGCTCGACGTCGACGAACGATCCGGCGGGATCCTGGACGCTTGGCAGCTGGTCGGACGGCCGCGGCTGGGAGAACATCACCATGCCGCTGAACGGCCTCAACTTGTCGCGCACGCCGAACCGGGTGATCGAGGACGCGCGGCTGCGCCGCGCTTGAGCGCCTGCACCGCGGCCCATCCGACGAACGTGTTGTTCATCGAGGAGCGTGCCGTTCCCGGTGAGCAGCACGTCGCGCACGAACGCGATGCAGGACGTCGGTCGGCGTAGAGCAGCGCGCCGGCAGGCGGGGCGATCTGGAGGCTGCGCGCGTAGGCGGCAAACGCCTGCGGGCTCTCGACCCCGCTCTGGATCTTGCGTGTTGAGCGCCCGCGTCAGATCGTCGCGATACTGACGCAAGCGGTCGTAGCTCATGCCGGTCGGCGCCGCCGCCCGCGCCTGCGTCGACCGCCCGGCGTCGCAGCAGGGCGTGAAGCGCCTCGTGCGATTCGATCGAGCCACGCGTCGAGCGGAGACGACTGCGGTGGCCGCGTTGAGCAGGGCGGGCGCGCCGTGCGCCATCCGGCGCGCCAAGCAAGTGCCGGAGGAACTGTTCGGTGCCCTTCGTCGCGTCCAGGTCCAGCGGCACGCGGACGCCGGCGCCTTTGAAGCGGCTCCACAGTTTGTCGCGCTGGACCGCGATGCCGCTCCCATAGATCTGAACGACGAGACGCCGCGGTGCATCGGCGGGATAGAGCCGGGCCTCGAGCGCGGATCGATGGTCCGGAAGAACCCGTCGACCTCGCTGCGCCAGGCGACCTGCAGCCCGCGCTGGCGCAGCAGCGCTTGCGCCGCGTCCTGGAAGCCGGCGGGATGGCGATCGCGTGACCTTGGCGACTCCGGCCTCGTGCCTCGATCCGCGCGATCCCCGCCGTCGCGCTGTCCAGCCGAAGACTTCGGCACTCGCGACAGGTGCTCCAGCAGCGCACGCTGATAGCGCTGTTCGGGCTGAAACAGCGTCGGCCACTTCTGCAGCTCGACGAGAATGGACGCGTGGACCGTCGCCGGCAGATGCGCGAGCATCTCGCCGTGCGTCCGCGCCAGCGTCGCGGCCTCGCCGATCAGTGCGGCAGTTGAACTGCATCGCTGTCCGCTGAGCCTCACCACCATGACCGCCGAGGCGCAAGAAAGACTCGGTACCTCGCGCTCTCGCGTGCTCGCGGTAAAGCGTTCATCTCAGAAGGCCAGCTCGGGGAGCGGCCGGCCTTCGCATTCCACCATCTTGAAGCCGAGAATCTGCGCGACGGTCGGCGCGACATCCAGTCGTCGGATCGGGCGTTCGGCTGCCGGCGCCCTTCGGCACGCCGGCGCCAAGCGCCACGAGCCACACCCGGCGGCACGACTCGTCGCCGCTGCGGTGGTTCGCGAAGCCGTTGCCGGCCACGTCGCTGTCGCGTCCCAGCTCGGGCACGACGATGCAGCGTCGTCCGATCGCGGTATGCCGGCAGCGATTGCACGTGCTGCCACAGCTCGTGCACGAGGCGATCGGTCCGGCGGATCGCCTCGAGATAGAGCGAATACGCGCCGTAGTGCGCGATGTCGATGTCCCAGAAGTTCACCACCAGCAGCGACGGCGCGAAGCGGTTCATGATCTCCTTGGTCATGAAGAACGTCAGCTCGTCGCCGCTGGTCGGCACCGCCGGATCGTTGAAGTAGTCGAGGAGCGACTTCGCGAGGCTCGCCTTCAGCTCCGGGCCGAGCGTCCGTGCCCGACTCGAAGACCCGCCACCCGAAGCCTTCGTAGCCCTCGTCGAGCGCGAGCATCATGCGCTCGGCCAGCGCCGCTCGATCCTCGACGCCCGGTCCGCCGTTCGTGCTCACCGCCGACTTGATCGTCTTGATCAGCAGCTGCTTGGGCAGGACGACGTTGGCAGAGTAGGGATCGCCGAACGCTCGCAGCTTGCTGCCGCCCATCAGCCCGAAGCTCTTGTTCGTGGCGATCACCCAGGCTTCTTCGGGCGGAAGCGCGTGTTCCTTGCGAAACAGCTCGAAGATCGTCGGCGTGACCGGCGCCTCGCTGCCGTAGGCGTCGACGTTCTGCCGGCTGCCGGTGACCAGCGCGCCCGTCGAGTTGAAGTGTCCGGTGAGCCCCTCGTGGCGCGCGACCGGGATAGACGAGCCCCTGCGGCACGAGCTCCGGACGCGAGGTGCGGGATGTTGACCCAGCCTTCCGGAGCCAGCGTGTCCTCGTAGCGGACGCCGCCGCCGAACGTCACGACGATCACGCGGCGTTCGGGTTTCCTCGGCTCGGCAGATCCGCTGCGCGAACAGAGGCGCCGCGGCAGCCACCAGTCGGCCATGCACGCGGCCATGCATGCGAAGCGCGTCGCGCCGCCGCAGTCGCATACCCACCTGCCGTCCAGGTAGAACGCAAAGATCAGCCGCAAGCATCGCGACGGCAGCTTAGCGCGCGCGTTCTTACGGCAGCGCGCACACGCCATCCGGTCAGCGCCGCGCGCGCGTCAGCGGCGCGCGTCGAACGCACGCCGCTCGCCTTCGCGAATGACCACGCAGCTGATCCGGGCGTCGACGCGCGGAGATCGTCTCGGCTGCGCCGCTTGGCCAAGGCGATTTCGATCGTCGTCGGCCCGCTTCTGGCTCCCGAGGCCCATGTGGATCCGCAGGTCGTTGTGCGAACAGAAGCCGCCGCCGCTGCGCACCTCGTCGATGAGCCGCCGGCCGGAACCGTACACCGTCACGCGCGCACCGATCGCGCTGCGGTTCGAGCGCGGTGCCGACGAGCTCGATCGAGCAGCCCGTGGCCCGCGGGCGTCGCGCAGTTGTGCAGCAGGCTGCGGTGGGTCGTGCATGTTGTTCACGACGACATCCTGCATGCCGGTGTTGAAGAGGTCGCCGAAGGCGGCGCCGCGCGACGCCTTCTTTCGAGCAGCGCCGGCCCTGCCCGCAGTGAGACATCCTCGAAGCGTCCGTTGCCGAGATTGCGGTACAGCAGCTTCGGCTGCTCGTAGCTGTAGCTGTCCACCGAGACGATCGGCCTCCGGATAGACGTGGCCGTTGACGATGAGGATGTCCGGCCAGCTATCGAGATCGACGTCGAGAAACCCGCACCCCAGCCGAGGTATCGCGTGTTGACAGCCAATCCCGCTGCGCGCGTCGCATCGTCGAACAGGCCGCGGCCCAGGTTGCGATACAAGGAAGGCGTGTCGTCGTCGAAGTTCGTCTTGACGATGTCGGAGCCAGCCGTCGCGGTCGTAGTCGCCGGCGCTGACGCCCATGCCCGCCTCGGCGCGGCCGTCGGCGGTCAATGCGACGCCCGCCTGCAGGCCGACCGTCCTTGAACGTTCCGTCATGCGTTGTTGTGAAACAGCAGCGACGCGGTGGAGTCGTTGGCGACGCAGACGTCGGGCCAGCGGTCGTTGTCGTAGTCGAGGACGAGCGGCGTGGAAGCCGAAGGCCGGCCGGGCGGCCAGGAGGCCCGCCTTCTCGGACACGTCGCTGAAGGTCGCCATCGCCGTTGCCGCGAAACAGCATGTTCTGGGAGCCGGCGTAGACCGTGCGGGCCGCACATCACGCCGAGCCCTTCCAGAAGCAGTCGCCGCGGCTGCCGCGCGGATAGCGGGTCGCATCGGCGAACGCGACGTAGGCCGGACACGAACAGATCCAGGTGGCCGTCGCGATCGAAGTCGAGGAATGCCGCTCCGGTATTCCAGCGCGGGCTGGAGAGCGACAAGCCGCTCTGACGGGTGACGTCGGTGAAGGTGCCGTCGCCGTTGTTGCGATAGAGCACCTGATCGCCGTAGTAGGTGACGAATCAGATCGACGATCGCCATCGTTGTCGTAGTCGCCGGCGCCAGACGCCCTGGCCCCACCTCAGTCCGCCTTCCGCCTCTTTCGGTGACGTCCACGAACGTGCCGTCGCCGCGAGTTTCGATACAGATGACTCGCTGGCGCGCGTGTCGCCTGGAAGAGGGTCCGAGGCGCGGCGCCGTTGACGAGAAAAAATGTCGGGCCAGCCGTCGTTGTCGTAGTCGAGGATCGCGACGCCTCCGCCAGTCGGTTTCGAGGATGTAGTCCTTGGTGTGTTCGCCGCCGATGACCGTGCGGCGCGGTCAGACCGGCGGCGGCGCGCCAGGTCGCGGAAATCGGCGAAGGCAGCGGCGCCGGCCGGTTGTCGCTCGAGCGCAGCGGCGGGCACGGCCTGACTCACGGTGCTCTGAAACGCCAAGAACGTTAACGGAAGAGCAATGGCGACGGCGAATCTACTGAAGGACTGCAATCTGTTTCACATGCCGGAACTTGTTCAGGGAGAGAGGATAGGCTTGCAAACGCTGAGCGTCAAGCTAGGCTTCGGTGCCGCGATAGCCTGATTCGCACTACTTCGGTCGAAAGGATGGACGCGATGCGCTTCCGGTCAGGATTTGGCATCGGCTTTGCTGGCACTCACCTTCTCGGCGGTTCTCGTCCGCATCCGCAAGTGCCCAGGTCGACACCGGCTCGATTACCGGCACCGTGAAAGATCAGTCAGGGGCGATCGTGCCCGGCGCGACCGTCACCATCACGCATGAAGGTCAAGGGCCTGACCTGACCAGCGTGACGCGCGGAGGACGGCACCTACATCTTCACGCCGATCCGCACCGGTCGCGTATCGGATCGACGTCGAGCTTCAAGGGTTCAAGAAAGAAGCGCGACGCGGCATCACCGTCGGCATCCAGGAACAGGTCCGCGCCGATTTCGTTCTCCAGGCCGGCGGTATCAGCGAAGAGGTGCTGGTGACCGGCGCCTCGCCGCTGCTGCAGACAGGGATCGGGGACGGTCGGCGAGACGTTCAAGTCCGAGAGCCTCCAAAACCTGCCGGTCAACGGCCGCGATTACACGCAGTGCATCGCCCGCCTGACCGCCGGCGTCGTGCCGCCGCAGCCGGGCGCGCGCGCGCCGCTGATGTTCTGCCGCCAACGGCGTGCGGCCGGCCCAGAACAACTACCTCCTGGACGGGATCGACAACAACACGAGCAACGTCGATTTCCTGAGCGGCGTCGCCTACGTCGTCAAGCCGCCGATCGATGCGGTTGACGAGATCAAGATCCTGACGAGCTCGTTCAGCGCGGAATACGGCCGCGCGCGGCGGCGCGGTGCTCAACACGACGCTCAAGTCGGGGACCAACAAGCTTCGCGGCAGCGTCGTGGGAGTTCAACCGCAACGACGGCACTGAACGCCAACGACTTCTTCGCGAACCGCGCGGGGCTCAAGAAAGGCGAGTACTGTCGAACCAGTTCGGGCTCACGGGCGGCGGTCCGATCATCCCGTCGAAGACGTTCTTCTTCGGCGATTACGAAGGCAGCCTGATCAAGCAGGCGCGCACGTGGGTCAGAGCGTTCCGACCGCGGCGGAGCGCAGCAGCGGCTTCACGAACTTCTCGGATCTCATCTCGCTGCAGAGCGGCACGGTCGGCGCCGACGTCCTGGGGCGCAGCTTCCCGCGCGGCACGGTGTTCGATCCGGCGACGACGCGCGTCGCTGACAGCCGGACAGCTGGATCCGGTCACCGGGATCGTGGCGGCGCGTACCGGCTTCGTGCGCGACGCATTCCCCGGCAACCAGCTTCCGGCTGAGCCGGATCGATCCCAATGCGATCAAGCTGCTGCAACTCGTACCCCGGCGCCGAACCAGCCCGGGTTGTTGAACAACTACGTGGTGAACCGCACTAACAGCGACGACACGCACGCCTTCGACGTCCGTGTGGATCACAACTTCAGCAGCAACGATCGGTTCTTCGCGCGCTACAGCTTCTCCAACAACCACAAGGTGCGCCCGTCGCCGTTCGAGGGCGATGGCGACGGCGGCGGGTTTTCGGAAGGCGACGAGAAGGTGCGGCGTCAACGGCTTCGCGGCCAGCCACACGCACGTGCTGTCGCCGACGCTGGTCAACGAGGCGCGCTTCGGCGTCGGCCGCGAGCACACCTACCGGCTGCAGCCGAACGGCGACGACACGAGCGATCTGCCCGCGACGCTACGGCCTCACTCGGCATTCCGCAGCTGGCCGGCAACGGCGGCCTCCCGCTCCTGTCGATCAGGCAGACCTCAGTAATCTGGGCCACGCCAGCTGGGTGGTGAGCGAGCGGTTCAGCAACACCGCACAGTTCAGCGACAACCTGACGAAGGTATGCAAGTCGCACGCCTTCAAGGGCGGCTACATGTTCCAGAACATCTTCTTCGGGTCGACGCAGCCGCCGCATGCACGCGGGGCGAATACAGCTGGAACGGCAGCTACACGTCGCTCGTGAACGTGCTGGATACCAGCACCGGACGGGCGAATCTGCTGCTCAACCAGATTCCGTCGCTGGTGCCGGGAGGCGTCGATTTCCTCGGCGGCCAGAACGTGCTCCGCGCGTCGCCGTTCGGCGCGGTCGACGCGTTCAAGACGTATCACGGCGCGTACGTGCAGGACAGCTGGCACGCGACGTCGAAGCTGTCGGTGAATTACGGTCTGCGCTGGGACTGGTTCAGCCGCGAACAGGAACGCGAATCGGAGCAGGCGAACATGGTGATCGGATCACCGTCGCAGTATCTGATTCCGGCCGATTGGAAGAGCAAACCGCTGTCGCCCAGCTTCGTCAGCAACCTGGCGAAAGATGGCATCCAGCTCGGTACACGGACGAGTTCGGCAGCGGTCTGGGCAAGATGCCGAAGACCAACTTCGCGCCGCGCGTCGATGCCGCCTACGAGATTGCGCCAAAGGTCGTGCTGCGCACCGGCTACGGCCTGTTCTATGGCGCGTTCGAGAATCGCGGCGGCAACCCCGAGCCTCGGCTACAACTACCCGTTCCAGTTCACGCTCGTCTACAACGCGCCGAACGACACCGCTCCCGAACCGGCTGCCGGATGGATCGCTCGTCGGCCTCGACGCGCGCAGCCGGGTGGTCCTCGATCCGGTCAACGTCAACGCGAACGGCCTCACGCTGCGCGGCGTCGAGTTCGACTACCAGACGCCGCGGTATCACAACTACAACGTGACGCTGCAGGCCGAGCCGTTCCCGAACCATTCGGTGGAGATCGGGTTCGTCGGCACGCGCGGACGACACCTCGAGACGTTCACCGGCATGAACAACGTGCAGGTATCTGCTGCCGCCGGGCACCAATCCCGCAGCCGTTCGTGCAATTCCCGGACTTCGCCCGCGGCTCGCTCAACATCCGGACGGTCGGCGTCAGCTCGTATGATTCGCTGCAGGCCAAGTTCCAGCGGCGGTATCACGCGCGGCCTGCAGTTCCTCATGAGCTACACGTTGAGCGACTCGAAAACCAACGCCGGCGACTCGCTGTCGGGCGGCGGCGTCGGCGGCCTTCGCGCACCGGATGTCGCCGGGTGGGATCTCGCCAACGACATCGGTCTCTCCGGCTTCCACACGAAACACGCGTTCGTCTTCAGCGGCAGTTACGATCTTCCGGGGAAGGGACCGATTCTGAGCGGCTGGCGCACCAACTGGGTGCTGTCGCTCTACAGCGGTCAGGCGCAGACGATCAACTGCTCGGTGGCGAGCGGATCCGGCACCGGCTGTTACGCGCTGATGGTCGGCGATCCGTACGCGGGCACCCACGACGTGACCCAGTTCTACAACCCGGCGGCATTCGCCGATCCGAAGCCGGTTGCCACCATCGGGCAGACCGACTTCAGCCCGCTGGGCGGCCCACGCAGCCAGGTGACCGGCCCGCCGCTGCGACAACTCGACATGGGGGTCGCGCGGCAGATCCGGCTCCGCGGCCAATCGCAGTTCGAGGTACGGGTCGAAGCGTTCAACATCACCAACCTGCCGGCGTTCAATGCTGCCGGGATCGTTGAACTTCCTGGACGCCAGAAACTTCGCCAGCATCACGAGCATGCGCAACACGCCGCGTCAGATTCAGCTCGGCGCCAAGGTGTATTGGTAACGAAGAGAAGGCTCAAGGCTCAAGTTTCAAGTCTCACCGTCGTGAGCGCTGAGACTTGAGACTTGAGAGTTGAGAGTTGAGAAAGCTGCTGCTCCCGCTCGTGCTCGTCGTGCTGACACGAGCGGGAGTCGCCGCTCAGCCTCACCAGGCGACCCGCACCCTCAGGTCCGCCGAAGCCGCCGCCACCGAGCGCACGGTTGTCGGAAGCGGTCCGCCAGCATCCGGACAGCTTCGAGGCGCAGTATCAGCTCGCGTCGTTCCTGGTGCAGCAGCGCAAGCTGCGGGCAGCCCTGCCTCACCTGGAACGCGCGCACGCCATCGATCCGGCCCACTACGCCTGTCGGCCACGACCTGGCGCTCGCCTTCCTCGAACTGGGCAAACTCGCGGAAGCGCGGGCGCAGATCGCGTCGATGATGGCCGCCCACGAGAACGCCGAGCTCCACAACCTGCTCGGCAACGTCGAAGAACGCGCGGGCAACTTCGCCGGCGCGGACCCCGAGTACGAGCGCGCCGCGCACATGGCGCCGACCGAAGAACACCTGTTCGATTGGGGCAACAACCTGCTGCAGCTGCAGGCGTTCGAGGACGCCGCCAAGGTGTTCACGCCGGCCATCGCCCGCCATCCGCGGTCGGCGCGGCTGCACGTCGGACTCGGGATCGCGCAGTACTCGCGCGGCCAGTACGAAGACGCCGTCAAGTCGTTCTGTCAGGCGGCCGATCTCGCGCCGGCCGATCCGCGTCCCTACCAGTTTCTCGGCGAGATGTACGGCGTGGCGCCGGCGATGGGCGAGGAGATCACCAGGCGGCTGGCGCGATTTGCGAAGGCGCAGCCGCGCAACGCGCAGGCGCAATTCCACTATGCGATGAGTCTCTGGAAAGGTCAGCCCGCCGGTTCACCGTCGCCGGATCTGCGACAGGTTGAAGGGCTGCTCAGGCGCGCGGTCACGCTCGACGTCAAGTTCGCGAAGGCGTTCCTCGAGCTCGGCATTCTGCTCTCGGACCAGCAGCGGTATACGGAGGCGATTCAGGAGCTGCGGCACGCCACGCGGCTCGCGCCCGACCTGGCGCAGGCCCACTACCGCTTGTCGCAGGCGTACTCAACGGACCGGCCAGACGGAGCTGGCGGCGAAAGAGCTCGAGCTGTTCCAGCGCCTGCAGTGGTTGACAGAGACAGCATTAACGAAGCGCCCTACCACGGCGTTTGGAGCCGCGATGGCGGGCGACCAGAGCCGCGAGGCCTCCAGCGAGCAACGCCAGCGTTGCGGGTTCGGGCGGTCGCCGCGCTCCGCCAGTCGATCGAAATGACCTGTCCCTTCAGCCTCGGCAAGATTCGCGACGTTGACGAAGAGGTGTCTGTCGCCGACCTGCGAAGCGAGCTGCGTGAAGCCTGCGCAGGTTGTCGCCGGATTGAGCCGCGGTCAGATCGTTCGAAATCGTTCCAAAGATAGTCGAAGAACCGACAGCCGTCAAAGGCGACGTTATTGACTCCGGCATCCGCGTCGTCGGATCAGAATGTTGGTGTCTGAAACATCGATGTCGGCAAAGGTCGGCACAATTCAACAGCTCCACGCCCGCCACGACCGTGGCATTGACCGGAGCCGCAAAGATCGTTGATGTGCTGGGAAAGATAGGTGGTTTGAACGACCTGTCCGCTGAGAATCGGTGATGCTTCGCGTTTCCAGCGAACAGACAAACAACCGTGCGACGCAGCCAGTAACGTCGTCCCATCGTCGGACTCATCCGTCAAGCGCACGCAGCGACGACAGGCCCGCACGCACGGATGGTCTAGCACAGCCAGATCTGACCGTGAGGAACTTACGATCTTTAACGAGATCTCGCCGACGACTACAAACTGCCAGACGAGCGACTTCGCAAGCCGTGCACGCACCGCCGCGCGCCATCCTGGCGATCAGAAGCCGTGATGGCCATGTGACTGGTGTTGCACCTGGTCTGCGGCGGCCGGACCGTGCCGACGGCTTTCGGCCTGGATCGGCGTTCGTCGACAGCCGCCAGCTATCAGCCTCTGAGGGCTGATAGCTGACAGCTGATAGCTTCTTAGAACGCGAACCGAACCTGCAGCAGCATGTTACGGAGGGGCTGCGCGCCGGTGGCGGCGCCGAAACCGGCGGTTCTCGGCGTCAGACGGTTCGGATCGAGCGAACCGTCCGCCAGGTACTGCGAGTTGACGATCGTCAGATCCGTCGGGCTGCGGTAGATCACGTTGCGGTTGCGGTCGTTGTAGATGACGGTGTTGAACACGTTGAACATGGCGAGGCGGAACTGGACGTTGCGGTTGCCGCCGAACCGAACGTGCTTGGCAATCGTCATGTCCACGGTGTGATCGGGACAACCGCCGAAGATGTTGCGGCCCGATTCGAGGCCGACGCTGCCATAGGTCGGTCCGGTGACCGCCTTCGTATTGAACTGCGCGTACTGATTGTCCGAACAGCCCGACCCCGGATCGCCGACGAACACGATCTTGGCCGCGTAGTCCGGGGAGCCGGTCAGGTTCACGTTCGTGCCGGCGTTCTGATACGTATACGTGAGGTCGTAGCGGCCGTTCGTCTGGTTGTTGGCTTGCGCCGCGCCGTTGGCCTGCGCTGCGCCCGGCTGATACGCGGAGCCCGCGGTGAGCACGCCTGACAGCTGCCAGTCGCTGAGCACCGCCTTGACGACGCTGCCCAAGCCGCGACGGCCCTGGGATGTCCCACACCGCATAGCTCTTGATCACGTGACGCTGCAGCGCGAGGTTCTCGTTCAGCGCCTCGTACTGCGCCTGATCCGAACGCACCGAGATCGTGCCGTCGGCCGCGTGCTGGATGCGCAGCTGCAAGCCGGTATTGCCCTTCAGCGACAACCCGAGGTTGTAGTTGGTGCCGAAGGCGAGACCGTTCTGGAAGCGGCGATTCACCGACATCTGAATGCCGTGATAGGTGTCCCAGAACCGCGTCTCCTGGTCGTTGATGTTGCCGAAGCCGCGGAATGCTCGCAGCAGGTTCGACGTCATGTACGCGCTCGCCCCAGGGACAGCGGCTCGGGCCGAGCGTCGGATCCTGGTTCTGCGGGAGATACGCCGCGCCGATGTCGACGGCGTTCAGGTCGACGGCGCCGTTCGCGCCGCCCTGGAACGCGCGCAGCCGGTTGAAGCCGTGATTGCCGACGTACGAGACGTCGACCATCGTGGCCCACGGCAGCGCCGATCTGCACACCGCCCTGCCACTGCCAGGACGAAGGCAGCTGCGCGTTGTGCTGGAACGTGATCATCGACGGCACGCCGACGCTGGCCAGAGCCAGTGCCCTGAGTGAGCGTCGACAGTTGGCCGTTCCGCAGATCCTGCGCGGTCGAGATCGGCGGGTTGCCTGGAATCGAGAAGACCGTGTTGCCGTCGGGACGGTCATAGAAAAGCCCGCCGCCGCCGCGCAGCACGAACATCTGATTGCCGGTCAGATCGTAGCGCCGTCCCGAAACGAGGCGCGACCGCCAGCTTCGGCCACACGTATGACGTATCGGCGATGCCGTTGCCGGCCTGAAGGACGCCATTCGTCACATTGCCGGTATTCTGGAATGACCGTGCCGATGCAGCGCCGCGCTGTTCGCGGCGCCTGGCGCCGTCACGATCTGCCCGGTGCGCGGATCGACGGCATTGCGCGCGTTCCCGGAGCAGGCGGTCGCGCCGTTGCTGCAGCCGGTGATGTAGAGGAGCGGCGCCTGGCTCCGCGACCACTGATCCGGGAAGAAGTTCGACATCTGCAGGAACTGGTCGTACTGCGGCTGCTGGCGCGTGAAGCGCAGGCCGTAGTCGAGCGTGAGCCGGCCGTTCACCTTCCAGTTGTCCTGCAGGTAGAACTCGGTGTTGTTGTAGATCATGCTGCCTTCGATCAGCTTCGACTGCTGGAGTGCACGCGTGAAGACGCCGACCGCCGCGTTCGCGAAGCCAAAGCCCGTATCGAGGGCGTTGTTCGTGTCGTTGCCGAAATTCACGAAGCCCTGGAACCCGAGGTCCGGCACGCCGCCGGCGCCGGTGTTCTGGGCCTTGAAGCTGTGGTTGTTGTAGAAGCCGGCTTTGCTCGTGTGCGCTCCCCACACCTTCGTCAGGCTGATCGCGCACGTCCTGCGTACGGTTGATGTTCAGGAACCCGGGAAACAGCTGATTCGGCGGTCCGGGAAGATCGCCGATGCCGGCGGTGCCGCCTTGCGTCGGCACGATGCGGGTGCCCCAGGCGAACGCCGGCGGCAGATTGATCTTGTTGCCGTCCCACCACCCCGGGCCCAGATCGTTCAATACGCCGATACGCGTAGTACCGAGGATCCACGACGCCGGCGTTCGGATAGAGCAGCGGGAAGCCCGGAAGGCTGCTGCTGCGGTTCGCGGCGTCGTTGACCAGCATGCCACCGGTCAGAATTCCGCCGATCGATCCGCCACCCGCGAGTTGATTGCGAATGAACCCGTAGGTGCCCTCGATGAACGTCGAGTTGTTCAACTGGTAGTCGGCCGTCACGCCATAGTTCGTGATGAAGGGATACGGGTTCTGGACGTCGCTGAACCCCTGGATGGCGCCGGGCGTGACGAGCTTACGCGCGCGCTGGCCCGAGTACTTGCCGGTGACGCGGAGCTTCTGCGACAGCTGATAGTCGACGCGAATCGCCGGCTGCTGCGTGAGGTTGTCGGTCGTCGGCGCCGCCACCTCGTAGTTGTAGTTCTGGCCCGGCAACTGATTGACGTTCGGCATCGGATAGCGATTGAGGATCGCCTGCCCGATTCCATAGAGCCGGTTCGCGGGAATCTTGCCGAGGACGCCGCCGTCCTGGAAGCAGCCGGCGGTGCTCGCCGCCGTGCACGCTGCGGTCGAGAACGGATCCTTGATCAGATTGAAGAGCGCGCCGGTGTTGTCGCGCGTCTGCGAGAAGTCGCCGGCGCGCTCGGCCGCCGTGGGCACGCGAATGCGGATCGGGTTGCCGCCGTTGATCGCCGCCGTCACCGGCCGATATTCGTGCGAGTAGAAGAAGAACAGCTTGTTGTTGCCGCCGGGTTTGCCGACCGGGCCGCCGATCGTGTAGCCCTCGTCTTGGTGGCGGTCTTCACCTTCGCGTCGCCGTTCTTCTGATTGACCCAGCTGTTCGCATCCCAGTCCGAGTTGGTCTCGATGTCGTACGCCGAACCGCGGAAGCTGTTCGAGCCGCCCTTGGTGACCGCGGTGATCTGCAGGCCGCTCGAGCGGCCGTACTCGGCCTGGTAGCCCTGCGTCAGGATCTTCACCTCGCCGATCGAGTCGACGTTCATCGTTCAGCATCTGGCCGTTGTTGCCGGTGTCCATCGCTGAGATGCCGTCCATCATGATGTTGTTCTGGCCGGCGCCGCCGATGCGAGTGCCGCCGGCCGATGCGCCGGTCAGCACGACGCCCGGTGCGAACGCCGTCACGCTCGTGAAGTTGTTCCGCGCGAACGGCAGCGTTTCGATCTGCTTGGAGGACACGGCAAACGACCGCTCGCCGCTCTGTGTCTGGACGAGCGGCGACTGGCCGACGACCGTGACGGTTTCGGCCAGGGCGCCTGGCTCGAGGGTGATCGGAGGCATCCCGACGCGGTCGCCGCCGCTTACCGTGATGCCGCCGCGCTTCACGGTCTTGAACGCCTCCAACGTGACTTCCACGGTGTAAGTGTCCGCCGTCACATTGGGAAACACGTAGGTGCCGGTCTCATTGGTGATGGCGGGCGCAGACTTGGTTCCTTTGGTTTCGCTGATCAGCACAACGGTCGCGCCGGGGATCACGCCGCCCTGCGGGTCCTGACGGTGCCCGTGACGTTGCCGGTCGTGATCTGCGCGAGCGCAGCGGAAGAACCTAGGATTAGAGCGAACATCAGACCGCCGCCTGCCAAGAGCATCCTTCGCAGCATCTGTCCTCCTCGAGGGTGAACGGCCGCCGCACACACCCGGAATCGATAATCCGTGTGTGTGCAACCGATTACGCATCGCGCAAACGGTAGACAGGAGCGCTCCGCGAGTCAAGGAAAAAGACGTGCAGGAATCCTCAGTGGCCCGAGCGAATCGGCTTCGGCCATCCAAAAAATCGATTTCGACGAGGTGATCGCTCGACACCGTGGCGTGTCCTGTGTCTTCGAGTCGACCACTGATCTTCTTTATGGCGGTATCGAGCACTTCACCGGTTGATGCATAGGCATATCGGCCGTCGACGCTGAATGTAATCGCCCGTGGCTGCGCGGACAGCTCGATCGCCGCGAGCGGCGCCGGCGGGTAAATCGCGGCATCGAACACGTGGAGTCGATTCCGGACACCGTCCGCCACCCACAGCTCGCGCTCGTCGGGTGTGAACGCGATGCCGTGGCTGGGGCATTCGTAGGGCGCCGCGGCCGCCTTGTCGTAGCCGTCCACCGCCACCCGGTCGAGAATCAGCCCGGTCTGCAGGTCGCCGACCTCGAACCCCACCAGGCCGTCGACGTTGGCGAATGCCAGCGTGTTCTTGGCGTTGATGGTGAAGGGGCAGACCGATCCTCCGAACGGACCGACGGTCGGACGACCGCGTGCCGCGCCGTGTCGGCGACGGACAGCACCGGCGAGTCCCACGCGCCCAGGAAGACGCACGCTGCCGTCGCGCGAGTGAGATCGTGGCGCGAGGCCAGCCGGTCACGCCGATCGTCGCGCTGAGCTCGCCGGTGGCGGCGCTGAACGACGAACCACTGCGGGCTGCCGAAGGCCGGCGCGTAGATCGTCTCTCCGTCGGGGAGATCGCGATCCGCTCGCAGCAATGGCCGTCGTAGTTCTTCTCCCGAGACGATCCTGTCGGTCCCGAGATCGATCGCCGCCAGTCGTTTCGTCGTGCTGACATAGAGCGCGGCGGCTCGGTGCGTGCGCCGCGATGCCCTGACCGTCTCGGCTTCATCGGCTCGCGCGGCCGGCCACAGCGCGATGCGCCTGACGAAGCGATGGCCGTTCGCGATGTCGAAGACCAGCATCCGGATCGAGCGATCGACGTCCGCGTCGGGATCGGGCAGCGCGACGTAAAGGAGCCGTTGCTCTCGCGCCTCCTGACGGGCGGCTGCGACAGCGGCGCCGGTCAACAACAACAAGGCGACAATCAGGTTGCAACCGCCACGTAGGGCCACGAAAGCACGAAAGCACGAAACCCAGCATATCTTTTTCGTGGCTTCGTGTTCTTCAGTGGCTGCCCGATGATCAGCGGTGCTCCGCTAGTTCCCGCAGGTCGGTGACAGCGTCTCGAATGCGCTGATCGTCAGCCGCTGCTCGCCGGGAAGTTTGATCAGCAGGCCGCGAACGGCATCTTGCTGGCCGCGGTGGTCGGCGGGCGAGTAGGCGATCGCGTCCAGCAGGCGGAACGTCTGCGCTGCCGAGCGGAGCTGCGGTTGCGGCTCGGGCGCCGGCGGTCGCGGACGTGGCGGCGACGGTCGACGACCGGATCGCTGGCCCGCGTCAGGAGCCAGCGTGTTCTGCGGCCCGGCGGCGAGACAACCGACCGACCTCGACGTAGGAGTAGTCGCCGATGGCCGGCAGCGGCTTGGGCCGTCTGGCCGTGACGCGGACGCCGTCGAGCCCGTCCGCGGTCAGATCGTGCGAACCCGCGCCGAAATCCGTTTTCCTTCAACAGGTGAGCGACGATGTCGAGATAGGCGGCTGTCGCCGAGGCTTCCCGGCGCGCCGCGCGGCATCGTCGTCGCCGACTTTCGTGAAGAAGCGTCTTCAGGTCCTTGCCCGCGAACGTCTGATTGAAGCGCTGATCTCTGAGCGCCGGCCGCTCGCGCCGCCGAGATCGCCGCGATGACAGCCGGCGCACGCGGTGTCGTAAGCGGCCGCGCCGCGTGCCGCCTGCGCCTCGGTGTAGACGCCGTCGGCGACGGTCTGCGCGGTCTCCTGCGCGCCGGCTGCCGCGCCCGCCGACCGCGCCACCGAGCACGACGGCCAGAATCGAAGGGCGGTCTGTCGTAATCATCACAGCCCCGGTTGCGGCGGTTTGACCGGTTCCCACGCGACGACGCCCGTGCGCTTCGTTTCGCGGCGGAAGATCTTGCCGCCCTGCGTGACGTAGCAGCCACGCGCGATCCGGCCCGCCGAATGCGATGCTCGGCGATCGGCGTCGCCGTGAACTCCGGCTTGTTGAGGATGTTCGTGCAGCGTCCGGGCTGCTCGCAGACCTGAATGCCCATCGGCGCTCGTCGCCCACAGGTAGCCGAGCGTGTCGACGGTGAGGCCGCCGACGCCGCTGAACAGTCCTTCTTCCGGCATCTCGAGCCGCTGGAACGGCTCGCCGTTGACCAGCGATCCGTCGGCGGCGATCTGAAACGACCACTGGAAGCGGTCCATGCCGTCGGCGACCAGCAGCATCGCCTGATCCGCCGTCAGCGTCAGCGCGGTCGGACTCATGATCTCGCCGCCGTTGTAGCACGATCGCGGTGCTGGCCCTTGGCGTCGATCATAGCCGACGGTCTTGTGCGTCGGTGTCGACGAAATAGATCGCGCCGCTCTTTCGTGATGGCGAGGTCGTTGGCCTGAACGTTCTGCGCGACGATCTCTCGTCGGTGTCCGCGCCGCCGAGCGCGTATGAGACGACTCGCGTTCGGCTGACAGCTGCGTGCGCGTAGAGGCGTCCGTCGGCGCCGACCGCGAAGCGCCGCGCGCGCCGCTGCGTTTGCTCTTTGAACACCGTCACGGCGCCGCGCGGCATCCGACTTGTAGATGCGGTTGCTCGGCCGGGTCGGCGAAGAAGACGTTGCCGCTCTTTGATCGACGGCGGGGCTCGCCGCCGACTGGTAGGTGTCGCCGACCTGTTGCCAGAGCTTGTCACGCGATAGACCAGCGCGTAGACCGCGCCGCGCGGACCCGCGCACCGCGTCCCGCCGGAGGCGCGGCCGGTGCGGCGGCCGCTGCGGCGTCGGCGGCGGTGGTGGCGGCACGCAGGTCGCGCCGCGGCACGAGCTGCGGCAAACGTGCCACGGCCCGACACCGGGCGGCGCTTCGTGGACCGTCAATCGGCTGCGGATAGTCGCGCCACAGCCAGCGCAGCGTGTCCGGCAGCATCGATGCGCCGTGGCGGTTGCTGTGACCGTCTTCGCCGAGCTCGATCTTCGACGTCGTTGCCGGCGAACTCGAGCGCCGGCCGCCATCCGCGGATTCTCGAGATACCAGCTGCCGGCGTAGTTCACGAGATCCTGACGTCCGGTCTGCATGAAGACGCGGATCGGCCGCGGCTCGGTGCGGCGGATCAGCCCCGGCAGCCGATCGGCGCCGCGGAAGTTGCCGAAGCTGCCGACCCAGGTGATCACCGCGGCGGAAGTGATCCGGGCGATTCCACGCGGCGACGAACGCGCCGACGCCGCCGGTGCTGATGCCGGCGATGCCATGATCGTTGGGATCCTTCGAGAGGTTGTAACTCCTGGCCGACCTCGGGCATCGAACTCTTCGATCAGGAAGTTCGCGAACCGCGGCGTCAGCGAGTCGTCATCTCGAAGATGCGCTCGTAGCGATTCTGCGCCTGCTCGTGACAGCGCCGGCATGATGCCGGGATCGATGAACATCGCGATCATCGGCGGCAGGTCGCGCTTCGCGATCAAGATTGTCGAGCACCACCGGTACGCGCACGTTCGGTCCCGGCGTAGCCGCTGCCGTCGAGAAAGATCATGCAGGCGATCGGCCGGCTCGCGATCGTACTGCGCCGGCACGTAAACCTGATAGTTGTGCGGGGTGCCCGGAAAGAACTCGTCCGGGCGCGAGGACGGTGCTGTCGTCAGCGCGCCCTTCGGTGATGCCCTCATGCGGCTGCGAGTCCGGCCGTCAGTGAGTAGTCGAGCGGCGGCAGGCTCGCATTGGGCGCCGACTGCGCGAGCCAGAACGGCGACGCTGATCGCGAAACAGCCGGCGACCGTGATGGTCTTCAGCACGGTTCAGCGTTTGGAGGATTTTCGGTTTGTCCCCGTGCGCGGTGATCAGCTTGGTCAGCAAATCGACCGCGAGATCCACCGGCAGCGTGTCGGCGCATCGAGATCGGCGTGCGTCCCGCGCCGTTCAACTCGTCGAGCTTCGCGCCGTGGTCGGCGAGGAACTGGATGACCTCGCACACTTCCGGCTGCGTCCGATCGTTCATCGCGATCGAGGCGTGCATCACGGTGTTGCCGGTGGTGGTGACGACGTCGACGTGCGGATCGATTGCGAAGGCGTAGGCGAACGTCTTCAGCCTCGCGCCGGACGCCGCCGCCATCAGCACGCTGCTGCCGTCCTGCGCCTTGAGCGTCGGATCGGCGCCCGCCGCGACGAGCGCCCGCATCACCTCTTCGTGATCGGCGCGCGCCGCCATCATCAGCGGCACCTGTTCGCCGGCGCCGCCGCCGCGGCCGAACCCGCCGCCGCCTCTCGCGCCGGCCGGCAGCGTCGACTTCGGCGTGCGGGCGTTCGGGTCGGCGTGCTTGGCGAGCAGCGCGTTGCACGAGCGTCAGATCGCCGGCCTGCGCCGCCAGATGCAGCGTCGTGTTGCCGCCGCGATCGCGCACGTTGAGGTCGGCGCCGCCGTCGAGCAGCGCCAGCGCCGCCGCCGTGTGCTGTACTGCATCGCGATGATCAGCGGCCTGGCGCCGGACTGCACGGCACGGTTCGGGTCGGCGCCCGCCGCGAGCAGCGTCTTGATCGACGCGACGTCGTCCTTGATCGCGGCGAAGACGAGCGGCGTGAAGCCGTTCTTCGACGCGGCGTCGACCGTCGCGCCCATCTCCACCAGGCCGGCCGACGACGTCGCTGTGCCCTTCGGCGGCGGCCCACATCAGCGCGGTCTGGCCGCCGCGGCGGTTCGAAGGCGTTCACGTCGGCGCCGCGCAGGACGAGCGCCGCACCGAATCGAGGCTGCCGGCGCCGGCGCGCGATCATCGCGGCGGTCTCGCCGTTCCACCGCGCCGCGCGCGCGCTGCCGCCGGCGGCGAGCAGCCGCTGCACCAGCTCGGCGTCGCCGTTGGCGGCGGCGAGCGTCAACGGTGTCTCGCCGTATTCGTCCGCGGTGTTGACGTTCGCGCCCGCTTTCAGCAGCGCGTCGGCCATGTCGCGCTCGCCGAGGTGCACCGCCCACGCCAGCGCGGTCGCGCCCGTCTGGCTGCGACGCGTTGACGTCCGCCTTCGCCTTCAGCAGTGCGGCAAACGCCTTGTCGTCGCGGCGCTTGACCGCGTCCAGCAGACGGACGTCCTTCTGCTGCGCGTGCAGCGAGACGAGCGGCATCCACGCCGTGAGACAGCAGACGCCGGCGAGAATCAGAATGCGATGCATCAGCACAAGAGAGCTTCGACCACAGAGGACGCTGAGGACACAGAGGAAGAATCCTGTAATGGCTTCAGGCATTGATCCTCGGTGAACTCCGTGTCCTCCGTGGTGGCCAGGCTAGGTCGCGCCGCGGTATCAGAGATCCGTCAGCCGCCCCGTGCTGTCGCCGAACCCGTCGACGTGCGGCACGCCCGCGAGATCGAACATGTTCAGGAACAGGTTGTTCAGCGGCGTTTCCTTCGAGTACACGAGATGCCGGTTGCCTTTGATCTGTCCGTTGGCGCTGCCGGCGAGCACGATCGGCAAGTCGTCGTGCGTGTGGATGTTCGATTCGCTGATGCTGCTGCCGAACAGGACCAGCGAGTGATCGAGGAGCGAGCCGTCGCCGTCGGGCGTGTTCTTCAGCTTCTCGAGCAGATAGCCGAACATCGACACGTGGAGCTGATCGATCTTCATCAGCTTCTCGATGCGTCTCGGCATCGCCCTGATGATGCGAGATCGAGTGGTGGCCGTCGGAGATGCCGATCTCGCGATAGGCGCGGTTGCTGCCGTCGCGGCCGAGCATGAACGACGCGACGCGCGTCATGTCGGTCTGCCACGCCACCACCTGCATGTCGATCATCAGCCTGGTACTGCAGGTAGTCGTCGGGAATCGCCGTCGGCTTCTCGATCGTCGGAATCGCGATCGTCGCGTTCTGTTGTTCGGCGAGCTGGATCCGCCGCTCGATGTCGCGCACCGCCTCGAGTACTCCTCGAGCTTGCGCTTGTCGCCGGCGCCGAGCGTCATGCGCAGGCGCGACAGGCTGCCGGTGACGTAGTCGAGCACGCTCTTCTGCTTCTCGAGCCGCACCATGCGCGCTTGCGCGTCGGTGCTGTCGCCGTCGCCGAACAGCCGCTCGAACACCGCACGCGGATTGATTTCGGCCGGCAGCGGGCTGGTCGGCCCGCGCCACGACATCGACATGTAGGCGCAGGTGTAGCCGGAGTCGCAGTTGCCGGCGAGCGGCTGCGCCTCGAGCCCGAGCTCGATCGACGACAGCTGCGTGTACTTGCCGAGCTCCTTCGCGGCAATCTGATCGGCGGAGATCCCGAGCTTGAAGTCGGCGCCGCCGGTCTTGTAGGGATGCACGCCGGTGAGGAACGTCGCGGTGGCGCGCGCGTGGTCGCCGGGACCGTCGCCGAGCGCGCGGCCGGTGACCTGCGCCAGGCCGCTGAACACGTTGAGCTGATCGCGATACGGCTCGAGCACCTTCATCGTCGGGCTGAACTCGAAGTTCGCGCCCGTCGCCTTCGGCGTCCACATGAACGGCCGCGGGCTCTTGTCGGACGCGCCGATGATGCCGTTGGGCGTGTAGACGTAGCCGAGTCGAACCGGCGTCCTGGCCGGCCGCCTGCACGGAGAGGCGCGGCACCATCGAATCGAGCAGCGGCAGCGCCATCGTCGCGCCCAGCCCGCGCAGAAATGTCCGCCTCGGCAGCCTGTGGGTGACGGTATTCATGATTCCGACGTCCTCCGCATTTGAAACGGCGTGCTTTTGACGATGGCCAGAATCAGCGACGAGATCCGGTAATTATCCCGCGCCGCGTCGCTGATCGATCGCGCGAATCGTCGGATAGTCGTCGTACTCGACGCCGCGCCCGAGGGCATAGGTGAGCAGTTTTTCCGTGGCGGTCTGCACGAAATCGTTCGCGGTATTTCGTGAGCAGCAGCGCGGCTCAGCCCGGCCGGCCCGCTGAACTCGGTGCCGTCGGGCAGCTTGCCTGCTCGCGTCGATCGTCGCGCCGGCATCTTCGGCGCGCCAGCGCCCGACGCCGTCGTAGTTCTCGAGCGCGAACCCGATCGGATCCATCCGGCTGTGACACGCGGCGCAGACCGGGTTGGCTGCGGTGCGCCTGCATCTGCTCGCGCATCGTCAGCACCTTGCCGTGCGGCGCCGCCTTCAGCTCCGGCACGTCGGGCGGCGGCGGCGGCGGCGGCGTGCCGAGCAGGTTCTCGAGAATCCACTTGCCGCGCTGCACGACCGAGGTGCGATTCGGATACGACGTCACCGTGAGCACGCTGCCTTGACCGAGCAGGCCGCGGCGATTGCTGTCGCTGACCGTGACGCGGCGGAACTGCGACCCGTAGACGCGCGGCATGCCGTAGTGCTCGGCGAGGCGTTGATTGACGAAGGTGTAGTCGGCCGAGAGCAGATCCAGAAGGCTGCGGTCCTCGCGGAAGATGCTCGACACGAACAGCGACGGTCTCGGTGACGAACGATTGCCGGAGCGCTTCGTCGAAGGGGAAGATGACCGGATCCGGCTTCACCGTCTCGACGTTGCGCAGGTGCAGCCACTGGCCCGCGAAGTTCGAGACCAGCGTGTCCGCGCGCGGATCGTCGAGCATCCGCCGCACCTGATGCTCGAGCACCGCCGGGTCGCTCAGCTTGTTGCGCTCGGCGAGATCGAGCAGCTCGGTGTCGGGAATCGTGCTCCACAGGAAGAACGACAGCCGCGACGCGAGCTCGACGTCGCTGACCCGGTGCGCCGAGCCGGCCGCCGACGCCGCCGGATCGCGCTCGATGCGGAACAGGAATTCCGGCGACATGAGCATGGCTTCGATCGCCGCCTGAATCCCAAAGTCGAAGTCCGCCGACTCCGCTCCGCTGCGTCGATTTCCCGACTCCGCTTCGCTGCGTCGAGGCTGGTTCGCGCGCGCCTTCTCGTAGAACGCGTAGAGCGGTTGAATGTCGCCGCTCGTCACCGGCCGGCGAAACGCGCGGTGGGCGAGCGTGGTGAGAATCGTGCGCGCGCAGGCCGGTTCCTGCGCGCGGCTGCGCCGGACGGCAGACGAAGATCGCCTGGCGGCTCGGCGTCTCGCCGCGCGAGGTCGGACTGTAGGGACCGCCGATGATCAGCTTGCTGACATCAGGCGTGGCCGCCTTGACGTCGAACCGCTTGACGCGCGCGCCGCTCAAGCGCAGGTCGATCGGCGACGGCACCGGCGGAGGACCGCCGCGACCCCCGGCCGGGCCGCCCTGTCCCTGCGGCGCCTCGCTCTCCCGCTTCAGGTTCTCGCGCGGCGCCGTCACGCCGACGGTATGCAGGCCCGCCTTGACCGGAAGGCGCACTTGATACGGATCGATCTCGACTTCTTCACCCTCGGTCTGCACGCCGAAGAAGCGGATCTTGAAGACGTACTCCGCGTCGAGCGGAAAGTAGTGCGACACGGTGATGCCGGCGCGCGAGTCGAACGGCAGCTCGTCGTTCAACTGCTCGTTGCGGCTCCCTTGTTCGGATCCCGTTTCGCGTCGTAGATCTCTTCGGCCGGCTTGATCGTCAGATCGCCGACGGCGAGACGGCTGATCTTGCGCGCCGCCGACATGTAGCGATCGAGCAGCGCCGGCGACGTCGAGAGCACCGCCGCGATGTTGTCGAACCCGTAGCCGGAATCGTCGACCGGCAGCCAGTCGCCGGGACGAACGTCCACGGCCAGCAGATCGCGGATCGCGTTGCTGTACTCGGCGCGATTCAGCCGGTGCACCGGCGCGCGACCCGGATTCGGATGCGCGATCGCCGCGCGATCCAGCGTCGTTTCGAGATGCGTCACGAACGCCGCCGCCGTCTGCGGATCGGGACGCGAGCGTACCGTCGTCGGCGGCATCTCACCCGTGCGAAGCTTCCGCGCCACTTTCTCCCAGACCTCCGGGTGATCGGGAATCGCCGCGAGGTCGAGATTCTGGAGCGAGAGTCCGCCGGTCCTGAGCCGGTCGTTGTGACAGCTGACGCAGTAGGTCGTGACCAGACGGCCGTAGTCGGGCGCCGAGGCGGACGGCGGCTGCGCGGGAACTGGCGGCTGGGCGTGGATCGATGACGCCATCGCGCCGGCACACACGAATATCGCCGAGATCAGGCAGACGAGTAACCTGCGCACGATGAAGAGTCCACCGCGAATTATAAAATGCGCCCCCACTGAAATCGATTACAATCCGCGCCGACTGCTCGATTCGACACGTAATTTTTCGTCTCTTCAGGAATACCGTTGCCAGGCATTGCCATGGACGGTCATGACGGTGTGCCGGCAACGGCCCTCGCACAACTCAACCAGGCGCGGCAGGAGCTCTCCGCGGCGACGCTTCGCGGACAGGGCGGCCGGGCTGCGCTCGAACGGCTTTTCGGACCAGCTCGACGCGCTGATCGGCCAGCTCTGCGCGAGCGCGGACCGGCCGTCATCGGATGTCTGCGTCGTCGCCGTCGGCGGTTACGGACGGCGCCATCTCTGCCTCCACTCCGATCTCGATCTCCTCGTGCTGTTCGATGGGCCGATCGACGCGCCCGAGGAGCAGTTCCTCCGCAGCGTCCTCCACCCGCTGTGGGATCTCGGGCTCGTGGTCGGCCATCAGGTGCGCGACGTCCTCGAGATCCACCGCTGGCGCGAGGACGATCCGACGTTTCTGCTGGCGCTGGCCGATGCGCGCGTCGTGGCGGAACGCCGGCGCTCGGCGCGGACATCACCGCCATCGTCGACACCGCCGAGGCGCGCGCGTTCATGGTCGAGTCGCTGTGGCGGCTGATCGACGAGCGCTACGTCTCGTTCAACGACACGCTCTATCAGCTCGAGCCGAACATCAAGGACGCGCCGGGCGCGCTGCGCGATCTCACGGCGTGCGCACCATCGTCGCGCTTCACCGATCCGCGCTGCTCGATCGCGGCCCGGCCGATCGCGCGAGCCTCGATGACGCTGAGGAGTTCCTGCTGCGGATTCGACTCGATCCTCCACCTCGAGGGCCGCCGCAATCAGAACGCGCTGAGCCACGAGCTGCAGGATCGCGGCGGCGCAGCTGCTCGGTTGTCCGATGGCGACGCCGCGGCAGCAGGTCGAGCGGTTGATGGGCGACTACTTCCGCCACGCGCGCAGCGTCGCGCGGGCGCGTCGCGTGGACGCGGCAGGCGGCGCTGACGCCGGTCGGCGCGAACCTCGTCGCGCTCGCGCGACGGCATCCGCTTCGTCGATGCGGGATCGCGCGCTGGCGCAGCCGAGCCTGGCTGTCCCTGCTTCAGACCGCCCTCGACACACGGCGCGTCGATCACCGTACGACACGCTGGCGCTGATCCAGCAGCACGTCGGATCGCTACGGGGCCGAGGATTTCTTTCCGACGCCGGCCGATCGCGACGCGCTGCTCGCGTTCCTGAAGCCGCGGCCCGGCCTCTATGCGCGGCTCTCCGAGATGCACGACTGCGGGCTGCTCGGGCGGATGTTTCCGGAGTTCGCCGGCGATCTCCTGTCGGGTGGTGCGCGACTTCTACCACAAGTACACGGTGGACGAGCACACGCTGCTGACGATCCGCAACCTCGAGCGCCTGGCCGCGCCGGCGAGCTCCGGCCGCGAGCGATTCGCGTCGGCTGCTCGCCGACCTTCGCGGATCCGCAACTGCTGGTGCTGTCGCTGCTCCTATCACGACACCGGCAAGTGGCGCGACGACGACCACGCGACCGAGAGCGTGCGGATGGCGCGGCAGATGCTCGAGCGGCTCGCAGCTGCCGCCGAATCCGCGCGCCGACGGTCGAGTTCCTGATCCAGAACCACCTGAAGATGTCGCTCGTCGGCGTTTCGCCGCGACACCGAGGATCCGGAAATCGTCCGGCAGTTCGCCGAGCTGGTCGGCATCGAGGAGCGACTGAAGATGCTCTGCCTCCTGACGCTGGCCGACGTCGAGGCGGTCAGCCCCGACACGCTCGACGCCGTGGCGCGAAGAGCTGCTGTGGCGGCTCTACGTCGACACCTACAACCAGCTCACCGTCAGCTACGGCGACGAGCGGATCCGAGCGACGACCAGGTCGAGCATGGCCGAGTCCGTCGCGCGGCGTCCGCCGGACGGTGTCCGAGACCGAGATCAGCCAGTTTCGTCGAGGGCTGCCGCGCCGCTACCTTCAGCTGTTCGATCGCCCGACGACGATCTACCGGCACGTCCAGCTGTCGCGCGACATCCAGCCCGATCACGTGCACGCGACGCTCGAGCGCAAGGGCGACGGCGTGGGAGCTGACGGTCGTCACGCTCGACAAGCCGTTCCTGTTCTCGAACATCTGCGGGGTGCTGTCGTCGTTCGGGATGGACATCCTGCGCGGCCACGCGATGACGAATCCGCAACGGTCTGGTCCTCGACATCTTCCAGTTCACCGACCAGGATCGCTTCCTCGGAGCTGAACGACGACGGCCGCGCGCAGTCGTGCGGGTGCTCGAGGCGGTCGGTCGCCGGCGCCGTCGACGTCGCGGCGCGCGCCTGCGCGCCGCGCGAGCAGGGCGTCGCTGCACCGCGCAGCAGCGTCCGGCGGTTCGCGCCGGTGATTCACAGCGACAATCAGTCGTCGCGCCGCTACACCATCTTCGATATCATCGCCAGCAACGCCGATCGGCTTGCTGCATCGCGTCAGCCGGGTGATCTCGCATCATGGCTGCGACGTCGACCTCGGTCCTGATCGCAACCGAGGGCGAGAAGGCGATCGACGTGTTCCACATCACCGAGGGCGGTGCGAAACTCTCCGGATGCGGCACAGGCGGCGCTGACGCCGATCTGACGCGCATGCTGGAGGAACTACGATGAAGTTGATCAAGGCCATCGTCCGGCCGAACAAGGTGGACGAGGTCAAAGAAGCGTTGAGCAAGCTGAGTATTTCCGGGATGACGACTGAAGTCCGCGGCCACGGCTCCAGAGCGGGCACACGGCGGTCTACGCGGCAAGGGAGCATGACGTCAGCCTGCTGCCGAAGATGGAAATCGAAGTCGTCGTCGAGGACACGTCGGTCGACGAGGTGATCGGCGCGACTGCAGCAGGCGCGCACCGATGAATCGGCGACGGCCGCGTCTTCGTGATCCTGATCGAGCAGTCCTATCGGATTCGAACCGGCGAACGAGATGTCATTTGAAGCGACCCGGTTGGAGCGGGATCTACGGGATGCCCGGCCCAGACCCACACCAGCCGCGTCATGTCGGCGCCTGCGGCTCGCGCGACCAACGCGCCCGACCACCGGTCCATCTTCTCTGACGAGCACGAAGATCGATCATCGCCGCCACCCAGACGGGGAGATTCATCACGCCGACGACGAAGAGCACGCCCATCAACGCCCAGCAGCAGCCGACGCAGAACGTGCCGTGCTCGATTCCCATGCGCAGCGCGCCCGAGGTTCCATCCCGCCAGTGCGACATGAGGAATCCGAGCGGGCTTCTGCAGTGCGTCAGGCACGCCCCTTGAACGGCGTGAGTTGATAGACACCCGCGGCAATCAGGATGGCGCCGCCCAGTCGTGCGCTGGACGTGGTCATCGCCGGCGACAGCATCGCCGCCTGATGCAGCGCCCATTGCGCGAGCGCGGCGCCCGCGCTGAACGCGGTCCAGACGAGCAGGTAGCCGGCACCGAAGGCAAACACCACGGGCGATCGGCGTTGTGCGCCGCGTGTCCCAGTGCATCGCCGCGAACAGCAGCATCACCGGCGCCGCTGACGGCATCATCATGCCGACCATCATCACCGCCCACATCGCGAACGTGAACAAGACGTCGGCCGTGCTCCACGGCATGTCCATCGTCATCCCCATCTCCGCCATCATCCGACCGTGCTTCCATGTCGGCCGACATCTGGCGATTGAGATGGAGGAGATACGCCCACGCGAGTGCGGTGAGGAGGACGACGCAGCTCGAGATGATGGCGCGATCGCGACGGGGAGAGGACTGCGCCTGGCGATGGGTTCGAGATCACTTCGACCGGCGACGCTCGGGCTAGGCGCTTCTCCAGGAGAAAGGCGCGTACTGACCGTTGTTCTTGCCGGTCACGTCGTCCCACGCGAGGCCGAGCGCGCGCACGTGACTCCTGGATGCGTGCGCGAGCGTGAAGCGTATCCGCGGCGGGATGGCCGGTGTTCTCGAGCCGCAGTTCGGCATTGGGGTTCAGGCCCCTGGCGCCCACGGCCGCCATGTCGACGAAATCCGACGCCGTGACGGACCACGTCGCGCCTTCGCGATCGAAGGCAATCGGCGCCGATTCGACGCCGAGGAATTTTCCGATCAGGCCCGACAGCGCGGCCATCGGACCGCCGGCCGCGCCGCTCGCGATCGCCGTCATCGCGTCACGTTGCTCGGCGGTGGCGCGCGCGTCGGTGACCAGGCCGACTGACCAGTTTCCCTTCCCCATCTCCTCCGGCGTCAGGCCGAGGACGATGAAGCCGAGGCCGTCGAGCGAGACGGCGCCGTAAGATCCGCGTTCGATCTGAAACGCCATCGCGAACTGGCAGTCGCCGTTTGTCGGGCGCACGGCGAGCTGGCCGGGAGGCACGGGCAGACGAAGTCGCAATTGCACGTTTCGTAGTACTGGCCGCTCACATGCCACGCGGGTGTCGCCATGTTCCTCACCTCACCGATTGTCACTGTTATACACCAGACGAGAAATGTGACTCGCGGATCAATTACAGTCTGTCACATGCGACCCACGATCGACCGCCGCCGCTTCCTGCTGTCGCTGCCGCCGCTCGTCGCTCGCGCCGCGCGTCCTCGACGCGCAGGCTGGCGGCGCGCCGATCCGCGTGCGCGGGATCAATCACGTCAGCCTCAACGTCGCCGACCTCGCGCGATCGGTCGAGGTTCTACCAGCGGCTGTTCGGCCTGCCGTCACGGCGCGTCAGCGCGACCAGCGTGCAGCTGCAGATCGGATCCGGTCCGCAGCACCTGGCACTGTCAGCGGCCGCGTCCGGCGCCGCGCCGAAGATCGATCACTTCTGTCTCGGCGTCGACGCGTTCAACGCGTCGATCCGCGTCACGAAGGCGCTCGCCGGGCACGGCGTCGCCAAGTCCGACACGCCTGGACCGCTGACGCTGCGAATCATCGCAGGTGCCGCCGTGCGCGCCGTCGATGCACATGGGCGATCCGGACGGCACCGACGTGCAACTGCAGGACGCGGCGTACTGCGGCGGATCCGGACCGCTCGGCTCCGTGTGCATGCCGGTCGTGCCGTCACCGTCCACCGGACTGATCGCGTTGAAGGGCTACAGCCACATGACGGTGTTCTCCAACGACGCCGAGAAGACGAACGCGTTTTACAGGGACGTCTTCGGCATGGGCATCCGGTCGTATCAGGGACCGACGGCACCGACGCGCGCGGTCGGCAGCGGCGTCGAGTTCCTGATGTTCACCGGCGGCGGCGGAGGCCGCGCGCCGGCACGCCGCCGCGTCCGGCCAGCATCAACCACTTCTGCATGGCGCTGGAGAACTTCAAGCCCGACGAGATTCTCAAAACGCTGGAGACCGTCGGCATCAAACCGCGCGAGAGTCAGACCGGTCCCGTCGGTCCGTTGCGCCACTACATCAGCCTGCGGATGGAGAATCGCGGCCGGCGCGAAAGAGGGGACGCCCGAGCTCTACTTCACCGACCCCGACGGCCTGCTCGTCCAGTTGCAGGACGTGAAGCTACTGCGGCGGGTCCGGGCACCTCGGCGACGTGTGTCCGCCTCCGGCGTCTGCGCCTTGACGAGGTCGATCGATGCCTGACACCGCCACGCTTCGGGGATCAGCCGTTCGAGATCCTTGACGCTGACCTCGTCGAGCCGCACTGAGCACGGCAGGAATCCTTCGTAATGCGGCTCGGTGAAGAACTTCTTGGGGTCGGCGGCGATCAGCCGCGCCCTCTCGTCGAGGCTCGCGACGCGCACGGCGATGACGCCGGGATTCGGCACGCGCGGCTTCTTCGGGACGACGCGCTCCATCCACACCCAGACGAATCCTTTGAGCTTGCCTTTCTTGCGGACCGAGAACGCGAATCGATCGACCGCCTTCTCAGTCGCCGGCAACGACAACGCAATCCGCCGGACATCGTCACGGGTCGCCATCATTCTGGTGTAGCGCGAAGGCTTCAGCCGAGCGTCGTCCGCTCGCCTAAAGGCTTCGCGCTACGTCCTACGTCGAGATTATCGAACGGGTTCGGGCAGGTCCGAGCTGCCCATCAGGTACGCGTCGACGCCGCGTGCGCAGCTTCTTCCTTCGGCAATCGCCCAGACGATCAGCGAC